>SXGQ01196320.1_pt1 | contig 11125 bp, 11 predicted proteins | sample 3178371 | NCBI WGS metagenome assembly SXGQ01 (sample SAMN11356859, study PRJNA531348) | freshwater metagenome | isolation source: freshwater sample F1-20 | place: China: Fuxian Lake, Yuxi | collected 2017-12-25 | reverse complement strand
GGGGCGAGCGCAAAGGCTTTCCCAAACGCTTTCAAGGAGCCGCACCTTCTCTGCGACCGACATCGTTTCAATCGAGATATCAGTTGACATACGTGCCTCCTCGTGCAGTTCGAGTATACCGGATTGCCAGAACTTGTATTTCTACGGTCCGTATATCACCCGCCGGGCGCCTGTTAACAACCCGCCGAGGGTTCCGGCCGCATGACGCAAGGCTGTGCCATCACTGCACTTCTGCGGATTCACGCGGTCCAAGCTGCTGCATGTTCACCGGCGCTGTCCGCAACATAGCAAACCCCCAAGGCAAGGGAACTACACGCCCCCCGTGAGAGGGGAACGCGATCCCAACACCTTGATAGCCTCCCACTGCCGCCCGGGGATCGAGCCTTGGCCGCGTTCGATTCATCATGGCCCCTGGGTCGTCTGCCCCCGCAGCTCATCCCTGGCCGCCGACTCACCGCCCCGCGATCTGCGCCTCGAGCGCATCGACCCGCTTCTGCAGGGCCGTGACCTGCCGGCAGAGGTAATGAATCGGCGGGATCGTGATGAAGCAGAGCGGAATCCATAGCGCCCACAGGCCCGCGAACGCCCCGCCAGTCGGGAACGCCCCGCCAGTGGGGAACAGCGCGGAAAGCGCGTGCGTACCGATTTCCATCAGCGCACCGCCAAGCGCAAACGCCATCGTCAGTCGCGTGACGGCGCTGTCACCGCGCTTGGCGAACAAGTCGATCGTTTCCTTGGCAGGGTCTTTCATGGGATGGTCCTCGAGGTCCGCGGGGGAGCTGCTGAAGGATGCGGAAGGCGCCTGGGTGACACGGGAAATGAGTGTCAATCGCCCCGCATGGATCGGATTCCGGCTCGGGTTTGGCTGCAGCCCCTATCTCGGCCAGGGCAGCGTGGAGCCGTAGAGCCGACGGATTCTACCGGTCGCCCGCCGCATCACGGAGCCCGCCGGACTTGCCCCCGGACGTAGCCGGCCGCGGGCCCCAGGGCCGGCGATGGCGGCCGATGGAGAGCAGGCTGTGGACAAACAGCCTGCTGCACCTCATGGATGAGGTGCCGGGAGTGCAACTCCCGTGGAGACCGCAGGTTTTCGCGTGGCCAAAGGCCAGGGATGGACTTTGGCCACGGGCTGACGGCCTCGCCAGCGAACGCCTCACCCGCGCCGGTCGCGGTCGCCGAGCGACGCGATGCGGGCGATCAGCGTGGCCGGAAAGAGGATCCCGGCGAGCGCCTCGAGCGTCGAGACGGCGTTCGACACCGGGCCGACGCTGACGACGTCGCCGAACCCGGCCGTGGTCAGCGTGGCGAAGCTCAACCAGAGATAGTCGGCCCAATGAATCTGCCGGTCCGACTCGATCCCCGATTCGAGGACGTAGCCGCCCCCGACGAGGAGACCGACCAGCCCGTGGATCGCGCCAAACATGAAGCCGATCATCACGTAGCCCGCCGCGCCGCAGAAGATCCGCTGCACGGGGGGCACCCCTGCTGCGAAGGCGGTCTTGAGCGTGAGGGCGACCGTCGTCGTGCCGGCCAGCATGAGCGTGACCCACTGGAGCAAACGGATCGGGCCGTCCTCCCCGCCGATGAGAAAGACGAGCGCCAGCACGCCGGCGCCGCCGGCGGCGATCGTCGCCGCGGTGCGCCTGTAGCCGAGCAGATAGACCGTCACCGCCAGCACCCCGAGCAGCACGGCAACGTACGCCAGGGGGGCGAGCAGCGCGCCGTCGTCGAGAATCGGCACGAGGATCACGAGCAACAATTGCAGGGCGAAGATCCACGCGCCGCCATTCGGATTCGGGGGACGGTTCGTGATGCGGAACGGCAGCATGGCTTCCTCGGAAAAGGTGCCGGGAGCACAGCTCCCGAATTCAGGTCAACTCCGCAGCACCTTGGCCAGCAGGCTGTGGACAAACAGCCTGCTGCACCTCATGGAAAAGGTGCCGGGAGCACAGCTCCCGAGTTCACGTCAACTCCGCAGCACCTTGGCCAGCAGGCTGTGGACTAACAGCCTGCTGCACCTCATGGATGAGGTGCCGGGAGCGCAACTCCCGTGAAAACCGCAGGTTTTCAAGTGGCCAAAGGCCAAGGATGGACTTTGGCCACGGGCTGTTAGCGCCTTGCCCTTGGCCAGTTCGTCCACCAGCTTGTCGAGCTGGCGGATCCGCTTCATGAGCGGATCGGCAACCTCCTCCACCCGCACCCCGCAGACCACGCCCGTGATCAGGCTGCTGTTCGGATTCATGGCGGGAGCCTCGGCGAAGAAGGTCTCGAAGTCGGTTTTCCGCTCGATCTGCTGCTGCAGTCCCGCGCGGGCGTACCCGGTCAACCAGCAGATGACCTCGTCGACTTCGTCCTGGCTCCTCCCCTTGCGCTCGGCCTTCTGGACATACAGCGGATAGACAGCCGCGAAGGCGGTCTTGAAGATTCGGTGTCCGGACATTCTCGTATGGCTTCGACGGTCGTGTGGGGGCGATTCCGTGAGGCCCGGCGTCCGATGGCCTCCGTGTGAAATGTCGATCCCGGCCGTGTGCAGGTCAACGCCCCCGCGCGCCCTCTCGATGTTCCTTCGCGGGTGAACCCTTTCGACGACGCCGTCCCTACCCCGAGGCCGCCATGCCCGCCCCGCTGACGATCACCGAGTTCGACACCTACGACCTGCGCTTCCCCACGTCGCGGCACCTCGACGGGTCGGACGCCATGAACCCCGATCCCGACTATTCGGCGGCCTACGTCGTGCTGCGGACGAGCGCGCCCGACCTCCGCGGCCACGGGATGACGTTCACGATCGGACGCGGCAACGAGCTGTGCGTGCAGGCGATCATCTCGCTGGCAAGCCTGCTCGTCGATCAGCCGCTCGAGGCCCTCATGCGCCGTCCGGTCGAACTCTACCGGCGCCTCACCGCCGATTCGCAGCTCCGCTGGGTGGGGCCGGAGAAGGGGGTGATCCACCTGGCGGCCGCCGCCGTGATCAACGCCGTCTGGGACCTCTGGGCCCGGGTGCACGGCAAGCCGGTGTGGCGGCTGGTGTGCGCGATGTCGCCAGAGGAGTTTGTCGGGTGCGTCGACTTCCGCTACCTCTCCGACGCGCTCACGCCCGCGCAGGCGATCGAGATCCTCCGCGGCCAGGCCGCGGGGAAGGAAGCGCGGATCGAGCGGCTGCTCGACTCGGGCTACCCGAGCTACACCACCTCCGCCGGCTGGCTCGGCTACAGCGACACGGCGCTCGTGGAGAAGTGCCGCGATCTCAAGGCGCGCGGCTGGTCGCACTTCAAGATCAAGGTCGGCCGCGACCTCGACGACGACCGGCGCCGCTGCCGCGTCCTCCGCGACGAGATGGGGCCGGAAGCGCGGATGATGATCGACGCCAACCAGGTGTGGGACGTGCCGCAGGCGATCGAATGGATCGGGGCGCTGGCCCGGTTCGAGCCCTGGTTCGTCGAGGAGCCGACCCACCCCGACGACATCCTCGGCCACCGGGAGATCGCCCGCGCGATCGCCCCACTGCGCGTCGCCACCGGGGAGATGTGCCACAACCGGATCATGTTCAAGCAGTTCATGCAGGCCGGCGCGATGCAGGTCTGCCAGCTCGACAGCTGCCGCCTGGGGGGCGTCAACGAGGTGCTGGCGGTGCTGCTCTTGGCAGCGCGGTTCGGCGTGCCCGTCTGCCCGCACGCCGGCGGGGTGGGGCTGTGCGAATACGTGCAGCACCTGAGCATGATCGACTATGTCTGCGTGTCGGGCAGCGTCGAGGGGCGCGTCGCCGAGTATTCCGACCACCTCCACGAGCATGTCCACGACCCGGTGGTGATGAAGGACGGGTGCTACATGCCGCCGGAGATGCCGGGCTACGGCGTGCGCTTCACCGACGCGGCACTCGACGGCTACGCCCATCCCCGTCCGGCGTGACGCCGACCGACACCGGGCACGCGCTGCCAGACGCGCGATCGCAGGAGGTGGATGCACGGCCTGCCGCCCAGAGCAGGCTGTGGACAAAGTGCCGGCCCGATCGCACGAGGCGGTCGCTTCCGCTCCGGGCTTCTTTGCGGAATGCGGCCAGCAGCGCCAGATTCGCCGCCATTCGACTTCCGCCTTCGAATCCAGCGTACAACTCTCCGAGCACGGTCACGGGGAGCAGCACTTCGTCCGCGGACTCGAGCCGCTCCTGGAGTTTCGGCTGACCGCGCATCAACGGGCTGTAGGCGGTGGTGTCGAGGCAGAGGCGGATCACCGCCAAACCTCCTCGTCGACCGACTCGAAGGGCGCCGTCGCACGATCTAACAGCCCGTGGCCAAAGTCCATCCATGGACTTTGGCCACCCGAAAAGCTGCGCTTTTCACGGGAGCTGCGCTCCAGGCACCTCTTCCGTGAGGTGCAGCAGGCTGTTTGTCCACAGCCTGCTAAGGCGTCGGCCCCGCGGGATCCTCACAACGCCGCGGGGGGCGTCGGGCCGCGGGCCGCCCGTCGACGGCGGTACCCGGCCACGCCGAAGGGGACCATTCCGAGCGCGCAGACGGAAGGGAGCAGGGCGTTGCCGACGCGCGTGAAGAGCGTCCGCCCCTCGAGGAGCGGCACACGCGCCTTCAGGCAGCCGCGGGCCTGGAGGGGGAGGCGATCCACGATCGTCCCCAGCGGCGAGATCACGCAGGTCTCGCCGGTCGCCGCGCAGCGCACCAGGAAACGGCGCGATTCCACGGCCCGCATCTGGGCCAGGAGGCGGTGCTGGCGGAGCGTGAGGGGGGCGGTGAAGGCGGCGCCGTTGATGAGCGAGACGAAGACGTTGGCCGACTCCGCCACCAGCGACCGGGCCGCCGAGGGGATCATGTCCTCGTAGCACAGCAGGACACCGAGCCGGGCGGGGCCGTCGCCGGCGAGGACCGTCGCCTCCGTCCCCTCCTCGAGCGGTTCCTGCATGGGGAACATCCGGGCCACCTCCAGGCTCCATTCCGACCCGGGGACATACTCCCCGAAGGGCATCAGATGGCGCTTGTGGTAGCGACCGGCGATCCGCTCGGCCGCGTCGAGGAGGATCGCCGCTTGGTGGACGGCGCGGGGCTTTTCACGGTGCCCGACCCAGCACTTCCCCCCGAAGAGGAGCGGGCAGTCGAGGGAGGGCATCGGCTGGAACCCGCGCCGCGGATCGCGCGACATCTCGAGGACCTGCTCGGGATCGGCGAGCGAGTCGAGCTTGGAGGAATAGGAGCCGCCGCTGCACTCCGGCCAGCAGACGAGCTCAACGCCGGCCGGATCGGCGGCGCAGGCCTCGCGCGAGAGCGTCTGGAGGGCCTCGACGCCGTCCCCCTCTTCGGGGTTCGCCTGCACGGCGAGGACGCCGATCGTCGGGGCCGCGGCGATCCTCGCGCTCCAGAAACGCACCGCGGCGAAGCCGTAGAGGGCGTTGGCCGCGACGAGCACCACGGCCGCGATGACGGCGAGCCGCTCGGGGCGGCGGCGGGGATCCCCGAAGCCGCGCACCAGGCCCGAGGCGTGCGCGATCCCGACGAGGACGCCGGCATGGGCGAAAGCGACGAGCGTCGTCGTCTCCGGGCCGAAGAGATCGGCCGACTGGACGAGGGGATACCAGTCGATCTGGGCGTAGCCGTGCTTCCAGGGGAAGACGGTCGGCATGATCGCCTCCACCACGACCGCCGCCAGCCCCGCCGGCAGCCACGCCACGAGCGGGCTCACCCCCACGCGGGCCGCGAACAGGAACGGCGCCGCGAGGCGGATGGCGTCGAGGAAGATGATCGCCGCCGCCACCGCGAAGGCGACGGGCAGCGGCGCGTTGAGCGAGGAGGCGACGACTTTTGGCGTCCAGTGAAAGGCGATCGCCAGGGCGAGAAGCGCCGTGGCGAGAACGGTCGTCTCCCCCCACCATCCCTTCAGACGGCGGATGACCAGAAGCGGGATCGCCAAACCGATCCACTCGCAGGGGACGAGCTCCTGAACGAGCCAGGGGGTGGCGAGAATCACCGCCGTGAGGGCGATGCCGAAAAGCGCGAAAGCCATGGTCAAGGCACGCCGCCGCCCGTCGGTCGCGGTGTCCGGCCGGGGGGCGGCGGTGGTGGCGATGGAGACCACGGGGTTCCGGTTTTCGGGTGAAGTGACGCGCGGCAAGACGGGGGCCGGGCGGCGGCCTCGAGATGGATACCCACCCCGCCGGCGGGGTGCAAGGATCGTCACGCTCGAGACGGCCATCACCGGCGGGAACCGAAAGGCAGAACGGGCAGGGCAGGGAGCGCCGAGACGCCCCCCACCGCCGCCCGACTGTGTCATGTTCGCAGCCGCGGAGGCATGACCCGTCACGCCCCGGCTTTATGGGGATCAAATCAGTACGGGGTGACCACCGGGGCGGTGCTCAGGCCGATGATTTTGAAGTAATTCGAATCCGGGCCACGGGCAATAGTAGCGGGGAGGAAACCGATGCCGCCGTTACCATCGAAGGCCCAAAGAAAGCCGTCGCCCGGAGCCAGTCCCGGTATGGTGGTCCCCAGAAAAACACCCTTGTTTACCGGCCGAGCACCCATGGCCAACAACTCGGCGAGATTGTGATTCAAGGGATTGACGGTGCTACCGGAGGGTGCCCAGATCACGTATACGGGCAAGTCATCGCCGCAGTTGTTGAAGACAGTGATCCCGGCCTGTCCTTTTGAACCTGTGTAGGGGCGAATGTAATAAACGCCTGGAGTAATGACACCCGTGTCACCTGCCTCGGCGGTCGAACCGACACCGAATCCGATGGCGACCACGGCCAGAACCGTCATGAGAAATGTCCGAAACATCGTGATCCCTCGAGAGAAATAACCAGGGCACCGGAAGGGGCCTGGCGAACCGAACAATACCGTGTCCTGCTTTCCACGTACCACGGATTCATCCGCGGGGTGTCGGACTTCCACGTTCGATCATCTTGTCGGAGCACTCGGGCCAGTGTTCTCCCATGCTCGTCGCCGATGCGACGGCGTCGGGGATCATCAGTTCCCACCGGGCGCGTTCGATTCGCCTCCGTTCCTTGTGCAGAGGGCGAAGAGCACGTCGGGATCCATCAGCCCGTCGAGAAACGCGCAGTGCCCGTCGGCGAAGGCCGCGAAAGCACCGCCGATGTGATGGCTCCGGATCGAGGATTCGAAGGGATTGTTGATGAACGTTGTGTTTTGCGTGATCCGGTTCGCTCCCCACGCCCACGACACGTGATCGGGGCCGTCGAACTTCAAGGCGGGGTGGATCGCCCGATCGACCGCCTCACCGATCAGCAGCGTGGAGCTCAACCCGTCGATGACCTCCGCGGGGCGGATACCCCACTGGCCGGCCTTGGTCACGGGCACGATCGTGCCGCAGGAGAGCGCATCAGGGAGGGGCACCTGCCTGCCTGTCGGCACGATGAACGTGCCGGAGATGCCGCCGTAGTCCTGCTTGCCCTTGAACGAGAGCACTCCGCTCGGGCAGACGTAGATCGGGATGATGATGTCGGCCGCGGCGGCGTTGCGCCCCGGGGCGTTCCAGGGAGCCTTGTAGTCGATCGTGGCGGCGAGCGACTGCTCCTCGATCTGCGGGAGGAGGAACGACGACCAGGCGTGTTCCGTGCCGGTCGGGGCCAGGGGGGGCGACGGGATCTGGTCGCTGCCTGGCGGGAACGACCGTCGGGATGACTCGTAGGAGCCGACACCAAGCCCCATCTGCTTGAGATTGTTGCTGCATTGCACCTTGCGGGCCGCCTCGCGGACCCGTGACACCGCCGTGAGCAACAGACCGCTCAAGGTGCCAATGATCGCCATCACCACGAGAAGCTCCACCAGAGCGAATCCCGGACGCGGTCGTGATTTTCCTCGATGGCCCGTCCCATCCGCCGCTCCGGTCGGTGCCGCCCGCCAGACGGGAAAGAGGCCGGAGCATCGCTGGAAGGGCTGGATTGTCACGGTTGCAGCGTCCGCGCGGCGGGAACCCCAACCATCCGCATGGGCGTATCCCACACCGGCGGGAGGTTACTGGTGGTTGGATTCCCCGTGCAACCCTTGCGGCCGCTTTTCCCGCCGAATCCCAGGGGGCGGAGGGGGCGGAAAACCCGCACGTTGGCCGCGGGGGCCCGGCCGCCGCTCTGGCCGCCATGGCAAAAAGACTTTTTCTTCCGGGATAAACATGGTTTCAACGGCCGTGCCTGCGGCGAACGCCTCCTCCAGATATGCCTCGGTCTCGACCGACGACGCGGCCTCGGCGCGGAAGTTCTCGATCCTCGTCACGTGCCCCGGCGCGGGCTCGGCGGTGCGCGAGGCCGATCCACCGCCGCGCTGACGGTCTGCGGCCCCCGTCGCCGGCGTCGCTCCCACCACCCGAGCGTGGCGATGACGGCTCCGGCGGCCGTGGTGAATCCGGTGGCGTCGATCTCCGGCACGGCTCCCGGCCCCGAGTCGAGCGTGGCCGCATTGACATGCAGCCCCAACCAGTACCCGGCGTTGAAGATCGAGCTCTCCATGCGGAGTTCGAGGTGCTGGATCGTCTTCGCAGGATCGGTCGTGAACGACGAGTAGGAGTAGTGCCCCTCGTATGTCGCCCAGGAATCGGTCCTCGTCAGCCACGAGTAGCCGACTTCCGCCCGGGCGTGGCTCACGGACAGTCCGGGGCGGTCCCATGCCCACTCCGATACCGTCATTCCGGCGATCATCGGCACGGTCGTCGCCGTACCGTCGCCATACACCGCACGGATCGTGCCGACCTGCGTGCCCTGCGAAACCCAGGTCGCCCAGCCCATCGACGTCAGGAGGTGGATGGTTTGCGCCCGGCTCGGTGTCGCCAGCGTGTACGAGTCGGTCTGTACCGCCGCTCCCGACGGGGGCCGGTAGGCACGGGCGACATCGCCGAATGCGAACGGGATGCCACGATACGATGTCCGTGTCCAGCCTGTGCCCGTCGTGAGCGGCTCATAGATCGGCGTCGCCGAACACGGCAGGCACACGGCCTGCACCGTCGCCAGCCCGATCACGCATCCGACCACGCACCGCCATCCCGTTGGCCACATCACGGTTCCCTCCTGCACGCGACACCGTCGGCGCGGGGATCGCGGCGCTGGCCGCGGCGCTCGTCCTTCCCGGCTCTCTTTGCCGCACCGGCGAGATCGGTTACGTCGAAACGCTCGCCCTTGCCGACGACCGCGCCGCGGCGCTCGAGGAGCTCATCCCCGGCGCCGAGGAGTTTTTATTTCTTCCGCTGCCTCCACGAGCAGGCTGTGGCCAAACAGCCTGCTGCACCTCACGGATGAGGTGCCGGGAGCGCAGCTCCCGTGAAAAGCGCAGTTTTTCGGGTGGCCAAAGGCCATGGATGGACTTTGGCCACGGGCTGCTCGCTCCCTGGGCATTGACCGCGCCCGGCGCACCGAGGCCCGCGGGCCGCAGGGTTTGCCAGGCTTTACCACTTCAACTCCGGCCGGGCTCTGTCCGCTGATTCGCCAACCTCGGCCGCGCGACCGCGCCGATGGAAACGATGAGACGGCCCCTCGGCGGCAGGGGCGGCTTGCATGTGACCGGACCGTGGGGCGCGCGAAGTGCACCGGCGACAGCGGATGACCGGTCGGCGGATGCCATGGCTCACCGCCGGGCTCTGGTGCTGCCTTGTCGGCTCGGCCGGCGCGGAAAACCCGCCGCAGCCCTACGTGGAAGAGCCGCCGTATGAGACGGCCCCGCATCTCCTGGGCGCGCAGGACGGCTTCCGCGAGCGGCTGGCCGCCGCCGGCCTGACCATCCTCGCCGACAACACGGGCTTCTTCATCGGCAACACCAACGGCGGCTTCGACCAGGCCTTCGACTACGCCGGCCACGGCGACTACTGCGTGATCGCCGACGGCGGCACACTCGGCGTGCGCGACGGGCTGTATCTCAAGCTGCGCGCCGAGCACCGCTACGGCGAAACGATCGTCGGCAACGTGGGCTGCTTCATCTCGCCGACGCTCATCGCCGACCTGCCGGTCTACGGCAGCGAGGAGGTGTATCTGACGAACGTCCTGCTCACGCAGGAGCTGACCGACGCGGTCTCCGTGTTCGCCGGCAAGATGGACACGCTCGACGGCGACATGAACGCCTTCGCCCACGGCCGGGGCAAGACGCAGGTCTCGAACATGGGATTCATCTTCAACCCGATCGTCGGCGCGACGGTGCCCTACTCCACGCTGGGGGCCGGATTCGTGGTTCATCCCGACGACGGGCCGATGGTGATGGTGACCGTTCTCAACTCCACCGACACGACGGCCACGAGCGGCTTCGATACGCTCTTCAACGACGGCATGCTCCTGTCGGCTGCCGTGCGCCTGCCTACGAACTTCCTCGACCTCCCGGGCCACCAGCTGCTCGGCGGCACCTGGAACAGCCGCACCTACACGTCGATCACCGAGGCCTACATCCCCTATCCGGACGTCGCCATTCCCACGACGCGCGGATCGTGGTGCCTGTATTGGAACTTCGATCAATTCCTGTTCGTCGATCCGGCGGACGACAAGCGGGGCTGGGGCCCGTTCGGCCGCGCCGGCATCGCGGATCCGAACACCAGCCCGATCGACGCGTTTCTGAGCTTCGGCTTCGGGGGTGCCGTGCCGGGCCGGAGGCGGCGCGACGACACGTGTGGCGTGGGCTGGTACTGGGCGTCGGCCAGCCCCGAGATCGGTACGCTGATCACGTCGCAGTTCGGCCCGGTCGGCGACGGTCAGGGCATCGAGTGTTTCTACAACTACGCCCTCACGCCGGCCGTCCGCATCACTCCCGACCTGCAATACGTCGTGCCGACGCTGCGGCTGGCGGATCCGGCGCTGATCGCCGGCGTGCGGGCGCTCGTGAGCTTTTGACGGTGTGACCGATGGCCGTGAGTGAGGAACGGGCCACACGGCCGCGCTCGCCACGTCCGCGTGTGTCTCTCACCAGCGTTCACACATGCCCCGGTCGATGAGTGTGATCCGGACACCGGCATCGACCGAAAACATGGGAGAGCCTCCGCGCCGACGCGCGCGGTCTCCTCTCGGGTGGATGCGTCAGGGAGCAGGGGAGCACGCTCCGACAAGCTGCCCCAGGGTGACTGCCCGGGGCGCTCGGCCCCGGTATCTCAGCCGGCGATTGACGCCCGGGTGGCCCCACCGCACACTCATCGGAGGGGT
>SXGQ01152130.1_pt1 | contig 11125 bp, 16 predicted proteins | sample 3178371 | NCBI WGS metagenome assembly SXGQ01 (sample SAMN11356859, study PRJNA531348) | freshwater metagenome | isolation source: freshwater sample F1-20 | place: China: Fuxian Lake, Yuxi | collected 2017-12-25 | reverse complement strand
TATTGTTTTTTATCTCCTCCAATAATCTTTGTATTTGTTGACTCATTTCTTTTTCTTTTTTGTTTGAAAATTATAATAATAACTTAAACCTAATTCTTTGTTAGTGGTTGCTTGTAATAATAAATTGTGTTTACCATTATAACTTAAACCACCACCAATTATCACCCCATTTGGTCCTTCTGATAATGATTTAATATAACCACCACCAACAAAAAACTGAAGTTTTTTTAGTGTATTATTATCATAATCTTGTGGTGGTAAACTATTGATGGACATTGAGTCTACTTTTAACCATTCGGGGCCTACTAATCTAGACTTCCAAAGACCTCTTTTTTCTTCCGTTAAAACTATTTGTAAAGGTAATTCACCAAAAGACCATTCACCTTTGTAGTAATTACTTAATTTATCAATAGAACCATCCCATTTAATAAAAGGTTTTTTATCATCAGGGTATTTTATAACTAAATGAACTTTGTTTGTGTCAATAGAGTCTAAATTAACAAAACCTTCATTAACAATACCTTGTAATGTTATTACCGCACTAGTTAAACTAAGAATTTTTTCATCTTCTTTCTTTATAACCTTATATAAATCTTCATTACTTTTTTTAAGTTCATTTTTTAAATCTTTTTCTGTGTTATAATAATTAACTAATTTAGCATATCTACCGTCAGCTTCTTTTGTTAAAGAATCATTCATTATAATAGACTTTTTTAATGCATCTAAAGCATCGTCATTTTTAGATTTTAAATAATCCAGTTTCCAACCCAAAAAAACTATAATAATTATTAAAACTATTAAAAGTATTGTATTAAAATTTAAATTTTTCATATTAAACACCAAATCCACCTCCGGTTTCACCACCCATTGCGGCCGTACCTCCAGTTTCAGTTTCACCTCCTTCGGTAGGTAATCCCGTTAGTCTTGATCCCCAAGAATCTGACCACACGTCATAATATCCTTTTAATTTTTTAAGGGTTTCAATAACCTCAGTTGTTAATTGTAACATATCTTCTGACTCTATTGAGATGTAGCATCCGTTATTTTCATTTAAAGAAAAAACCCATTTAATTTTTTCACGAATAAGTTCACCAGACCATTCTACATTCTGTTTGTAAACTTTAATCGGTGTAAATTTAACCAATTTAGATACAGTTCCTTTAAAATTACTTTCCTCTTCTCTTTGTTCATCAGGAGTAACATTTTGTATATCAGAATTTTCTTCTTTTAAAAGAAAATTTCTATTTTCGTTAAGTAATTTTTTAACGTCTTTTGAACTAGTTAAACCTATTTGGTGGTTTTCGTTTTGTAACTTTCTAATTCTACCTAAAAGTTCTCTAATATCATCTTTTTTTTTCATTTTATATTTTTTTTAAAGTTTCCATATCAAAAGCTGGGCTTACGTCAGTCCTTTCTTGATAATAATTGCTTCTAAACACTATTCCTTTATAAAGATCCACATTTTCATCATAAACATTATGTCCAATAAAATTTTTTGGTACTTCGTAGTCTTGACATAATTTTAATATTAATTCTTTTAAGGATTCAGATTGTTCCTTTGTGTAAGAATCCCAATAAGTATAATTACGCCAACGTTTGTTTAAAACATTATCATCTTCTTTTCTATATTCATTACCTAACCAATCAATGTATTTGTTTGAAATTCCTTCTTTTCTTAACCAACCTATATTTTCTAAAATTATAGATATTGAAGCTTTGTCTTGTTCATTATTAACAAAAGAAGAATAAAATTTTGGTTCGTAGTGTTGATATACCTTACCTTCTTTGGTTATTGTAAAAGTCGCTGTTTTTTTATTCTTACCGTTTAATCGATAAATCCATTCAGCATAGTGTAACATATTATTTCTATAACTGTGACCAACAATTATTTGTGTTTTTTTATAAATTTCTTTATAAAAATTTTCTTCAGGTAATTTATATGTCTCGAAGTCTATGACCATTTATCTGTACCACCCATTTTTTTCTGCATGTTTAAAATTAATGCTTGTTGAGGATCAATTTGTTCTATTTTTTGTTGGTTTGTAGGTTCTTCAACTTTTTCTTGTGTGGGTTCTGATTCTACAACCTCTTCTTGTATAGGCTCTTCTTTTTTTACTTCTTCAACGGTTTTAGTGTTATCATTGTATTTAATAAAAAAATGTAATGAAGCTAAAGAAATTATAGGTAACAAACCACCTTCTAAAAGAGCTAACCATCTTTTTTGTGAAACAACATCTTCCATGTCAGAACCTAAAGATTCGAAAACAGGACTTGTTAACTCAATCCAACTTTTAAATTCCTCAGTGTTAATATTAATCTCTTTATAACAAAAGAATATATTACCAATAAACTGAATTAATGTTACAATTATAAAAACCAACCAAACACCACCTTTAATTTTAACTGACGCGGCAGATATTGAACTCATCGCGGCGATTTCAATCGCTATGGACAAATATATTGCCCAACTAATTGGGTTTGCCATGTCGTACCAACTAACGACATGGGAAATTGATACTATCATAACCAATAATATCGGCACTAAAAACATTCCTCTAATAACACCTTTTTTATGTTCTTTAAGCCAGTTAATCATTTTTAGTTTTTTTCTAATGTTTCGATTTCCTTATCAATTTCAGATTGTCTATTCACATCTAAAATTTTTCTATCGGTAGATTGAATCATTCTTTTCTCTGTTTTTAAACCCTCTATTTTTAACATTTTTTCAATTTCTTTTTTTGAAATTGCCTCGGATTTAATAATAGAATCCGTTTTAATATTTTGTTCGGTTAATTCTTTTTCTAATTTTTCAATTTTTGAATTCGTTGAACATGTTTTTAAAAAAACAATTAAAGCTAATGGGAACATAATTCTTGTAGCCCATTTGTCGATAAAGTTTAAGATATTTTTCATTTTATTTTTTTATCTATAAATATCACGTTATTTTATAATAACAATATTTATATTTTGCCAATAGTAAAACTATTTGTATATTTGTATTGTCAATGAAACAGGGTTGAATTGGTTAATCCCTTAAGCTTAACCAACGTGATGACACGAAACGTCAGGGTGAAAATCCTCAATCACTATAAAGTTTAGTGATGAAAAATAAAAACCCCACGGTCAGAATACTAGTGGGGTTTTTACTTTACCAATTAATACCAATTAATATTGATTTTTTTAAACATAAACTCATTTTTATCTTCAGGTTCTTCCCCCATTTCTTCACGTTCTTCATTACGTCCCAATAAGTAACGATCAAAAGCTTCCATAGTAAAATAACCTTCAAGGTCAGTCCCACCTCCGTAATAAACTGCGTAGACGGTCGGGAATGATGTGTCGACATTATCTGCCCAATTAAGTTCGTCAGATTCTTTTAATATTTTACGGATTAAATTTTTCATGTGAATATTTGTACTTGGTCTCTACCTATTTCAAAGTATTGTTTATTCATAACACTTATGACATATAAAATCCAATCATAAGGACTTTTCATTTTTGGTTCTATAATAACATTTAAATGTGGGGCTGATTTTTGGGATACAATAAAACGAACGCCATCCTGTATTAAATCTTGAACAATGTTCATTGTAATATCATCTTTGGCTGCCTCAACAACCTGTTGAATATATAAATCATATATTTTATCACCACCAGAAGCAACATGTCTCCACTTTCTTTTTTCACTGTGTTGACTTCTTTCGTCATGTCTTAAATCATAATTAATAGTAAGATTAGCTCTTATTAAGGCTATTTTTTTTTCTAATAATAACTGTTCTTTTATTATTTGTCGTATCATATTTATAAATATATTATATTAACAAAAAACCCCTCATGAGAGGGGTTAATTTTATTTGTAAATGTACTCAAATAAATTTTTTGATTTATCACGTAATTTTCTAAGCGCTTTAGCCTTAATTTGACGGATTCTTTCTTTGGTTAAACCGTAATCTTCACCAATTTCTTCTAAAGTTAAAGGTGTACCGTTTAATCCAAAATAAAGTTCAATTATTGTTCTTTCTCTACCTGAAAGTACGGATAAGGTTTTTTCCAACTCTTTCTTTAAAAGGTCTGAAGGTTTTTGAAATACCTCATCAGGTTTCTCAAAAGAATTATCTTCAATAATATCCATTATTTCGTCACCATCTTCATTAATTTTTTCATTTAATGATGTACAAAAAGGTTGGTTTAAAGCCGTTAAATCCATGTCGTTATCAGATGGTTTACGACCGTTTTGTTGTTCAAACACAGACATTTCTTTTTTTAATTTAGACATGTTATTCGTAACATTTACGGGTAAACGAACAGTTCTTGCATGGTCGTTTAAAGACTGAATAATTGATTGTTTAATCCACCAAACCGCATATGATATAAATCTAAAACCACGGTCAGGGTCAAATTTTTGTGCAGCCTTAATTAAACCAATATTACCCTCAGCGATTAAATCAGTTAAAGGTAATCCTTGGTTTTGATATTCTTTAGCCACCGAAATAACAAATCTAAGATTTGATTTTATCAACTTTTCAGCAGCTTTAGTATCACCTTCTTGGATTTTTTTAGCCAACTCAATTTCTTCTTGAGCCGAAATCATATCTAATTTTCTAACATCTTTAAGATACATAGAAATGCTTTCTTCTGAAGTGTCAATAAATCTTTTAGTGTTTGTCATGTTACCCATATTATTTGCTTTTTTTAGTTTTAGTTTTCTTTTCTGTTACCGGCTCTTTTTTGTATTTAACTTCAACCTCATAAGGGTTGTTAGCGGAATTTTTTTTGGTGTCGTATTTCCATATAGAAATTGTGTAGTCGTCTTCATACACAACTTCCCATTTACGATGCTGTACTGTGTCTACCGTTTTTTTCATTAATAACTATAATTTTTGGTTGGTTTACGAAACTTCATTTGTGAATCTGTGTTGTTTTTTTCTGAGATACCGTTTTTAAGTTTGGCATTTCTTTTTTTCAAAACCCACCCTTCATACATATCTGTTTGGATAATTTTTTGATATGTTTGGTGAAAATTTTCATAAAAAGATTTTACCATATAAACTTTATCTGAAACTTTATTTATAAATCCGTCATAATCCGATTGTACATATAGTTTATTCAATAAGTTTATTCTTTCTTCAAAAGTCATACCAATTGTTTGTATACCGTTATAAACCAACACATCAAAGATAACTAATTTATGGTTAAAAACCTCATTTTTACCGTTTAATTTTGATTTATTCATATATTCACCGTTAAGAACAAACCAACCATTACCACGGTGTAGTGACAAAAAATCTTCTTTTGTCATTTTGACATTTGATAATGGACTGTTATGTCTATTGTAAACATGTAATTCAACACCATTTGTAAATATGGTGATATTAGAACCATTTAATTTTGGTTGGCCCAACCATAAACCGTTATCATACTTATTAAGTTCTGATGACGGTAGGTTTATTTCGGGTCTAGGTGGGTAAATATATCTGTATCGATTATAACTTATCATCGATACAAAAGTAAGATTTATTTTTTGTTTGGCAAAAACTTTTCTCTTTTTTTAAAGGCCTCTTCTTTTTTTAAGATTTCTTCTTCTGTGTAACGAACCTCTTCAGGTACAAAATAATTCCATTGTTCTAATGGTTTCATCGGTTTTAATGTGTTTAATAACTCTTCTGAGTATGGTTTTACAATACCGTGAACGTTAAATTTTTTACCGTTACTTAAATTTCTAACAACAGGGATTGCTTTTTCCCATTTACCCTCTTTATTCCAAAATTCTATTATCTTACCAATAATAAGTGGGTATGGCTCGTTTGTTCGACAAATAACCTTATCACCTACTTTAAATAAATCACCATCTATCTCATACTCTTTTAGAGTTTCAAAAGGTTTCTTTTCTTTTTTTTCTTTTGTTTGATTTTTAACAGACTCAATTTTAGTATCAAAATTATCGTTAAAATTAACTTCTTTCTTTTTTAGTTTATCTTTAAAAAACTTTATAATATCCATTTTATTAAATTATTTATTAACATAAAAGGCCAAATAGTTATAATAACTAAAGAACCAATGATGTTATATTCTTTATTCTTATTTTTTGAATTTACTAGGGTGTATGAGTAAAACACCCCTATTATTAGGTATAATAACCAAAGTAGAAAAAACAATAACATTTATCCTTTATTAAGTATTTCTAACTCTTTTTCTGTTAAACAAGTCCTATCATAATTGTTTCTAGATAGTTTATCTAAAATTTCATCAACAGAACTATATTCCTCAACCTTGGTTTCAACCTCTTCTTCTTTTAAAACTTTTTCTTTAATAGAAGTTTTTAATGGATGCCATTTGTCCTGAATAGAGTCCATTGTTTTTTGAATTTCTGGAAAAATTCCCATATAATATTTAGGTGGTAGATTAACACCATAAGTATCAGGATCGGTGATATCAAAAATCATAATTGCTGGTCTATGTGTTAATTTTTCGTGAATTTCAGCTGCCGAATATGGGCTAAAAAACGTACAAATAAAAACACCCTTACCATCAACAAAATTAACCCCAGTTTCACCATCAGCGATAAAATTTAAATCCTTGTCAACACCGTTTGATGGTCCAAGAATAATAAGTAAAAATCTTCTGTTCATAGTTTTCTTTTTTTAATAAATATCTTCAACAAATGTAATGATTATTTTGAAATCACCAAAGAAGAAATGTTATTCTTTTTTTCTATTGTAACAACATTATTAGACCAATCCTTCACAAGTGGGTTATGTGTAATTAAGAAAATATTATCAAACATCTCTGAACATTTAGCAAAAAAGTTACCAACCAATTCTAAATTTTCATTAGCGACCTTACCTAAAACTTCATCAAAAACCACCAAGTTTGGTTTTGGTAGTGAACTTATTCTAGATAAAACAACTCTTAAAGCCAAAGAACCCAATGTTTTTTCAAGTCCCGAACCCTCAGTTAAAAGATAATTAAATCTTTGGCCATTTTCATCTTCTTTTTCTAATAAGAAATCAACCTCTTGTTTATTATTAATATCCACCGTTAACTTAAAATTAGCTGAATCTGAAAGTAACCTATCTAACTCTGAATTTAATAACGGCATCACATTCTTCATAATGAGTTTAACAATACCATTTTTACCAACCATTCTTGTGTAAATTTCAAAGATAATTTTAACTTCTTCTTCTACTTTAATGGTTTTAATAAGTTCCTTGTTTTTGGTTATTGTATCATCTGATCTTTCAATATCTGATTTATTTCTTTGAATTCTAGAAACAAAGCCATCACGTTCTCTATTAAGTCTTTCTAACTTGGCATTATAACCAAGAATTTTAGAATCTAAATCCTTGTTTTTTTCAATATTGCCGATGTTATCTTCATACTTCTTTTTAAGGTCTTTTTTTTCTTTTAATTGGAGTCTTAGGTTTTCCATTTCAAGTTCAATTTTATCAATCATGATTGATTTTTTATCGTATTCATCAACCTTTTCTTTAATTTTATCAAAATTTTCAATTTCTTTTTTGGCTTCTTCAATTTCAACATCTAAATCTGTAATGTTTTTGATTAGTTCTTCCAAAGTAAGTTTATTATTAGCAATTTCATCAGAATGGTCAACATCTTTTAAAGGTTGTTTACAAAGTGAACAAAATTCACCTTCTTCAAGGTTTTTAATTAAATCCTGAACAACATCTTTTTTAATCGTTTTATGAGATTTGGCGATATTTAAATCACTTAATTGTTGTTTCCACTCTTTATGGGTTTGAGTATCGTACTCAACTTCTGTTAACCTATCAAACTCTTCTTTTAAAATAGTATATTTTTCTTTTGATTTTTTACCCTTTTCGGTGATATCACTTATTTCTCTGTCAATATCTTCAGGCCTTAATCTAATAATCTCAGTATCAATAATAATTTTTTGGGACAATAAAGTATCTTTAATACCGGTAGTTTCAGTGATTTCAATTTTTAACTCACGCAATTTAGTTTCACAAAAATCATTATCATCATTTAAATCTTTAATTTTAACATTTAAATCATTGATTTCTTTTGTTAAATCACCTGAATTGTACTGGTCTGATTTAAGGTTTTTAGCCCAAGTTGATTTAAGTTCTTTAACAATCTCTTCTTTTTGTTCAATAACCTCTAGACCTATAAACTTAGATAATAACCTACCTTTTTGGGTTGGTAAAGTGTGAATTAACTCTTCTAAATTGTCTGAAGTTGCTATTATGGTTAGTAAAAAATCATCGACATCACCGATAGATTTTCTAATAAACTCATCTGTTTCTCTACGTTGTTCACCCTCAAGGTTTTGAAGGGAACCGTCTGCCATAATCTTTTGAAAATTTAAATCGGTTTTAACATTATAACCTTCTTCATGTTTTTTCTTACTTCTAGTTAAAATTCTTTCAATAATGTAATCACCACCATCAATATTAATTTTACCTTTAACCCTAACAGTATTAGTGTCTCTGAATTTATTAAAAATTTGAGCAGCAACTTTAGTTCTAGTAGTTTCATTAAAGAATAAGAATAAAAGTAAATCAACAGATAAAGCTGTTTTACCACCTTGGTTAGCTGGGTTAGAAGAAATGGTTGTAATACCTCTTAACCCATCAAATGAAAGTTTGTTGCCATCACCATAAGATAAAAAGTTATCCCATTCTAATTCTTTTATATACCAATTACGATAACGGTATTCAATATCACGAATTTGTTTTAACTTATCGTTAACCTTGTCATCTAAACGAAGAAGTCTATCCCAATCAATTTCAATTTTATTACCTTCTAACCATTCTTTAAATAATTTACGTTGGTAATTAATGTCCATTACATTGTCAGCGATAGACATTTCAACTTGGCCATGTTCCGTATCTTGTTTTTTAGGTTTAAAAATTACCTGTACTTTATCAACTGAATATTTTTGTGAAATATATTGTTCAACTCTTTTAACGCGGTCTTTTGTGTATTCTACAGGATCACCTTCCCATATTACCCTAACCGATGCTTTAGCCGGTATTGAAATTTTTTCTTTTGTTTTTGTTGTCATTAGTTTTTTAATTTATAAAAATATATGTGTTTTCCTTCAGTTTTTGTATAGTAAGCCTCACCAGTTTCCAAAGCATCTTTTATTCTTTGTGCAAAAGGTTTAAGTCTACCCTTGTATTTAGTACGTATTGTTTTATCGTGGTATCTTTTACCGTTATATATAATAACTCTACCACCGGGTGTAAAACCAACATGTTTAAAATTAGAGGCTTTATATATTGTACCTTCGTGATTATAAGTCATATCAGCATACGATATAATAACTTCAATATCCGTATTCTTTTTTAACCAATTTAGTGATTTAGCGATGAAATAAGACTCTGTGTTTTTAGGCGTATCATCAATACAACATAACCTCCTTAATTCTAAAAGTTTATTGGGGTTAGAGGGATTCCATTTTGTGGCTTGATTTGTCATTGCTGGAGCCCCAAATATTGAGACGCCTATCAATTCATCACCGTTATAAAGACCAAAACAATATGATATCCTTAAACCGTTTATATTTTTAGAATAATGCCATTTTTCAACAAAAGGTTCAGCTATTTTTCTTTCAATTATTTTAACTATAAAATTTTTAACTTTCACCGTATAAATCTTTATTTCTTTCTTCTTTTGGTACCCAATTAATAGAACTCTTGGGTTTATCTTTGAAAGGGTTTTCTACTTCTTCTTTTTTGTATTTATTCCTGTTTCTTTCTAATTCTAATAACGATTCTAGATTATTTATTTTATTATAAAGTTTCTCTAACCCACTATTAGATGTTTTGTTTTTTTCATTATCTAATTCTTTTTCTAAAGATTCTATTTTTTGTGATAAATCGTTTTCCTTATCAATTAAATCTTTATTGAACTGTTCTTGATTAATTTTAATTTTTTCTTCTAAATTTGTGATTTTATCAACAAGTTCTTTTGTTTGACTATCATCGGTTATAAATTTCTCAACAATCTTTTCAACAGGAACTTCAACTTCTTTGATGACTTCAACTTCTTTAATTACTTCTTTTTCTACAATCTTTTCAACAAGAACTTCTACTTCTTTGATGACTTCAACTTCTTTAATTACCTCTTTTTCAACAATTTGTGGTGGCATGGGTGATGTTCCGTATTTTTCAACGGCAAATCCTTGTTTAAGTAAATTTATTGTAAATTGGTCTACGTTGGTTATGTTGTTTAATCTACAATAGTCCCATATCTCATTTTTAAGTTCTTCAGGAACATTAACCATGTCTTGTTTCATATCACCAATTTTTCAGATTCAGTTTCAATATCTTCAATTGACTTTATTTTAAATGTGTAAAAACCGTAATCGGACGGCAAATCTATTTGTTTATGGGTTAAAGTTTCAATATCCCACAATACATAACCGTGTCCTTTAACTGACTCACCATAGTCTTGTTGAATCATTGATGATGGCATCACAATTGGTGTTTTACGATGATTCATAACTTGGTACTTGTGTATATCTCCACACATTACAGCCTGACAACCTTCAAAAATAGAAATGTCTTTACCATCTTCAAATTCAAAACCGACAGCTGTTTTTAACCCAACCAAGGGGTCGTGATATAAACCAATATAAGTTAACTCATCACCGTATAATTCCCTTGCCTCTTCGATATTAGGACGTTCCGAACCTTCCATGTGACCATAAACACACCAAACTACATTTTCATCTTTATATGTACCTGTATGCTTTAAAAACATAATATTAGGATTATCCATTGTGGATATAATAGGTGATAACGCATCCATCCTATCAAGGTTGTTGGCTAAGAAATCATGGTTGCCTAATGTAATAACAGTCTTAGCTATCTTAGAACAATTATTTAGAAAGGTAGTAACCATGTAAATAAGTTCAGGGGTCATCTGATTCTTAGAATGACAAACGTCCCCACATATAACAATCCTACATTCGTTATAACCTAATTCTAACCTATTGATATCGTTTTTAACCATTTCAAAAAACTTATCAAATTGTTCTGTATATTCTTCATGTCTTTTAAATAAACGTAAATGAATATCTGCGCAATGAATTACACTTTGTATCATATTTATTAGTATATTTGTAATAATAAACTTT
>SXGQ01000383.1_pt1 | contig 11125 bp, 8 predicted proteins | sample 3178371 | NCBI WGS metagenome assembly SXGQ01 (sample SAMN11356859, study PRJNA531348) | freshwater metagenome | isolation source: freshwater sample F1-20 | place: China: Fuxian Lake, Yuxi | collected 2017-12-25 | reverse complement strand
CACCTCCCCCTACACACCGAAGTGCGAGGGGGAAGAAGGCTGCATGGCCTGGCGTGTGATGTAGGCTTTTTGCATCAGGATCACTAGCGTGAACACGATGGCTGGTATTTGTGGTATCAAGAGGTAGTAGTCGTAGTTCGTCACCGAGTGGATACTCCACAGGGCACATGAGATCAAGATGGCCAGGTTGTGAACAACGGAGATTTGTTCCGGAGTTCGATGTATGTGGATAAGACGGATCTGATCCACGGCACTGAAGGCTACCAGAATTTGGAACAGACAGGCTGCAAGACTGATGTAGTTCACGTTGACTCCTAACATGAAAGAATAGCATAAAAATAGATATTTGTCAACCATACATATTTAATAAAATCGCTATTTTTAGCGAAAAAAGTCAAAATTGGATCTAAAGCGGCTGGCTGAGCCGCTGCGTTGTTAAAGCCTCAGGGTCCAGCCTTAGATTGTTGTATTTGACAAGGTATCAACTATTGTTACGCTAACGTCATTGTTAACAGTTTTTATGGAACAAGATCGGATATTTATACAAAAATGCATCGGCTTAGCTCTTGAGAGCCACAGGGATGGAGAGCTTCCGTTTGGAGCAATGATCGTGCACAAGTCTGGCACAGTGTTTGAAGCCAAAAATACTGGCCTTACTGACATCACCGGGCATGCCGAGGTTAACGCGATTAAGCTAGCTATGGCCAAGGTGCCAGATATAGATTTTTCACAGTGCACTTTGTATACAAATTTCGAACCGTGTGCGATGTGCTCATTTGTGATTCGTGACGTCGGTGTGGGCCGTGTAGTCTTTGCTGTTGATTCTCCTCACCTTGGTGGCTACTCAAAATGGGATATTCTCACCAACGATAAACTCCGTCCCGAATTTACATCTAAACACCAGGCGCATGTACCCTCCGTATCTAAAGGATTGCTGAGTCGAGAAGCCCAGGAAATTTTCGATAAGCTTAAGTGGAAAATGCATTTGCATGATGAATGAGCTAGCTGAGTATTTGGTGTCATTAAGTCAGAGTGTGCCCGGCTCTGATCCGAATTTAGTATTAGAAATTTTACATACCTACGATCAGTTGCCTGAGGCTAGAAAAGATTTTTCAGAACTGAGACAGGCCTTGAGGAATGCTCGCCCAGAGTTATTTTTACGATCGGTCAACGGATTTACGCATCAAGAATTCGTTGTGCCAGCCACGCACATATGTTCGGATCCAGATGTTTTTACAGCTTTGCTCAAAGATAAACGTGACGATATTGATAAGCTCCGGCAGTCTCTCGAACAGCTTTTCCCGTCGAGTGAATACACCTGTACATGGAGAATTAAAGATCGGACGACTCTAGAGCACAATATTCGTAAGTACGGAATGCAGCGAGCCCTCATTGATGTTGTGGGGGTCAGGATCGTCCCTAAACGTTCTGAGTTACTGCCTCTGATGATCGATCAATTTGAGACAGCATATCAAGATTCTTCCGTGACCAAGTTGAACACTCTGGCCTACGAGGACGAAGAGATTATCCGTGTGATTGGTCCACACTCTGTATATTATCGAGCCATTCACTACTATCTTCGGCTCGAACCGATTTTCGTAGAAATCCAAATGCGCACACCGGCGATTGATGAGTGGAGCATTTTGCATCATGTCACTATCTACAAACCAAAGATGCGACTGACTGAGACGGAAAAGGCATATGTCACCGAATTCGGTAGAATCTGTAATATCGTTGATTGTGTTCGTTTGATCGACACCTCTTCGTTGGCCGATATGACTAAAATTGCTCGGCACAACGTGGCGGCCGTTATTTTTGACAGTCACGGCAAGGTGTTATTGTGCAAACGTAGTCTGAAGAAAAAAATTGCTTCCGGGAAGTGGCATTTACCAGGCGGTCAGATTGATACCGGTGAAAATCTTACTGAGGCAATTAAGCGGGAACTAAGTGAAGAGCTGTCGATTGAAGTAACTTCAGTTCGAGAGACACCGGTCGTTCACACATACAAGATTGGTGAAGAATTCCATCAGACTCAGTATGTTCAGGCCGTTATTCAAGGATCAATTGTTTTAAATGACGAAAACGATGACTATGTTTTCGTGGAGCCAACGGATATTGTTCGATATCTTCCCGATGATCGAGTGCAAGTTGCATTACGGGCTATCAATTATTTTTCCGTATAAAGTATTTAAAAGCGCCGCCAGACGATGGCGACGCGATTGGCCTATGGAGCACATGTTTTCAGCTGCGCCAGGTAGGTCAAGATTTCAGTCGCAGCCTGGTCACTGTTGTCGTTTTTATTCACGAGCACCAGATCATAGACGCAGTCCTTAGCGTTTACGAGTGACCGGAATAGCTCAGCGGTCACAAAGTGGTAGTGGAGACCGTCAATTTCGCCGACCCTGGCTGCCAGGGTTGTGTGGGTGAGCAAGCGCGAGAAGTCAGAAGGTACCCATTATTCTGTAACTAGCCAAGTTATCCACCTTCACTTGCCGGTCATCACCGACAGCAATAGTTGTGTGTCGTCCGGCTCCGCCGAAGTCGCTGTCGGTCATCACCGACAAGATTTTGGATTTTTTCAACTTCGACGCCTTGAGTAGCTTTGGCAGATAGCGTGTGATGATAACAGAACAGCGATGTTCATCGGTGATCACCGAATATGGAAACACCTGCACTGCAAGGTTCGGGCGGACGCTACGCTGAACTCCCTTGGGGAGCGCCTGCGAACAATCGACATTTTGGTGTTTGGATTTCTAAGTCCAGATGTCTGGCTGGGGAGTCGGGCATCTGGACTGTGCCTTGGGACTACGTGACTCGATACAGATATTAGTGAGAGTTTTCAAATTTCTACCAACTAATATCTTTGCTGCAAATTTAAGCACTTCAATTTTCCCCGTCGAGGACGCTCCCCAGCATTCCCCTCACGGCGGGGGAAATTGATCACTTCCGATCCGTTTCTCCTTGGGAGTAGACATGTTCACTCAAGAGCACATCCTGGTCAGCGCTTTGGCGTTCGGTACAGGGTTCATGCAGGGCTGTTGCGGCCCTCGTTGTCAGCTGGGGCTCGATGGTCAGCTGTTCGCGGGCGGTGGTGAGGATGCTGTACTCGTGGAGATGCCGTTTGAGTCCGGCTACTCTGCGCTTTGTACGCAGGGTACGGAAGACTGGCCTTCGCATCACGCCATTTCGACCACCTTTGACATCGACCTTGATACCCCAAACGATGCCGATGTGCCGGTCTTCGCGCCGGCGGGTGGTTTTGCCCACGTCTTCGACACCAAGCCTGACGACGACTTCGGTCTCCACATCAATCTCGATTTGGGTGACGGCACGTACGTCATCATGGCGCACTTGGCCGAGGTGTTCATCGATGATCAGAGCGAGGTGGCGGCCGGGCAGCTGCTTGGCTACGAAGGCACGACCGGAAATTCCTCCGGCGATCATGTTCATTTCGGTCGTCACACGGGTGATGCCTCGCTTGACGGTATCTACGGTGAGTCTTTTGACGGGCTCATCGTAAACCTGGAAGACGACGGCTTGCACCGCCAGCTCATGACAAGCGACATGTGGTGCGGTTTGCCGGGTGGCGACACCTATACGTCGCTCTTGGCTACGCCGCTCTGGCACCCGAACGGGAGCCTGGTCAAGACACCGAACGACCCGACCGTCTATCTGGTCGAACTGGGGAATTTGACCCCGTTTCTGACCGAAGACGCCTTCCTGAGTCGCAACTACGACTTCGCTGACGTGGCCTTGATCTCGGACAGCGAGCTCAACTGTTACGGCTCGAACATCGGACTTTCGGACACGACCGAGATTTCGGCCGTGTACGGCGCTGCTCCGAATCAGGCTGTCTGGCTGTTGGTGGGGTCGTTGGCCGACTCGGAACGATACCGCTTGTTGGTGCCCAGTCTGGGCTGGCAGGCGGTGCTGAAGTCCTGGGGCATCGTCGCCTCGACTTACGATGACCTTTACCACGAGCCTGCGGACGGTGGGACCGTGGACGAGTACAACTATGCCGGCACGGCCAATTTTCGTGACGGCAGCCTGGTCTCGATGGTCAGCGACAGCGCGGTTTACGTCATGAGCGACGGCCTCGCCATGCCGATTGAAACTTGGAACGGCCTGTTGCTGGCCGGTTGGGAAGACCGCGTCATCATCGAGGTCAACGACACTGAGTTTGAGGCGATTGTCACCGCTCAGGGTGACTGCGCTACCAGCACTTACTGTCTGACCCAGACCGACTTGCAGACCTGTGGTGGCTTTGATCAGAGCCAGGATGAAGTGTTGCCGAGCACCACTTTTACCGAGCCAGAGCTGCCAACTTTGGGTGACCTGAAACTCACCTGGTATACCCCGAGTGCTCAGATGGTCGACTCCATCACACTGGTGGGTGCGGTTACTCCGCAGGGCGAGATCGAGAATCCGTGGGGGACAGTCTTCAATGAGGTCTTGAACCAGAGCCTGGTGAGTGTCACTGTACCTGGCCTGGCAACCGGCGACAGTCTGCGCTTCAGCGTGGAATTCCGTGACAACGGTATTCCTAGCTGGTCGTGTCTGGCTCCCTTTCCACCCGGCCTGGTGCAGGGTTCGGTAACCCTCGAGTACGCAGGGCTCTACCTCGGTTACACGACTGCAGACGACCCCATGAGCAACGGTTGTGGTCTGACGGTCCTGGTGCCGTAAAAACTACTTAGAGACGCGGCCGAGCCGCGTCTCTATTTATGTTATAATTCTTTCGATTATGCGTTTCTTGGCGTTGTGTCGAGCAGGTCTTAGAAAACTTTTTGTATCCAAACACCGCACAAGTTTGGCTGGGGTATTTTTATTTATTTTGGTCCTTGGCCTGATTGGGCCAACCAACGTAATTCATGCTCAAGCATGGACGAGCTATGCAGAATCGTTTGCTGAAACAATCGTATTAATGCTTACGACTCTCCTCCAGGGTCTAACCAGTGCAATTGCATACTTAGCATTGAGCCTGATTGAAATGATTGTCGTGCCGATTTTGCAATACAATTCTTTTTCTACTAGCGAAACTATCGATTTAGGGTGGTCTTTGGTGCGAGACGTGGTCAACATGTTTGTGATTTTGGTGTTACTTGTGATTGCCATTGCCACCATAGTTGGCTACGAAAAAGTTAGCTGGCAAAAGAATCTGCCACAATTTTTATTAGCAGTGGTCTTAGTTAACTTTAGTCGTACGATTTGTGGCTTTCTGATAGATATAAGTCAGGTGATCATGTTTACGTTTGTGAATGCGTTATTAGACGTAGCGGCTGGTAATTTTGCCACCTTTTTGAGCCTTGATTTGTATGGTCGCTATTCCCTGGGAGCTTATGTTAATACCGATCACGGTAATGCCGAACCGATTACGGCCATGATGCAATTGGGCGCCGCCTATTTGCAGTTTGTTATTTACGGCGTAATCGCGGTAGTCCTGCTTATACTCGCTCTCGCCTATATCTGGCGTATCGTGTTGTTGTGGGTGTTGGTCATTTTGTCTCCGCTAACATTTTTTACTTGGGGCCTTGGGGGCATGTTTAAATTTGCTGCCGGCATGGGTGGCGATTGGTGGAAAAAATTTACTGCCGCACTCACCATGGGCCCGATGCTTACATTTTTCTTGTGGTTATCTTTAGCAATCGGGTCTGGAGACATTGTGGCGGTTGAAAATTTTCGACAAGCGCCTACATCGAGCTGGGTGACTCTTGAAATGTTCGAAACCTCTAACTTACTCGGCACCTTCTTGGCTCTTGTACTCCTTGTCGTAGGTATGCAACAATCTGCCGCCGCTGCCAATGCCATGGGCGGTTTAGCAAAGAAGTATTTAGGTGACGAAAAAAGCGGGCAGAATTTAGTTAAAGGCGCGCTTGGTTGGGCGGGAGGCTATAGTGGAGCCCGTCTCGGTGCTAAAGGACTTGGTAAAGCTGCAGGATTAGGTATTAGTGCCGGGCAAGCCATCGGTACTCAGATTCCATATGTTGGTGGCATGGTTGGCCGAGCTGTAGTTAATGCTAGCGGTGCTGTTCAGCAACGCACCGAGAAGTTTGCAAAATCTGGTAAAGAAGACGCCAAGAAACGCGTTGATGCCATGACTTCCGATCAAAAAGCGGCTCACTTGGCCATGCTGGCTAGCGGTAGAACTGGGGCTATTGGAGTGAGTACAAAGGATGATATTAGCGCTTTGCAGACTGACTTTGCTATTAATGCAGCTACTAGAAAGAAAGCCTCTGAAACCATGACCGATTCACAATATGCTCAGATGAGCCATGAGGCCTTACGTTTTGGGCACGCGCACATAAACGACATGGATGATGCACAGAAAGATAAATTTGCTAAATTTAAAACTGAAAGAGCTCATGATCTTAATGCGGTTATTGGGGCTGGTGAGCTGCAGAAGCATATTCAATCCGATAAGTTTTCTGCTAAGGATCTGTCTGCAGAGGCTGTGGCCAACGCTGGAGTCATGGCGGCCTTGAATGCTAAAATTGTTCGTAAGGGTGTGTCAGTAGGCGATGAACTTCGGCAGGGTATTCACGGTGTTGGCTTGCGGACTGCATCTGGATTGGCTCCGGCAGCACCGGTCTATAATGCATCACGAGCAAACGGTCGAGCATCATTGTCCGGGGCCGCCGTGGCGACTGAGGCTATTATTAATAATATTGCTCTTAAGCGCATTCGGGTAGATGAATTAACAGCTACAGACTTTTCTGCAACTAATGGCGATAATTTGACACGTGCTTTACTCCAATCTGAAAAATCTGCTTCTGGTATCAGCGACACTGCTGCACAGGCTGATTATCTAACTCGAGCCGCAACTCTAGCCGCAATACCGATGGGTGGCCCCGGTGCATTAACTCTGAAGCAGAGAGCCTTCCATGACAACCAATCAATTGCAACCGCAACAGCTGCAACCTTACCAGCGGTCATGACTAGTACTTTTGGTGTTGGGGCAACGTTTGATACTGACCGAGCTCGACAAGCTTTGTTACAAAGACCCGAATATGCAGATCACTTTGAAACCCTCGTAGCAGCGGGTGATGTGGGTGCTCAAGATGCAGTAGCGGGCTCGATGACTGCAGATCGCATCGAATCGTTTTTGTTACAACATCAAAATTCAAGCAACCCTGCCGAACAACATCATGTTGAAGCCATCATTCGAACCTTGGTAGCTGCCGTTAACGGTGCAGTCGGTCGGGTGCCATCTCATACTCCAGCAGGTGCTCCACTCAAACTCAGAGATTACGATCTTGGCTTAAGCGATATTCATCGTCGCTTGCGGAGCGTTGCACCTCAACTAGGTATTGCTCCGCCGCTTCCGCGTGCATAACTACCAAATTAAGTTATTATGGCGTATGGGCAACTGTTAAAATTTCCGCAAACTCGTGCGTACATTTTTCAGGCTGATTTTGATGGCACGATTTTAGACATCACTAACAGATTTAATCTGCCAGTCGCCAGAGGTGATGAGTTATTAGATTTGATTTACGCGTATCTTGACAATCTCATACCATTATCCGAGATGCCAGATTTGCTTGAGGAAGCTTTTGGTGTCACCGCTGACATAGCTCGCGATATAGCTATAGCCTTAATTGGTAATTTATTATTACCCTTGTCAAAGTATCTCCCTGGGCTCGAGCAAACATTTCAAAAGTGGGGGGGAAACTTGAGCATGTATTCTGCAGAGCGAATTGAAAAAGGGACAGAGATAGAAGAGCAATTTCTCAAAGAAGTAATGTCTAGACAGGGAATATCTTTGACAGATAATTTATTTAAAAGATGCCTATTTTTGTTGCGTCAATACGCTAAGGGAGAAAAGACTGAAGACTCGTTGAAAATATTTTTTACTCGATCGATCAATATCGGCGGTTTGGGACTGAGTGATGAACAAGCTTCGGCTTTGCTGGTCGCTACCTTGCCGCAGGCCGCAAGTTTTCTTGAAGACATAACAGTAGCCCCCGTGGTTGCCAAGGTCGAGACACCAGCTGTCGCTAAACAAGAACTCGAAATCACTCCAACTCATGAACTCGCAGCTGAGGTGCCAGTGGTTAGTCATCAGACAACGACTATCCCGCCAGTGCCGCCAAGTCCACAGATGTCGGTCAAGACGCCAGCTGCTAAAATTGATCGCCTTCCAATTCAGGCTGACATCGACCCAAGCGAGCTCAAGACTCCAGCTAAAAAAGCCACGGCTGCTCGGGAACTCACCGCTGAGGTTCAAGACACATTTGCGACGACTTTAGTTCTGGCTACAAACAACGCCACCGCCGTGCTCAAGAAAAATAAAATCTCTGAAAAAGTCTTTGCCGATCTGGCTGGCAAGGCGATTAAGGGCCTGCGAGATATTTACCAAACCCGAGACATCGTCGAGCGAGATTGGAAGCTGAAGGGGCAAGACCTGGCCACGCTCATGGCGGCCATTACTGGTGGTGTCGATGCTTATCAAAGTGCCCCACGACCGGCTGTTAGCAAAACGTCTGCTATCCCGGCTTCGCATCCTGATGATCAACAGCTCGACCAGCGCTTTAAGCAACTAACTGATGGACAAGTTAAAGACATCATCAAACCTACTCGTGCACAGCTAACCGTTGGCAGTGCCGTGCCTACCACGACTGACGGTCAACGCAAAATGGTTGATGTGATTAGTGCGGTTCGCCTGGTTGGGCCGATTGAGCAGCTGGGCAAAATGTCGCCTACCGAGTTTCGTCGTTTATCTAGTAGTGCCACTGAGGCTGCCCAAAAAATTGAAGACCTATTAGCGGCCTTGCAAGCGACTTCGTATGAAGATCGTATTAAAGGTGTTTTGGCTTGGCGTGACAGCCCCATGAATCAACTTTATTTGTTAATCGCAGAAGAAGCTTTATCGCAAGGGTTAGCCCTGCCAGAGGTGAGTAGCCGTCGTCGAGCCGCCGGTCAAGACAGTTTGAGCCCGGCTGAAATTAAGGCTTTAGCCTTGCTGAATGCGAAAATTAGATTTTAGGATGGTGGGATAGTGGCCGGTGGTCTTTAAGGCCACCTTCCCACTGGCCACCCGCCCAGGACCAGCGTGCTATAATCTAGCCATGCCGCGCCATCAATTTGTCGTACCCCAATTTCTTGACGTTGAAGCTAAAATCATCGGACCGATTACCGCTCGGCAATTTTTGCTTATGCTCGGGACGTTGTTGTTAGATTTCATGATTTACAGGATTTTTTTGAACGTCTTTGTTGTGCTTGGTTTAGGCGTACCGATTTTAGCCTTCGGCTCGGCTCTAGCTTTTGCTAAAGTTAACGGTCAGCCTTTTCATTACATGTTACTAAGTGTTTTTCAAACTCTGCGCCGCCCCTCACTCCGCGTTTGGGATAAAACCTTAAACAATACCGATCTCAAAGTGTACTTAAAAACTGAAACGGCTGCTTCGTTACCTGCTGCTCCGGTCAAGTCTCCGCTCGAACGCTCGCGTTTGTCGGAGTTATCTATGATCGTTAACACTGGCGGTGTTTACCAGGGCGACGATCACTAGGCGCATTTATGGCTGATAAGATAAATAAATTAACTAAACCTAAAGCCGGTCCGCCGACTCAGCGGTATTTGGATATTGCTGAAATCCGCGAAGACACGGTTGTCATGAAGGACGGCACACTGCGTTCAGTGTTGTTGGTGTCAAGTATTAATTTCGCTCTGAAAAGTGAAGACGAGCAGCAAGCAACCGTGCAGGGATATATTCAATTTTTGAACGGCCTTGAGCATCCTATCCAGGTTGTTATCCAATCACGTCGCATGAATATCGACGGCTACATGGGGGAACTCAAGCGGCAGGAAGACAGTATCAATAATGAGCTGTTAAAATCACAGATTCGTGACTACATGTCGTTTGTGAAAGAGTTGGTCGAGCTTGGTGAAATCATGCAAAAACAGTTTTTTGTAGTTGTGCCGTATGATCCGAGTGAAACTGGAGAGAAACGTAAAAGTTTTATGACTCGTTTGCAGACCTCGTTTTCGCCAGCTAAAATTTTGAAACTCAATTCTAAGAATTTTAATGACCGCAAATCAGTGCTAACACAGCGTGTAGCTAACGTGTCGGCTGGTTTACAAAGCATGGGGCTGCAAGTAGCTATGCTCGATACCCAGGGGTTAATTGAGTTGTATTACACCTGTTATAACCCTCAAGTTTTAGACACGCAGAAGCTAGTTGACATTGACAAGCTGCAAGTAGAAACCAAATTCTAGAACTATGGCTTTTGATCTTGAACAATTAAAACGCCAACAAGCTGCCGCGGCCCCGGCTGAAAAAAAACCTTTAAGCGACAAAGAGCTGAAAGCGCTTGAGGATCAAACTACGCTTGAAGAAGAGCGAGTCTACAGGCGGGGGACTGTTTCAGTCCGCGATTTGATTGCGCCAGCGGCTTTTGCCGTTTCGCCAACTCATCTCATGCTCGGGGATATTTTTGTGCGCACTGTGTTTGTAACCATGTATCCACGTTACGTTGGCATTGGTTGGGGATCGCCGATCATCAATTACAAGGGCACGATTGATGTTGGGATGTTTTTTTATCCGATTAAATCTGACGTGATTTTAAAACAACTGCGTGACAAAGTGGGTGTGCTTGAGGCGCAAATAGTTTCCGATAACGATACCGGTAAACCGCGAGACCCGATTCGAGAAACCGCTTTACGTGATGTGGAACAGCTGCGTGATGATTTGACGCAAGGTATAGAACATTTTTTTCAGTACACTTTTTACGTCACTATTTACGCCAAAACCAAAGATGAACTTGATAAGCGCACAGAAAATATCGAGTCGATTTTTGGCACCAAGCTGATTTATTCCAAGCGTGGTTTTTATCAGTCGGAACAAGGTTTTAATTCTACCTTGCCACTGTGCAACGATGAACTCATGATTACTTTTAACATGAGTAGCTCACCGATTGCGTCGTCTTTCCCATTTACTTCGTCAGATGTCACTAGTGACAACGGTATTTTGTACGGTATTAATCGGCATAATAATTCTTTGGTACTTTTTGACCGGTTTTCCATGCAGAACGCCAATGCCGTGGTGTTTGCCACTTCTGGAGCTGGTAAAAGTTACACCGTCAAGCTAGAAATTCTACGTTCCATGATGATGGGTACGGATGTCATTGT
>SXGQ01308109.1_pt1 | contig 11126 bp, 20 predicted proteins | sample 3178371 | NCBI WGS metagenome assembly SXGQ01 (sample SAMN11356859, study PRJNA531348) | freshwater metagenome | isolation source: freshwater sample F1-20 | place: China: Fuxian Lake, Yuxi | collected 2017-12-25 | reverse complement strand
GCCGCGAAGGTCTGGGCGTTGCGGAACCTGCTCGGCTGGGCTGGGGTCTGCGGCTGCTCGGTTGCTGCGATCTCATCGCTCCACCTCTCTGCTCTGATCCATGTCGCCGGATGGCATAGGTATCTGGGGTCTGCTTGTGCTGCGGTGTACCGTTTGACTGCGCTCAGGATCTCCTCGATGGGAGGCGCATCGGCTCTCCTACAAAGCATAGTCCACGCCCGATGGGCCGCCCCTTTGGCGACCTTCCGGGGATAGGCCTGCCAGAACGCATCGAAGTCACTCACTGAGAGTGACGGTTCTTGACGGTTAATAAGAGGAGCGGATGCGCCAGAGTTCCTCTTTACCTGCTCTGGAGTTCCTCCTTTATCCTCTAAAGAGGATGTGGCTTCCGCTTTGAGCCGATAGAGGGTTCTGCCCCCTCTGCCGAGGGTCTGCTGCACTATCTCAACCCAGCCATCCGCAATCATGCTGCCGATGGCCTCCCTGACCCACCGCTCGGAGCATCGAGCCTTCCGGGCGAGGGTGCGTTGCGAGGGCCAGCACTCCCCCTCCTCGTTCGCATAATCCGCAAGAGCGAGATGGAGGAGCAGTCGGTCTCCCTGATAGGGCGATGATTCCCAGACCCTCCCAATCCAGCGGACGCTCACTCTCGGGCTCCTCCCAGCAGGCGTACAAGTATGCCGCCGATCCACTCTGCTACAGGTGATGCCACGCCGTTGCCGCACTGCCTGTAGCGCACGGTGTCTGCCTGCTCCTTGCCATCGGCCCTCCAGCGAGTCCACTCATCAGGCCATCCCATCAACCGCTCGCACTCGATCGGCATGAGCCTCCTGACCATGAGCCCAGCCTGCTGAACATGGGTTGCGTTGTCGCCGTTATGATCCTCGGCTCTCAGAGGAGGAGCAAACTCCTCGTACGGCTGCAGACCCTGCCTGACCATCGCCCCGGGCAGGAACGCCAAAGCATGAGGCCCTCGCGCCACCAACGCAGGCATCGTACCGCTCTCCCGTATCTCAAACCGCCATTTAGCATTTGCGCCCTGATTGAACGCCGCCCGATCTATTACAGTCACCGCTGGAGGCCCTGCCTTGATGGTCATGCTCTGCGCTATCTCCTCAGTCGCCTGAGCATACGAACCGAACGCAACAGGGAACGAAATCACTCCCTCCGCATCCCTGCCTCTAGGGCTCGCCGCAGTCTCTCCGGGAGAACCTTCCCTCTCCGATCTGCCCTCCGCAGGATGCCCTCGCAGGCCTTCGCTGAGAGATAGTAGCGGATCGGCACATCCTGCTGCGGCTGCAGGATCGAAGATAGCGATGACGAACACTCTTCTACGCCGTTGGGGGATTCCGAAGAACTGTGCATCCAGCAGCCGCCACTCAATGACCACCGCCCCTGCCTCAGCCATCGAGTCGAGGACTGCCCCGAAGTCAGCCCCTTTGTTGGAGGAGAGGGCTCCTGCCACATTCTCCCAAATAGAGATTCTTGGATACTCACCGTTTGTCTCCTCTCGCATTTCTCTGATAATCCTTATACCTTCGTGGAACAGCGATGATCGCTCCCCGGAGAGACCTGCCCTCTTGCCTGCGAACGAGAGGTCTTGGCATGGAGACCCCCACGCCACCACATCGGCTCGATCAACCCGAGACATGATCTCTCTCCCTGTGAGAGTCTGCACATCATCCCAGCGAGGAAGCCCAGGCCAATGACGCTCCAGCACCCCTCGGCAGTTCTTGTCAATCTCACATTGATAAACGGAGCGCATCCCTGCTCGCTCTAGTCCGAGTTCAAACCCTCCGACTCCAGAGAACAGCGATACGACTCCGAGCCTCTCATCCATGCGAGGGCTCTTGTCTATCAGCGAGCAGCATCTCCGAGGAGCGTGATGAGGTCTGAGAACTCAGAGAGGCGCATGATGGCGAGCCCATCGCTCTCCCCATCCGGCATCGCAACGAACACGAAAGGGCGCACATCTCCGAGGGATCGAGAGGCGTTGCTCTGCTGCTCTGCCGCCCGGAAGCGAGTGGCGATAGGCCCGACCTGCGCCCCAGATTTGACCTCCAGCCGCAGAGCCCCTCCCCATAGTTCCTCATGCCGAGTGTTCGCCCCAGCGATGCCGAGCCGTTTGCGAGCCCTGCGAGCCTTCGCATCGCCTTTCGCTCGGTTGCGTTTGCCGCGAGCCACAGGATCTCCGCAACCCTTGATTCTCCTCTTGCCATCTCGCCCGGGTCTGCCGAGAGTGCCGAACCGAGGGCATCCCTCCTCTTTGCATCGCTCACGGTTCCCCTCGCACTCGCCCTTGCGGCCCTGCTGCTCCATCGCCTAGAGCGTACCTCCATGCGCGATCCGAGCGCAGTCTCCTTCTGTCGGATGGAGTCAAACCTCCGAACATCCCCCATCGGTCATCCATCGCATCGAGCCGCATCACAAGGGCGAGGCACTGCTCCCTCACCTCGCAGGTCTCGCAGATCGCCTTCGCAATCCGATAGTTGGCCGCAAGGAGCGGTTTCGGTGGGAAGAACAGTTCCGAGGGTTTGCCTCGGCAGGCTGCTCGCTCTCGCCAATCGCCCCTATCTGGCACGGCGACTCAACACATCCATGCGCCGCCATCCCTCCGGCGTTATCACGCAAACTTGCGCCATCAGCCCCGAGGAGACCTGCCTCAGAGGCCCGAGAGGAACGATGAGGCCGAGGTTCCTGAGATCGGAGCATCGTTTCCAATAACCCGACCCGGAGAGACCTGCGGAGACTCCTGCCTCCTCATCGGTCAGACCTCGATCTCCAGCAGTCATGTAGGCGGCGAGCAGTCTGTCTCGCTGCGAGGGAGCCCTCCCCTCGGCTGAGGCTGCAGCCTGCTGGGAGGTCTCAGGATCGGAACTTCGGGCGAGAGTCCGGGGCTCTCTGATCAACTCCAGATTCGGTCTCTCGGCTGAGCCTCCGAGCCCTAAGGAGTGGCTGAACAGTTGGCTTTGCATCAGAACGGCTCCTCATGCTGCTGAGGCTGGGGAGTCTCGGGCTGGGCATCGGCCTGCAGAGTCATAATCATTGAAATCAGACCGCTCGCCTCTTTCTTGCTCAGTTGGGCGAGCGAGGTGATCTCTCGATCTGCCTGCGCTGAGGCAAGGGCGAGTGAATCATCAACGCCTCGCTCTCGCACGAGTTTGTTGATCAGGCCGAGTTGTTTGTCTGAGACTCGATCCGATGCCCCAGAGGGCTCTCTCCCCGATGACTTCCGCTCAGGCGAGGGGATGGGAGAGATGGGGGCTCCTGAGACCTCCCTCGGGGTCTCGGGTTGGCGGTTGCGAACCTCCTCTGCGGAGGCGATGCGCTGGGAGTCGGCTGCGAGGACTGCCACGATGGCCCTGCCCCACGCCGAGGTCTCTGCGTTCATTACCTCGCTCAGTTTGGTGAACGAGGTCTGCCCGACTGCAGGCTCCGCCGCAACGGCGATTCCCGGGCAGGGGTCATCGGGCGAGCGGAACGCCGCAGCGGTGTAAACGATGAACTCGCGGCCTCCGATCTCCATGATGCGGAACGGTTCGTTCGGGTTGAAAGGTCGGAGGCATCCGTTCGGATACGCCGCCTTGAACCTGCGGATGCGCTCCGCCACATCCACATACCCCTCCATGTTGAAACTCATGATTGCTCCTTCTTGCGTGACTTGATGGGTTTGCCCGAGGAGAACCGCATCACGCGATACGGCCTTCCGGGCTTCTCATAGTTGGCGCAGAGATCGGGATGATCCTGCCTCAACCGAGACTCATCGAGCGAGGCTCTCCCAGCCTGCTCCTTCCATGTGATGACCTGCCGACCATCCAGCACACCGATCTCCGCATCCAGCAGCATCCGGGCGAGCGCATCCTTCGCCTGCTTCTCCTGAGTCTCGGCCTGCGCCTTCAGGTCTCTTGCGTCAGCGAGGATGTGCAGCCATTGGCCTGCCTCGCTCGGCAACTCAGCGATGCGAGGCGTGGCTCTCCAGAGGTCGGTGATCTGCTCGTATGAGAACTCCTCGGGGGCGAGAGGCTCGCCCTCATCAACAGCGGAGCCGAGTCGCTCAGCCTCCAGCAGCAACGCATCCCACGCCTCGGGATTCTTGGGAACCTGAGTCAGCGAGAGCCGCTGGTCTCGATCCAGAGCCATGATGAACACCTCTGCTCCGAGGATCGAGCCCTGAACCCACGCCTGCCAGAGCCACTCTGCAGGCAGATCCTCCGCATCCCTCACGGAGTACCGAGTCGTTGTCTTGGCCTCAACGATGACCTCGGGCTTCTCGGCTGCGCCAACGATGCCATCGAGGGTGGCGATCCATCGGCCCTCGGCATACATAACGCCCGGGGTGATGACCTCGGCTCTCAGGATGCGCCCAGCCTCAGCGAGCAGGGCAGGCTCCAGAACATGACCTCGCCGGAACGCCTCAGTCTGCTCCGAGATGATCGGCTGGTTCCGTTTCGCGGCGAACAGGTCGCCTCTGCTCACATAGGGGCTCTGCCCCATCAGCGAGGCCGCCTCGGATGCGCCGAACACGCAGAGCCCCTCAGAATCTCTCCATCTCAAACGGAGCCACTCCTCGGATCCATGCTCAGGCTTTCTAACGGTTTGCATAATCGTTCCCTCCTTGTTGGGTGACCCCCATCATGGCGGAGGGGTGTCGCACAGTACCGATTAGGACTCGGAACGCCGCATCTCCTCGCCGTTTCGAGTGAGCCGCTTCTGCCATCCCAGACCGATGTTGACGCCCTCGTAGAGGAGATGGGCCTGCGCCTCGTTATCTACGGAGAACCGAGTCTCCCAATGCCTGCGGAATCCTCTGCGAATCTGGATGCGGTAGGAGACTTTCAGACCCCCTCCCTCATCCGCATCTGGCCAACCTTGCGATGGATTACTCCGTTGATCGAACCCCACCGCAAATCCGGGCAGTCACAAATCGGGCAGCCGAGCAGGCAGTCGTTCCAGATTTCCATCTCCTCATCCTCCTCGGTTCGGTATCCGCAGCCGAGACACTCCATGAATGTCATTCCGTGATAGGTGGCCATAGTTATCCCTTCTCCTCCTCGGGCTCCCTGCCCGATGCCTCAACAATAGGGAGGAGGTCTGCCAAAGTCAAAGACCCCGATTTGACTTGGCTTGCTATGCTTCTACTAGGAGCAGGCAGCCGCCTGCCCAGACAGAGGGAGACATGGAATGGATACGAGGGAGATCACTACTCCCGAGCAGGCTGAGGCTCTGCTCCGAGAGATGACCGAGCGACACGGCAGCCCTGCCTACATCGTGTTCATCCCCGGGCGCATCCTGAGCATGGTACCACTCGAGACTCGCAGAGAGATTCTTGCAGGGGCTCGCATCTCAAAGGGATGGGAGAGTCAGGCTCGGGATGCTGGCAGGAAGAAAATAATCCGATTCGCCCGAGAGAACTTTGCAGTCATGGTGACGGTGAAGGAACTCGCAGAGATGGCAGGAGTCTCGCAGAGCATCGCCCGAGCAACGGTGAAGGCGAACCCTCGCCTGTTCCGCAAGTCCGAGGGTCACACCTACGAGTGCCGAGGGGAGGCAGAAGTCTGATGAGCATCCACATCCCAGCCGATGCGCTCGCCGCAATCAACGCCACCTTCCAGCGAAAGAAAGAGGAGGCAGAGGCCCAGCAACGGCAACCGCAACCTCGCCATGCTGGAGCCTTGCGAGAGAGACCTCTCTCTCCCATCATCATCCGAGAGGCTGCAGACCTCACAGAGGAGATGCTCCCTGCCATCTGGGAACTGACCGATGACCTCTGCCCCGATCCTGATGAACGGGTGGATTGGGAGCAGTTCGTGGACTATCTGGAGCGATGGGAGAACATCGTCGTTGCAGACCTCGACTGCCCAGCATTCCGCAAACTCCAGCGCATCGTGCGCAAACTGCGAGAGCAGGTATGAGGCGGAAACAGCCGAGACTGACCGCCGAGCAGGTCACCATCCTGCTAACCGCTCTAGGCGACTATCTGGAACAGCAGCAGCAGATTGCGCACGACATAGAGGCGGTAATCTGCCTCGCTGATGAGGAGGAGGTCGCGCTGATGGAGTTCGATCTCAACGATGTGCGGTGGCGCATCTCTCAGGCATACGAGAGCATCAGCATCCTCCGCTCTCTTTGGCCCGGGGCGTTCCCGAACGAGTAGCCCCCCTCACTCGGGGCAGGGGAGGAAGGGAGGGAACTCACGCCTGCCCCGAGGGAGCGCAGCGGAACAGGGGGGCTGCACCCGACTGCGATACTACCCTCATGCTCCTCACCATGCCTACAGGGATGCAGAGAATCGAGTCGTAGTGCGGCTCAAAGTCATCCTCCCCGAGGCTGTGGACTGACTGAGCAATCACCACATGATCAGGTTTGGCTGATGTGAGCAGAATCCCCACGGTGCTGACTCGGCACGGCTCCTGCTCAATCTCCTCCATAGTGATCCATGTGCCGGAGTCGGAGTGCGCATCATCCCACTCGACGATGACCACCTGCAGGCTGCTCACCACTTCTCCTTCTTGGGATTGGCGCAGAACACAGGGGCCTGCACCGTCAGACCTCGCTCCGGGGTCACGATTGCGAGAGCCTGCTGGGGCGGCTCAAACCCGAAGTTGCTGACTTTGGCGTACTCATCGTAGCCCTTCAGCGAACCGTTGATGATCAGAGAGGGAGTCGAGAGGTACTGATGCCAATGCCCGAGCCACAGCGTTGAGAACTGCGAGCCGATGGCGAGATGATGCTGAGCCTTCCTCGCCCGGAGCCGCATGATCGGAGGGTAGATGCCGCCGATCCCTCCGCCGCCGTTCACCTGATCACCGTGAGTGAGGAGATGATGATGCTCGTAGATCGAGATGAGGCAGTCTGCAGACTCGGGAATCTGGAAAGAGACTCGCGCATCCCTAGAGAAGTGGCGTTCTACCATCTTTGAGAGCAGCCAATCGAAGTTCGTGCGAACCCTCTGTTTCGCCCGGGGCTTCCTGCTCATCCTCCCGTGATTGCCGACAACCGAGGCCACATGAACCTTGCCAAACTCCCCTGCGAGCAGGTCAATCCCTGCCGCAATCTGCTCGCTCCAGAACAGCAGGGAGCCGAGCATCGTGTCGGCGTTGGTCTCCTTCAGTTCCTCGTGAATGTCGCCCGAGAAGATGTCTCCTCCGAGGAGCAGGATGATCCCGTCATACCTGACTCCAGCGAGATAATGGCGAGCGAGTTTCACCACATTCTGAGCCCATCGCTCGAGCCTGATGACCGCAATCTCACGGTTGTAGGCGTTGAGCCCCTCCATCTCCTCCGGCTTCACTACTTCGTCAAAGTGCGTATCGGAGAGCATCACCATCAGGGTTGCAGCCGAGGCTCTCGGCTTGCCGGGGCTCATCCATCGAGGCGGCTGCAACTCCGCCCCTTCGGCTGCAGAGACTAGGGAGAGGGCTCGTTCAGAGGTCTCCAGAGCCTCCCGGAGGCGAGCGACCTCCCTCACGGCGGAGTCACGCTCACGCCGAAGTTTGACTAGGCCCGCCCCAGCCGCAAGATTGCCCTGCTCCTCGATCTCTCCTCTAAGACTCACAAATCAGTTCCCCTCTCCGGGCTCTCCTGATTGAATGCGTTGAGAGTCTGATGCCTCGGTTCCGCATCACCTCCGCTATCGCATGGAGAGGGATCGCTGGATCGAGGATGGCCTCTAGCAGGTCTTTCCTCTCCTCCTCCGACAGTTGCTCTAGAGCGGCATCAACGCCATGCCTACGCCGTGAGGTCGCCGCTTTCTTCCTGATCTGATCGCCTAATCTGTTCACGCTGTTCCTCCTTATGCCATCGTATGTGACCGTGCATGAGATCCTCAACCCGAGTCAGCGACCTGAACACATGGGCAATCTGCTGGGATACCACAGCATGATCATCCCGATTCTCCCTCCGGGCTCTCTGAATCAGGGCCACAATGATGCCTCCGACTGCCGTGAGGAGCCCCACAATGACTGCTGAGAGCCCTTGATCCATCAGGAGACCTGCAGCCTCTCGAAGGCGGCCCTCATGGCCTCGGGATTGTCGCTCATCGAGGGCGACAGTTCAACGTGCAGCCAATCTCCGCCCGGAGCCCCGGAGATTGTCTGCTTGTCGTAGCGGCTCCATGAGCCCCTATCACATCGCCATCCCCTGCCGAACGGGGCAGGCTGATAGTCGAGGATCGCCTCTAGGCCGAACTCATCCGCCCGGGAGGTCAGCAGCCCCATCCACTCACGAGCGACCTTGATCCCATCGGCTCTCCCTCTCCCATCCCTCATGTTGCGATACGAGAGATCCACGGCCCTGCCTGTGGCATGAACGCTCAGGCTCTCCTTGCCTCTCGCTTTGCGGTTCGCGAAGGTTCCGTTATTCCAGAGGGCTCGATCAGTCCGAGCCTCGATCTGGGCGACGAACTCCAGCAGCCCCGGGCGAGCCCCCGAGGCGATCCCATCAGAGATCCCTGTGTATCTGCGAGTCGGCTTAGTGGAGGTCATCCGAGGAGCCTCTGCCGAACGCCGGATCCTTCGGGTTGGCCCATCGCAGGAGCGGAGGGAGGATCGCGGCGAGGGCCGCCTTGATGAGAGCATCTGGCTCCGTTTGACCTGTTGCGAGAACTGCGGCGACTGCCCCGATGGCGGAGCGCAGGTAAGAGGCGAGGGCCGCCTTCTGCTGGGGGGTGAGTTGGGGCATGATGATCCTCCTCGGTTGAGGCTACTCGTTGTCTGCGCTCTCGACGGTTGGTGTCACGAATACATCGTTCACCGAGTCAAACACATCACCGATACCAGCGTATTTGCCACGGAAGTTGCCGTTGTACGAAGTCTGTCGCCATTCACCTGCGAGTCCGAGTGACGCAAGAAACGCCTGCCCGATAGGTTCGCTCTCAGGATAGGTTCCGCCACCGCAGTCGTCGTTAGATACGACGATTACCTGTTGGACGATTCCGTTGGATACTCGTGCGAAGTGTGCCATTACACCCTGAACCTTACATAGACGATTCCTGAGCCACCTGCGCCACCGTCGTTCTGTGCGCCTCCACCGCCACCAGAAGCAGTATTTGCGGAAGCGGAACTTCCTATTCCCGATGATGAAGCCCCAGCACCGCCGATAGAACTACCGCCTGAACCACCAGTGCTATTAGACCCAGCACCGCCACCGCCTCCCTTGTAGAGAGCGGAACCTCCGATGAAGGCAGAAACATCGTAGCCTGCGCCACCGTTAGCACTCGTGGAAGTCGTGCCGCTAACTCCACCGCCACCGCCTCCCTTATTCACATCAGCAGTAGAACCGTAATAACCCTGAAACGCATACGCAGGGTCGTAAAACTGACTATGCGCTACTGAACCGCCCAAACCGCCACCGCCACACCCACCGCCGCTCGCTACGAAGGAATCGTTATTGGGTGAGCAACTTCCACCGTGACCGCCACCCACTGCCGAAATACAACGACTGATTATGTCCACGCCGACGATAGACGAGTTGCCGATTCCACGCCTACCGCCACCGCCACCGCCGATAGTTATCGTCGTATTCGCACTGAGATAGATAGTTCCTTGTATCACGCCACCAGCACCTCCACCACCGCCGTATTTGGCGGGACCAGTAGAGCCGCCAGCAGCACCGCCACCGAACATCAGCACATCAAACAGTCCAGCCTTCGTCACCGTCAAAGTACCCGTACTCGTGAAAGTCAGATAGTTGTAAGTGAAACCGTCACCGAGCGTCCCTGTGCTTTGAGCCGCACCGATACCACCTGTCGCTACACCGTAAGTCGTGCCAGCAGAAGGTCGTTTTGTGAACTGAGAAACAGCAACACCAGACCGTGTGCGTTCACCGAACCTAGTCATCGTTCACCCTTAGGCGGTGATGCGGTTCACATAGCCGCCGATCATCACCACATTCGCAGTAGCAGCGAACGCACGCACCACGAGCGGCGTAGCGTTCCCTTTGATCACGAGACCAGCCACCACCAGAATCAGACCGGACTCAGCAGTAATCGTTTGCTCGATGAGATCATCAGGGGACGAAGTACCACCGAACTCGACCGTCAGTTTCCGATCAGTCGTATCTGAGTTCACGGCATAGAGCCAGACCTCATCGTAAGTCGTTGCGGTGGTGGAACCTGTGTGGATGGTCGTGCCTGCGGTTGCGGTGGCCGCTACCTTGATGAGTCGCCCATCGGTTGAGCCGCTGAGATGAATCTTGCTGTATGTCGCCATGAGGTCTCCTTATGCGAACAGGGCTGCGCCGAGAACGAGTTGATCTGAGTCGTTGGTGATCCCATACGCTACCCATGAGGAGCCTGAGTAGTAGTAGAGGGTGTTGTCGGCATCAATGTAGGCGAACATACCTTCAGCGAGAGTGGGCTCCCCGGCTCCGCCGAAGGCGGCATCTCGCGCCGCAGTCGTGGCGAATCGCATGATGGATTGATCCATCAGGTAGGTGTTCACCTGTGCGGCTGTGAGTACCTGCCCGGATGTGAAGAGGAGTGCGCCTGCGCCTGCCATACCCGAGCATCCTACCGTTCAGGCGAGTGCGTTGTCTGCATCGAGGACTCCGAACTCGGGGTCGTTGAGTAGGAACTGATAAACAATGGAGATCCATGCGAGGCCGATGCCAACGGTGTGCGCCCCGGGCGTTATCTGATGGGAGATGCTCTGGATCTGGTAGGTGTCTGAGACCTGCAGGGGGGATCCCGAGGCGAAGGTGCGAGTGATGCTGATTTGGTCTCCTATCTCTAACCCGAGGATGGCGACTCGATCAGCCTCCGATTTGTCGTTGAGGATCAGGCTCATGGCATCGAAGCGGTACTCAGGTTCGGAGAACTGCCCGATGAGATCCTCCGCGAGGCTTAGGGCTTGGGCCTCGGAGCCGAGGAGGGAGTCCGAGAGGGTCAGGGTTTGTATCCCAAACTCGGTCTGGGAGGCCGCATCATCGGCAGTCTGGGGAGTGGCTCCCTCCGGGGTCACCACCACCTTGTTGAACAGGATCTCCGAGCCGTAGCGGATGGAGAGAGTCTGGTAGGGGATGCCGATGCCCGAGTCTGAGAATGACTCCACAGGGTTTGAGAATGATGTGGCTGATCTGTCGAGGAATGTGAGGTCTCCGCCCCGGGCGATGAAGCAGAGGCCTTGCTC
>SXGQ01631715.1_pt1 | contig 11128 bp, 10 predicted proteins | sample 3178371 | NCBI WGS metagenome assembly SXGQ01 (sample SAMN11356859, study PRJNA531348) | freshwater metagenome | isolation source: freshwater sample F1-20 | place: China: Fuxian Lake, Yuxi | collected 2017-12-25 | reverse complement strand
TCGGTGATGGTGATGGGCTTGCCGGCGCGCACTTGTTCAACGAACAGCGGAATTACCGATCCGCGCGACGCCATCACATTGCCGTAACGAGTCCCGCAAATGACGGTGCCTGTTCCTTCCAGGTTACGTGACGCGGCCACCATGACCTTTTCCATCATCGCCTTGGATATGCCCATGGCGTTGATTGGATAGACTGCCTTGTCTGTACTCAGGCAAACCACGCGCTTGACACCCGCCTGAATGGCAGCCTGCAGAACATTTTCGGTGCCCAGGACATTCGTCCGCACGGCTTCCATGGGATGAAACTCGCACGACGGTACCTGCTTTAGCGCCGCTGCGTGGTAGCAATAATCAACACCACGCATGGCTGCCGCAACGGCGTTTGCGTCCCGCACGTCGCCGATATAGAACTTCAGCTTCGGACTGTTGTAGCGCTTGCGCATGTCGTCTTGCTTTTTCTCATCACGCGAGAAGATACGAATTTCGCGCAGGTCTGAGTCGAGAAAGCGGCGCAATACTGCGTTGCCGAAGCTTCCGGTACCACCGGTGATGAGAAGGGTCTTATTGGTGAACATAAGTCGTCTTAGGTATGGTTATGCGAACGCAAAGCAGTCCGGCAAAGTTCGTCCTTCTGCTGCGGCGTTGGATAGTTGATCAGGACGGCGCGGTACTGGCCTTTGAACACGAACAGGCTACCCGCTGCCGCGCCGATGACGCCACATGAACTGAGCAGATCGCCGACATGCTCCAGTGAGCCGGCGCCACCGAGGATGGTCAGCGGCACCTTGAGCTCCGCGCGCATCTGCTTGGCCATCTCGACGTCGTAGCCGGTCATCTCGCCGTCGCGATCAACGGAATTGATCACGATCTCTCCAGCGCCGGCCTGCTGCAATTGCTTTGCGAAGGTCACTGGGTCAAGTTTGTGGGCTGTCTTCGCGTTGTGCGTGCAAAGTTCATAGCCCTTGCTGAACAACCCTGTTTTCTTGCGCACATCCAGCACCGCGACAACGCTCTGGCGGCCGATGGCGTCAGCCATGCGGGTCAGCAGCGACGGGTCGGCGACCGCGGCGGAGCTGACGGAAACCTTCTCGACGCCCAGGTCGATGATGCGCGAGGCCTGCTCGGCACTAGTGACGCCGCCGCCGTAACACAGCGGCATTCGGCACTCGGCGGCGAGCTTGGCGATCAGCGCGTAGTTGGGCTCGACCTTGTTCACCGCGGCGTCAATGTCGACCACCATCAGCTCATCCGATTCCTTCTCGTTGAAGATCTTGACGGCGTTGATCGGGTCGCCGACGTACTTCGGCGCCTTGAACTGCTGGGTCTTGACCAGGCCGCCCTTGTGGACGAGCAGGCAGGGAATGATGCGGGGACGCAGCATGGGTTCAGAGCTCCGCGAAGTTCTTCAAGAGCTGCGCACCGAAGTGGTGGCTCTTTTCGGGGTGGCACTGCACGCCGTGGATATGCCCCCTGGAGACGATGCAGTCGAAATCCAGACCGTACTCGGCGGTGGCCGCGACATCGGCCTTGTCCTCGGCATCGAAGTAGTACGAGTGCAGAAAGTAGAAGCGGGGCTCGGGCTCGAAGTCGGTGAAGAGCTTGTTGCCGGGGCGGACCTTCAGGTCGTTCCAGCCCATGTGCGGCATCGGCAGATCCCGGGAGGCTGGCGTGTTCGCGAACGCCTTGACGCGGCCCGGAACCCAATTCAGACCGGGCAGTGCGCCCTCGTCACTGCCGCCGGCCAACATCTGCATGCCGACGCAGATACCGACCACCGGCACCTGCTGCGCCAGCACCATCTCTTCTAACCGCGGGCGCATGCCCGACTGGTTGAGCAGCGTCATGGCGGTGTCGAATGCACCCACGCCGGGCAGCACCAGGCGAGAGGCGCCCTCCAGTTCGGCGGCGCTGCGCGCGCGGGTGGCCTCCAGGCCCAGGCGTTTGAACATCGTCAGGAAGGCCTGGATGTTGCCGACGCCGTAGTCGACGATGCGGATCATCGAAAGTACCTTTTCTCCAGCCCTAGCCAGCGCATCGCGTTCGCGCCGAAGCCGATCATCCACCGCTTGTTGCGGTAGTCGCGGTAGGTCTTCTTGGGCAGCTCGAAGATCCGCTGGAGTTCATCGACGGTGAGATCGAGCTTGTGAGCGACGTACTCGAACTCCTGCTTCAGGAAGTGCTCGTCCATCTCCGGGCGCGAGATGCGATCCAGCGCCACCTCCCGCGTCATCTGGCCGGTCATGATCAAGCTGGAAAAGTGTGCGCGGCGCTTGTGGAAGCCGAAGCGGCGGGGCAGCCAGTAGTCCTCGTAGAAGCGTGTGAAGCGCGACTCGTGGTGCTTGTGCTGGAAGCGCTGCCAGCCGAAGCGGCGGCCGAGTTCATCCTCCGCGTCTTTCTTGCCGAACGGCACGAGGTTCAGCGGGTGATGCACCTTCATGCCGAGGATTTTCTGGTAATACAACTTGTAGACGAGGATGTCCTTGAGCGGAAACGTCTCAAGCGGTCGGCTGCCGAAGCGGCCGTGAATATCGTTGAAGAGCAACTTGTCGATACCGAGGTAGCCGCCCCATTCCTCGGGTTCGCGGCAGCACTCGGTGGAGAAGTTCGAGCCGGTGATGACGTGCTTGATCTTGTGCTGACGAGCGAACTTGTACAGCGACGAGAAGAAAGACGCGTCCTGCGGTAGATCCTGGTCGGGAATGCCGGACTTCAGAAATGCGACCTGCAGGTCCTTCATCTCTTCCCAGTTGATCACCTCGGTGTAGAGGTCCAAGCCGAGACCGTCTACCAGCTTCTCGATGTTGCCCACGGCCTGGTCGGTGTTCCAGCCCGCATCAACGTGAAACAGAAGAGGGCGCAGGCCCATCTTCTCCTTTGCTACATAGGCAGCATAGGAACTGTCCAGTCCACCGCTCAACCCGATGATGCAATCGAAGTCCTTGCCTTTGCCGGCCTCGCGGATGGATTCCGCCATCTGCGCGAGCTGGCGTTCGCCTTCGGCGCCGGTGTGCCAGTTGGGCAGGATGGTTGCGTCGAAGTTGTTGCAGTAGTCGCAGTGGCCCCGCGAGTCGAACTGGATGTTCGGGTCGCTGGTGTCCATGATGCAGCGCGTGCAGATGGAATAAGGCTTATTCATGCTGGGATTTCCATTCCTGTCGGCGACTTTTTCGCCGCCATTTCTTGATACAAGGACATGAATCCTTGAATCATGTGTTCATTGCTGAACCCCGCTCGCGCGTAGTTCACGCATGCTTCCTCGTCGGGAACACGCGTTCGGCCTTCCTGGATGCTCACGACAACTGCCTCGAGTGCCGAGAGATCCCCGTAGGGTACAAATCTGCCATAGGGTTCCGGCGCGACTTCACTGGGCCCGCCGGAATCGAAGCCCACCACGGGCGTTCCGCAGGCCAAACTTTCCGCGCAAACCAGGGAGAATGTTTCCGCCTGACTGGTGATTAGAAACAGATCGGCAAATGAATAATGTGCGGCCAACTCTTCCTGGCTTTCCATGGCGGGCAGGAGAATGACATTTGGCGGGACTTCGATGCTGTCACGAACACCAATCATCAGGAATGAGATGGGCTTGTCTTGCAGCCGCGTGGCGAGGTCGACGACCCACTGGCCCCCCTTGATCGAAGTCATCAGATCCTGGGCGGCGGAAACAATCACGTAGCGTCCCGCGAGCCCGTAACGTGCGCGCAAATCCTCGGCCTGTCGTGGATAGAAGGTCGCTGCCGTATCAATCCCGTTGTGCACCACGCGCGCGGGACGATCTTTCAGGAAAGACTGCCTGAGGCGAGAAAGCAGCCAGTCGGATACAGGCGCGAACACGATGTCGTCCATGCCCTCGAACATTTGCTTTTTGCGCTCGAACTGTTCGTGAGAGCGGTCAAATTTCCAACTCGCAGGATAGTCGTTCAAGCGCGGGCACTTTACGCACTGAGTTTTCCATTGGTCGCAATCCAAAGCGTATCCGCATCTGCCGGTGTAGGTCTGTTCGCAATGCAGGCTCCACACCACTGGAATGCCCTTGGCCTTGAAATAGTCGACCAATTTGAAATAATTGACGTAATAACCGTGCAATTCATGCACGTGAATTACGTCAGGCTGGAATTCTTCCAGCTCGGCAATCAGTCGCGCGGTCGCGAGCGGCGAAAATATCCCGGTATAACCTGTGAACCGCGAAAGTGCTGCATCAATGATGACTTCAAGATCGGTGCTGATCTTTTTGACATGCGGCGGCGGATTGACGGAGCCTCGTCCGAAGTACGCGCGCGACTCATGCCCGGAATTCGTTAAATGCCGATGTGTGACATCCACGATCTTTCCGGTACTGCCTTTGCCGTAAACGACGTCAATAAGTGCGACCTTCACAAGGATTGCTTCCCTCGGACAAGTGCTGGTGCGGGGCGCAACACAAGGATCCAAAAAACTATGCAAATGATCGTTTCGGGCCGCAACATGCTGGATTCCGAAAATGAATATAGCCAGAAGGCGAGCAGAAAAGAATAAACCCGAAAATCGGCCTCTTCAACGCAACGGCGGACTCTTCGATAAGTGATGTGCGCCAGATAAATCACCAAAGGCACGCCTATCGCGCCAGCCGCAAGTGCGAACGCGTTGTCGACCGTAGTGCCGCTTGAGGGTTCAGCCCCTCCGATCAGAAACCGATAAGTTGGCATCTCGGCGAAGAACATCGACACAAAGCTTAGTCGCCCGCTCAGTACCAAGTCCAGCAATGGAGCTTCTGACAGCACCAGGCTCGCCAGAATCGACAGCAGAAGCGGGGTGATCAATATCAGCCCTGCGAGCGCCGTCAGGAAGCGTGGGCGATGTCGCGCCAAAAGGAAGATGAAGGTAAGGGCGATAAAGCTCAATGTCGCCGTGAGCATCGCTCTGCTGTCGGTGAGCATGTACAGCGCATAACTGACAAGCAGCGCGAAAACATAGCGTGCGATGACCTGCCTTCCGGTCATCATGATGATCAGGCAGAAACTGCTCGCTATCCCGGTGAAGGCATTGACGTTCCTGTACCCAAAGGTCATCCGGGAGCGGATTTCGCCGCCCAATTCAAGTGCACTGCCGGTCACATCCTCTTCGTTCGCCACAATGCCGAAATACACCAGCAGCACCGAAACGGCGAGGGCCGCGCCCAACACGCAGGCTGAACTGTTGGCGATGAATTCGACGGGCAGCTTTCGGAAGGCAAGAACAGTCAGGCAGAGGAACAATATCCCCAATGAGATTCCACTTGTAGGCACCCCCATCAGCGCGACGATGCCAATCGCCAAAACAGGCGCGCCTATCGCTTTGGCAGGAAAGCTCACGGGCAGCAGAGCAACGATGCCGACCAGGGCGCAGGCGCGGATCAGCGTAATCGCCGCGGCAGGCAAGTCCCACAGATTGAATGCCAAATAGCCGAGCATCAACAGACACAGGATGACTACTGTGATTGCCTTGCTGACTTGTTGGAGCTGAAGTGATGTCACGATAGCCGAATATCTACCCTGCATTCATCCCGCTCGTTGACGGGATTGGTGTTGCGCTGGAACGGTGCGGTTCGTGTTGAGTGCGCTTGCGGTCCGGCGCTGAAGGCGTGCTATCACCATCTGCCACGAGGGCCTTCAAATGCCTCACCACCTCTGGGTACACGTCGTCCGCCATCTTTTCCGATGCTGGAGGTTTGAGCATCAAATTAAGCGAGCCTGGCTTAGTGGAGAGGTAGTAGGCGGCTATGAAATTAATATTGTAGGAATTGTCCGGGCTGGCTTTGTCGATGGTACTTCTGATCAGCTCAAACAGGTTGGCAGGGTTGCCAACCTTGATGACGTTCTTGTGGTGCTCGTAGAAAACAGATCCGTAGAGAAAGACAGTCTTCCCCAGCAGCAGAGCTTCATATCCCATCGTGCTGGTCAGTGTGATGACGCCCGCCGAGTTCTTGACCAATGTTTTGGCAGGCTCTTCTGGCGCGATGACCCGAACGTTCGGCAGCTTTTTCAGTCGGCGATAGAAATCCTTGGATGGATATCCGTAAGCGCTTAGATGATCCTTGACATAAAGGGTGATCCCGGCCGGCAAATTGAAGGCGATGTTTCTGATGACTTCATATTCGTTCAGGTGGGCGCCGGCAAGGACCGAGGTCGACGACTCGGGATGAAAGTGAAGGGGGTAGACGAGATATTTATCGCCCTGGACAACCGGCTGGTAATATGTCTTCAGCCACCGCGCGCGGAACTTTCGTGCGACGTTGCGTTTGAAAAGATTGAAATAATGCCGAACGGGGTTGCCGATCTGAAACGCGTGCCGCCCGTCCATTCGCGCATGACGAAGCAGCGTGCCAATCGTTTCAAAACGATCTTTGCGCAGATATCTTGCCAACAAATTAATGTCAGAAAGGCCGTTGCTGCGCATGTAATCGGGCGTGGTTGCCTCTAGGTTTCTGAGATAATCGTCACACCACGAGCGGGTTGCTTCGTCGATCTCAAGATTGCCGCTTAGAATGGCCTCGAAATGCTGCCTCGGACCCCAGTCTTTGAGCGGATCCGAAGTGATGGAAAATCGACCCGGCAGTCTTGAAGAACCAATGCCGCAATACTCGACACCATGGCGCTGTGAAACGATGAATGCATAGTGCGCGAACGCGTTCGAGACGTTCTCGTACAAAATTGCATCGATTGAATGCTTGATGACGATGCGTTCGAAGAAGTCGAGGAGCGCGCTTTTCAGTCGATCCAGATAATCGGCATCGACAAAGTCCCAAATGCCGTAGACTTCCCCGCGCTCAAAATCTGAGAGGAGTGCGGAATTCAGATTGAAGTCGGCATAGCGGGCAAGCAGCTCGAAGTCCGTCTTATGATCTGCGAAGTGGTCGGAAAAAACTTCAACGGAAAAGCCGAGTGCATCGAGCTTGTTGACCGATCTCGAGAAATTGCTGTCCACCGCCACGGCAATTTGATGACCATCGGCATGAAGCCTCTTCGTGAGATGACCGAAGAAATACTGGTAATTGGGTGCGCTGTTGGATAGAAGCAGGACGTTCATTTCGCGCCATTCGGCCGCAGCTTGTCCAGGGTGACAGCTGTATTGGGCTCGATGGCACAGGCGGCGACTTGCCCGATGACCCAGTCCATGTGCTTAGGGGCCAATCCGAAACCAGGTCGGACGCTCCTGACAGCATCGGCGGTAATGATGTCACCCGCATCAAGCGACTTCACGAAATACAGCGAACGTCTGAACTTGACGTTGCCCTGTTCGCTGGATTTTCTCGCGTAATTCACCGTACCCAGCGCTGCCCACGCCCGCTTCGAATCTTCGCAGAGGGCCTTGAGCCCCGAGGGTTCCAGCGAGAAGCTGTCGTCAGGCCCGCCGCCGTTTCGATCCAGGGTGAAGTGCTTTTCGATGATCGAAGCGCCGAGGATGACGCTTCCAATCGCCGTGGTGTTGTCCAAGGTGTGATCCGACAGTCCGGTAACCAGGCCGAACCGTTCCATCATGTCCGTAATGGTATGCAGGTTGTAGTCTTCAGCAGGCGCCGGATAGCCGCTCACGCAATGCAGGACTGCCAGTTCCTTGCATCCGCCAGCACGAGCGGCATCGATGGCTTCCTGAATTTCCTCGGCGTCCGCCATCCCCGTCGAAATGATCATGGGCTTGCCTGTGCTGGCGGCATATTTGATCAGTGGAAGATCGACAGCTTCGAATGATGCAATCTTGTACGCGGGCGCATTCAGGTCCTCCAGCAGGTCGATCGCCGTGGTGTCGAACGGCGAACTGAAGATGGTGATATCCCGCTGCCGTGCATGGTCGAAAAGCGGTTTGTGCCATTCCCAGGGCGTATGCGCCCATTGATAGAGGTCGTAGAGGGTTTGTCCGGCCCACAGCCCATCTGTGATCTGAAAATCAGCGAGCTGACTTTTCAGCGTGATGGTGTCGGGACGGTAGGTCTGGATCTTGAGCGCGTCAGCACCCGCCTTCTTTGCCTCGTCAATGATTCTGAAGGCTGTGTCCAGGTTGCCGTTGTGGTTTGCAGACATCTCTGCAATGATGAACGGCGCAAACGCGGGGCCGATGCGACGGCCGGCGATGGAGATTTCTTTACTCATCAGACTTCTCAATTTTTAGCGTATAGCGATGGCCCAAATACTCGAAATAAGCAGGGAATCTGTTGGGATCGCAGACGCGAATCAGATCGAACTGCTCGGCGATGGTCATCTCGGGATTGATCTTGCTGTTCGCCGGTGATCTCTTCGCGAAATAAGTCGGCGTGGTCTCGGTCGACTGAGGGTACGGGACAACGACATCAAAATTCTCTACGGCGAAATCAATGTGTGCTATTTCCGCCTCAAAGAGCAGGTGATTGATCTCGTTCCATAAGGCATGTTTTGGAACGGGAATTGTTGTCTTTCTCCAGATGCGACCGCTGTCTAGTTTGTCTTCCGCTTCCAGAAGAGAAAGAGTGATCGAGTCGTCGCCGCGCTCGATGCCCCAGATATGTGGGCTCCATCCACGGCCGGTTGGCAGATCACTGGCATGCAGCACGAGGCTGGCTCGATATTTGGATCGATCTTGGCTGGTTATGATTTCGGCACAGGAAATCAAGAACAGGATGTCGCCACCGGTTGCATCTGCCTTTTTTCGGATCAGCTGAATATTTTTCGCACTTCCCTGCCGTTTCATCCAGGCGTATAAGTAGTCGTTGACTGGATGATTCGCATCGCTGCACAGTAGCGTGATGTTCAAAATACCTCCGCGAGCCTTTTGGCAATGTTCGGCGCACCCAGGCCGTCAGTTACAGCTGCGGCCGCACGACTCATGGAGGCAAGCCGATCAATGGCAAAGTCCTCTGAAAATATCTTCTCCAAGACATCTTGAAGCGTGTGATCGTTGGCCGACCAAGCCGCGCCTTCGTCTGCGAGGGCTTGCGCAATGGCAGCCTGATTGTCTGCCAAGACGAGTTGGATGGTCGGCAGACCCAAGCAACAGCGCTCCCAGGAAGTGCTGCCAGCCGCGCCGATGGCCAAGTCGCTGTCGACCATCAATTGCGCCATTTGGCTCGTCCCTACGAGAACTTGAATGCTGCAAGGCATGGCACTCGCGCGTGCGCGGACTTGGTCTGTCCATGGACTCATCGCGCCCATCACCACCGTGATTCGCGAGTAGCTAGGCAGTGCGCAGCGTGCCAACGCATCAAGCACCCGCTGTGTCGCGTTGTCCTTGTCCACGCCACCCATCGTGACGAGCAGGTGGTCCAGCCTCGGGGCGGCGCGTCTGGCAAGGCTGGCATTGCGTAACTCGGCAAACTCCGGGCGGAGAAGGGCATGCGCAGCACCCGCAAAGATGTGCGCTGTCGGAGGGGTAAGGTCGGCGTAGCTGTCGATTGTGCGACCGAGGTTCTGATCAAGCAGAAGGTCGCAGTCGTGCGGGCGATCAGCCAAGTCGTCGATCACCATGAGCTGCGCCGATGATTCGCGGACAGCTCGCTCCCAGCGTTCATCCAATGCGTAGTGATCCACGACCAGCCACTGCGCATGTTGATCGCCGATGGCCGCCAAGGTCTCTGTGGCATCAGACTGCCAACTCGCGCCGAGCCAATGAGCATGACGAGGAGACGCCTCAGACTCCGCAGACTTGGTCTCGGAGGCGTCAAGTGCGGTGGCCGTGTGGCCGCGAAGCCGGATCGCATCGAGCATGTGGCCCACATGACTCCGACAGACAAAGTGGCACTGGGCGCCGCGCTGTACGAGTGCATCCGCCAAGGTGAGGCATCGCATGACGTGGCCGGAGCCAATCGTGAGCGACGCATCTACCCGGAAGGTAATGAGGGGCCTGGCCATCGGTCTTGCTAATGCCTGTTCATGGCCTGGAACAACCACTCCGCACGTTCCCAGTCCTCCGGCGTATCGATGTCCTGGACACGGTGTCGGGGAAGCGCAACCGGCATCGAGCCTGGCGTAAAAAACGGCACGCCTTGCAGCCATGCCTGAGCCTGCCCCCAATAGAACTGCCCTGCGTCGTGCCAAGCGTGCTCTAGATCCTGCGACCTTGTTTGAAAATGCTCCGGCTGAAACATCTCCGTCCGCCCGTCGGTGCGAATGCGAAGGGCCCGCTGAATCGGGAAGGCATAACTCGTTACGGAGAACGTGTAGTCAGCACCGGCGCTGCGCAACAAATCCAGCCCGGTTTGGATATCCTCGGGCGTGATGAAAGGCGCGGTGGCATAGATGCAGCAAACCTCCCGAGCCTCATGACCCTGCGAGTTTTGCCATGCAATCGCATGAGCAATGACCGGAATAGTGCCCGTGTGATCATCCGACAGATTTTCCGGACGGACGAACGGTACTTCTGCTCCGTATGCCCGAGCAACATCCGCAATCTGCGGATCGTCGGTCGACACAATGATCCGGTCGAAACACTGGCTGCGTTGGGCTGCCGCAATGGACCATGCGATCATGGGCTTGCCGCCAAATGTCTTGATGTTCTTGCGCGGTATACGCTTGCTCCCGCCGCGAGCTGGAATTACTGCAAGTCTCATACGCCTAGTGCATTACGAATGCTGAGCGCAACGTACTCCAGCTGAGAGTCGGTAAGGGTGGGGTACATGGGAATGCTGATGGCTTCTTTGTAGTACTGCTCAGCCTGTGGAAAATCCCCGGCCCTGAATCCCATTTTCTGGTAGAACGGCTGCGTATGCACGGGGATATAGTGCAAATTAACAATGATGTCGCTTGCACGCAGGGCTTCAAATACCTGCCTGTGCGTGCGTGTAATCTTTTCCAGCTGCAGTCGGATGACGTACAGATGGAAGGCGGAATGGCTGTCGGGATGCTGCCAAGGCAAAGTGAGGGGCAGATCTCCCAACAGTTCAGCGTAGCGACGGGCAATCTCGTGACGCCGTGCGACATAGTCGTGCAGGCGGGTCATCTGGGTGACGCCGAGCGCGGCCTGCAAATCGGTCATCCGGTAATTGAAGCCGAGCGCAACCTGCTGGTAGTACCAAGGTCCATCAGAGGGCTGGGTCATCAAGGCAGGATCGCGCGTGATGCCGTGGCTGCGCAGGAGGCCGAGCCGGGTGGCCAACTCGGTGTCATTCGTCGTCGCGGCGCCGCCTTCGGCGGTCGTGATGATCTTG
>SXGQ01569587.1_pt1 | contig 11131 bp, 11 predicted proteins | sample 3178371 | NCBI WGS metagenome assembly SXGQ01 (sample SAMN11356859, study PRJNA531348) | freshwater metagenome | isolation source: freshwater sample F1-20 | place: China: Fuxian Lake, Yuxi | collected 2017-12-25 | reverse complement strand
GCTGTGATCGAGCGGTACGTCGAGAAGATGCAGAGCCCCTCACGCATCGCGCGCGAGACTGGGATCGATGCCGCGCTGGTCGCGAAGATCGCGGGGATGATCGACGGAGCCGAGTTCAAGCGCAAGCAGATGCCCATCGGGCTGAAGGTGACGGGCGTCGCCTTCGGGCGCGGGCGGCGAAGGCCGGTGGTGCAGCGGTTCAGGGAGACCCCAGCGAGCTGAGCGATATCAGCGCATCGGGCTCACATCACTCTCACTCCTTGTCTGACTCCCCGCCCCCCTCCATCGCGTCCACCCCCGCGCTCCCCAGCACCGCCACCGCCGCGCCGACCAGCACGATCGGCATCGGCGCCCGGAACTGCGGCAGTCCCAGCGCGTACACCACGATGTGGTACGCCACGATCACCAGTGCCATTCCCAGCACCACCCGCGTCACCCGGCTCAGGCGGTCGAACCAGCGCAGCGCCGCCGGCGAAGGGCGGTCCCGCCGCGCCGCCACCAGCACCACCAGACCCAGGCACGCGACCACCGCGCCCAGTGCGACCTGAAGCCAGTCGATGACGGTCAGCAGCGGCACGCGTCGGCCCCGGGCGTCAGAGGATCGCTCCGGAGAACGAGCTCACCAGCGCCATGCCCTGCTGGTCGCCGGCCGCGGCGTACTGGAACACCTGAACCTCGCCGGCGTCCGTGGCCTTGAGGGTGGCCGTCAGCGCGCCGAGGCTGCACCAGCGCGTGGGGTTCTGCTGCCACGCCATCGCGGTCAGGAGTTCTTCAGTCTTGCCTTGCGCCACCAGCATCAGCATCTCGCGGTCGTGGTTGATGACGCGGTCCCGGAACCCCTTGGCCTCGTCGCTGTCGCCGGCGATGGGCGTCTGATCGCCGAAGCTCGCGCCGACGTGGCTCAGGTCCACCGATGCCACGATCAGCGTCTTGCCCGGTGACTCCGCGATCGTCTTCTTCAGCGCATCCAGGAACGGGTCAAAGTCCAGCCCCTGGTCGTCGTACGACTTCCCGCCCTTGGCCAGGGGGTCGTGCACCAGCGCGGCAAACACCTTGGGCGCGTTGCCGTTGGTCCCGCCGAAGACGTGCTGGATCCACGGGATGTGCAGCTCGATGGAGTGCTCGCGCTCGTGGTCGTAGCGGTGGGCCAGCAGTTTGGCGGTGTTGCCCGACCCGAGATTGGTCTTCAGGCGCCCCAGGAACTCCGCGTCCAGCTCGCACAGACCCAGCGGCGTTTCGTAGCTCTTGTCGCACCCCACGACGCCCGTGCCCATGCCGAAGTGGTTCGTGCCGAGGATGATCACGCGGTCCGGACGGTCCACCACGCGCATGCGCCCGTATACCTGGCCGTAGTTGATCCACCCGCGTCCGTAGTCAAGGTGCGGCGCGATCACCGCCTTGGGCAACGCGTTGAAGCTCGGATCCGGGACGTTCTCGAGCGACTTGTTCATCCACTCGTCCATCGCTGCGCGAAGCTTCGCAGGGCCGTGCTCGGCCTTCTGCTCGTCGGTGGCCGTCTCGCCGAACTCCTGCATGACCAATTGGTCGGCGAAGGCCGCCGTCGTGGCGGGGGGCAGGGTTGGCGCCTCGTCGAACACACGGCGCATCTTCGACAGCATCGCCTCGAAGGTCGGGCCCTCGAGCAGCCCGGCGTCGTCCAGCCGGGCCACGAACTGCTCCAGGACGTCGCGCGTCAGGCCGCGCCCCACGGCCGCCAGGATCTCGTCGATGTTCTTCTCCCCGTCGAAGTGCGGCAGCACCATCTGGAACGCCGGCGCGGCAAAGACGATCTGGTCTGAGATCTGCCGGGCGTCGGCCAGCCCGATCAGGGTCATCTCGCCGTGCTTGGCGGGGAATCCCCGGATCGGACGCAGCCTGGGGCGCTGCTGGTGGGGGGCCGAAGGGTCAAAGACCGGGTTGTGCTCTGGGCTTTCCATGGGTCGCTTCTCGGCTCGAGGGGGTTGGGAGTGGAGTGTAGCGGTGCCGGAACGGGTACTTTCCCCGGGCACGCCCCCGAGCCCGGCGATCAGCCACCGTCGACCCCTGGCGATTTGGTGGATGTTCGGATTGTGGACGGCCACAACGATCCCGCTACACTATCACCCCGATCCCGGAGGGCTGGCAAGGCCCCCGCGGACGCATCGGACGACGTTTTGACCGCCCACGCCGGGTCCGTCACACCGGACCACGGCATTGCTCGGAGTTCCCGCGATGTTCGACAAGTTCAAGCCCGGCCAGATGATCCGCTGCACCGTCGTCAAAGCAGCCCGCACCGACGACGACGAGTCGACACTCGCGCGACTGATGCGTCAGGACCCCGACATGCGCCGCACCCTCAAGTCGGCGCAGGAGTACCGCCTCAAGACGCTCGTTGTTCGCAGCCGCGGCAAGCGCCCGTGGGCTGTCCGCCGCCCGTGTGCGAAGTACGCGCTTCCCATGCAGGGCGCCACTTGGACGATGCCGTACACGCCGCTGCTCGCCCCCGACATGCGCGCTGTCGCGCAGTTCCTCAAGGTCGAAGCCGCCTGAGGACGCGCCACGCGTCGGCGTTTCCGCTTCTGGAGGCCGACATGACATCGCCCTGCATCGCACCATCCCGTTCGCGCACGGTGGCTCTTCTGCGCTCGCTTGGCATCGCAGCGCTCGCGGGCGCGGCCGCGCTGGCGCTCGCCGGCTGCAAGGACAAGCAGCCCGCCGCCAAGCCCACCACCGAAGTACACACGTACACCACTCGCGGCCAGGTCGCTCAGATTCCTGTCGCCGGCGACGATCGCACCGAGTTTCTGGTGCGTCACGAGGCGATCCCCGAGTTCCGAGGCCCTCAGGGCGAACGGGGCATGGACACCATGGTCATGCCGTTCCCGATCCGGGATGAGCCCGCGGTCAGCCTCGACGGCGTGGCGCCGGGCGACAAGGTCCAGATCACCTTCGATGTCGTCTTCGACCTCGTGAAGGACCAGCCCGTCGACTGGTACACCGTCAAGCTGGAAAAGCTGGCGGCCGACACCCCGCTCGACTTCCGCTCCATCCGCGCCGATTGAGATCAGCAGTTCCTCGGGCGACGGCGCAGCGAAAAAAGCCCAGCGACCAACCGAAGTCGATCGCCAGGCCTCGTGGGGGTCTGTGGTGGATCTGTGTCAGTGGCGGACGGCCGCCGGGGGCGTGTGTCTTGTCTCTACCACTCAGACGCACGAGCGGTTGCGAATGTTTCAATCCGTCGGATCTCGGCGCTCAATTTCACGGGGGCCACCGCGGTGGCGTCATTCAGCCAGCCGCGTCATGACCTGCTTCAGGTCCGACCAGACCTTCCGCCGGTTCTCCTCGGTGTACTGGCGCAGCAGAAACGCGGGGTGGAAGGTCGGCATGACGGGGATGCCCCGGTACTGGGACCATCTCCCCCGCAGCGTTCCCATCGCGTCCTTGGAGTCCAGCAGGTACTGCGTTGCGGGTTTGCCCAGCGTCACAATGACATCGGGTTGGATGATGGCGATCTGCTCCGCCAGAAACGGCCCATCCAAGGCTGCCTCGTCGGGCGTGGGGGTTCGGTTGTCGGGCGGGCGGACCTTCAAGATGTTCGCGATGTACACCGCCTCGCGCGACATGCCCATCGCCTTGATCATCTCGTTGAGCTTCTGCCCCGCACGTCCGACGAACGGCACGCCGGTGCGGTCCTCGTCGGCCCCGGGCGCCTCGCCCACGAACATCAGCCGGGCGTCCGGATCGCCATCGCCAAAGACGATGTTCGTCCACCCCGGCATGGCCTTGGCCACTGCGCTCTCGGCGGCATAACGCTCGCGCAGCGCTTCCAGGGCCTGCTGCTTGGCCGTGCGGCGTTTCGCGGCCCCGGCCGCATCACGGACCGAGCGTGCCAGCGCCGGCTTGTCCTCGATCCCCGCATCTTCGACCGCCATCGCCGGGCTGTCGACTGGCGGCGCCGGCTCGTACACCGACCCTGCGCGGGACCGCCCGATCGGCAGGAAATCCACGCCGAGCAACCGTGAGGTCTCGGCGTGGCGACGAAGCAATCGGGCGAGATCGGCGTCGTGCATCATCAGCGGCAGTGTACTGCCGCCGATGATGACTTGGCCGTCACGACCCGACAGCATCATGTCAGGCGGTTGCCAAGAGACCCTTCTCAGGAGTCATCGCGACACCGGAGCGGAAGCCGAACCGGGGCCGCTGCTCGGCCGTCTGGTTCTCGTGGATGTGGCCCAGCGCCCGGGCGATCAGCTCGCCGCGGCTGCTGGCCTTGAGCTTGCGGTGCAGCGACTTCACATGGTCGTGGACCGTGTGGGGGCTGCGCGACAGGCTCACGCCGATCTCCTTGACCGTCTGCCCGTGGGTCAGCAGTTCGAGCACTTCCTGCTCGCGCTGCGTGATGCGGTTCATCGGGTCAGAGGTTTCAGAGCCAAAGGCCATCAGCGCCCTGCACGCCAGGGCCGGGACGACCGCCCCCAGCATCACCGCATCGTTCGCCACCGGCGAACGCCCGCCGCGCGGGAAACCGATCTCGATCACCAGAGAGCGTGGCGACGCGTCGTGACCGATCGGGGCCATCGCCACGACCAGTTCCTGGACACCCAGTGTGCCCCACGCACGACCCCCTGGAGTCTCGGTCCACGCCCGGCCGCCGGGCGTGTCGCGGAGGAGTGCGCTACGCGGACCCGGCGTCCCGCTGCCGAGCCACCAGCCCAATGAGCGGATGGACGACGTCAGGGGGGGGTTGATGATCTCGCGCCCGCCGATCGTGCCCGCACCGACGACGCCGCCCGTCGCTTCGAGGTTCAGAACCTCGCCCGACGGACCGAACGCGCCGATCGACACGATGATCGTGGCCGAAGGCTCGAGTTGAAGAAGGCTGGAAGCGGCTCGCTCACACCAGTCGATCGTGGCGACGGCCGGGAGCGAGTGCACGGAGGTGACGGTCTGCACCAAATGCTTGAGGTGCTCCGTCTCGATCATGGATACTGCAGACATTGCGGCTCCTTTCAATCATGGAAAGGGAAGGCCAAGGGACGTGACAAACACATACGGCGTTGGGACTGCCCGGCCCACCTCAAATCGGCGGATCGGGGCACCCAAGGTCAGGCAAAACCGGCATGTGTCCCCCCCGTGTGGGCGGGACCCGGTGGGCCAGACGTCATTATTGATACGCCTGAACGGGCGGTCCAGTTCGCGCTTTCGAACAATTCCGCATGTTCGGTTCTAGTTCTGTGCGGGTTCGCCGCCCGCGGCCAGCCGCTGCTGGATCCCCTGAGCCATTCGTGCCGCCAGACGCTCATCGAGGCCTTCAGCTGCCGCGTACCACGGCTGGAGCCCCTGGCGCTGCCACGCGGGGTCTTTGGTGAACGATCGCAGCCGCACATCGGTTGCATCTACGCGACGCCCCGGCCGGTAGAGCCGCTCGACCTGCACCTCAACCTCCACCCTGAGCTGCCCGGCGCCCCAGCGAACATCCGCTTCTTCGTCCGCCGGAGAAACGCTTGCCTCAAGCCCCTCCTGCGCCTCGGGCCGGAACCGCACCACCGCGATCCGGCGCTGATCGTTCACCAGGTCCGTCCATGCCCCTTTGAGCGTGTCGGTGTGGTCGATCCAGGGTGTCGCGAGCCCCGCCGAACCGGTCGGTTCCGTGCCGATCGTGCCCGTTCGCGCATCGACGCTCGCCAGGTCAAATCGGTGGCTCCGCAGCTCGTCGCGCGCTGCGGTGAACGCCCGCGCGTATTCCCCCGGATCGATCGTGAACGATGTCGGGCCCGCGGGCCCGGCGCACCCCACGCTAGCCGCGGCCACACCGGCGGCAAGCAACGCGCCCAGTCCTGTCAGTCGTTGCGGCATCGTGCCAGTGTATCGCGCCCCGACGGCTCCCCGGGCCACCCCGGCGGTACGATCTTCCCTCACGAACCTAGGAGCCCCTCCGCATGGCCGGTCTCATCAAAGGCAACGCCGTCGTCGCCCAGTCGGGCGGACCCACCGCCGTCATCAACCAGTCACTCGTCGGCGTGGTTGAAGGCCTGCGGGGCAACCCCGCCATCGGCGCCATCTACGGCGCCCGCCACGGCGTTCGCGGCATGGTCGATGAGCAGTTCCTCGACCTCACCAAGACGCCGCAGGACACTCTGGACGCCGTCGCCGCGACCCCCTCGGCGGCCCTGGGCTCGTCGCGCGACAAGCCCGACGCGGCGTACTGCGAACGCATCGTCGCCGCCCTCAAGAAGCGCGACATCCGCTACTTCTTCTACATCGGCGGCAACGACTCGAGCGATACCTGCCGCATCGTCCACGAGATGGCCAACAACAGCGGCTACGAGCTCCACGCCTTCCACGTTCCCAAGACCATCGACAACGATCTGATGGAGAACGACCACACACCGGGATTCGCCTCGGCAGCGCGCTTTGTCGCCATGGCCTTCATGGGCGACAACCTCGACAACAAGGCCCTTCCCGGGATCAAGATCAATGTCGTCATGGGACGCCATGCGGGCTTCCTCACTGCCGCCAGCGCGCTGCTTCGCGAGCGCGACGACGACGGTCCCCACATCATCTGCCTCCCCGAAGTGCCCTTCGTGGCCGATCAGTTCTTTGACACCGTCGCCGAGGTTTACGCCAGGCACAAGCGCTGCCTCATCGCCGTCAGCGAGGGGATCCAGAACAAGGACGGCATCCCGGTCCTGCAGTTCATCGGTGGCCCTCAGGAAACCGATGCCCACGGCAATGTCCGACTCTCCGGCACCGGCGCGCTCGGCGACACCATGGCCAAGATGATCACCGCCAAGCTCACCAAGCCCGGCGGCAAGCCCCCGCGCGTCCGCGCCGACACCCTGGGCTACGCCCAGCGCTACTGGCCCGACGCCAGCCCGGTCGACGCCCAGGAGGCTCGCGCCGTCGGACGCAAGGCGGCCGCCGAGGCACTCTCAGGTGTGCTCAGCGGATCCATCGCCATCAAGCGCATCGGAGGCCCCGGCAGCGGGCGCCCCAGCGAGCCGTACAAGGCTGAGCTGTCGCGCGTGGAACTCACCTCTGTTGCCGCCAAGACCCGCCACCTCCCCCATGAGTTCATCAAGGGCGACTACGACGTCTCCAAGGACTTCGTGGATTGGCTTCGTCCCCTCGTCGGACCCATGCCTCGCATCGGCCGGCTGTAGACACACCGGCATCCAATCGAGAGTCGATCGCACATGCCCACCATCAAACGCATCGGCGTCCTCACCGGCGGCGGCGACGCTCCGGGTCTCAACGCTGTGATCCGTGCCGTCACCTTCGCTGCGATTCGCGAGCACGGTTGGGAGGTCATGGGCATCGAGGACGGCTACCTCGGCCTCATCGAGAACCGCCTGCGACCCCTTCGGGTCAAGGATGTCTGGGGCATCCTTTCTGAAGGCGGCACCATCCTCGGCACCTCCAACAAGGCCAACCCGTCGAACTATGCCACCGGCACCGCCCCCGACGGCAAGCCGATCTTTGAGGATGTCACCGGCCGGTGCTACGAGAACGCCCGCACGAACAACCTCGACGCCGTCGTCGTCATCGGCGGCGACGGCACCATGGCCGCCTCCGAGTCCATGCTGAAGCTGGGCCTTCCCATCGTCGGCGTCCCCAAGACGATCGACAACGACATCATCGGCACCGAGCTCACCTTCGGCTTCCTCTCGGCCGTTGATGTGGCCACCGAAGCTCTCGACCGCGTCCGCACCACCGCCGCCAGCCACGCCCGCATCATCGCGGTCGAAGTCATGGGGCGCAACGCCGGATGGATCGCGCTCCACGCCGGCATCGCTTCCAGCGCCGATGCCATCCTCATCCCAGAGATTCCCTTCGACCCTGCCATCATCGCCAAGGCCCTGCAGCAACGTCGCGCCGAGGGGCAGCGCGCCCTCATCATCTGCGTCGCCGAGGGTGCCAGGCCCGTCGGGGGGCAAGTGGCCATCAGCCGCATGGACCCCACCAGTCCCGACCCCATCCGTCTGGGCGGCATCTCGCGGCTGGTCTCTGAAGAACTGGAGCGACTCACCGGTATCGAATCCCGTTACGTGATTCTCGGCCACATCCAGCGCGGCGGCCCGCCCATCGCTACCGACCGCGTTCTCGCCTCGCGCTTCGGCCATCACGCCATCGGCGTCCTGGCCGCGGGACGCAAGGGACGCATGGTCGCCTTCACCGACCAGGGCATCACCGACATCGACATGATGACCGCCGTCGGAGCCCAGCGCACCATCCCTCCGGACCACTCCCTCCTGGAAGTCGCGCGTTCCAGCGGCGTCAGCTTCGGCGACTGACGATCCCGACCAAACCATGGAACCCCGAGGGAGGGGGTTGAACTCGGCACGCGCTCCCGCAGCGCGATGCACGCCGATATCAGACGTACCTGAGAAACCCGGCGCTCTGTAACGACCGGCCCGGACCTATAACCGCCGATCCTCCTGACTGTGGGGGGCATTGCCTTGCCCGCTCCCGGCCGCGGTTCACTCTTGAACCCGACGGACGCGGAATCGCCGCGCCCAAGCCACCGTCCGGAGTGAGAAGAGATGAACCGATCCGCACGCCTCGCGGCGTTCGGCGCTGCAGCGCTCCTCGCGCTCACGCTGCCCGCCGTCGCCCAGCCTCAGCCGCACACCACCATGGCCTCATGGGCCGCGGCCGTGAACGGTTCCGGCATGGCTGTCCAGACGGTCCACTTTGGCCCGCTGAGCGAGGGGGAGATCAAGCCCGGGGGCGCGCACCTGCGAACCTTCCTCCAGCCGGCGCTTGTCCGCAGTGTGTTTGGCGCCAACCCCAACAACGACTACTTCGGCACCCCCTCCGCCGGCACCCGCATCTTTGTTGACCGCAGCAACACCGCCAACACGTACGACACCGTTCACTTCCCCGCCGTGGATGCAGGCACCAACCCTGCCTTCGCCTCGCTCCGCCCCGTCGCCGTGGATGCCAACGGCAACCCGCTCAACTGGCGCGAAGGGGGCGCTCTTGAGACCGGCACCGTCTTCATGGACATGCAGCCCGATGTCCGGGCCTTCGCCATCGTGCTCATTGATGTTGAGGTCGCCAACAAGACCAAGCTGGTCTTCCGCTTCGGCGCGCCCGGTGACGGCAGCGACCAGCTCGCCTATTTCATCCCCGCCGGCGCCGACAACCAGCAGCAGTTCTTCGGCTTCGTCTTCGATCGACCCATCACCCGCATCATGGCCTACCTCGGCGACTTCCCGTCCGCCGACGGCGTTGTCGTCGGCCAGGTCTGGGGCGCACAGGGCATCGAAGTGATCCCCGAACCGGAACCGGAGCCCGAACCTGAACCTGAGCCCGAGCCCGAGCCCGTGACCTGCGGCGACTGCAACGGCGACGAGTACGTCGACGGCAGCGACCTGGCCATCGTCCTCGCCCGCTTCGGACAGAACGTCGGTGAAGGCGGGCCGGGCTTCGGTGACATCAACAGCGACACGCTCGTCGATGCTTTCGATCTGTCGGTGCTGCTCTCGACCTTCGGGCAGTACTGCGGCGAGCCACCCATCGATCCGAAGGACCCCAAAGATCCCAAGGATCCGAAGGAGCCAAAGGAACCCGTCGATCCCAAGGAGCCGAAGGACCCCAAGGATCCGAAAGAGCCCAAGGAGCCCGTCGATCCGAAGGATCCAAAGGACCCGAAAGACCCCAAAGATCCGAAGGATCCCAAGGACCCCCCGCCCCCGCCGCCGCCCCCGCCCCCGGGGCCGCCTCCGGGCATCCCGCCCAGCGACCAGCCCCCGCCCGGGCCGCGCGAGCCGGGACCACCTGTGGATACCGACCCGGGTGAAGAGGACCTGGACCGCCCCTGGCCCTACGAGCCCGCACCGCCACTGGACCCCTGATCCAGCGGAATCACCAACCCAATGAAAACCGCCGGGGCCTTCGCAGGCCCCGGTTGTCATTTACATCCGTTGGTCAGAACCAGTCCGCCGGGCCGTCGAGAGGCTGGCAGGCTGTGAAGTACGGGCGAAGGGAGTCGAACCCCTCACCTCCTGATCCGTAGTCAGGTGCTCGAGCCACTTGAGCTACGCCCGCGAGGGACAGCGAGGATAGTCAGGTCCGGGGAAGCGGGCAAGGGCCCCCGGGGGTCGACTTGCAACCCGGCTCGGGAGCGGGATAATGGTGGGCTCGACTCGGCTCGCGTCCGGGTGGGTCCGCCAGTGGCGGATCTGGACGCTGCGGGGTCGGTCAATGGTCCTTGGTGGGTCCGCCGGCTGGTCCGGCTTTCCCGGTTCGGTCGTCGGTCGAATTACTTGGAGTCGTGTCCGGCATGGCTAGCTCGTTGTCTTCAAAGAAGCGTATCCGCCAGAACGAGAAGCGTCGCTCGCGCAACCGCTGGCGTCTGCGGGCCCTGCGTACGACGCTCAAGGACCTTGACGACAAGTTCGTCCACGGCGGCTACGAGGATTGCTCGGCCGCTTTCAAGAAGGCCTGCCAGATCCTCGATCGCACCGCCGGCAAGGGTGTGATCCACAAGAACACCGCCGCCCGCAAGAAGTCCCGGCTGAGCGCCCGCCTCAAGGCCAAGCACTCGGCCGCGGCCTCGCGCTGATCCGGCCTCTCACCATCTGATGCGCTGCGGCCAGTGCCCAACACGGCGCGGTCCGCGGCGGTAGGCTGAGCCCGCTATGGCGCGCACGGAACGCACGCGTGTACCGGTACGCACCGGCGGTCGGGCCCACGAAGCGGCCTTTGAGCGCCTTGGCTACGCGCGTCTGTCGCAGCGCCCGCTCCACATCCTCATCTTCATCCTGCCGCTGGTCGTCGCCTACGAGATCGGCTCGGCGATGTTCCTGTCGGGCGATGCCGGCGGCGTGGCCGAGACCATCCGCGCCCACCGACTGCTCGGCGATGTGTTCCGCATCTTCGGCGTCGGCGGGGTGTTCCTTCCCGGCATATTGCTGGTCGTGGTGCTGGTGGTCTGGCACCTGATGACCGGCGACCCCTGGAAGATCAAGGGCAAGGTGCTGCTGGGGATGCTGGTCGAGAGCGTCGCGTGGACGATCCCGTTCCTCGTGCTGGGCACGATCGCGTGGGAGTTGCTGCAGGGGCGGACGCTGGTCGGCGGCACGCCGGCGGCCGCCGCGGTCGCGGCCGGGCAGGGGGCGGAGCTGGCCGGGCGGACGCTGGCGGC
>SXGQ01370849.1_pt1 | contig 11131 bp, 10 predicted proteins | sample 3178371 | NCBI WGS metagenome assembly SXGQ01 (sample SAMN11356859, study PRJNA531348) | freshwater metagenome | isolation source: freshwater sample F1-20 | place: China: Fuxian Lake, Yuxi | collected 2017-12-25 | reverse complement strand
GGCGATGGCATCCGGCGGACGCCGGCGCGGATCCCAGCCGCGGATGCGCCGGCGCCGCAACGGCTTGCGCCGTCGGGCCCGGCGCGGCCCGGCGTGGCGCCGTCCATGCGAACGGCGGCGGGCGTCGTCCGCTTATCCGGTTTTCCCAAAATTCCAAAGGTTGAACGATGCGGCGGATCCATTTCCTCCTCGTGATCGCGGCCGTGCTGCTGGTCGGGGCCCCGTGCCACGCACAGCAGATCTCCGGCACGGTCCACCGGGGCAACCAGGTGTACGGCGTCCGCGACGCAGACGCGGCGCTGAACGCGGCCATGGACCAGGCGCGCGCGACCCTCCCCGTCTTCAACGGCTACCTTGCGCGGACGGCGGAAGGCGACGTGGAGGCGATGATCAAGGCGGGGTTCCGCCAGGGCGACCGCACCGAGCACATGTGGGTTTCGGACGTCACCTTTGACGGGAGGGTGTACCGCGGCCGCCTGGTCAACCGCCCCATGGACCTCACGAACGTGCGGCAGGACGAAGCGGTGGCCGTCGTTCCCGAGCACGTCTCCGACTGGATGGTGGTGCTGGACGGCGTGGGGCTGGGCAACTTCACCACGCTGGAGTTTCGCCGCCGGATGTCCCCCGCGGAGCGCTCTCGCTTTGACCGCTCCCGGCACTACCGCATCCTGGCCGACACCGCGCTCCTCGCCCTGCCGCAGCCGTAGGGACCACCGCACCCGACCATCCCACTCCCAGACCATGCGCCAACTCGTCCTCCCCCTGCTGCTCGCTGCCGCCGCCGCCGTGCCGGCCCACGCGCAGCCCGCCTCGCTGCGCGGCATTTCGTACTCCGTCCCGCCGGGGTACACGGCCGCGCCGGGGCTGGGCGACAGCCTGACCGCGCTGTACACGCGGGCCCGGACGGCCGTCTTCGTGGCCGCGCTTCCCGATGGCATGGACCGCGGCGTGTCCATCGTCCGCATCCGCGGGCTGCTCGCGCGGGCTGTCGCGCCACAGGACGGCGGCGCTCTGCAGTGGCGGCCGCTGTCCAGCGGTCCGGTGTCACCCTTCGACGTCTACCACGAAGGATGGATCGGGTACGACGGGAGCGCGGCGGTGATCGCGAGCGTTCATCACCTGCGCAAGGACGGGCGCGACGTGCTGATGGGGAGCGCATTCCACACCCGAGACGGGCAGCCGGAGCAGATGTTCCGGACCGGGATCTCGACGAGAACGCACGCGCTCTCCAGCCGTGCGTCCGGGCGGCTGGTGGCGGAGCTGGTCGGCGACCCGCCCCCCGTGGAAGAGGGAATCGACTTCGGGGGTACGGGCGGCGGCACGCCGGCACCCGAGCCCGTGGACCCGGAAGAGGCGGCCATCCGGGCCGCATTCGAGGCCTACCGGGCCGCGCTGCTGGCGCGCGACGGGGAGGGAGCCCTGCCGCACGTGTCCCAGGCCGTGGTGGAGTATTACGGGAACGTACAGCAGCTGGCGCTGTACGCCGGCGCTGCCGAGGTGCGCGCGCGCCCGCTTTCCGACCAGCTGTTCGTGCTCATGCTGCGCCAGCGGATTGCCCCGGAGCGCCTGCGCGGAATGGCGGCGGGCGAGGTGTTCGCGCACGGCGTGGCGCAGGGGTGGATCAGCGACGAGAGCGCCCGCACGCAGCAGTTGGGGCGCGTGGGGGTGATGGGGAACATGGCGATCGCGGAGACGCTGGTCCGCGGCCGGCCGAGCCCCGTCCGGCTGCACTTCGTCCGGACGGACGGCGCGTGGCGGTGGGACATGCTGAGCGTCATCCAGTCCGTAGACGCTGGCCTGCGCTCCGCCGCCGAGCGCGCGGGTGCCACGCCGGAGGCGCTGATGGCGGCCGCGGTCGAGCGGGTGACGGGGCAAGCGGTGACGCCCGCCCTGTGGGACGCCCCCCTCCCCCGGCCGGAAGGTCGCTAAGGCGATCGCGATGGACCTGGATACGAAAGAAAGCACCCACCGGCACAGTGCCGATGGGTGCTTTCAGTTCTGCCGCTTCCCGACGCGATGCCGCCTTGGCAACCCGCGTCACGCGGAGAGATTCGCCTTCGCGATCGGCTTAGCCGACGCGGCGATCGCTTGCCCGGGTCAGGTTGCGAGCAGTCGTCGTCATGGACAAGGGATCACCTCCTTCGTTCAGGTTGCACATAGGGCGGGGATACCAGGGGAGCCGTGAAGCTCCGTGGTCCGCGGACCGCATCCCATCCAGGAAACGATCCGCCCTCGCACCGCGTGGTAAGCGGTGCCGCTGGAACAAGATACCGATATTCCGAATTTCGCGCAAGCCCGTCCCGGCTGCCCGTCCAGCGAGCCGGCGGGCGCAAGTGGATGCGGGACGGGCGGATGCGCGCGCCCATCATCGGCGCCCCGCGCAGGCTGTGCGCGGGCACTTTCGCCGCGGCTTGGCGCCGCGCTACGTTCGGCCCCTCCAGCGCAGTCCATCCGACGCAGCCCAGCGAAACCGAGATCCGGAGCCGAGCCTTGCCCATCACACGAATCGAGCACGTGGCCTTCAACGTGGCGCAGCCCGTGGAGCACGCCGCGTGGTACGTGCAGCACCTGGGAATGCGCGTGGCGCGCCACGGCGGCGGCCCCACGGAGATCCACTTCCTGGCCGACGCGGCGGGCGCCACCGTCCTGGAGTTCTACGGCAACCCGGCCGCCGCGGTCCCCGACTACGCGGCCATGCATCCCATGCAGATGCACGTGGCCTTTGCCGCGGACGACCCCGACGCCGAGGCCGCGCGGCTGCAGGCGGCCGGCGCCACGCCCGAGGACACGACGGACCTGCCCGACGGCTCGCGACTGGTGATGCTGCGCGACCCCTGGGGCGTTCCCGTGCAGCTGGTGCGCCGCACCCGGCCCCTGCTGGACGGCTGACCGGCGACCGTCGCGCGCGGGGGCAACTGGGGAGGATCAAGAAGCTTGATCGTCATCACAAATCGTCGCATAGTGATTCGCTCTCCGCGACGTGGGAGTACAGCGGCCTTGCCGCCGTCCCCGCGCCCAACCGACCGTCCCATCCAACGACGGAGGCTTCCATGCGAACGATCCGGATCACGCTCGCCGTTCCCGCCCTGGTGCTTGCCGTGGCCGCCCTCACGGGTATGTCGCCGCCGGAGCGCGCCGTTTCCGAAGACCGGGCCATGGGCCACGGCCGGTTCACCACGGGCGGATCGGCCGTGACGCGCTTCGTCTTCAACGTGCGCGTAAAGAGCGGCGGCACGGTGGACGGCCGGGCGCGGTTTCGCGACAACGGCCTGGACCTGGACATCGCCGTGGACTGCATGACGTTCGTCAACAGCACCACCGTCATCATCGGCGGCACGGACGTGGACAACCCCAGCACGTCGTACGCGTTCCGCGCCATCGACAACGGCAGCAGCGGCTCGCCCGCGGACCAGATCACCCTGCCGCAGAACGGACAGACCTGCGCCACGTTCAACACGCTGGGCAACTGGTCCGTCATCGGCAGCGGCGACGACATCGAGGTCCGCGACGTGTGACGGCGCCGGGCGGGTCGGGACGGATTTCGACGGGACCCTTCCGCGCGCGGCACAGAAGGGTCCCGGTGCGTTTGGGCGCCGTCGGTGCGCGACGGCGGGCCCTCTCCCCCGCCGGTCCTTTCGCTCGTTCCTCGCGACGGCCCGGCGACCCCTCCCCCAACTTCGGGGGAGGGGTTCACGAAGGGCGAGTTCCTGCACCAGGCGGGCGCTCCGCTTGCTCGGGGGGCGCCGTGGCGCGTAGTGTGTGCGCGGCGCATCCCATCCATCCCCCGCCCTTGCGAAGACCGATGATCGAACGCGAGCTGGACGACGGCATCCTGACCCTGCGGCTGGCCCACGGAAAGGCCAGCGCCATGGACGTGGAGCTGCTGGAGGCCCTGGGCCGCGAGATGGACGCCGTGGGCGACGCGCGCGCCGTCATCCTCACGGGAACCGGCAGCATCTTTTCCGCCGGTGTGGACCTGTTTCGCGTCACGGACGGCGGGATGGAGTACGTGGACCGCTTCGTTCCCCTGCTCTCCACCTTTGTGCGCACGCTGTTCGCGCTGCCCATCCCCGTCGTGGCAGCCGTGAACGGGCACGCCATCGCGGGCGGCGGCGTGATGACGCTGGCCGCGGACTACCGGCTGATGGCGGAGGGCAACGGCCGCATCGGGGTTCCGGAGCTGCTGGTGGGCGTGCCCTTTCCCGCCGCGGCCCTGGAGGTGGTGCGCTTTGCCGTCCCCCGCGACCGCGTGCAGACGTTGGTCTATACGGGCCGCACGCTCCTGCCCGACGAGGCGCGCGCGTTCGGCGTCGTGGACGAGGTGGTGGCGGCGGACGCGCTGCCGTCCCGCGCCCGCGAGGTGGCCACCCAGCTGGCCGCGCTGCCGGCGGACGTCTTTCGCATGACCAAGCAGGCCCTGCGCGCGGACGCCCTGGCGCGCATGGACGGCGCGGCGGAGTACGACCGCGCGGCGCACGCCGCCTGGGCCGCGCCCCAGACGCACGCCCGCATCCGGGACTACGTGCAGCGCACCATGCGCCGCTGACCGCCGTACGCACTCGCCGCCGCGCCGGGACGATGGCGCGGCGGCGGCATCGCGACCAACGTTCGTGCTCCCGCCGGCCACTCCGCACCCTTCATCCCGATGCGCCCATGATTCGCGTTCTTTCCGCATCCACCTGCGTCTTCGCCCTGGCCGCGCTGCTCGCCACGGACCTCGCCGCGCAGAACGGCCCGCCGCCCTGCCCCGGCGGCGAGGCGGACGACGAAGGCATCAGCATCAGCGTGTCCGTGATGGCGCACCCCACCCGCGTGGCACGCACGCTGGACTCGGTGCTGGCGAACGGCGGATGGGACGTCCGGAGCGCGCCCCGGGACGTGGGCCGGTGGCAGATCCAGCCCCGGTTCACCTGGCAGCAGGACCTTCTCAGGGAGGGTGCGGAGCCGGGTGCGCACCCCGGCGTGTTCCTGGTGGTGGAAACGGAGGCACAGGGCGATTCCACGCGCGTGAAGGCCGGCGCCCAGGCGCTGTGCAGGACCGAGGGGGAATCGGAGAGCCTGGCGGAGATGATCTCCGTGGCAGGCGTGGCGACGGGGCTCACCTCCGCGCTGGACTCGCTGGCGGCCCACGGCGTGGACCTGGCCGCCGCCGTGGAGCGCTCCAGGGTGGACGTCGGCTATCCCCAGGCCGTGGGCGACTTTCGCCTGCTGGGCCGCCAGGACTACGAGGACCGGCGCCTGGGCACCAGCCTGCGCTACGGCCGCCAGAGCGACGACATGTACTTTGACGTCTACGTCTACCCCGGCGTGCCGGCAAACTCCACCTGCCCGGTGGCGTGCGCCGAGGAACGCGTGGCCAACGAGGTGAACGGGTTCGTGGACGGCTTCCAGGACCTCATCGACCGCGGGCAGTACCGGCGGATGGAGGTCGTGCGCAACGAGGCCCTCGCCGTGCCGGCGGGCGCCGCGTGGCGCGCTGGACGCGAGCTGGTGATGGAGGTGGTGCGCGGGCAGGGACCGGACACGCCGCTGGAGTCGCGCTTCATCCTGTACGCGTTCCCGGGATTCATGGTGAAGGTGCGCGCCACCAACCCGCCGTCCGCCGCGGTGTCCGGCACCGTGCAGCAGTTCGTGGCGGACCTGCTGGAGCAGCTGGTGGCACAAGAGCCGCACGCGTTGCGCACGAGCGGGTACGGGATCCGCGTCCGGGGAAATCCGGGTTCTTTTGGCGCAAGGAGGCTGGCCATGTCGGATGGGGAGCTGCGGGCACAGCTGGCCGCCACGCTGGACTGGGAGTCCGCGCACGCCACGTTCGACGCGGCCGTGGACGGGGTCGCGCCGGAGATGCGCGGGCGGCAGCCGGACGGGCTGCCGTACTCGCCCTGGCAGCTCCTGGAGCACCTGCGCATCACGCAGCGGGACATCCTGGAGTTCTGCCGCAATCCGGACTACCAGGAAATGCGCTGGCCCGACGACTACTGGCCGCCGTCCGTGGAGCCGGGCTCGGCAGACGCGTGGGACGCGTCCGTCGCTGCCTACCGCGCGGACCGGGACGCCCTCAAGGCGCTGGCCCTGGACGAGGGCGTGGACCTGTTCGCGCGCATCCCCCACGGCACGGGGCAAACGTACCTGCGCGAGCTGCTCCTGGTCACGGACCACACGGCGTACCACGTGGGCCAGCTCGTGGCCGTCCGCCGGCTGCTGGGGATCTGGGATGGATGAGGGTCCGCCGGTTGCGCGGGCAGGGGACGGGGGTCCGGCGCACTCCGCGCTGGCCGGGGACGGCGAACAGGAGAACGGGATGGCGGACCAGGGCGGCGTGACGGACAACCAGGCGCAGAGCCGGTACGAGCTGGCCGTGGGCGGGCAGACGGCCGTGCTGTCCTACCATCGCAAGGACGGTACGATCTACCTCACCCACACGGAGGTGCCCCAGGCGCTGGAAGGCCAGGGCATCGGCGGCCGCATCGTCAAGCACGCGCTGGACGCGGCCCGCGCGGCGGGAGAAACGGTGGCGCCCTGGTGCCCCTTCGTGCGCGCCTACATCGATCGCCATCCCCAGTACCGCGACCTCGTGGCCCCGGGCGAGTAAGCCCGGGCCACTGGCGGAACGGGGCCGCGGGGGACGTCCAGCATCTCCCGCCGCCCCGTTTTCGTATCGGTTTCCGTGAGCGCAACCGTTGACGTAAAAGGCGCCGCGCACGACTATTGTTTTTCCCTGCCCCGCCCTTCTCCGATCCGCCCCTCCATCCCGAAGGAGCCCCGTCATGCCGGACGTGCAACCCGTGGACGACGCCTCGCAGCCCTCCCCCGCGGGCCCGCTGGGGCCGCTGGCCGTCTCCATGTCCGGCGGCGGCTATCGTGCGGCCGCGTTTCACCTGGGCACGCTGCGCTTTCTGCACCAGGTGGAGCTGCTGCGCGACGTGGTGGGGCTGAGCACGGTGTCCGGCGGCACCATCTGCGGCATGGCGTGGGTGGCCAGCGCCCTGGACGGCAAGCCGTTTCCCGACTTCCACACGGAGTTCTCCACCTACCTGCGGCAGACCAACGTCATCGAGCAGGCCCTGCAGGGGCTCACCAGCCACCGCGACCACGAGAGCACCGCCTGGGCCAGCCTCATCCGCAGCGCCGCGGACGTGTACGCCCGGCCAAACCTGTTCGGCGACCGGCGCTTTGCCGAGGTGCTGGGCAGCGACACGCTGCAGCTGCAGGAAGCCGTCTTCAACTCCACGGAGTTCCACACGGGGCTGGCCTTTCGGTTTCGCCGGAGCGACAACGAGCGGGCCCTGCTGGGCAACGTGAACTACCGCGTGCCCAAGCAGGTGGCGCAGCACATCCGGCTGGCCGACATCGTGGCCGCCAGCTCGTGCTTTCCCGGCGGGTTCGAGCCGCTGGTGTTTCCCCAGCAGTTCCACTGGACGCCGGGGTACCCGCTGGAGGCGGCCCTGAACGACCTGGACCCCGGCTTTGAGAGCGGGCTGCCGCTCATGGACGGCGGGGTGTACGACAACCAGGGCATCGACAGCCTGCTGCTGGCCTTCAACGGGTCGTCGGCCTGCACGCTGTTCATCAGCGACGTGTCGGCGCCCAACTCGCAGATGTACGAGGTGCCGCCCAACCCCACCAGCCGCGGGTGGATCACCCTGAACGGCGTGAGCTGGATGGCGTGGGGGCTGTTCACCCTGGCGCTGGTGGCGGCCGCCGTCCTGGCGTGGCACGGCTTTGAAGAGGCGCGCACGACCGACTGGACGTGGCAGGACTACTTCCTGTACCTGGTGCCGGGCGCGTTCACGGCGGCGGTGGCGGGGGCGCTGGTGTGGCTGCGGCGGCGGCTGGTAGATGCCAACCGCATGATGGCAAAGACCATCGACGTGCAGGCGTGGCCCAGCTTCCGCAAGCTCACCGTCCCCGAGTTCGTGCAGATGATCTCGCTGCGGGTGGGATCGCTCATGGCGCTCACGTCGTCCGTCTTCATGGCGCGCATTCGCGGGCTGGTGTTTCGCGAGGCGTACAGCGACCGGGACTTCAAGGACCGTCGCATCAGCAACCTCATCTACTCGCTCACCCGCGACGAGCCCAAGCTGTTCACGCAGCACCCCTGGCTCAAGCCCAAGCCGCACCTGGTGTCGCTGGCCCAGCAGGCCGTGGGCATGCCCACGACGCTCTGGTTCACCGACGACAAGCAGTTCTACACGCTGGAGGCCGCCGGCGAGGCCACGACGTGCTTCGTGCTCCTTCACTACCTCGTCAAGCACCGCGTGGGCGAGTACGAAACGGAGGGCCTGCCCCTGCACGACCTGTACACGCGCTTGCGCAGGGAGTGGGACGTGTTCCAGAAGGACGCCGTGTGGCTGCCCAGCCCGGAGGTGGCCGTCTCGCTGGTGTGAGGGGCGGGATGGGGGAGGGCGGATGGGCGGAGGAGGGGCATAGGGCGTCACGGCGGGGGATTGGATCAAAGCCGTGCGACAGGCATCCGGCCGCGGCGGTTGAAACCGCGGCAACGGAAACGTGATGTCGGCCTGCGCCGACGGCTCGCGCCGCACGCCGCCGGTGTGCACCCCGGCGACCGTCGAATCCGCAAAGCCCCGCGCAGATGGCGGGGCTTTTCGCGTTCCGAAGCCGATCGATCGTCCGGCGCCTCAGCCGGCCGCACCCGCCGCGCGGTACACGTCCAGCGTCCGCTGGGCCGTGGCGCGCCAGGTGAGCTGCGATACGGAGTGCGCCGCGCGGTCGCCCATGGCGCGGCGCGCACCGGCATCCCGCATCACGCGGCGCAGGGCGGCAGCCAGGGCGGCGGGATCGCGCGGGGGCACGAGCAGGCCGTTGTCGCCGTCGCGCACCACCATCGGCGCGCAGCCCACGGGGGTGGCCACCACGGGCAGGCGCTGGCTCATGGCCTCCACGATCACCATCCCGAACCCCTCGTAGGTGCTGCACGCCACCAGCACGTCGTGCGCGCGGTAGTGGCGCATCACCTCGTCCTCCGGCGCGCGGGGCACCACGCGCACGTGTGGCCGCGCCTCCGCGGGGAACGAGGCGAGCACGGCCTCCGCCGGCAGCCCCGGTCCCAGGATGGTCAGGGGCGGCGCGGCGCCCTGGGCGGCCAGCAGGGCCATGGCGGCGGCCAGGTGCGGCGCGCCCTTCACGTTGTCCCACGATCCGCAGAACAGCACGCCGCCGCCCCGCGGCGCATCCGGCGCGGGCGCATCCGCCAGGAACCGGTCCGACACGCCGTGCGGCACCACGTGCACGCCCTGCGCGGATTTCCATCCCCCCTGCACGGCGAAGTCGCGGTCCGCGGGATTCAGCACGATCAGCGCGTCGGACAGGCGCGCCGCGGCGGCCACCTGCGGCAGGCGCACGCCGGGGTACCACAGCCGCCGCGTCCATGGCTTGTCGATGAGCCCTTCCGCGGCGTCGTCCAGCGTGCGCCGGTAATTCAGGTGCTCCAGCCCGTGCGACCGGCTGACGACGACCGGCCCGCGCCCGGCGCCCATCCGCCGCCGCGCCGCCAGCACCATCCCCTCCGCGCTGGCCACGTCCACCACGTCGTACGGGCCGCGCTCGCGAAGCGCGCGGCGAATGGCGCGCGCCGCCAGCCAGGGCGACACCGTCTGCCGCACGCGCCAGTTCTCCGGACGCGCGGCGAAGTCCGGCCCCAGCAGCACGTCGCATTCGTGCCCCAGAGCGGCGAACTCCTCGCGCAGCGGGTAGTAGACCTTCGCCGATCCCAGCCGCGGGTCCGCCGGGTAGTCGCCCACGAGCAGGATCTTCATCCGCCGCCCTCGCCCGCCAGCAGCATCTCCACCGTGTGGTCGAAGGAGAAGGTGCGAAGATACGCGTCGCGCGTCGCGATCCGCAGCGGCACGCCAGGATCCATCCCCACGCAGGTGACGGCCGGATCCTCATAGATGTCCGCGGCGATCTCGCCCACCCGGTGCGGCTGGCTGGCGACGGGGTACCCCGCCACTGACAGCATTACGTCCGCGCGGGTGAACCGGCCGCGCGTGGTCACCGTCGGGACGCCGTTCGCCAGGCACGCCATCAGCGACGTGCGGCGGGTGTCGGCGCCGTCGGGATAGGGCTGCAGGGCGACGTCGGAGGCCTGCAGCTGGAGGGAGATGGCCTCGGGGGATTGGAAGCCGGGCGCGACGATGGCGTCCGCCAGCCGCGGATCGTCGTGGTGGACGCGGTCCGCGAACGCCGCCCCGCCACGTCCCAGCAGCAGGATGCGCGCGTCCGGCCTCCGCGCGATGAGCGCACGGAGCGCCTCGCGCAGCAGGGGCGCGATCAAGCCGCCGTACGTGCCAAAGTGGACAAAGACGGGCCGCGTCCCGTCCTCCGACAGCTGCGCGCGCAGCTCGGCCACGCGCGCGGGGTCGTCCACATACGGGATGGTGGACGGGATGGGCAGCGTGTCGAAGCGCCGGCCGGGAGGCGCAAGGGGGCGCAGCATCGGCTCCCACGCGTCGATGGAGACGTACGCGCGCGTGGCGGCGCGCAGGAGGTCGCGCGCCATCCAGCGGTTGGCGGCCGCGAGCAGGTTGCGCTGCGGCCGCTGCCATCCGAACGGGAAGAACGGCTCGTGGAACATCACCCGCACGTCGTCGCCGGCGCGGCGGCGGGCGCGCAGCCAGCGGCCCAGCGCCACGTTCAGTCCGCGCATCCCCCACGCCTGCGGCGCGTACTGCACCAGCAGCCGCCGCGGCGCGGGAAAGCCGTCCAGTGCCGTCCCCAGTTCCGCGAGCGCATGGCGCCCCACACCGCGCACGGGGTGCACGGACGCGCCGCGGAGCGTGACGCCCGCCGCGTCCGGCGACCAGACGTGCACGTCGCGTCCCGCATCCGCCAGCGCGTCGGCCAGCAGCCGCGTGTAGTCGCCGATGCCGCCGCCCGCCAGCTCACCCGTGAGCAGGTGCCACGCAGCCGTCATGCGAAGTTGGGAACGAGCATCTCGATCGAGGAAGGTGCTGAAGGGTCTGCGATGCGAAGCGGGACGCCGAAGTCCGTGCACGAGAGCCGGGTTGGACTCCTCGCAGGCGAGATCCTTCGGTCACGCCATGTCCGTGTGCACCAACGGGTTTCGCGCAGGCGCTCCCTCAGGATGACAGCCGGGGCGGTGTCCCCCTGG
>SXGQ01026155.1_pt1 | contig 11131 bp, 11 predicted proteins | sample 3178371 | NCBI WGS metagenome assembly SXGQ01 (sample SAMN11356859, study PRJNA531348) | freshwater metagenome | isolation source: freshwater sample F1-20 | place: China: Fuxian Lake, Yuxi | collected 2017-12-25 | reverse complement strand
GGCGCATGCCGCCCGACAGCTCGTGCGGGTACGCATCGATCCGCGTCTCGGCCTGCGGAATGCCGACGCGCTTGAGCAGCTCGAGCACGCGCGAGCGCACCTGGTCGCGGTCGAGGTCCTCATGGGCGAGGATCTGCTCGGCGATCTGGCGCCCGACGCGGTAGACGGGGTTCAGCGCGCTGAGCGGGTCCTGGAAGACGATCGACAGCTCGGCGCCGCGGATCCGGCGCAGCCGGTCGTCCGGGGCGGTGATGAGGTCCTCGCCGTGCAGGCGCGCGGCGCCCTCGATCTCCGTGTTCTGCCCGCGGGTCAGCCCCATCAGGGTCAGCGCGGTCACGGCCTTGCCCGACCCCGACGCGCCGACGATCGCCAGGACCTCGCCGGTCCCGAGCTCCAGGCTCACGCCGTCGACCGCGCGCACGACCCCGTCCTCGGTGCGGAAGCGCACGCGCAGGTCGTCGACGGCGAGCATCGGGACGCTCATGACAGCCGCACCCGCGGGTCGAGCGCCGCGTACGCGATGTCCACGAGCGTGTTGACCACGACGATGACGACGGCGCCGAGCATCGTCACGGCCATGACCGGCGGGACGTCGAGCTGACCCACCGAGTCGGCGTAGTACGAGCCGATGCCCTGGATGTCGAAGACGGTCTCGGTGAGGATCGCCCCGCCCGTCACGACGAGGGCGAAGTCCAGGCCCCAGAGCGTCACGATCGGCGCGAGCGAGGTGCGCAGGACATGGTGCGTGACGACGCGCCGTTCGCTCAGCCCCTTCGCGCGCGCGGTGCGGACGAAGTCCTCGTCGAGCGTGTCGAGGATCGTGCTGCGCAGCACGCGGGAGTACACGCCGATGAACAGGATCGACAGCACGGTCCACGGCATGAACAGGTGGTACGCCCACTCCCACAGCCCGCCCTCGGAGATCGGGACGTAGCCGCCGTTGGGGAACCAGCCGAGCTTGTAGCCGAGGTAGTGGTTGACGAGCGCGCCGAGCCAGAACACGGGCACGCTGATCCCGATGATGGCCAGGACGTTGATCGCGAAGTCGGACTTGCTGCCGGCCCGCAGCGCGCTATAGACGCCGAGCGCGATGCCCGCCACGAGCCACAGGATGGCCGCCCCGATCGCCAACGCGAGGGTGCGCGGGAGGCCCTGCTTCAGCTCGTCGTAGACCGGGCGCTGCTGGTTGTAGCTGATGAAGTTCTTCCCGGTCAGGAGCTTCTCCATCGTCTTGACGTACTGCGTCGGGACGGGCTGGTCGAAGCCCCATTCGCGCCGGATCGCCTCGATCTGCTGCGGCGTCGACTGCTTGCCCGCCATGCGGTTCTCGGGCGCGCCGTTGGGGATGACGTTGAAGATCGCGAAGACGATCACCGACACCGCGAACAGGACGAGGACCATCCCGAGCAGCCGGCGGATAATGAAGCGGGCCACGGCCTACTGCTCCAGCCGCACCCGGGCGCGCGGGTTGATGGCCTCGCGCACCGCCTCGCCGACGACGTTCAGCGACAGCACCGACAGGACGAGCATCACGCCCGGCGCGATCGTCAGCGCGGGCTGGGTGATGAGCACGTTGATCCCGCTGCCGATCATGAGGCCCCAGGACGGTGCCGGCTCCTGCACCCCCGCGCCGAGGAACGACAGCGCGGCCTCGAGCAGCACGGCGTTGGCGACGAGCAGCGGGAAGAACACGAGCACGGTCGTGACGATGTTGGGCAGGATCTCGCCGACCATGATCCGTGGACCGCTGGCGCCCTGGGCGCGCGCGGCCTCGACGAACTCCTGCTCGCGCAGCCGCAGCACCTCCGCGCGCAGCGGGCGGGCGAGGTAGACGACGCTGACCACGCCGATGATCAGCGCGGGGATCCACAGGGACCCGCCGCGGATCTCCACCGGGCCGATCTTGAGTCCTCCGAGTGTGAGCGCGACGCCGAGGGCGACGCCGAGCAGCAGGACCGGCACGGCCCAGAGGACGTCCATCGCCCGGGAGATCACCCAGTCCGTGGCGCCCCGGTAGTAGCCGGCGAGCAGGCCGAGGGCGATGCCGAGGAAGGTGGTGATGAGCGCCGCGGTGATGCCGATGAACAGCGAGTTGCGGCCCGCGTAGAGCAGGCGCACCGCGACGTCGCGCCCGGTGACGTCGGCTCCGAGCAGGTACTCCCGCTGCCAGGTCGGCCCGAGCGGGACCCCGTCGATGCTGACGACGTCACGGGTCTCTCCGTCGACGACGACCTTGCCGGTGATGTTCGTGCGCTCCGGTGTCGTGTTCGCCACGTGCTCGGCGTACAGCGGCGCGGCGAGCGCCATGCCGACGAGGACCGCGAACAGCAGCGCGAACGCGACCGCCGTGCGGTTGCGGCGCAGCCGCCGCCAGGCCAGCCGCCACGGCGACTGGCCCGGGGACGCGACGGGTGCGGCTACTCCTTCAGCGCGAATGTCGAGAAGTCCGCGAGGAAGAGCGGATGCCAGACGATGTCGTCGAACGCCATCCGGTCGGAGGTCACCAGGGTCAGCTTGCGGTTGCCGTACGGGGCGATGTACGCCTCCTCGACCACCCGCTTGTCGAGCGCCGCGTACTGCGGCGCCACCGCCGCGAGGTCGGGGTTCTGCCCGATCTCGGCGAGCGTGTCGTTGATCTCCGGGTCGTCGACGTTGGAGAAGTTGACGTTGTTCGTCGGCTGGATGGAGTTGCCGTCCATGAGGAACAGGAAGTTCGCCGGGTGCGGGAAGTCCCCGAACCAGTTGGTGAACCCGGCCTGTGCCTTCGTCTTCTCGTTGCCGATCGTGGAGAAGTACACCTCACCGGAGACGATGCGCGGCTTGGCGTCGAGGCCGATCGCGCTGAGCTGGTCGGCGAACGCGGTCGTGACCTCGCGGGTCTCGTCCTCGTCGTTGCCCCAGACCGTGACCTTCGCGCCCTCGGCCCCCGCGTCCTTGATGAGCTGCCGCGCCTTGGCCAGGTCGGGCTCGGCGTTCGGGTCCCCGTACGGGCACGGCTCGAGCTTCTCGAAGCCCTGCATCTCCGGCGGCAGGAAGTTGCAGCTCGGCGCGAGGAGGCCGCTGAACAGGCGCGCCAGGGCGGGCTTGTTCAGGCCGTAGTTCACCGCCTGGCGGACCTCCTTCTTGTCGAAGGGCGCCTCGCGGGTGTTCAGGAACATGAAGTACGTCGACAGCGTGGTGTGCTCGGAGAACCGGTCCTTGGCGGCGGTGCGGATCTCGCGCAGCTGCTCGCCGATCGGCGGGTCGACGATGTAGTCGACCTTGTTGTCGAGGATGTCCTGGCCCTGGCGGCGGGCCTCCTTGACGACGGTCACCTCGAGCGTGTCGAGCTTCGCCGCGGGGACGCCCTCGATCTCGGGGAACTCGGCGTTCTTGGCCATCGTGAAGCCGCGGGTGCCGTCGACCTCGGTGATCTTGAAGGCGCCGACGCCCGGCGGGGGGTTCTTCGTCTGGTTGCTGAACGGCGTGTCGGACGGCACCGGCGCGGCGAACAGCATCGACAGCGCGAACGGGAAGGTGCCGTCCGGCTCGACGAGCTTGTACGTGATCTCGCCGGTGGCGTCGTCGGTCTCGATCCCGGAGATGTCGGCGCTCGCCTTGCCGGCTTCGAGGTAGTCCTCGGCGCCCTCGATGCCCTGGAAGAAGCCGGACCCGCCGGATTCGAGGTTCAGGACGCGCTTGATGGCGTGCTCGGCGTCGGAGGCCTTGACCTGCGTGCCGTCGCTGTAGGTCAGGCCGTCACGCAGCTTCAGCGTGTAGGTCTTCCCGTCATCGGAGACCTCGGGCAGCGCCTCGGCGAGACCCGGGATGAGCTTCGCGCCCTCGACGCCCTCCACGTGCGCGTAGGTCACCAGCGGCGTGTAGACGGTCCACATCGCCTGCCAGCCCTCGGCCGTGTACGTGAGGGCCGGATCGAGGTAGTCCGGGAACGACGTGTAGTACGCCGTCGCCGTTCCGCCCGTCTTCCCCGCGGTGTCACCCCCGCTGTCCTCGGAGTCGTCACCGCCACATCCGGCCAGGCCGAGCAGGGCAGCGGCGGCCAGCGTGCTGGCGAGCCGTGGGGAAGTACGTCGCATAGGGGGGATGTCTCCTTGTCCGAAACGCCGCAGGAGTGAGCGCAAGCGTACCCCCGCCATCGGCATTCCAGCCCCAGATCTCAAGCGTGCAGGATCACGCTCATGATGTGGCGGCGGCGGGGCCGTACCCTGCGTCCGTGCGGTCGCATCGTCCAGCCGCGGTGGCCGTGGTCGCGGCCCTCGCCGGAGGTCTCGGCTGCGGGTCCGGGTCCGGCGGCCCGAAGCCCGCGGAGAACGAGCGCCCCGGTCGCGGGGGCGAGCTCACGGTGCTCGCACCCGCCGTCCCGCAGGCCCTGGACCCGCATCGCGTGCCCGACGTCACCGCCGCGATGGCGCACGGCGTGGCGTTCCGCCAGCTGTACCTGCACGTCCCGGAGAGGACCGGCGCGGTCCCGGATCTCGCTGCCGGGCGAGCCGAGATCTCCGAGGACCGCAAGACCATCACGGTGCCGATCCGCCGCACCGGCCGGTTCGGGCCGGAGGGCGGGCGGCGCATCACGGCGCGGGACGTCGAGCATGGGCTCGAGCGCGCGCTGGCCGACCGGGAGTCGGGGCCCGACGCGCGACTGTTGCTCGGCGCCATCGAGGGGCTGGGCTCCGTGGGCGTCTGGCGCGACGTCCCGGGGATCAGCGCCGTCGACGAGGACCGGCTCGTCCTGCAGCTGCGCGTCCCGACCCCCGAGCCCGTCCTCGAGGGACTTGCCACGGCGGCCAGTACGCCCGTGCCCGCGGAGACGCCCCGCGTGCTCGGGTCGTTCCCGGCCGGGGCGTCGGTCTTCAGCGGCCCGTACGCCCCGGCGCTGGACGTGCCGTCCCCGCTGGCGCGCACGTCGATGCGGCTGGATCGCAACCCGGTGTGGCGCCGCGAGAGCGATCCGCGGCCCGCGTATCCGGACCGCATCACCTTCCAGCAGCAGGCCACCGTGCCGGCGGCGTGGCGGACGCTGTCGGGCACCGGGTACGTGCTCGCGCCGGCCGCGCCGCCCGAGGTTGCGCGCATCGCGCGGCGGCGTGACGACGCCGGACTGCTCGCGGTCGCCCCGCTGCCGGTCACGCGGTACATCGGGTTGAACTCCCGGACCCCGGAGCTGCGCGACGTCCACGTCCGCCGGGCGCTCGTCGCGGCGCTGGACCGCGAGGCGCTGCTCCGGGCCGCGGGCGGGACCGGCGCGCTCGCGTCCCACTACCTCCCGCCGAGCGTGCCCGGCCACGACGAGTCGGGCGGCGTCGACGGCACCGGCGCGGCGGAGCTGCGTGAGCCGGCGGGCGACCCCCGGCTCGCGGCGTCCGAGCTGCGCCGCGCGGGTTCGGCGGACGGGCGGTACGACGGCCCGGCGCTCCTGGCCGTCCGTGGTGGATCGAGAGCCGACGCCGCGATGGCGCGGGTTGCGCGCGCCTCATGGCGGCCGCTCGGGGTGCGGCTGCGCGTCGAGGTCCTCGAGGGTGCTGCGCTGCGCACCGCCTGCACGGCGCGCACGTCGCCCTACGCGGTGTGCCTGAGCGCCTCCGCGGGTGCGGTCGCCGCCGACCCCGCGGTGCTGCTGCGCCCGCTCGCGCGCGGCCGGGCGGGGGGTCGGGTCGACGCCGCGATGGCCGCCAGCGCCGAGCTGCCGCCGGGTGAGCTGCGGTCCCGGGCCTGGTCGGGCATCAACCGCGCGGCCGTCGAGATGGCGATCGGCGTGCCGTGGCGGTGGGACGAGCGGCCGCTGCTCGTCTCCCGCGACGTCCTCGGGGTGGTCGACGAGCGGCTGGGCGCGTGGGACCTGGCGTTCACGTCGCTCGACGCGCGGGCGCGCCGGGCGGCGGGCTGAGCGTCAGTCCCCGCGCCCCAGGGCGTCGTTGATCTCGTCGTGGTTCTCGTCAGGCGCGGTCTCGTCCGCGTCCTCCTCCTCCGCGTACAGCGACTCCCGCGCGACCTCACGACCCCGCGCGTCGTACAGCGCGACCTCGAGCGTGTCCTGCCGGTAGCTGTCAGGCGCGACGAGGGTGAAGCGGTCCTCGGCGAGCGTGCACTGGTCGACCGTCACGCCGGCGAGCTCGGCGCACGCGACCACGCCGCCCTGCACGAGCGGGACACCCCACACGAGAGTCATGTCGGCGACGTTGCCGAGCTCCCCGCGCCAGTCCCCGATGACGTGGTCGGACACGTCGATGCGCCAGTCGTCGTGGTCCTCGGCCAGGACGTCGGTGGCCTCCGCGTGCGCCTCGAACTCGTCGGCCTCCTCGTCCTCGGTGGCGGGCCGGAACGACACGTGGCCGAACAGCTCGATGCCGGTCGTCGTGCGCGTGGACGCGGGGATCCACGTGCGCGCCTCCCACGTGCGGTCGGGGAACCAGGTGATGTCGGTCGGCTCGCCGACCTCGAGGTCGTCGGCCTCCTCCGCGGCGCGCAGGCAGGCCGCGAGGAACTCGGCCCGCAGCGTCTCGGCCCACCGGCCGTAGGGGAAGCCCTCCTGCGGCGGCTCGGCGGCGAAGCGGGGGACGAAGCGGTCGGTGGGCGGCATGGGGCCGATCCTACGGGGGTGTGAGACTTACGGTTCGTGACGCGAAGCGGAAATCTCACACCCCCGTGGGCGGCACCTCGATCATCACCGTCACCGGCCCGTCGTTGACCAGCTCGACCTCCATCATCGCCCCGAACACGCCACGCGCCGCCCCCAGCGCGTCACACACCCGCTCGTACAGCGGCTCGGCGACCTCCGGCCGCGCGGCCGCGACGTACGACGGCCGCGTCCCCTTCCGCGTGTCGCCGTACAGCGTGAACTGACTGACGCACAGCACCCCGCGCTCGCCGAGCGGCTCGCTCATCCGGCCCTCCGCATCGGGGAACACCCGCAGTGTGCGGATCTTCTCCGCCAGGCGATCGGCGTCGGCCTCCGTGTCCTCGTGCTTCACGCCCAGCAGCACCAGCAGACCCGGACCGATCTCGCCGACGACCGCACCGTCCACGCGCACCGCCGCACGCGACACGCGCTGCACGAGTGCCTTCACGCCGCGGGGTGCTCCTTCGCCCAGCGCGCGATGGTGCCCGACCCGCTGATGACCTCGCCGTCGTCGAGGACCAGCACCGGCACGTTCTTCTGCCCGGAGATCTTCTGGATCTCGGCGCGCGCGTCGCCGCGGCGCGTCCACGGCAGGAGCGCATAGCCGGGGACGGTCTCGATGTCGAACTCGTAGCCGGCCTCGCGCAGCGCGTGCCCCGCCTTGCCGCACGGGTGCAGTGCGTGCGGGCCGTGGTCTCGCTGTCCACACGTGTAGAGCTTCATGCGCGGCATCTCACAGGAACGGCGCGAGGATCGCCACCTCGACGGCGAAGATCGCGGTGCTCCACGCGATCGCCGCGGACGTCAGCCGCAGATCCAGCTCGTAGACGTGCGCCACGATCAGCGCGTTGATGCCGCACGGCATCGCGGCCTGCAGGTGGTACGCATCAGGGATCGACACCGTCGCGGCGGCGATCCCCAGCAGCAGCACCGGCGCGACGAGCAGCCGCAGGCCCAGCACCGTCGCCACGGGCGCGGTGAGGGGCGGCGGGAAGCGGAACGTCCCGTGCTCGCCTTCGGCCGAGAGCTGCACGCCGACCATGAAGAACCCGAGCGGCAGCAGCGACGACGCCAGGATCTTCATCGCGTCGAACAGCCCGTCGGAGACCCAGGCGTCGGGGATCAGCAGCCCGATCGCGAACGCCCACGGGATGGGGTTCTTCGTGAAGAAGCTCAGGATCCGGTCGCGGACGTCGCTCGCGCCGTGGTCGCCGAACGCCGCACCGATGGCGAACGCGACGATGAACGCCATCGGGTAGCTGATGATGCTGTCCCAGACGATGGCGAACCCCACCTCGTCGCCCCCGAGCAGGACGAGGATGAGCGGGATTCCGAGGTACCCGGTGTTCGCCAGGATCGAGGTGACGATCAGCGCACCCGTCGAGGACCGCGGCAGGTGTAGCACCCGGCTGCCGATCATCCACGCCAGCAGCCCGACCGCCGCGAGCACGAGGTAGCCGAACACGATGCCCGCGCCCACGCCCGAGCTGAGCTCCAGCCGGGCGGTGATGACGATGACGATCGGCGGGATGATCCCCCAGAGCGCCCACGTCACCGTGCGCTGCACGGCGCGCTGGGCTCCCTCGCCGTGGCGCCGCTCGGCCCAGACTCCCGCGCCGACCGACACGAGGATCGCGACGAGGACCGCGAAGATCACGCGTCGCGCAGCTCGGCTGCGGCCTGCTCCGGCGCCACGATGTTCAGGTGGACACCGGTGCCGAGCTCCAGCCCGGCGAGGTGGGTCAGCCGCGGCACGATGTCGATGCGCCAGCAGAAGTGCTCGGCGCCCGACGGCGCGGTGCGGACCCACAGGTTCAGCGGCGGATTGCAGCCGAACCGGCGCTGCAGGCGGCTCAGCGCGTCATGCAGGAGCGCGGCGCCGAGCGGCCCGTCGTCCTCGAAGCGTGCAGCTCCCGCCCGCGGGACGAGCATGAGCTGGAACGGCAGCCGCGACCCGTACGGCGCCAGCACGACCGCCTCGTCGTCGTAGGCCACGAGGCGCACGCGCTGGCGGACCTCGTGCTGGAGCAGGTCGGCGAGCAGGTTGCCGCCCATGGTGCGGGTCGCGTACGCGGTGAACCGCTCGCGCTCGCGGGCGATCGCCGCGGGGACGAAGTCCAGCGCGTACAGCTGCGCGTGGGTGTGCGGCAGCGACGCGCCGCCCTCGCGCCGCTCGTTGACGATGAGGTGGCGGCACGCGGCGCCGTCGTGTGCGCGGATGCGCTCGCGCCAGACGCCCATGGCGACGGCGACCTCGTTCGGGGACAGGTCGGCCAGGCTGAGCACGGACTTCGGGCTGTTGATGACGACCTCGTGCGCGCCGCTGGCGGGGAACGCCTGGAAGAGGTCCGGCTCGGCGTGCGGTTCGGGCACCGGCGCGTCGGCGCGTAGCGCCGGATACAGGTTCGGGACCACGCGCACCGTCCACCCGGGCGTGTCCGGCGCGCCGCCGCCCGGCCGGACCGCGAAGACCTCGGGCGGCGTCTGGTCCTCGTGGCCCTCGGCGAACGGGTCCTTGGCGGGGTCGATCGGCTCGGCGGGGGTGGCGGACAGCCCACCGCCCGGTCGGGTCGCGCGGTCACCCGCGACGATCGTGCGCAGGCCGGTCAGCGGATCGACCCGGACCTCAGACAAGCTCGCGCTCCATGCTGATGTGCTCGATCCCCGCGTCCTCGTACGTGTCGCCGAACGCGGCGTAGCCGGTGTCCTCGTAGAGCTTCACCGCGTAGGTCTGCGCGCTCAGCACGAGCCGGCGCGCGCCCATCTCCCGTGCGCGCCGCTCGGTCTCCGCCAGCATCTCGGCGGCGATGCCGCGCCGGCGCGCGGACTGCGCGACCACCAGGCGCCCGAACTTCACCGTGTCGCCCACCCGCAGCAGGCGGCACGTCGCGACGACACCGCCGTCCTCGACGGCCACGAGGTGCAGCGCGTCGGCGTCGTACTCGTCGAGCTCGAGCTCGAGCGGGACGCCCTGCTCCTCGCAGAAGACGGTGAACCGCAGGTCGAACGCGGCGCGCAGCTCGGCGCCGTCGCGCGGCTCGCGGATCTCGACGCCGCTCACGTGCCGTCCTTCAGCGCGTAGCGCCGGATGTCCTCGCGCAGGTCGTCGGCGCTGCGGTACGCGCCCTGGTGCAGGTAGTCGAGCTTCCCGTCGGCGGTGTAGAACGCGGTCGCCGGCAGGCCCTGCGCGCCGAGGTCGGCACGGATCTTGGTGCGCGGGTCCTCGACCGACGGGTACGGCATGAAGAACTCCGCCGCCGTCTTCATCGCGTCCTCGCGGTTGTCGCCGACGTCGACCCCGAGGAACGCGACCTCGCGCCCCAGCTCCGAGCTGACCTCCTGGATGAACGGCAGCTCGAACCGGCACGGCCCGCACCACGACGCCCACAGGTTCACGACGACCGGGAAGCCGCGCAGCTCGCGCAGCTTCTCCTCGTAGACCGGCAGTGCACCGGGGACGAGCTCGCTGCCCTGGGCGTGCAGCGCGGCCAGGCGCGGGGGCACCGGGGGCGGAGGCGTCAGGGGCGCGAGGACCTCCTCGCGCGTCATGGCGGTCCCGGCCTCCGCGTCGGTGCCGTCGTCCCCGGCCTGGCGCAGTCCGATGACGAGCACGACGACGAGCGCGACGGTCCCGGCGGCGATGAGCAACGTGCGGCGCACCACCGCAGGATCGCATGCGCGGACGTTCCTCCGTCCTGGCCGGTGCGATATGCTGCGCATGAACCCGCAGGGGGGGCCGCTGTCTCGCACCCCTCGCACACGTTCCGGTTCCGGCCGGGAATCTGAGGGGTCGAAGCGCCGAAGAGCGGCGCCCGTCTACACGCACAAGGAAGCCTTCTGGTGGCTGAGTCCACGCCAGTGGCCGATCCGGCCACGACCGTGCCGAGCGATGAGGAGATCGCCCGGGCGGAGAAGTTCTCGCACGAGACGTTCGTTCACGCCGGGGAAGACCCGGCGGAGGCCCTCGCGCCCGGGAGCGCCCGTCGCCGTGCGCTGGACTGGGCGCTCTACGAGCTGAACGACGGCCGCAAGGTCCCGTCGGAGAAGTGGCGGCGCAAGTGGTCGCTGCTGCTCGGGCTCGAGCGTGTGCTGTCCGAGGACGAGCCGAAGCTCGCCGACGGGACGACGCTGAACCCGCACCAGGTCGACGCGCTCTCGGGCACGCTCGCCGCGCTGCTCACCGAGGCCCAGAAGGGCACGGAGACGGTCGACGAGCAGCACGAGTCCGAGGCCGCGCCGGTGCTGGCCGTCGAGGAGGAGCTCGTCCTCGAGGACGACCCCGAGCTCGCGGACATCGAGGACCTCGAGGAGCTCGAGGACGACGAGCCCGAGCCCGACGACGACGAGGACGACGTCGATGCGGCCGCCGCCGCCGACGAGGAGCAGCTCGAGGAGCAGGCCGAGGACCCCAACGCGCACAAGCGCTTCTGGTTCGAGCACGCCACCGGCGCCGGCAAGACGGTCGCCGCCATGGGCTTCGTCGACGCGTCGCGCACCGGCGGCGTCCTGATC
>SXGQ01054072.1_pt1 | contig 11132 bp, 8 predicted proteins | sample 3178371 | NCBI WGS metagenome assembly SXGQ01 (sample SAMN11356859, study PRJNA531348) | freshwater metagenome | isolation source: freshwater sample F1-20 | place: China: Fuxian Lake, Yuxi | collected 2017-12-25 | reverse complement strand
CACATCAGGCCAGAACTCGATGACCATGTCGCCGGCAACGGTCTTGATGACGGCGACCTCGTTGGTGGTGTTGCTCACTGGGGTTTCTTTTTTGTCAGTTTTGGTGGGAGCCTTGTCTTCGGCAGACACGGCGAGGCCGCAGAGAAGCGCGGCGGCCAGCGCGAAAAGGACTCGTTTCATGCTTCGCACAATGAACAACACGTCGGGCAGTCTGTCACGCCGAGAAACGCGACACCGTGGCCTCGGGCCTGGAATTCATCGGGCCGCCACGAGGAGCGCGGATCCCAGCGCCATGATGCAGGCTCCAGCCAGCCGGCGAGCAAACTGAGTCTCACCAAAAAAGGCCCATCCCAAGAATACGCTCAGCACCGCAGACAACTGAAAGAACGACAACGCGATCCCTGTCGGCAGCTGATCTAGGACCACAAAGGTGCTGGCTTGCATCAGCCCCGTCGTCAACGCGAGCGCCAACCCAGCCGACAAACTACCCAGGGCCACGGTCCCGGCTTGGGGACAGGCTGCGCGGGCTTTCCAAGCGAACGGGGCAGCCACCAGAAAACCCAACAGCACCCATCCGGCAAAGGCCCGTACCGGATCAGAAACTGCCAACGCCCGTTTCAATGTCACGGCCTCGGCCGCCGAAAATACCAGGGCCAGAAAACGTAGCTGGACACCACGATCCAGAAACAGCTCCCACGGACGCCCCTTCCTACCTCCCGTTCCCCCCAGGAGAAGACTGCCCAAAAACACCAATCCCATGCCCACCCATTGCCAACCCTCAGGCCGTTCCCCCAGCAAGAACCAACCAGGAACGAGGCTCACCCAGGGCTTGTAGGCGTTGATGGGACCCAACAGGGACAGGTCCGAGCGCCGGACAGCCTCAATGATGAGCCAATTGGCCGCCACGGCCAGGGCGGCCGACAGCAAGCTCCACAACCAAAAGACCCAACTCAGCGAATCGCCGGCCCGAAGCAAAATCACCATAGCCACCGGACCGAGCACCCCATGCGTGAAGGCCAGCAGGACCGGCGCCGGCCATCCTCCTCCGGCCAAGGCCTTTTGGAGGGCGTTTGAGCACGGGTTGGAAATCACCCGGAGAGCGATTACCAGCCAGGGCGTCAGACCGGGAGCTCCCATGGTGCGGGATTTAGAGCGGAAGGCAGAGAGGTGCTTCTTTAGCCCCGATAAATTCAGCCCCGGTAAATCACCATCACCCCGAAGTCGGCCAGGAGCTTCTGGGTGGCGATATCGAGGTAGCTGTAGTTAATGGGGGTTATGCTCACGAGGGCTTGATCGCCGATCTTGTTGAGAAAGTCCGAAACCACTTCGTCGAAGGTGTCCTTACCGACTTCCTTGCAGTCGGAATGACGGATGGTCTTCACCCGCATCCCCGGCTTTGACTCCTTGGCCGCCAGTTCCAGCGACTTGTTGGGCTTTTGGATGAGGGACTCGATCGGTTTCTGGGAGGCCGGAACCGCCATGCGTTTTTCATCACGCGGTGACGGAGTCGGGCCAGCGGTCTCCGTCAAAGCCGTCTGGTTCGGTACGGCTGCCGCAGTCGGCACGGTCACCGATTTTTGGCAGGTCGGGCAGTCGAATTGCTGACCGGCGGCGTCTTGGTCGACCTCGAGACTGAGGCCGCAATGGGGGCAGTTGAAAACAATGTCCATGGAATCACTCAAACGTTCGGGAAAGCTGCTTCAGTCGGGAAGCCAAGGGTGAGTTGGCCGGCGTTCGTGCCTTCACCGCGGCGTAAAGCCGACGGGCCTCGGCCGGGTTGTTGCGGACTAGCATTTGCGCGTAGTCCAATTGGATAGCCGATAATCGGGGCTCGGGAACCCATGCCCCATTCTGGTTGAGCCATTGACGGAGCGCCTGCGGACCGGCCTGCGTGGCGCTCGCCAACGAGGCCTCCAACGGCGGTGACAGGGCGGGCAGGGATTCATCGCCCACCACTGGGGCAGCGTTCTCACGGGCCTGTTCTCGGGCCTGCCCGTCAGAGGGTATCGAACGGTAGACCAGCGAGATCCGGTAAACACCGAATCCCACCGTGGCCACCAACAAAAATAGCAGCACGAATTTCATGGAGCACACCCTTCATCACCCACCCCCAAGATCCGCCGCTTACTCCCCGGGAATTCTCTGAATCCGAGCCCCAAGCTTCTGGAGTTTCAGCTCCATACGCTCATAGCCGCGATCCAAATGATAGACTCGGTGAACTTGAGTGCTGCCCTTGGCTGCAAGCCCAGCGATGACCAGCGCCGCCGACGCCCGAAGATCAGAGGCCATGACCGGAGCACCACTCAGAGGTCGCCCTCCTTTGACGATGGCACTGGGGCCCTCGATGGCAATATCTGCACCCAGACGCATGAGTTCTGAGGCATGCATGAATCGCGACTCGAAGATGCGCTCGGTAATAATGCTCGTCCCCGGAGCCTGACAGGCCAAGGCCATTAGTTGGGCCTGCATGTCGGTGGGGAAGCCGCTGTACGGCATGGTGGTGATGTCGATGGGCTTGATGGAACCCGTACCCCGGACCGTCAACATTCCAGCCCCCCGGCGAATCTCCGCACCGGCCTCTTGGAGCTTGTCCAGGACTGCTCCGAGGTGATCGGCGCGGGCCCCGCGCAAAATAACTTCACCGCCCGTCGCCGCAGCCACGGCCGCGAAGGTGCCGGCCTCGATACGGTCGGCGATGACTTCGTGATCGGCACCGTGTAGCTCCTTCACCCCGTGGATGGTGATCGTAGGACTGCCCGCGCCGGTAATCTTCGCCCCCATGGAAATGAGGAAGTCGGCCAGATCCACCACTTCGGGCTCGCAGGCGGCACTCTCGATGACGGTGATGCCGACAGCCAGTGTGGCGGCCATCATCAAGTTGGCTGTTCCTAAAACCGTGGGACCCACGCGACCGCCGAGGAAGATCATCTGACCTTCCAAACGCGAGGCATGCACCCGCACATAGCCGGCTTCCACCTCAACCTGAGCACCCAGACCCCGCAACCCCTTGAGGTGCAAGTCGATGGGGCGCGTGCCGATCACGCAACCGCCCGGCAACGACACCACGGCCTCCTTCAGGCGTGCCAAAAGAGGCCCAAGAATGCAGATCGATCCCCGCATCTTGCGGATCAATTCGTAATCACCGCGGCCGGAGATGTTCGCGGCTCGAATGGTCAAAGTGCTACCGTCCTGAGTCACCTCGGCTCCGAGGGACTGAAGGATCTTAAGCATGAAACCAACGTCGCTCAGGTCGGGCACCCGACGGATGATGCAGGTTTCAGAGGTGAGCAACGTTGCCGCAAGAATGGGCAGCACAGCGTTCTTCGAGCCGCTGATGGTCACTTCTCCGTTCAGGGGGAGTCCGCCTTCGATCAAAAAACTATCCATGGATTGAGGAACCGGAGATGCCCGCGTGGGTTGGTGGATTCAGATCGCACGGGCGGCCGATGGGTAGACGATGAGAATCCGCTCGCGCTCGCTCAAGTCTTTCTCTGCTGAAATCTCGCCCCAACCCTCTTCGGTAAAGAGCCGGATCAGGGCCGGAGCCTGACCGTCCCCGAACTCCAACAGGAGACAGCCCGAGGCGCTCAACCACTGCTGACCCAACTTGGCTAGGATGCGGTAGAACTCCAAACCATCGGCCCCACCGTCCAAGGCCAGTCGGGGATCGTGGTCGCGCACCTCGGGATCCAATCGGGAGATTTCGTCGGTGGGAATGTACGGGGGGTTGGACACGATCAGGTCCAAATTCTGGAACTCAGTCGCGCCAAGACTCCTCAGGTCGCGATGTAAAAAATCAATGCCGTTGAATCCAAGCCGGGCCGCATTGGATCGGGCGATTCGCAAAGCCGCTTCCGATACATCGATCGCTTGGACGGATACCCCTGGAATGCCGGCCAGGGCCATCGCCAGGCAACCAGATCCCGTGCCGATATCGAGGGCCTTCAAGGCGCGACCCGCAATGCCACCGGCCCGCTGTCGAAGCCAATCCCGAGCCTTCAAGGCCAGTACCTCGGTCTCGGGCCTTGGCACCAGAACATCACCGGAGACTTCAATCTCCCATTCGAGAAACGGAGCCGTGCCCAAGATGTGTTGCAGCGGTTCCCGCTGGCAGCGGCGTTGCACCCAAGTCTCCAACTGTTGGCGGTGCTCACGAGAAACCAATACGTCACCCCGCAAACGCAACTGAACCGGACTGGAACCGGTCAATTGCCACAGCATCCAGCACGCCTCGATTTCTCCGGACTCGATGCCGGCAGATTGAAGCGTCTGGGTGATCCACGACAAGGTGTCCCGAACGGTCATACGAGTAGAAACTCGCCCCCACTCTGCCCCCTGTCGAGGCAATCGCCGACCGACTCGCAACACCTCCGACAAGCTCCCTAGGTGGGGAGAGATCTCTCTGAAAGCGCCAGGCCCAGGCCCAAACTGCGGTCGCTAGTCTCCAGGGTTTCCAGCGCCCTCAGACGGACCGCTCGGAGATCGGTCCCTACCTCGGAGGTCATTGGGCTGCAGCCAGGAGTCCTACCACAAACTCAGCCTTACCCGGGAACCTCCGAGGTGGGGAGACCTCTCTGAAAGCGCCAACGTCCGCAGAAATGGACCACCGCAGACATGGACCGCTCGGAGATCGGTCCTTTCCAGGGAGCTCGATGGATCCATCGGTATCCCGTCTCTTAGCCGGTGTCACCCTTTGGGAGGCAACGACCTCATGCCCCTCCGCCACGCCAATCCCCCAGTGGATCAAAAGTTTTGAGGCAACAGGCTGAGATCTTTATGGCCGTTCGACGCGTGCCTTTCAGCCAGAAGCAGCCCACGTTTTTTTTCGTGCGCCGATACCTCCGCGATCTTCTCTCCCTGATTCTCTTCGCAGTTGTTCTCGTACTGCGGTCCGGGGCCGAGGCGCCTCCTACTCCCCCGCCAACCTCGGTGTTCTCGGTCGCTGAGATCCTGCGGCAAGACGGAGCAGGATTGCCTACAATTTGGGGGCGCGAAGACGGCTGGGAAGCACCTGCCTGGTACCGGATGTCGGTGCCGGCCGATGGGGCGGCCAAAACTGAACAACGACTGCAAGAGGCCCTCGAGGCCCTTCCCCATCTGTTTTTGAACCTGAAGAACGAAGATCTTTATGGCGAGGAGCGGGGGCTCTACCGGCATACCCAAGAATCCGGGGACGCCTGGGAACGGCCTGTCCAACTCACCTTTCGGACTTCCCCCCGCGGCCCGGGTTTTCAAGTTCAGGCCGGTCTGAGGATTCAGGGGGGATGGAATCGCCGTCCCAAGGAATCACCGAAGCATTCCTTCCGGGTCGTCTTCCGTTCCCGCTATGGGCTGCCGTCCCTCAAAAACGCATTGGTCCCCGGGCAAGAGGGGAGCCTTGATCAGTTCATTCTCCGCGCCGGCAACAATCACTCCTGGCTGCACTGGGACGGAAAAGAACGTCGGAGCGCCGACTACCTGCGAGACCCTTGGATGCGGGCGACCTATTCGGTGATGGGTCATTCAGCCTCCCGCAGCCGCCCCGTGCATTTGCATCTCAATGGCCTCTATTGGGGCATCTACGATTTGTGCGAACGCCCGGACGCTGGCTTCGCAGCCCGGACCTGGGGCGGGCGAAGCGTCGATTACGATGCACGCAACGCCGACAAGGTGCTCTCCGGCGACACCATCGCCTGGGATCGGTTGATGCGGTTGATCAACGCAGGCATTACCAATGAGGTGACTGAGAAGGCCCTCCGCGCCGAGTTAGATGTACCTGCCTTCATTGATTTCATGCTGCTGAACTTGTACGGCGCCAACGGCGATTGGGACCGCTCATCCAATTGGTACGCGGCCCGACGTCGGAATCCTCCGGGTCTATGGCAGTTTCTAGTTTGGGACGGGGAGCGAACCCTCGAAGACCCTCAGGACAATCGCCTGAAGGACGACGACGACCAATCGCCGACCCGCATTTTTCAAAAGCTCCGCCAGTCTCCGAACTTCTGCCGTGAGTTCGCAACCCGAGCCAGAAAGCACATGGCCCCGGGGGCCGCTCTTTCGGCCGACGCCGCGGCCGCCCGATACCGCTCGATGGCCAAACATTTGGAACCGGCCTTATTTGCGGAGGCCCTGCGGTGGGGCGATTACCGGAACCGAATTCATCGCTACAAGGAGGGATCCTTCGAAACCTACACGGTCGAGGGGCATTGGAAGCCGGAGGTCGAACGCATCGTCCAGCGGTATTTCCCGGCGCGTGTGGAGGCCTTCAAGGCGCAACTCCGCGAGGCCGGACTTTACGAACCCTAACAGGCCCAGCCGCAGGACCCCTCCCCATTTTCAGACAGGCTCTAAGACCGGGATCGGCTTCACGGCCCCTCCCCAGTCTCAAGAACAAACCAAGGGCCTTGGCCTGCTGCAAACGATTGAGGCCGTGCGATCCGTTTAAAACGGCCCGCACGGCCCCGATGCTTTCCAAACAAACCTCCGATTAGTCCTCGCTGAAGAGGTACTCGAGGTCGTCCTTCGACAGGTTGCTGGCGAACCCTTCCTCGCCGAGCACGTCGGCGATGGTGGCCGACTTGCGCTGCTGGAGGTCCCAGATTTTTTCCTCCACGGTACCCGGAGTGATCAACCGATAGGCCATCACGGTCTGAGTCTGACCGATGCGGTGCGAGCGGTCGATGGCCTGCGCCTCGACGGCCGGGTTCCACCACGGATCGTACAACACCACATAACTGGCGTTGGTGAGGTTCAGCCCCGTGCCCGCCGCGCGGAGCGACAAGAGGAACACGCAGGGATCCGGATCGGCTTGGAAGGCATTGACCACCTCCATACGCGCCTTGGTCTCGCCGGTCAGGATGTGAGTCTTGATCCCCCGCTCACGGCAGGCGGCCTCGAGGAGCTTCAGCATCTCCACGAACTGGGAGAAGAGCAGGATCTTGTTGCCGGAAGCCAAGATGGGCTCGAGCAGCTCGAAGAGCGTCTCGGTCTTGCCCGAAACGCAGTCGTTGCCGACGAGCCTTGGATGGCAGCAGATCTGGCGCAGGCGGGTGAGCGCCGCCAAGACGTGCATCTTGGACTTGGCCACACCCTTCTCCTGCATGGTCTTCATAACCTGCTCGCGGCTGCGGCGCAGCTCGGCCAGGTACAGCTTGCGCTGATCGTCGTCCAATTCGCAGTCGCGGCGCTCCTCGATGCGGTCGGGTAGGTCTTTAGCCACCTGCTTCTTAAGGCGGCGCAGCATGATCGGGCGTAGCTTGGCACTCAGGCGACGGCGCTTGGCTGAGCCATCCCATTCGGGGCCATCACCCTTGGCCTCGTAGACTTCATTGAAGTTCTGCTGGTTGCCCAAGTATCCCGGCTGCGAGAAGTCGACGATCGACCAGAGGTCGAGCATGCGGTTTTCCAGCGGAGTACCCGTGAGTGCCAAACGGTGATCGGCCTCGATTTCCTTCACAGCAACCGTCACCTGAGCCGTCGGGTTCTTGATGAATTGAGCCTCGTCGAGTACCAGGGCGCGGAAGTGGAACTTGCCCAACTCTTCCAAGTCTCGGCGGAGGATGGCGTAGTTGGTGACCACGATATCGGCGTCGGGGATTTGCTTGCGCAAATTGTGTCGCTGCTGGCCCGACTGAAGCACCAGCACCTTAAGGTTCGGGGCAAACTTCTCGGCCTCACGACGCCAGTTGTGCAGTACCGAGGCCGGACACAGGACCAACGACGGTTTTTTGTCTTTTTTAGCGGCATTCTCATGCAGCCAGGTGAGCCAAGCCAAGGTTTGGAGGGTTTTACCCAAGCCCATGTCGTCCGCCAGAATACCACCCAGACGAAGCCGGGTGAGGTTGGCCAAAAAGTTGAACCCCTCCTGCTGATAAGGTCGCAGCTCGGCGCAAATACTTGCCGGCAATTTCGTCTCGGGCACCCCCTTGAAATTGGCCAACTTGGCCCGCAATTCGGCAACCACCTTGTTGGCTCCAAGGGCATCCAAGGTTGTTTCATCCAACTGAGTCGCGTGGACCAAGGACGTTTTCTGGGCGTCCGCCGAGAGCCCTTCGAGTCCCAGAGTGGCTGCCATCTCATGAGCCTTGCGGTTGGCGTCGATGTCCAACTCCACCCAGCCGCCGTCGGGCAGCTTGACGAAGCGCGAGGTGGCCGCGGCCAGTCGTTCCAAGTCAGCCTTAGAGAGCTTCATGCCCTCGGCCTCCCATTCGGCGCTCACCGACAACCAGTCGATACCGGAACCCTTGAGCACCAGCTTGGGCTTCACGAGTCGCCGGTTGAGGAAGAGTCGCTGGAAGCTGGGGTTGCCCAAGTAGTCGGCCTCCTTGGGGCGGTCGAACCACGCCGTGGCCAACTGAGAAAGGCAGTTCTCATTGGCATCGAGCACCCAAAGACCTGGCTCTGGAGTAAACCAATCGGCCTGCTGTAGCCAATGGATCGCCGGCAGCAGCCGAACATCGTCGAGGAGTTCCGGACGGTTCTCGGTTCCCTGGCGCTCCACCACCCGAGTCCATTCGTGGCCGTTCCATTGCCACTCGGAAGCGTCCTTTTCACTGATGGCTAAGAGACGGACACGGACCACCTCGTCGGCGAGTTCGAAGGTGAACTGAGGGCGGGCCGAGTGGGTCTCGCACAACTCGCTCCAGTTGGCGTTGGGTTGCTCCTTGGCCTGAGTGCGGCGCAATTCGGTGAGCAGGCGCTGAGATAACCGCTTCACCGGCACCACCGGACGCTGAGCCCATGGGCCCAGCAGTGTGGCCGGAGGCGCATGGCGCAAGACGAAGAACTCGTTGCCCACCAACACGAGCGGAGGCTCTCCGACAAAGAACTGACATTCCGGCAAGGGCTGGTTCACCCCATTGGGCAATGACAGCACGTGAGTAAAACTCATCTCGCCTTCAATGGTCTCCAGTCGCGGCTTCAATTCGGCCACCCGTCCCACAAAATCAATGTTGGTCGCCTTACCCAGCAGCTCGAGCCGCAGTCCGTGGCCCCACTTGGCAAGCCATGTCAGCAAGTCTGGGCCGTCGAGTAGCATAACCTCCCCTTCGGGCACCTTCTCCGACCAGTGCCCATGCAACCAGTCGATCACCTGCCAGTCTTCGGCCGGGAAGAGTTCGGCTTCGTGAGCCGCACGAGTGCGCAGGTCGCACAGGTCCGAAACAAAGCGCTCTTTCTCGCCGGAGCGGGAACGGAACAAAAAGAAATGGACGGCCAGACGCCACTGATTGGAGTTCTCGTCTTCCCGCTTCGGCTCACAAACGACCCGCAGGGCCGCACGCGGCGAGTCCAGATGCGTGTGGTTGGGAGGGAAGAGCCAGTTCTCCAACTCCTGAACGAAGCCGGTCTCCTTCTCAGTCTGTTCGACGGCCGCAAACTTTTCGAAGTTGGCGTACTGGAGCAATTCGGTCGGCAACGACCGATTGTTTCGCAGGAACAGCATGGCCACTTCCTCCAGACGGGGTTTGCCCGTCGAAGATTGCATCCGCGGCCACCATTCCGACTGGCCGAAGTCCTTGCGGCTCAGGGAGAGCTTCTCGAGATAGTCATCCAGCAGCAGGAAGGCCCTCTGAGGATCCATGCAGGTGGCAAAGAGCTTCAGCACGCTCTCCCGCTCGGAGACCTTCTCCTTGGAGTCGGCCAGTTCGCGACGCAAGTCCGCGAAAGAGCCGTAGGTCGTGTTGAGCACCTTGTGGTGCGCGTCATATTTGGAACTGGCCGCCGATTTGATCGCAGGGCCCGCCTTCCTTACTATTCTCGCCATGTGTTTTTCCGGAGTCGCGCCGGATCGGATCCGTCACGTCCCTCAGGTTGTCCACAACAGACGCCTTTGCGGTCAATAGGAATCCCATTCAGCGAAAAAGCTCATGAATCGCCGCCTTGACTATGAAGGCCCCCTTCCTGGGTTTGCAGCACGGATCCAGCCCGTTACGGACCGCTTCGAGATGGGATTGTCAACAGAACCTCGTAAAGGTTTGCCTCAGACTCAAGGACGGAGGCCAATCCGATGCCATCGGTCGAGAGTCCGGGGCAACTCTTGGCGAGCGCCACCGAGGCGTACCCACTCCGCCTTGAGGACCTCGGAACCATGCCCCAACCCGAAGTGGGCCTCGGTATCTGACTGGGATCGGTAGCCGTCTCCGTTGACCCACCAATGACGCCGGATGCCCTCCCGGGTGGTTACTTCCAGGTGGGAACCCGGAGCCGGAGCGTTCAGCCGATACCCGATCCAGTGTCCGTCGTTGACGGAACGATTGCGGAAGATCAGGAGCCTCTGGCGAGTCACTGGCCATTGTTCGTAAGTCGTTAAGGCCAGATCCATCCGCCCGTCTTCGTCAAAATCGCCGGCCACCACATTGCGGCAATCCTCGGTCACTGCCACCCCAAGGATCCAAGCATTCTCGACGAAGGAGTCCCTGACCGTCTGGGTGAACAGTCGGTTGGCTTGCCACCCACCGTAGGACTGCCGGGCGGCCCGACGGCGCTCATTGGCCTGCATGAAGTAAAGCTGCGACGCCGGATCGGGAGTTGATCCGCCGACGTAGATATCGTGCTGCCAGAACTGACGCTCGAACTCAGATCGGCTTTCGAAGGTCTCATGTCCATTGACCAAATGAAGGTCGTCTCGACCGTCGTTGTTCCAATCCAACACCGCAGCCCCCCACGCCCAACCGGCCCGACGCAAGTCCTCAGAGAGTGGACTCAATTCCATGCCGCGACTTCTGGAACCGACGAAGAGCCGATTGCCATAAGTCATGGCCCCTCGATGCACTGTGTGTCCGGGAAACTCGGGCCGACCCAGTCCCAAGGCCTCCAGTTGCGAAGCCACCGGGGAGTCCATCCCCACCATGAGGAGATCAGGCAACGCGTCGTGATTGGCGTCCCAGACTACATGGGCCATTCCGAAGGCATGCCGCGCCAGGCCAAGTTCGGGAGTCAGGTCGGTGAAATGACCCCGCCCGTCGTTGCGATAAAGATCTAGGCCCGCGAAGTCGCTCACGTTGACGAGGTCCAAGTCGCCATCGCTATCGAAGTCCAACCACGAGGCACTGTAGGTGCGCCGATGACGCTTTGGAGCCAAACCAGAGGCCTCGGTGATGTCCAACCACTGGGTACCGTCATTGCGCAACAAGTAGGAAGGGAATCCATCGTTG
>SXGQ01814571.1_pt1 | contig 11134 bp, 7 predicted proteins | sample 3178371 | NCBI WGS metagenome assembly SXGQ01 (sample SAMN11356859, study PRJNA531348) | freshwater metagenome | isolation source: freshwater sample F1-20 | place: China: Fuxian Lake, Yuxi | collected 2017-12-25 | reverse complement strand
GGAAAATCGCGCCGCGCTAGATGCCGCATTATCTGGCGCAAACAGGGAATCCAACGTATTGCGCGCGGTTTGCAAAAACCCCAACAATTGCCTTTCTCTCGGACAATACGACCCCATGATAAAGAATTTTTTCGCAGATTTCAACGATTTAACCATGGTAAATCCCGCGGATGTGTCGCCTATCAGCAGCGGAGTGAATGGATTTGTTCAAAAAGTCGGGTTTCAGAGAGACGGAATTACTGCGTATGTTGCCCTGAAAGGCGCAAATAAACCCACGTCGGACAGTTTATATTATGAATGGTATGTTGGCAAAAATTACATTAACATAATCAATACCCTGTTCCCATGTTTTGTGGAAACGTACAACATGTATGCTTACAAAGCCAATGTGCAAGATCATTACGATATGTTGTCAAACCACACAGGGTCGTCGCCGCTTATACACTTGCCTGATTTGCTTCACCCGATTAATCACACCTATACCTGGGGAAGTAGTTGTCGATATAACAAATATCAATGCTTAACAACCCAATATTTCGGCAATTGTTTTCCTATGGGTGACATGTTTCGGGTTGGATATGGGCAACCTCAGTCACATATTAACATTGATTGTATGGGATGTTTGTATCAAGTCTATTACGCTTTGGCGCAAATAGTCAATACATACACACATTACGATTTGCATCAGGAAAACATTCTGTTATACAAACCCTTTGAAGGCAAAAAATACGTGGAAATGCATTATCATATCCAGGGGCATGTGATGCGTATTCGCACGGAGTATATTGCTAAAATCATTGATTATGGCAGAAATTATTTCCAGAACGCCGCCACTGGCGAGAATTCCGATGCGATTTACCGAAAAATATGTAATGCACCAGAATGTAAAGGCGCAAAATACCCGTGTGGAATTGAATTTGGCTACATGTCTCTCAACGGACGACCTAAATATTACGCGGAACCTCGCACCAAAAATTGCAGTGCAGATTTGCGATTAATACATTACATGTTTCGAAAACTGCGAATTTCAAGAGTCTATATTCATTACGAAACTCAGCATGGGACTCCTGAAAACCTTGACAAAAATGACACGGAAGCTGATGGAACACACAACGTTTACAACATTCAAGGCGCGTTTCTGCTTTTGCATAAAATTATAGAAGGAGCTCCGACAATGTTTGAACATAAATACAATGATGCTGATGGTTGGCAAAAAGCAGGAGAGATACATGTATATGAACAACGTGGTCGCGAAAAGAAACCTTACACATTTACGTATATTGACGCCGTCGGGAGTCAAATTATAAACGCAAAACGCGCGACGGTCACCGCCGCTGCTGCCGCGCCGACAAGCGCTGCAGATGACTCAACTCCCGAAACACCCACGGTCATTTTACCTCAATCCCCTGCCGATGCGGACGCAACATCTCCAACTTCCGCTGCACCAGCCGCCGCAATAGCGCCTGCCCCCGCTCAAGAATTGAGCAATGTCTTTTCTGGGTTTTAAGTTTGCATTCTGGTGACCAAGGTATTTCATTTCTCTCCTGTTTGTCGACGGAAGAACAGGAGAGAAATCCCAAACAAGTTCGTTTCACCAGATCATTGCGCCAACTACAGAAGATACTGGAAATAAATGGTCGCGATCGAGAGAATAATTTTTGATACCAAGTCATATTATGGGTAGCGCAAACACAAAAGCAACGGCACCAAAATTCGCGAATTTTTACGATGTTATGGATTTCATTGCGACAAATTACATGTTTACTTCAGATTTTAAGACCATGAAACATTTAGCGGATAAATCGTATTGTAACAAATTAATCGTGTTAACCGCAGATATTATTCGAAAAAACTTTTCAAATATGGATATTGAGTATTTGGATAAACGTGTCAAAGACGGTAGTCAACATGCCCGAGTTACGTTTGTTACAGAAAAAGACTTGCAGGACAGTCAATCGAACGATGATGATACAAAACACGCTATGTGCATTGGAATCGCCAAATTTTATGTTAAAATCGCGCACATATTTGCCGCTATTATGACAACTATTAACCCAGTGTACACATATCGAGACATTGCAACTGGGGAAGACATACGCACAACGTATGCGGATAAAGACACCATACCTCCAGGGGTTGCGCTCACGTTGTATAAATTTAATATTTGCGATGACCGAATCCGAGCATTAAAACGCGGACAAAAAACCAATAAAGACGCACAAACGGCGAGTATACAACCGCGTGTTTGTGAATTTAATTCCCTATCATTGAATGGGTCAAACGAAACAACCGCCACGGCAGATAAAACTCTGCGAGATGAACCAGGAATGCGTGAGTTACAAGAATTATACATGGACGAAAAGTACGATTATTCGACCGGACAATTCACCGGTATGAGCGAGAAAAGCGCTGCGCAATATCGGCGAGACGTCGAAACTTTTTATCACACATTCACAGGAGAAACGGGTGCCATGCCAGACAACATTCGAAGTTTCTCGGATATCAAATTACGAAATTATTCCAAAACTCCTCTGTGTAAATCCGCGGATGTTGATAACACCCGTTACACTCTTCCTGAAAATAATCCCCTATATGTCGCCTATGCAGAAAACATACAGCAAATGATACAACATGCGTCCAATAATCAACACAAATTATTAACAATCATCAATGAATTATTTACCTTTTCTGATGACGCAGCGGTGGACACGAAACAAATTCGCGTAAATCCACAATTGACCGCTGATTCTCTCCAGTTAGTTGTAGAGAAAGCTCGCAAATATATTATTTCTTTGTATGTAACTTGTGAACTGGATTATGTAAAAGGTGTGAAATTATTCGAAGCCATAGCGGAATCCAAGATTGTGGAAACAACCAAAAATCAACTGCATAGTTTGCGAAAAGAAGCCGATGATATTCTCCGAGAAACTCGTCGGCAATCTGCACCACTTCCTGCACCAGATGTGGAATTTTCATTGGCTCCGCTGCCCTCACCGAAACCCGCTGAAGATGTGTTGATAAAACCCGCTATAAATGTGGCACCAAAACCTGCTGAAGTAAATGAATTGCCTCCGAAACCTGCTGAAGTAAATGAATTACCCATGAAACCTGCTGAAGTAAATGAATTACCCATGAAACCTTCTGTTGATTTGGCAGCTAAACCTGCTGTTGATTTGGCGGCTAAACCTGCTGTTGATTTGGCGGCTAAACCTGCTGTTGATTTGGCGGCTAAACCTGCAGTTGATTTGGCGGCTAAACCTGCTGTTGATTTGGCAGCTAAACCCGTGGTTGACTTACCAAATCCTCCTGTAAATGTGCTGCCCCTGCCGCCAAAACCTACTGAAGTAAATGAATTACCAAAACCTCCTGTAGTCGCATCAAATGAAAAAGTTGAGGCATAAAAATAAAAGCCAGTGAGACGTATAATATCATGTCAGCTCTAGAAGAGTATTCAGAATTGTTGGGATTAACAGAAGATCAACTAAATAAATTGCAAATGGCACTCAGTGAATACATCATTGTGGATGAATTTGAAGATTTAATAAGCGGAATGTATGTTCGATGGATTCGAGTTCCTGATTCGGCGGCGGCGGCGGCGGCAACAACGACACCGGACGCAGCAGATAAACAAAAAAAACGGCTTCACGGACCCGCGATATTTTGTGACATACGAATAACAAATCGCGGAGCCTATTGTTTATGTAAAAATCCCCATACAAACCGGCATTTTCAAATATCTTGTGAAACAAATTTACTATTTAGAAAAATGTCTGCACAAGAACAAATTATCGCTTCATTTATTGCGGACGATGATGTCAACGCCAACACAATCGATCCATTGGGTAGGCGTTGATTTGCCGACAGGCAAAGCTCGTTCGTGCAAGTTAAAGGACGTTGATTGCAATTCTTTTGTTACATAAAACGCCGTTGCTCGCACATGAGCCAAGACTTCACGTAATACGTCGATTCGGTCATTCACATTTTTTATTTTCTGGGATTGAGTTTCTATTTCCCCAAACAATTCACACATTTCATGAAATATAGCCGTTTCTAATTCCTGTATAGCGGACATGTTCTGCTGCGGTTCAAAATAAATGGTTCGATTAATGTGAAACTATTTATTTTGATGTTAATTCATTTCAGTTTTTCTCTGTTCTCGGGTTTTTAAGTTTGATGTGTTATGATCTCATCTGTTTGGGTTCTGTGCATTGCAAAAGCTTGCTTACGAACGCAAACTCGGCGCCTATTCCTTCTGCAATTTTTTTAACCAAATCTTGCATGAAATCGAATGTCGCCGAGTTTTTAAACACATGAACTGCGAATTTCGGGGGTTTTGTTAGAGACCGTTGTCGCAATTGCATCAGAGGTGTGCTTTCAATGTACGTACTGTGCGTAAATCCAATTATCGATCCGGTGGATTTTCTGCGCATAACAACAAGTATAGCGGAATCTGCGCATATATCAGCGATGTCTGATGGCGACAAGAAACATTCTGAAGTTCTCTCTGCAATTATTTTGGACAATTCGGACACATAACGAGTCATTTCCGCGGCGTTTAAATAACAAAATGTGGCACCAAACTCGCGTTTATATACATCTATCGCAGGAGACGCAAATATTCGCTCATATTCCGAACCCGAACCCGAACCCGAATTGGCAGGACAAATGACTTGAATTTCTACTTTGTTGCGTATATCTTCTGCTGTCGGGTCAATATAATCACAATCACAGGGATGCATTATTTCAAACGCCTGTAGTTGATTATTTGGAGGGGTTTGCATTCCCAGTTTTAATCGAATCACGCTGTTTTCCATTATTTCTTCTGCTGTTGTTAAGTCAAACCACATGTATGACTTTAACATTAGAAAGAGAATTATTGGTCTCAGTTTCCCTGGCGGGTTTTTCTGTTGATGCAAAACAATAGAATATTAAAGAAAACCCCAACTGTTTGGTGTAACTGAATTGTTGGGGGTTGCCAAAAATTTTTCTCTCGATCGCGACCAGTTTATTTTTCTTCTGTGTTGGCGGTTCCCTGCATCACGACCAATTTATTCCATTTTTCTCCTGTTGTTGCGAAAGAACAGGAGAAAAATTCGCGAAAAAGGGTTTCACAGGATTGTTCGCAAACACGCAAACATTTGTTGTTCTCTCTGCTTGCTTACCCAGAAAAAAAGTAAATCCTGGTCGCAATCGAGAGAAAAATTTTTCCGGAAATGACTTGTCTTCTGTGTTAAATATATCATCATGCTTGGAGGTCGTTACACACGGCGAAAGCGACAACGGCATAAACCGAAACCAAATCCGAATCCGAATAATGGTGAAAACGCTGAAACAGATACATGCAAAGGATTGTCTTTTGCCGATTGTGAGTTGGCTATTTTGAGAATGGCTGTGGATAAAGCTGAAAATAAAATGGGAAAACGCGCGGTTGAATCTGGAGATATCAAAAAAATCATCGCCATCGTCGAAGATTTTATCAAAGCCAAATCTGTGATTTGTTATGGAGGCACGGCTATAAACAATATATTGCCGGAAAAAGATAAATTCTATGACAAAGACGTGGAATTGCCTGATTACGATTTTCTGTCATTACATGCCGTAGAAGATGCCAAAGAACTGGCGGATATATATTTCAACAAAGGGTTCACAGAAGTCGAAGCCAAAGCTGGACAACATCATGGAACATTCAAAGTTTTTGTGAATTATTTCGCGGTTGCAGACATTACGTTTATGCCGAAAAGCATTTTTGATGTACTCAAAAAAGAGGCTCTTCGGGTGGATGGAATATTGTATGCTCCACCGAATTTTCTGCGAATGTCCATGTATTTGGAATTGTCTCGACCAGCAGGAGATACTAGTCGCTGGGAAAAAGTCATGAAACGCTTATCTCTCTTGAACAAAAACTATCCAATCACAAATGTAAATTGTTACGACGTGGATTTCCAACGAGGAATGTCTGCTGCCACCGGTCCCGCCGCCGCCGCCGCCACGCATCATCTGACAAAAACAGAAGAACACAAAATATTCGAAGTGACCTTGCAAACATTGGTGCGAGAGAAAGTCGTGTTTTTCGGGGGATATGCCAATTTGTTATATTCTCGCTACATGCCTGCAAAATTTAAACATAAATTGTCCAAAGAAACCGCGGATTTTGACGTTCTCTCCAATTCTCCCAAGGAAACTGCGGAAAAAGTAAAGGCGAGTTTGCTACAGCAAAAGAGCTTATTTGCGACTGACCGGGGCAGCAAAGGTCAAGTAAAAATTGTTCAACACACAGCCATCGGAGAGATTGTTCCGGAACATTACGAAGTTCAAATTGGCGGTGAATCCATATTATTTATTTATAAACCCGTTGGTTGTCACAGTTATAACACGTTGGAAATTGATGGAAAAACTGTGCGAGTTGCGACTATTGATACCATGTTGAGTTTTTATTTGGCATTTTTGTATGCAGACAAGCCATATTACAACCAATTTACAAACCGAATTCTCTGCATGTCAAAGTTTTTATTTGATGTTCAGCAAAAAAATCGTTTGTCTCAGAAAGGATTATTAAAACGTTTTAGCATTACCTGTTATGGTCATCAAGAGAGCGTCGAAGAAATGAAGGCGAAAAAAGCCAAAAAATATCGCGAATTATCTGCGCCTGGCAAGAAAAATTCCCCAGAATATGAAGAATGGTTTTTAAATTATAAACCTTCAGATGGTGCTGCCGTTGCCGCTGCGCTAAAACATCGCACGAAGGAATCTTCTGCTGAAATATCAAAAACTCGTGTGTTGTCTAGCACACAACGGCGACAACCCTCTGCAACTGCCGCGATTGCGTCTTCAACTGCCGCAACCACAGAAACCGCAAAAACACGAAAACGTCCAACACAGAAGAAAACACAAAAACGCGGCAAACGTCGCCATGTCGCAAAAAAACCGAAATGGTACAAATTATTGCTGTAAGTTCGTGGAAAATTTTTCTCTCGATCGCGACCATTTACTTTATCTTCTGTTGCAGCAAGAGAGAAACAACAGAAGATAAATTACCAATAAATAAAGCTTCGCCAGATTGTTGGCGTGTTCTGTCGATCGAGACTTTGTCTTCTGTGTTGGTGGCGAAACAAATCATGCAACCACTCGCCGACGCATAGTTCCCTGTTCGTGTTTGACATGTTCCTGTCGATGACAATCTTCACATATGGACTGCAGATTTGCCAAATGGTTTTTGTGAAAGGTTGCATTCGATGTATGTATGTAATCATTTGCATCCGCGACAGATTGATGCATCATATGGTGTACTTCTGTGGCTTTATTGACTCGACATATTTCACACATACCCACCAATTTTTTCGAGTTGTAAACAGATGGTTTCAAATCCAACACAGAGGAGACTTTTTTGGTGACAGTGGCGGTTACACTTGAAAAATATTTGTCGCGTATTTCATTGGCTTGTTGCAGAAATGCGTCCGGTAAATGCAATGATTTGCACACTTCTAGTCCATATCGATTATCTCCGGAACCCTCTTGCAGAATTCGTCCATACACCAACGTTTGTTTCTCTCTGTCATAAGTTACCGTCAAATGAGCGAGTTTTAGCGAAGTAAGTTCTCGGATTTCAGGATAGGCAACGATTTCATGAAAATGTGTTGCGAAAATAAAAGTGGATTTTGCGGCGTGCAAATGTTGAATACCTGAAACAAATATTCCAATCGCGCTGGCGGTTTCTGTCCCAGAACATAATTCATCGCCCAAAATCAAACTATTTGCATCCGCGTGTCGTATAATCGTATTTAATTCCGACATTTCAACAGAGAAGGTTGATTGTCGTTTAAATAAATTATCATTGCCCAGAATTCGTGTGAAAATGCTTTTATAGGGTTTAAATCTGAAACTCGAACAGGGAACATATAATCCACATTGAGCTAATATAACCGCGATTCCGAGAGCTTTAATTAAACTGGATTTGCCAACAGCATTGGTTCCATACAACAATAATCCAGTTGTCGCGGGGGTTGCAGCACCCCCTGCGACCACACTCCCAGACTCAACACCGAGAGAAAGATCGTTGGTTACATATACTTCTGCAGAAGATTGCAATTGTTCAATAATACAATGTCGCAATCCTGCGGCTTGAACAAAAGATGGTGATGCGTCGTCGTCTGCGGTGGCAAGCTCGGGTTTACAATAATTAAATTTCCTGGCGATCTTAGCTTTTGCTGCAATCATATCCAAATGTGTGATAAATTGAATTATTTCTCGGAAGGACTGGATATTTTTTTCTTCGAATTTTCGCACAAATTCCGAGTACAATTGTTCATTTAATTTTTTTATATTTTTTCTGCAATAAGTGATTTGATTGGTCAAATAATTGATGAGATCGTGCGATAAAGTCACTTTTCCCCGGGGTTTTTTGAAATCAAATGCACGATCTCCGATTTCAATGGTGAATGTTTGTCCAGATGTACCGAATGGTAACACGACGATATTGGTTTGTTTTGGCAAAGCATTCGCCAAAATCTTTCTGCGAGCCTCTGTACACGTAACAGATACTTCATATTTCTCTGTTTCATGTATTTTAATATCTCGTTTTAAATTTCGGATGTGAGATTGCCCATAATTCTCAGAATCGTCATCATCCTCTTCTGGTTCTGCGTCATTGTTGTCAGCATCCTCCGGGGTTGTGGTCGCCGCGGATTTTTTTGTGGAGGCAGCTGTGGTTCGTTGACTTTTGCCACGACAAGCTTTTGTTTCTCTGGCAGTTGTTTCATACGTTTTAATTAATTCGCTCAAATAATCGCACACAGCATTTAATTTTTCTTCGGATTCTTGCAGATCAATCACTAATTTGGTCAACATCGGATCTTGGTGAGTTTGAATAAATAATGTGTGAAATTGCGCCGCGTTTTCTATGTTGCGAGCTTCTTGTAAGTCAAAAAAGTCGTCCAACTCAGTTTTTATCATTTCAATATTGCTTATGATTGTTCCAGATACGCCCGCGCCCGCGCGAACCGCGGTTTTATGTGATGTGTAATCCAAAATCTCTGGCATATACAATTCCGGAATTGTGTGATATATTTTTTCAGCCATTTCCAAACATGCGTGCAATTGATGACATATTTTCGGCGTAATAGACCGCATAATTAACCGACGTTCCATAACAGACATATCTTTGAAACAACTCAAATTGGCGTTTAATTTATCCATAACCCCGGCAGGAATGGATAACATGTGTTCAGTAATGTTATATTCTCTCTGCAACACGGCAGCATCAAAGGTTGGATGGGAGATAACATGAGAGAATAGGCGTTTACCCATAGGAGTTTTGCATCGATTCAATAAATTTGTGACAGAAGACAACGAACGCGCAACATCTCTTTTCCCACCCCCGATGCCCCCACTGCTGCCGCCGCCCCCGACAGGAATAATATTCAATTGTTTGAGAGAATGGTTGGCTAAAATCAGGCGTTTGGAATGATTTTCATACACAGGCGCAGATATTTTTTCCACCAAATGAGGATTGTGTTTGCCGATGAAATCCAGAAGATAACACAAAGCTTGTGATGCACAGGCATCTTGTAAATACATATTGATTTCATCTCCTTCTGGATCCATCCCAAAATATGTGCGAAAAGATTCTTTTAAATAAGTCATTTGTGTGGCATTTTTGACTCTTGCGGCTATTAATGCCCGACTTTCTGTTGGAATATGTATCCGATGTATTTCCGTTTCCGCAGATGAAATCCCAGAATATTGAATTGCCGCGGTCAATTCATCGACGGTCGGCAAATCTGAAATAATCACAATTTCACTCGGGGAATAAACGGAAATAAACCTCTCTAAATCATCAAATGGAGTGGGAATTCCACGGACATAGGGTTCTTGATATTCCGAAACGTGTATCTCTCCTGTATAAATGTTGATATTCGCAATACCAATGACAATATGCGCCGCATGTGACATAAGTTTCGTCGAGAGATGTTCGATCCAAATGCACGCGGTGTTGTTTGTCAATCGTTTGGACGTTTCTGGTTGAAAATACGTTCCAGGGGAATAAACATTAATTAATTGGCGCTGTTTCGGCAACGATTTATCTGCCCCGACTCCAGGCAATTCGACTTGCATATACACAGGAATTGTGAATCCTTCAGCTTGCAACTTGCTCACAGTTGAATCTAAATAAGGGGTTTGTCTTCCGGCGACATATACTTCGTAGTCGGGAGACGACACAATGCCTTTTACCTTTTTTCTTCCGGAATTCACTTCACAAATTCGCATGAATTCTGCCATATGCGTGTCATTTGTGTATTCCCCGGTTTTTATGTGTTTTATTCCACACACTTCCATGAATTTTCCATTTTGCATTAATACAATGGTTTTATCGCCGTATTCTAACCGAGCTAATTTAGTGATTTCGAAATATTGTTCAGTAAAGTTGGTATCTTCGGCAACTCGCACCATTTCTGGAGTAATATTGCTACCGCTAATTTCGTTAGGTGGATTGTCGCCGAGAGATGTATTTGTTTTGGCAACTTTTACAGATGCGGTTACGCTGGATACGGAAATTTTCGCTCTTGACATTCACTAATACACCTTGCTGGTTCTGTTTAAACTGTTTTGTTAAACTGATGGCGTTGTGTTGGCGAAAGAAGATACCTGGAAGTGAAGTAAGTGTAAAAATAAAATCTTATGTATAATTATAATGGGCGTAGGCGAATTTCAAAGATTGTGCACTCCTGCGAAATTATATTTTGCAATTGCTGTAATCGCTTCTGTGGTGGATTTCTTCGGAGGAATGCCAGTTGTTTCCATTGTATGGAAGCTGATATTCGCGTTCATTTGGACCTACGCGTTGAGTTGGTTGTGTAGACACGGGCATAGAAACGTCTCTTGGTTCTTGGTTCTTTTGCCTTATATCATTATGGCTTTGGCGGGGCTCAGTATTTGGCGAATCAGCGCAGGACAGCAAAGCATTCTTCGCATGTTGAAACTTCAAGGAGCTTTCGGACAGGAAGCCATGTCCACTATGCCAAAGAAAAAGTAAATGCGTCCGCCCATCCAAGTGTGATATGACCCATTTAATTGGGGTTTTCTTCTGTTTCTTTCCTGTTTTTTGCTGAAGACAGAAGAAAAACTTGCCCGCAAGTCG
>SXGQ01260467.1_pt1 | contig 11135 bp, 7 predicted proteins | sample 3178371 | NCBI WGS metagenome assembly SXGQ01 (sample SAMN11356859, study PRJNA531348) | freshwater metagenome | isolation source: freshwater sample F1-20 | place: China: Fuxian Lake, Yuxi | collected 2017-12-25 | reverse complement strand
TGTAACTACTGTAGCAGCTGATACTTTACAACAGACTATTAAAGAACTAGGATTTTTATTCTTCTTAAAAAGATTAAAACAGATAAATCAACTTTTACAAACTATCATAGGATTTTTAAGAAGTTTAGTAACCAAATTATTTACTTTAGTAGAAAAGATCACAGCACTAATATTCAATATCGAAGCTTGTTATTCTGATCCAAATAATCTATATGGTGATCCTTCAACGCTACAATCGGAATTAGATCAATACGGTTTGGATCAGTTAGCTGGAGGAGGCGCAAATGTAAACCCAACTAATAGATCTGGTGGAGGAGCAGGCGGAACAGGTGGTGGAACTGGTGGTAGAACAACGGGAGGAAACGCGAGCGGTCTTAATAATAATAGAGGAAGAGGAAGCGAACAATCCGCTACTAACGTTTCAGGTAGAGTTTTAGATCCTCTTGCTAATGGCAATGGATTTGGTGTAGTTGGAGTAACTCCTGATGCTAATGAATTAAACGCAAGAAGAAATGGAGCTTATATAGATCCTGCGTTACTTAACGAATTTAAAGACGTAAGAGATCTTTTACGAGACAGAGCCCTTAGACTTCTAGAGTTTTTAAATAATTACTTTGATAAGAAGAATGCTAAGAATAATAGATTTGGGCCTTACACTATAGAAATATTAACAGAAGAATCAGTAGACACAGAAATAAAATTAAGAAGACGTTACGGTATAGCGATAGACCAAAATGGAATATTGGCCGTTCAATCAGATGCCACTTATGCTTCTGACGATAAAATAATTATTGCCGAAGTAAAAGCTAAATTACTTGCGTTAGGTTTAGTTAATACGAATGCGCTTGGATACGCTCAAAAAGCTAACGTAATGATAAATGGATTGGGCGGAACTAATGCAAATGGAGGATCGGGAGTTTCTGGTCTTACAGATCCGCTAATGACTGGACTTGGAAATTTAGCAGCTTCTAAGCAAGGTCAAAACATTAATCAAAATGGAGGACCTTCTCAAACTTTAGGTTTAGGTGGTATCGCTTCTAACAATCAATCTTCTGCTATTAATCGTACTAACGCTAATGGAACTCCTTTAGATATTCCGATTTCTAATGCTAGTTTTGATGGAAATGGAGCCGGATTAGATTCTATGCTAACGAATGTTGGAGGAGACGATTACGGAAATAGTTTGGATGCATTCTTATCAGAAGATGCTAGAAGGAAACAATCTAATTTAGAAGGCCAAAAAGCTCAATCAGGAGGAAATCAACCTAACCTAGGATTCTCTGGTTTCTCTGCTAGTGATATTTCAGTAATGGAAGAGTCTATGAACTTTTTAACTGATGAAGATATTACTATAGACGATATAGAATTCATGGAATTTGATACAGGAGAAGACGATCCTGATAGTGAAGACGATGATCCACCAGAAGGTTTAGGTATTAACGGCTTTATTAATAGCATTAAGGGAGGTAAAAAGTTAAGAAAAAGAATGAGAAAGATGATGGCAAAAGCATCTTCAGATCTCGCTAGTAACTTAAAGCAAACAGATCCAAACGGAAAGTACAGCGGTAAAATAGCAAATAAACAGGCCAACAAACAAGCTATTGCAGAAAAGAAGAATAAAATTACGGATTTAAGAGAAGAAATTTCTAATTACAAAAAACAAAGAGCCGCGGCTTTATTATTAGGACCTATTGCTTTTGCTGCTGCAAAGAAACTATTGGATCCAAAAATAGAAAAGAACGAAAAAGAAATTAAACAATTAGAAGCAGAAATCAAACAATTAGAATCAGGTCAATCTGTATCTAGCACAAATCAAGCAGCGCAATCTTCTACTTCAGCAACAGGCGGTGGAGCTGGAGGTGGAGGATCGGTAGGTTATGCAGGAGACGGTAGATCTGGAGATTTGACTTCTTCAACTAGATCTACACGAAATTTAAGATAAAAAGGAATATTATAAAATCAATATTTATAGGATATGGCAAAAAGTAACCAATTAGAATTACTAAAGAAATTGATCAGGGAAGAGATCGTAAATGCGATCCGTCAAGAAATGCCTGCCATTTTAAAGGAGATTCAATCCTCAAGCTCTCCTAAAGAGGTTATAAAAGAATCAAAACGACCTAAAATGGCTGTACCAGGAACACTGAATACACAACCAGTGCGTCCTAAGCCTAACTTCACAGGCAATCCTTTGGCAAACATGCTAAACGAGACCGCTATGACAATGGGTGATATGGACGACATGTCTTTCAATACCTCAAACATTGGACCAGACTCGATAGGCATAGACCCAACCAGTTTCTTTCAACCAAAGCAAGTGGCTGTGGGAGACGTTAATGGTATGTTAGCAACAGCAAGACCTAGTTCTGATCCAAGCATGGTACAAATAAATGAGGTACCAGACTTTACAGATTTGATGAGTAAAATGAGAGCCAAAGGCGTAATGTAATGGCATATAACGCAAGAAAAATATCGCCCCTTGATTTACGTCCATCCACAGGAATAGGAGTTAGCATTCCTTTTTCTACGTCTAACGTTTTCAATACTGTGTATAGCACTAAAGATCAGTTAAAGTACAACCTAATTAACTTTCTTTTGACAGACCCTAGAGAAAGACCTTTTAGTCCTAATTTTGGAGCCGGTTTAAGATCGTTCTTATTCGAACAGTTAGAAACAAACACTACCGACGATTTAAGAACTATGTTAATTAGTCAAATAGAAAAGAATTTTCCAAACGTTAATATAATTAGCTTAGTGGTTAGTTCAGATGTTAATATAGGTGCAATTAATATAGAATTTAGTTATAATATTAGAAATACAAAAGAGTCAGACGAAGTGTTATTGACAATACAAAACGTATAAAGATGCCAAACAGTACAGATGTAAAATATCTTAATAAAGATTTTAGTTCGTTTAAAGCGGACCTAATAGAATATGCTAAATCGTATTATCCTACGGTGTACAACGACTTTACTCAAGCCTCTCCAGGTTCTATGTTTATAGAAATGGCCGCTTACGTTGGAGATGTTCTATCTTTCTATTTAGACAATCAATTACAAGAGACTTTTTTACAATACGCAAAACAAAAAGGCAATTTATACTCTATGGCCTACATGTTGGGTTATAGACCAAAAACCACTTCTGCAGCAGTTGTAGATCTTCAAGTATATCAACAAGTTCCTTCTGCAAACGAGGCTGGTACATTTGTTCCTGACTTTACTTACGCTCTCACTATTGCTGAAGGAATGCAAGTAAGATCTAACGTAGATACTTCCAATTTATTCTATGTTCCAAATAAAGTAGATTTTACTACCTCTTCTTCTTTAGATCCTACTACAGTTTCTACTTATACTGTGGATTCTTTTGGAGTTCCTACTAGTTTCTTATTACAAAAAACTACTCAAGCAATATCAGGTCAAGTTAAAACACAGCAATTTAATTTTGGATCTGCAGAAAGATTTGTTACTATTAATTTACAAGATACAGACATTATCAATATTTTAAAAGTTGAAGATTCTAATGGCAATTTATGGCGCGAAGTACCCTATTTAGCTCAAGATTATATCTTAAATCCGGTAACAAATACTGCAGCAAATTACCCCGAATTCTATCAAAGCGCCAATCAAGTGCCTTATATGATAGAGAAATTAAATGTTCCTAGAAGATTCACTACGAGATATCAAGCTGATGGAACTATGAATATTGAATTTGGTTCTGGTGTAAATCAAGTTTCAGACACTAGTGTAATTCCGAATCCTAATGGAGTTGGTGTAGGTCTTACTTCTGGTTTGACTTTATTAAACACAGCTTTTGATCCTACTAACTTTGTTACTACACAAACTTACGGATTGGCTCCTCAAAATATTACATTAACATTTACTTATTTAGTTGGAGGTGGAGCTTCTGCTAACGTATTATCAAATGAATTAACTTATGTAGTAAACAAATCGGTAACAGCGGCAGACACATCTTTTGAAAATACAGTAGTAACAAACAACACCGATCCAGCTTCTGGTGGTGGAGACGGAGATTCCGATATAGAATTAAGATTAAACATTCAAGCAGAATTCTCAAGCCAATTAAGAGCGGTTACCCAAGAAGATTATTTGGCCAGATGTCTAAGCATGCCTTCAAAGTTTGGTAAAATATCAAAAGCGTATATTACAAAAGACGATGCCACATTCACAAACTATTTAGCCGCAGATAATAGCCAGAGAGATCAAATAATGGTAAGTCTTTACGTATTAGGTTTGGATAACGCTAATCATTTGGCCACGCCTTCTATGCCTCTTATGGAGAATTTAAAAACCTACATATCAGATTATAGAATGTTGACTGACGCCATAAACATTAAGCCAGCATATATAATTAATATTGGATGTAATTTCGATATTGTAATAAGACCTAACTATACGAGTCAAGATGTTTTAGCTAGATGTCTTTTATCTTTGCAAAACTATTTCGATAAAGACAATTGGCAAATAAATCAACCTATTATATTAGGAGATTTGTACGCCTTATTAGATCAAATAGATGGAGTTCAAACAGTTAAAGAAGTTTCAATAATCAACAAATCAGGAGAGGCAAATAACTACTCTAAATACTCTTACGATATTAACGCTGCAACTTTAAACAACGTGATATATCCTTCTTTAGATCCTTGTATATTTGAATTGAAGTTTCCTCAAACAGACATAAAAGGTAGAGTAGTAACATTTTAAAGAATAAACAATGGCAGTATATAAAATATTTCCTACAGCAGACGCGACAATCTATTCAAGATTTCCTGTAAAAAATACAGGTCTTGATGAGATATTAGAAGTGTCAGCTAAAAATAACTCCACACTAGTCGATTATTCTGTGGACATAGATCCAGGAGCAATAATATCAAACGATGATTTAAGAAGAGCTTTAATATTATTTAGCGACCAAGATATTAATACAATAAAATCGTATTCAACCGGTTCTTGGAAAGCCGGTTTAAAATTATATTTAGCAAACGCAGAAAATCTAGCCACTACTTATAGTCTTGAAATTAGACAAGTTTCCTCTTCTTGGCAAATGGGCACTGGTAAATACAACGATTTTCCTGACACTGTAAATGGAGTTTCTTGGTTTAGCCCAACCGCTTACGTTACAGCTTCTAACTCTTGGAATAACCCATCTTACTTTTTAACTCCCGGAGGTGGTAATTGGACGGGTTCTTTTACTACACAATCCTATACTTACAAAGATCCAAAGGATATAAATGCAGATGTAACTTCTATAGTACATAGTTGGTTTAGCGGATCTCAAAATAGTGGATTTATTGTTAAGCACCCTACAGCCGTAGAAAACTATTCAGCTAGTTTCGTAGCGCTTAGCTTCTTCTCAATAGACACTCACACTATATATCCTCCTACTTTAGAAATGAAATGGGACGATAGTGCTTATTCAACCGGAAGTTTAAGTATATTAAACAATAATAACTTCGTACTAAGTTTGGATAACAATGTAGGTAACTATAAATCAGATACTACAAAATATCGTTTTAGAGTTAATGCAAGAGACAAGTACCCAGCTAGAACATTTACTACTTCTTCTATTTACAATGTAAATAAAGCTTTACCTCAGGCGTCTTATTGGTCTTTATACGATTTAAAAGCAGAGCAAACTATTGTAGAATTTGATACAACATATACAAAAATAAGTTGTGATGCAACTAGCAGCTATTTTGATTTATACATGACAGGATTAGAACCAGAAAGATACTATAAAATATTAATTAAAACGGTTTTACCAACGGGTGAAAGTATAGATGTAGATAACGATTACATCTTTAAAATAATTAGATAAAAATGTCAACATCGGTAGATTTAGTAAAAGAAGTAAGAGGAATTAATACCTATAACAAGGTAATAGATTCTAGTTTTACAGAATTGGTGCCAGCCGCAATACCGGCAGCAGCACCAGAGACTGTTACCGTAGAAGATTTTTTTAGATACTACGATCAGCTATTTTTTGATATTCCTGCGAATGGAGCATCAGAATCTCACGAATCTTTAGTTTTAAGAAGTCAAGAATATATAGGAGGATCTGTATTAGATCCTGAGAAACAAGCACTGATAGAAGAGATTAATGCTCTTCGTCAACAAATTTTAGATTTAAGTCAAACGTATCTAACTATCAATAAAGTACTTTAATGGAAAAAGTTAACATAATATACGATGGTCCTGGAATTGTTCAACAGGATTATTCAGTTCAAGATGATCGTTTAATAACATCGAACTATATAACCGCCGAGTTTGGAGACTCTAGCGATTATATAGAATTTTTTGTATACGATCAAAATGGAAATTTAGAGTTTGTTAACTACCAATTAGAAGACTACTATCCAGATTCCAAGAATACGATTAACGGCAATAGATACTCTGCTTTAGTATTAGATCCACAAAAAGATTTAACTACATTAGGTTTTAATAGAGGTACGTTAAACACACAATATAATTTTTTAAGAAGACTTTTTAATTCGTCTTTCGGCACTTTTTATTGGATAGTAGAAATTTCTTCTTCAAGAACAGAAATAAGATTGGCTTCACAAGTATTAAGTAATACAATTATACTAAATGCTTTTAGTCAATATCAAAACTATGTTTCTACAAAGAATTACTATCCAGATTTTTATTTAAACTTTGGGAATAACGAATTAATCATAGCTAATAACGTAGCGTATTCAGAGGATCCTGATACGGGAGAAGCTACTCTACTTATTAAACTTTACGAACCTCTTCCGGAAGCTTACGATGTTAAGACCGAATTGTGGATGGTGGATAAAGTGGCAGAGTCTGTTAGCTTTAACGTAGACTTTCAGATAGAAGCAGATGTACAAATAACTACAAATTCTTTAAGAGGTCCTAATTTTAAAATAGCCGTAAACGATAAAAACGGTCAAACTACAGAATACTACTCTTACGAAAGTTTGTTAACTAGCGAAATTAGTTCTTCTTATCAAAAGATGCTATCTTACTATCAAGATAAGTCTGTAGACATTAACGTTGACTACACTAATTTTGGTAACTTTATACACTTTTCTAACGCTACAGAAAGAGTAGACAACTTCGTATACAAAGCGCAATTATTAGAAGGATACAATGCACAGATAGCTGCTCAAAACGATCTTTATGCAAATGGAACTTCTATAAATGTAGTCTCTTCTTCTATAGGTACCATTCAAAATTCTATAAACAATCTTATAGAAAAGTTTGATTTATACGAATACTACTTATATTTTAGTTCTGGAAGTTGGGCGTGGCCTAAACAAAACAATATGCAGCCTTATCAGCTATATTCAGTAACTTCTTCTGAAGCTATAAATTGGTTAGGATCTGCCGAAACTGTTCCTAGTCCGTACACCGCTTCTTTGTTATACTCAGCTTCTCTTTACGACGCAACAAACAAAGATCAACTAACTAATTCAATCCCACAATACTTGTTAGACGATCCAAGCAATGCTCCTTACACGACATTCTTGAATATGATTGGTCAACACTTTGATAATATTTGGTTGTATTATAGAGACGTTACAACTAGATACGAAGCTACTAATAATCCTGAAACTGGAATATCTTTAGATGTAGTGTCTGATGCATTGAAAGGACTAGGATTTGAACTATATACTAACTCAAACGTTTCAGATAACTTATACTACACTTTATTCGGTATAAATCCAGATGGAACTTTATTGCCTCCCACTGGTTCTGAAATCATAAACAGCTACGTAACTTCTAGTATCGATACTATAGGAAACGAACAATTGCAAGGGGAACTGTATAAAAGACTTTATCACAATTTACCTTACTTACTAAAAACAAGAGGAACTCAAAGATCTGTTAAAGCTTTAATTTCTACTTTTGGTATTCCTGAAAGCATGTTGACTGTTAACGAATTTGGCGGAGACTATTGGACAGGAAGCGTTGGTATATTCGAGATAAACAACGATAAGATCGATATTATTTCTGGTTCTATGGAAGACAATCATACAATATTTGGGCATACCGATATGTATCAAACTCCTACAGAATTAAGTGCATCAGTTCTTTCTCCTTACGCTACACTTCAATATTATAATACGGATAAAAGAATTAACTCAACGAACGTAGAGGTAGGTTTTTCTCCTGCCAATACAATAAATGCAAACATAACGGGATCTTTACCTTCTTTGAATCTAAATCAATTGATAGGTAAACCTAGTTACGCTACATCAGGATCTTACCCAGCTTTGGATCTACAAAGAGAAGCTTACTTTGCTTCTTATACACAACCTCACAGCGTTTGGGAATACATTAGATTGATTAAGTATTATAACAACGTATTATTTAAAACAGTTAAAGATTTCGTTCCTGCGAGAGCGAATTTATCTACTGGTATAATTGTTAAGAGCCACATTCTAGAGAGAAATAAGTACGCTAGACACGAGCCTAGTATGAGCATGAATAACATGTCTCAGTCTATTGATATGATTACAGTAGACGCAGGCATTGCTGGCTCTATTTCTGGAAGCACTATTAACTCTGGATTTTATACCTCTTCTTTGGGACTAATTCCTTACACAAGCTCTGATAGCATAGAATTATATAATGGAGAATTTGGAGGAAGTTTGATTACAGTAACTACTCAAGAATCTATAGGCAATCAAACAGAAGTTTCGTCTATTCAATATAACGGAATTGAAACAAGCTACACTACGTACTCTTTAAATTATCTTTATCAAAATATATCTGCTTCCGTTAGGTCACAAAGATTTTTTGATTTGGACTATACTTCCAATCAATTAACTCCTATCAATTTAGGTTTAATTACTCAATCTATAAATAGGTCATTAACTGATAACTATAACACTTATACGAATCCTAATAATCCTTACGCACAATTACAGGACACAAACTATCGATTGAATTCTTTTACCGTGCCAAGATACTACGGATCTAAAACTATAAGCGCTACATATAACGATTACACAGTGGGAGATGATTCTTATGGTAGTACTGCGGCGATAGACAAGATTAAGTTTCAGTACGCTTACTTAGTAGATATGTACTCTTCTTCTTTTCAATTGCCTGGTAGAGTTAACGCACAGATCAAATATATTTTAAACAACGATCAAAACGTATTGAATTTAACCAAGGCTAACGAGAATATTTTTACAGTTCAAAACGTATTCAAATCAGGAGAAACCGTGGATATATCTCTATTCGATTACGATCCAACTGCTCCAGATGTTCAATTCTTAACTAATAATAGAAACTTATCTTTATTCGAAGGAGGATTTAGATATTCACCTATTTTATATAAAAGTGGATCTACTGGAACTCTTACATATTTGTTTAAAGATCCTTTCGCGGCTCAAAATCAATTTCAAGCTACTGGATCTGCTAATTATTTTACTCCTAATAGCAGTAATAGCATAGATAATTTCTCAATTAGTTCGAATTTAATTTTCAATGGAATTCAATACGCCTATACTGTAAACATTAATAATTTCTTTCCTACTGTAAGTCAAAGTATTAGAATAGGTTTAAGAAGAGTTGCCACACAGGCAGGTATAAATTTAGGATACTCAGATCAAACATTTTTTGTGGAATACAATTCAGGCACTCCTTTCCCTCAGACTTTAACTGAAATAATGCCTGGAGATCCTAGCTTATTTTTAGCTCCTGAATTATTCGACGTTTCTGCGTTTACTCCTGGTACGGTACAAACCTTTCAAGAAACCGTATTCCTTAACTCCGTTACAGAATCAGCTACTAACGCAAGATGGTACGCAGTAAATAATACTACATTAAGAATATCACCAGCACAATCGCAGTATTATGGAAGTTTTACATTTGGTGGGCCTTTTATCACAAGCTCATTTGAAACCCCTGTATTCCCATTCTCTTTGGAAAAGGGAGATATGATAAGATTTTTTAATAGTTCTTCTAAAACTTTTGGAAGAGAGGATGAATTTAGAGTAGTTTCGGAGTATCAAGCGCAAGAGGCTGGAGTAACGTACTATTATTTGACTTTAGATAGGGGATTGAGTTTAAATAATATTGATTCTTCCAATTTCCCAAGTTTTGTATCCAATTATATTGCTTTAAAACACGTCCCTGACGAGACCAATTTAATATTGAACTACACTTCAAGCGCCAATATACTTCAAGACGGTTTAATATTCCCTCAGTATATTAACCCTCTGGTACGTAGAAACTCAGGGAACTTGGTCAAATCATTGAAGCAACAGAATTTAATTTAAGGTACCACAAATATTTATATACTAATTAGATAGAAAAAGGTTATATTTCAAAACAGTTTTACACAATATTTATTTACAAAGCACACAAAATGTCATATTTAAGTAGCACATCAGTAGTAGTAGACGCCATCTTAACCAAAAAGGGCAGAGAACTTTTGGCAAGAAACGATGGTTCTTTTAGAATTACTCAATTTTCTTTGTCAGACGACGAGATCGATTATACCCTTTACAATCCGAACCACCCATCTGGGTCTGCGTTCTATGGAGAGGCTATCGAAGCTATGCCTATTTTACAGGCGTATCCTAACGATCAAGAAATCATGAAGTACAAGTTAGTAACCTTACCAAGAGGTACTGCTAAGCTTCCTGTTATTGATATCGGATATAATTCTATAGCTTTACGTCAAGGAGCTTCTTTATCTATCACTCCTCAAACTTTGAATTATTTGGGCGCTACAAGTACTTACGAACAATCAGGCTACGTTGCTACTATCGGAGACGTTAGAACAATGAGTGCCTTCAATGGTTTGGGTGTTAATACCCCGGAAGCTACGGCATTGAATACCACAACTACAATCGGTACTAACGTTAGTAAGACTGTAATTGGTACAACAATCAACTTGTCAGCTACAACATTAAATACCTTATTTGGCAACAACTCTACATTGTATACTACTTTGGTTATTGTGGGTAGAGATTCAGGAGCTAGAATAAGTGTACCAGTAAACATTACAAAAGTAACTCAATAATATTAAACTATGTCATTCTCAAGATTAGACGCAACAGACTTTGTGATTTCAGCAGACTCGGTAACAGCGCCAGCATGGAGCACAAATTCTCCTGTTCTTACTCAATTTTTTAC
>SXGQ01513380.1_pt1 | contig 11136 bp, 15 predicted proteins | sample 3178371 | NCBI WGS metagenome assembly SXGQ01 (sample SAMN11356859, study PRJNA531348) | freshwater metagenome | isolation source: freshwater sample F1-20 | place: China: Fuxian Lake, Yuxi | collected 2017-12-25 | reverse complement strand
GATACTTCCGCGCCATCGCGACGGAAGGGAATCTCACGCGGGCTGCGGAACAACTAAAAATCTCGCAGTCGGCGCTCAGCATTCAGTTACGAAGCCTTGAGGAGAGCCTCGGACAGCCGCTGTTTCTCCGGCAGAACAAGTCCTTGGTGCTCACAGAAGCCGGCAGGATCGCGCTCGAATACGCCGAGTCCATCTTCCGCGCGGGCGAGGAAATGACGGCCGTGCTGCGGAACGATATCGCAGGCATGCGGAAGGTTGTGAGGATTGGGGCGGTCTCCACGCTGTCCCGCAATTTCCAAATCGCGCTACTCAAGCCCCTGCTCGGGCGCACCGATATCGAAATCATCCTCCACTCAGGCAATCTGCGCGACCTGCTCGCAAGGCTCCGTGCCCATACTCTGGATGTCGTGCTTTCCAATCTCCCCGTGCGACGCGACGCCGAAACGCCATGGCACAGCCATCTCCTCGACGAGCAGCCCGTGAGTCTCGTCGGGCCGCCATCGCGCAAGCGCAGGAAATTCAAGTTTCCCGACGACCTGCGCCAAACGCCGCTCGTGCTCCCGAGCCTCGATAGCAATATCCGCGCATCGTTCGATCTGCTGCTCGAACAGCATCACATCCGGCCGATCATCGCCGCGGAGGTGGATGATATGGCGATGCTGCGTCTGCTCGCCCGCGAAGGCGCCGGTCTTGCGCTGGTTCCGCCGGTGGTCGTGAGCGGGGAACTCGGCAACCGGACCCTCGTCGAGCATTACCGCATCCCGCAGATTCGCGAGAGCTTCTACGCGATTACGCCATCGCGCAGGTTTCCAAATGCCGTCCTCGCGGAGATTCTCGGGAATCGCAAGACGGCAAGACACTAGCGCGCCTCGCTTCCGTCCCTAACCCGGCACAGTCATTCAGAAACCGCGACGTCAGTGCTCGTGCGCACAGCCGGAGCCCCACTTCAGATTAAACTGAAGCCACACGGAATGCTCGTCGCCGAAGGACGGGGAATGGTCGTAGTTGTATTGCAGTTTCCAATGAACAGGCAGCGAGGCCGCCGGCGTCCACGTCACAGCGGGCGAAACGCGCCAGCGCTCATTCACTCCCGCGTCTGCGTTTCCACCCGCATACTCACCGCGGAGATGCGCCTGCCACTTTCCGCCGGGAAGTCCGTAAGTCAGGACTGAATACGCTGCGAAGTCGGTAAAATCGCGACGCGACGGACGGCCCGCCGCGCCATCATGCGCGTCTTCATGTTCATGCTCCTCATCGTGATGCTCCGCCTCGTGCTCCTCGTGATCCTCTTCCTCCGCGTGCGCGTCATCTTCATGATCATGCAGGGCACCCACCGCGTCCGCATGGCGCAGGAACAGTTCGGTTCGCCACTGGAAGAACTCGCTCGTTTCACGATGTCCGGTGCGGTTCAAAGCGCCATCCGCCCGCCAAAGAAAATCGTAATTCACGCCATAAATCTGCGAACTTCGGCCGTACCGATTGCGTCCCCAGGCCCCGGATACTCCCGCAGTGTGGAGAGTCCGGCTCGTGGCGGCGTAGGAAAGTTCGTAATTCGCCGTCGTAGCCCATCCGCGCAAAAATCCGCCCTCGGACTCAAATTCCGCCTCCTCTCCATCCCCACCGCCGCCACCATGATCGTGGTCGTGTTCATGGTCGTGCAAATGCGCGACGCGGCCGAGGGCAACTGTCAACCGGTCCTCCCAACCCGCAGGCAGCGCGCGCAGCACTGGCAGTGAAATCTCGCCGCCTTCCAGCGTCAGACCATCTTCTCCCAATAGCCTCCCGTTTGCGATATTCTGGTCAACCATCGTGAAATCATGCGGATGGTTCTGATTGTGCATTCCGAACTTCGCGAGAAAGCGCCCTCCCCTCACAACCCCACCAAACGGCAGGCCGGAAAGCGTTGCGAAATATTCCTCAAACACGCCCTGCCATCGATCATCAAGGTCAGGCTTGAGGGCGTAAGTTCCGTGAAGTGCAAGGCGTTCATGAGGTTTCACATCAAGCGCCAACTCAAGCGCCTGAACGCTGAATCCATGCCGGTCCGGGTCGTGGTGACCGGACAAAAGCGCGCCCGGATTCGCGGTCGAACTGCCGACCGAGGACTGGAAGTTCACCGCCGGGAAAACGACACCTCCGAGAGAGATACCCTCGCCCGTGAGAAGGTTCACCGGGTCGCGAGCCGCGCCCGCCGCATGAACGGAGGCACAAAGGGCAAAAACAGGGAGAGCGAAGAGAGCGGCACGTGTTTTATTCATGACGGCGTGAGGTAATGAGCAGCATGCGCTATTGCAAGTTTAAAACAATAGCAAAGCAACCCCATTCACCCTCCTGCCGCTCCGAATCTCCCGCGCCTTCGCCGTCGCCACCGTCCGGTCCGCCGCAGTTTTTTTTCGGCAAACCCGACCGACAGCACCGTGCCAGAAGGCAACGTTTACGCCGCCGGCGATGACGCAGCGCCGAGTATCCGCTTCACGGAAACCACGGTCGCGGCAATCGCCCCGGCAAACGGGAGCCAGAATCCAAGCAGCGTCGTGCTCACGCTCACTTCCATGCCGAATCCACCCGCCGAGCTTGTCCCGCTCCGCAGCCAGAGAACGAGGAGCAGAAGTGCGCTGAGCCCCGCGGAACCCGCGAGCGCAAGCGGCGCCCACGCCTCCTTCTTCTTCGCGACGAAATTCCAAATCCACAGTCCGATGCCTGCGATTGCTGCGAGCACTGCGAGTTTCCCGTTCGCACCGGCGTCGAAGATGGTCACCGACGGCATCGAGGCTGAGCTCTTCTTGAGCAACTCCGCCATCGGGCCCTCCGCCTTCACGGTCACGGACACGTAACTGAAAATCAGCGAGCACAGGACGGTCACCGCAAGGCCGCCGAGATAAATCTGGGTGCGGCTGTCCTGCTTTTTCAATACCTCCATGCCCTCTGCCATTTTATGCTTCGCCTGCTCAAGCGCCTGGGCTGCGGCGTCCTTCGCGGCGGCGTCCTAGTTGCTGGGTCCTTCACCGCCGCCGTTGGACGGGATTCCTGTCTGGTTGGGTTCGTTTTCAGTGCTCATAGGATGAGGCTCAAGGATGAGTGCATTCCTCCGATTGCCAAGCGTATTTCTCGCGCCCGGACCCGGCACTTCCCCGCCCCACCGCACGGCTTACTCGGTATCGCGCACGAGCACGTCCCTCGGCCGCAGGACGGCATAAAGCACGAGCCCCGCGAGGAGGATTGATCCCGCAATCAGTGGCGCATTTTTCACCTGCGGCTGCGTGCTCGTGATTCCCGAGTGGATGCGGACCGCAATGAGCGTCGCGCAGACGATCGCGCCGAGCAGCGGCACAAACGCCGGCACTTCGAACCCGCCGGCCGGCTCGGACTTCCGCAGCTTGAGCCTCAGCAGTGCGACGTTCACCACGGTGAAAACCGCGAGCAGCAGGAGCACCGTGGCTTCCGCGAGGTCCTTCACGCCACCCGCAAGAATGAGCGCGGAGACGATGAAAAACAGGACGACCACCGCGACGTGCGGAGTGTTGCGAATCGCATGCACCCGCCCGAGCGCGGCAGGCAGCAGCTTCTGCCGGCTCATTCCGTAGAGCAGACGCGAGCCCATCAGGTAGTTGAGGAGCGCGGTGTTACCGATGGCGAAAATGGTGATGACGACAAAGACCGTGTCGATCCCGCGGAACCACGGTGCTGCAGCGTGCGCGACATCCATCAGCGGCGTCGGGCTTTTCGCGAGCTGCGCCCAGGGCACGACGGAGACCGCCGTGATCGCCACGGCCATATAGATCACCGTGGCCGCAATCATCGCAGCGATGAGGCCGCGCGGCAGATTGCGACGCGCATCCTTCACCTCCTCGCCCACGTTCAAAATGTCCTCAAACCCGATGAACGAAAAGAACGTGAGCACCGCGCCCTGCAGGACAATCAACGCCGTGAAACCCGATGCCCCCTCGGCCCGCGGCGGCATGGCGAGATAATCCACCCCGCCCCAGTACGGGATGCCTACGACGATAATGAACAAAAGCCCCGACGCCTCGACCACCGTACACACGATGTTCGCCCACATGCTCTCGCGAATGCCGCGGTAAATGACCGCGCCGATCAGCGCGACAAATGCGATTGCGAGCCACTTCGTATCGAGTGAAAGCCCGAGCGCGCGCTGCAGATTCTCCGCAATCGCCTGCGAACCCGTCGCCATGCTGGTGAGCCCGCTCATCATCACGGCGATGCCCACCACGTAGCTCAGCCACGCCCGGTCAAACGCGCGATGCGTCACATAAGCCGCACCTCCCGCGCGCGGGTAGCGGCTTCCCACCGAGGCGTAGCTCAGCCCGGTCAGGAGCGCCGCCACCATCGCGACGATGAACGCCAGCCACACGGCATTTCCGAGCGACTCGGAGGCACGCCCGATAAGCGCGTAGATTCCCGCGCCAAGCATCGAGCCCAGCCCGTAAAAAGCGATCTGCCAGAAACCGAGAGTCTGTTTGAGCGCGGGCTGTTCATCGTTCGCCATGGCTGCCGTTACACACCGCACCGCCTCCACGCAAGACCGCTCCAAATCCCCGTCCACCGCAAGCGTCCGCAGAACCTCCGTGAAACCACCGCCCACCGCGCCCACCGCCCAGCCCCGTTGGGGCACCCGAAGGACGTGCCTTTCCATCCACCGAATCCCCCTCCCATTTCCCCTGCTTGCGTCTCATTATTTCAGGCACTTGGTATAATACGACAGGTTGCGCTGGCGAGAGAGCGCTCCCATCCTTAAAAACCATACAAGCTCCCGGTTACCGAACTGAATCGCCGCATCAAGGGGGAAAGACTTACCTATCGTATGAAAGTTCTGGTCAATTCGGGATGGGTCGAGAGGAAGTTCGGCACACTTTACGGGCTTACTGAGACAGTCCGCGTGGACACTGCGGCAGGGATGCTGGATTTGGGACCGTTGATTCTGAAGCTCGATACACCGGCAAAATGAGCGCGCTGTCGGAGGCGGTGGTGGAAGCCGCCGCCCTCGAATGGTTCGGAGAGCTGGGCTATGCAGTCGGGCACGGGCCGGAGCTCGCGCCCGGTGAACCGGCGGCGGAACGGAATGCGTAGACAGCCGGAGGCAATCGTTTGGTGAGGTGGTGCTCGTGGGGCGGCTGCGCGAGGCTTTGCGGCAGTTGAATCCCACCCTGCCGAAGGAAGCGCGGGAGGAGGCCTTGCGAAAGGTGGTGCGCGTGGCGACGCCGTGGCTGGTGCTGACGAACCGGGCCTTTCACCGGCTGGTACGCGATGGCGGGCTATCTGCGCTCCGCTCCAGTTCTGGCGGTCAACACCGCCTCCGTCCAGTCACCAGCACACCCATCGGGAATACGGACGCGAACACCCGGGCAGTCTTCGGCGATCACATTTGATACTCCCCGCCGGTCGAACCCTCCGACCACTTCGCTGCACTTCTGTCCATCTCGCTCCGATCGGTTCCATCTACGGCATCCAGCGGGCCGTCGAGGACAAGGTTACGGTGCCGATCTATTTGACCTCGCGATGCCCTCCCCGGCTGTCGGCGAGGTCTTAAATTCTTCGCGATCGGTTTATCGGGCGGTTTTTTTGGGGGTTCTACAGAGAAGCGGGGTGTGGAAATGGGATTTTTTTGGAAAATAGGGTGCGACTTGTCCTCGGGCGGGAGGTTGGTTCGTCATTGCTTTGAAGCGCGCCGGAGTTTGGGGCGTTTCGAACTTTCAACTTCTTCAAGGCCTTGAGCACTCAAATCTTCATCACGATGCCCGTCGCGGACCTTCCGCGGGCGGTGGCTTTTTATGAGGCGGTGGGGTTTTCGCGCGATGCGGAGTTTTCCAATGACGAGGCGGCGTGGATGGTGGTGAGCGAGCATATACGGGTGATGCTGCTGACGCATGCGAAGTTCGTGGAGTTTTCGCCGAAGCCGGTGTGCGATACGTCGAAGGCGCTGGAGGTGCTGCATTCGCTGACGTGCGAGAGTCGCGAGCGGGTGGATGAGCTGGTGCGACGGGCGATCGCGGCCGGGGGAACGACGATCGAGGAGGCGCAGGACTATGGTTTTATGTATCACCACGGTTTTGTGGACCCGGACGGGCACTGCTGGGGGCTGAATCATATCGTGGCCACGCCTGCGGCCTGAATTTTTATCTCAAATACCAACAACCGACCATACACGACACTATGCTAAAACATACACTGCCAGCCATCGTCGCCCTCGGGGCGCTCACCGCCTGTGAGACGGGCAAGACGGAAAAATCCCACAGCGCCAGCATGCCGGCCTATCGCGGTTCGGCGGAGTTTCAGCGCATGAAGTCGCTCGCCGGGAAGTGGACGGGCGAATCGCCGCAGATGGGGAAAATGAACACGGAGTTCCGGGTCATCGCGGGTGATTCGGTGATCGAGGAGCGGTTCGGCGCGGGCACGCCGATGGAGATGGTGAGCATGTATCACGATGTGAACGGGAAGCTGACGATGACCCATTACTGCATGCTGCGGAATCAGCCGCGGATGCGCGTAGTGAAGAGCACGCCGGATTCGATCACATTCGATTTCGTGGCGACGCCGGGGCTGAATGCCGCGAAGGAAATGCACATGCATTCGGCGAAATACACGTTCATCGATGCGAATCACTTCAAGATGGAGGGTTCGGCGTGGAAGGACGGCAAGCCGACGCCTTGCGGGCCGCCGGTGGTTTTCACGCGGAAGTAAATCGGAGCACGCGACGGTTTTTTCCGCAGATTTCGCGGATTCACTCAGATTGGAAAAAGACCTCTGCGGTAATCGGCGGAATCTGCGGACTACCCCGCGTCCTAAAACCAACAGACCACCATCATGAAGAAACTATTCCTTCGCCTTGCGGCGGCGTTTGCCGTCGTTGTTGTCATCGTCCTTGTCCTTGCGGCCATGCAGCCGGCGGAGTTTCGCGTGGAGCGGAGCCGGACCATCGCCGCGCCTGCGAACGTGCTGTTTGAACAGGTGAACAATCACCAGAACTTCAGCCAATGGAATCCGTGGCAGAAGATGGACAAGGAATCGAAGACGACCTACAGCGGTGTGGCGTCGGGAGTCGGCGCGGTGGCGAGCTGGGTCGGCAAAAAAGTGGGCGAAGGCAGCGCGACCATCACGGAAAGCAAACCGGGCGAACTCGTGCGCCAGCGCATGGACTGGAAGAAACCGATGGAGGGCGTAAGCACGGTCGATTTCACCTTCAAGGCCGACGGCGGCAAGACGACCGTGACGTGGGCGATGTATGGCACGAACAACTTCATGGGCAAGGTCATGAGCCTTTTCATGGATTGCGAAAAGATGTGCGGTCCGGAGTTTGAGAAGGGCCTCGCGGATTTGGAGAAGATCGTGACGACGCCAATCAAGTAACAGCAACCATTCCGATAACATGAACACACCAGCATCCTATCCACCCATGAGCCCCTACCTCACCGTGAAAGGTGCGGAGAAGGCCATCGCGTTTTACACGGCGGCGTTTGGAGCGACCGAGCTCTACCGTCTCACCAACCCGGGCTCGGGTGCCATCGTGCACGCCGAGATTTTGCTGAACGGCAGCCACATCATGCTCTCCGACGAAAACCTCCAGTGGGGCAACAAATCGCCGGAAACCCTCGCGGGCTCGGCGGTGCGGCTGTGTCTCATGGTGGAAAACACCGATGCCTCGGTGGAACGCGCACACGCCGCGGGCGCCATCATCGAAAGGCCGCCGACGGATGCATTTTACGGATTTCGCAGCGCGGCGCTTCGCGATCCCTTCGGGCATCTGTGGATGGTGCAGCACAAAATCGAGGAGGTCTCCGCCGAGGAAATGCAGCGCCGGTTTACCGCCATGGTGACCTCCGGCGCGGGCTGCTCCGGTTCACAGGACTGACGTATGAGCACACACATGAACTCCGATTTCCTCCTGCTCTCGCGCGGCAAATGGGACGTGAACGCATCCAAGGCCGACATCGAGGCGGACATCGAACGGTTTTACGCATGGTATGATGCGAACGTGGCCGCCGGGACGTTCAAGCCGGGCTCGCGGCTCACGATGGATGGCGCGATCGTGTCGCGCGACGGCATCCGCAACGACGGACCTTTCGCCGAGGGCAAGGAGGTCATCGGCGGATATTGGATCATCGTCGCCGATAGCCTCGAAGCCGCGGCGGCCCTCGCGGCGCAGAGCCCTGTGGTAAAACACGGAATCCTGTATGAAATCCGTCCGCTGGAATCGACACGCGGCTCGGCCTACCGCACCACGAACGAAACACCGCAATCATGAGCAACAACCCGCAACAAACCACCGGCGAGCATCTGCTCCTCATCCGGGGCACGCACTGGAACCACGGCATGTCGCCCGCGGAGCTTCAGAAGATCATGACCGACTTTTACGGCTGGGTGGAGGGGCTCTCGCAAAAGGGCATTCTCAAAGGCGCGCAGCCGCTCGTGGAGGAGGGCAAGATCGTCTCCGGCAGCCAGGGCCGGCAGGTCACGGACGGCGTCTTCGCAGAATCGAAGGAATCCATCGCCGGATATTTCCTGCTCGCCGTGGCGGATGAGGCCGAGGCGGTCCGCATCGCGCAGGCGTGTCCCATTCTCGAACACGGCGCGACCATCGAAGTGCGCCCCATCGCCGACCTGTGCCGCCCGATGGCGGAGGTGAAGCAGCACGCTCAGACCTGAACGCCACCATGCCGCACACCATCACACTCCACCGCGTCTTCCGCTGCCCGCCGGTCCGGCTGTTCAACGCATTTGCCAATGCCGCCGCGCTCGCAAAATGGCTGCCACCTTTCGGCTTCACGTGCACCGTGCACGATCTCGACTTCCGCGCCGGCGGGAAGTTTCGCATGGCGTTCACCAACCACACGAACGGCCAGAGCCACAGCTTCGGCGGAGAATATCTGGAGATCACGCCCAACGAACGCATCCGGTACACCGACGTGTTCGACGACCCGAATCTGCCGGGCACGATGACGTGCACGATCGAACTGCGGGAAGTCCTTTGCGGCACCGAACTGCGCGTGACGCAGGAAGGCATTCCCGACGTGATCCCCGCCGAGATGTGCCACCTCGGCTGGCAGGAAGGCCTCATCCAGCTCGCGCAACTCGCGGAGCCGGAGATTAATCAGTAGGCCGGTCCGGCATCCATGCCCACAGCGGAAAAACCGATCATCCCCTTTGCCAGCGCGGCGGCGTTTCGCCGGTGGCTGAAGACGAATCATGCGGCACATCCGGGCATCTGGATGAAGCTCGCGAAGAAGGCCAGCGGCATCGCGAGCATCACCTACGCCGAGGCGCTCGATGAGGCGCTTTGCTACGGATGGATCGATGGGCAGGTGAAGAAATTCGACGACCAATACTGGCTGCAGAAGTTCACCAAACGCGGCGCGCGCAGTGTGTGGTCGAAGGTCAACATCGGGCACATCGAACGCCTGACCAACGAAGGCCGGATGCAGCCCGCAGGCCAGGCCGCCGTGAATGCCGCGAAAGCGGATGGCCGCTGGGAACAGGCGTATCATTCCTCCTCCAGCGCGGAGATTCCCGCGGATTTTCTCGCAGCGGTCGGGAAGGATGCGAAAGCGAAGGCGTTCCTCGCGACGCTCAACAAGGCGAACCGCTACGCCATTTACTACCGGCTCACGACCGCGAAGAAACCCGAGACGCGGGCGCGGCGCTTTGAACAACTGCTTGCGATGCTGAAGCGCGGGGAGAAACTGCACTGAAATCATCGTGCCTGCTTCCAACGAACCACCATTGCTGAAGGTCAGCGGCCTGCAAAAATCTCTCGGCGGAAAACGCGTCGTGAATGACGTGAGCCTGACATGCGCCGCCGCCGAGGTCGTCGGCCTGCTCGGTCCCAACGGCGCTGGGAAAACGACGACGCTGCGGATGTGCTACGGCTTCTTGCGTCCAGACGCCGGGAGCGTGGCCATTGCCGGTCATGACCTGCAAACCGCGGGCGACGCGGCGCGGCGGGCGCTGGGCGTCTGCACGCAGGACGATACATTTGACACCGATTTCACGGTGCGCGGAAATCTCGAACAGACCGCGCGATATTACCGGCCCGGCATTCCGGACCTCGCGGAGCGTATCAAGGCGCTGCTCGATCAATTCGGACTCGCGGAGTATGCGGACAGCAAGCCCGACACGCTCTCCGGCGGATACAAGCGTCGGCTGATGATCGCGCGCGCCGTGGTGCACAATCCGAAGGTCGTCTTTCTCGACGAACCCACCACGGGACTCGACCCTCAGGCGCGGCGCGCGGTGTGGGAACTCGTGTCGAAGCTGCGTGCAAGCGGCATGGCGGTCGTGCTCACGACGCACTATATGGACGAAGCCGAGCGGCTTTCCGACCGGGTGGTGCTACTGCAATCTGGCTCCGTGCGCGCAGAAGGAACGACGCGCACGCTTCTCGGCGACCTCGTGGGCGAGCATGTCGTGATTGTTTCGCAGGAAGTGCCCGACGCCGCATCGGTGCAGGAATGGATGCGCGCCCGGAACCTGACGCCCAGCCCGGTGCTCGACGAATGGCACATCGCCATGGATGCCGCCGGACTCGCCGGATTCGTCGCGGCATTTCCCGCGCTGCGGTACGAAGTGCGCCCACCGACGCTGGATGATTTGTTCCTCGCTTTGGAAAAGGAGGCACGGCCATGAGGTTTGCAGATTTTCTTCCCGCGCTGGAATGGCAGAGCCGTGCGGTCGTTTCGCGACATCTGCGCGTGCATCTTCGCAACTGGCACACCGCCGCGCTGCCGCCGGTCTGCGAACCGCTCATCATGCTGCTGGCATTCGGCGTCGGGCTCGGACAGCAGATTGGCGCGTTGAAGTGGGCGGGCGCGGACATCAGTTACCTGCCGTATCTCGCGCCGGGCATTCTGGCGTACACAGTGTTCATGACGTCGTTTTTCCAGTCGCTGTGGTCGGCGTACATGCGCATGCATTTTCAAAAATCGTGGGAGGGTCAGCTCACCACCCAGGTGCGGCTGGAACATGTCATCTGGGGCGAGCTTTTGTGGTCCGCCACGCTCGCGACAACATACGCGATTATCGTTTGCGGCGTGCTGCTGTGCTTTGGCTGGGCTGGCGCGCTCACGCTGCACTGGGCGTGGCTGCCGCTGGCGATTCCCGTGCTGTTTCTGGCGGCGCTGGCGT
>SXGQ01002534.1_pt1 | contig 11136 bp, 9 predicted proteins | sample 3178371 | NCBI WGS metagenome assembly SXGQ01 (sample SAMN11356859, study PRJNA531348) | freshwater metagenome | isolation source: freshwater sample F1-20 | place: China: Fuxian Lake, Yuxi | collected 2017-12-25 | reverse complement strand
CCTCGGCGCCGACCGCGGCGCCTACACCGAGACCGACGTGCGCCAGCTCGCGCGCGCGCTGACCGGGTGGCGCGCGGACTGGAGCGACGCCGATGGGCGGCTCGTGAACTTCCGGCTGCACAGCAACTGGCAGGACCGCGGGACGAAGACCCTGTGGGCGGGGACGGCGTACCAGCGGACGGGCACGTTCGACTGGGCGGGCGCCGTGGATCTCTGCCTCGACAACCCGTACCACCGCTCGTTCTTCGTGCTGAAGCTGTGGTCGTACTTCGTCCCCACCCCGCCGTCGCCGACGACGCAGGGCGCGCTCGAGCACCTGTACGTCACGAGCGGCCGGTCGATCGCCGACGTACTCGAGGCGATCCTGCTGCACCCCGACTTCCACGCGGGCCCGTCGATGGTCAAGCCACCGGTCGTCCTGGCCGCGGGGCTCATGCGCGGGGCGGGGCGCGGCATCGCGAACACCAACTGGGGCTGGCGTGCCGACCCGTCGGGGCAGCGCCTCTTCTACCCGCCCAACGTGTCGGGCTGGAAGGACCAGGCGTGGCTGGACACGTCCACCCATCTCGGGCGCTGGGGCCTGGCGTACGAGGCGATGAACGGCCTGGCCGCGACCAGCGGGAGCTACAGCGGGTCGACCGAGACCCCCGCCGAAGCCGTCGCCGCCGCGCTGCGGTTCTGGGGCGACCCGACCGTCAGCACCGAGACCCTCGCCGCCCTGCGCGCCTACGCCGACCAGCCGCGGCCCAGCGGCTACTCCACCAACGACTTCCGCGCGATGAGGCAGAACAGCCTGCGGCACCTCATCGCGGCATCTCCCGACTTCCAGGTGTGCTGATGACCCATCGCTGCTGCTCGGACTGGAACCGCTCGCACGAGGGCATCGCCCGCGCCGGCGAGGGGCTGCCCGCCATCGAACCCGGCATGCCGACCCCGGCGGGCACGGGCATGACGCGCCGTTCGATGCTGCTGCGCTCCGCCGGCCTGGCGCTGTCGGTCTACGGCGCGGGCAAGTTCCTGGCGCCGGAGGCGTTCGAGGCCGCGGTGGCCCAGGCCGCGGGCGACCACCGCGTCGTCGTCTCCGTCTTCATGGACGGCGGCGCCGACAACTTCAGCCTGCTCGCCCCCGCCGGCCACAGCCGGTACGCCGACCTGCGCCCCACGCTGCGCGTCGCGGACGACCCGGCACGCCGCTTCGAGCCCGACCCGTCGCTCGTCTGGCATCCCGCGGCCGAAGGCCTGCGCGAGCTGTGGAACGACCCGTCCTGCGGGGTCGCTGTCGCGCCGGCCATCGGCTACCCGTCACCGAACCAGTCGCACTTCACGTCCCGGCACTACTGGGAGGTCGGGGCGCTCGACCCGATGGGCAGCACCGGCTGGCTCGGCCGCTACCTCGATCGCGTCGGCTCGCCCGAGGTCCCGATCCAGGGCCTGAGCTTCTCCGGCCTGCTCTCCCCCGCGCTGGCGACCGCCACGAATCCCGTCGCGGCGACCGACAGCATCGGGTCGTACGACTTCGGCACCCACGGCACCTGGGGCACCGCCATGACGACCCGCCTGCGCGACGCGCACCGCCAGCTCGGCGCACTGCCCGGCGGCGACCCGGCGCTGGCGTACGCGCGGCGCATCCAGGCCAGCTCGGCGCAACTGCGGACCGACCTGTCGTCGGCGACCAGTGCGCCGGCCACCGACCCCGCCGCGGGCTACCCCACCGCGAACAGTTCGATGAAGACCCGGCTGCAGTCCCTTGCCCGGCTGCTCCACGTCACCGTCGACGGCAACCACCTGCCGATCCGCGCGGTGACCGTGGACGCCGCCGGAGGCTGGGACACCCACTCGACCCAGGCGACGGACTTCGATCGCAACCTGCGCACGACCTGCGAGAACCTCCGCGCGTTCTGGGAGGACCTCCAGCTGCGCGGCCTCGATCACCGCGTCGTGATGCTCGTCTGGACCGAGTTCGGCCGCCGTCCGGAGGAGAACGGCTCGGCCGGCACCGACCACGGGGCGGCGGGCTCGGCGTTCGTCATCGGGCGGGATGTCGAGCAGGGCATGATCGGCGAGTTCCCCGGCCTGACCCAGGACGGGACGGTCGGCGCCGGCCTCGACCAGCACGGCAACCTGCGGGCCACCGCCGACTTCCGGGCGCTGTACTGCGGCCTGCTCGAGCAGTGGCTGCAGACCGACGCCGACGGGATCATCCCCGGCGCCGGTGCCCTGACCCAGCCGGTGCTGCTGTGAGGCGCGCCGCGCTGCTCGTCTGCGTGCTGCTCGCGGCGTGTGCCGCAGCTCCCGCGGGCGCGCACGCGGCCGACGCCTCTGCCGCGAAAGCGGCGACCAAGGACCGTACGGCCGGCGCGAAGCAGAAGCGCCCCGGTCAGCGGACGCGATGCCGCCGCGGCACGAGCCGGAAGAAGACCTCCGGCGCGCGCCGCGGCGGTGACGCGAAACGCTGTCCCAAGGCCAAGAAGAAGTCGGCGAAGCCCAAGCCCAAACCCAAGCCGTCCGCGCCCACCCCGGCCCCCACGCCCGGCGGCACCGGCACAACCGCGCCGGCCCCGACCGGAGGCGGCAGCTCCGGTGACACGGCACCCACCCCGGGCGTCGGGGCACGTGACGGGGACACCCCGACGCCCGAGCTCAACGCCGTCGGCGTCAAGGCCTACGACCGCGACGGCGTCTTCGTCTTCGAGACGACCCGCAGCACGGTGCGCAGCGGCGCCCTGTCCGTCAACTTCCACAACTACGACCTCGACGACCACAACCTCTGGATCGAGGGCACCGCGCCGCTCGTCGGCCCGCTGAAGCTGTCCGACGAGATCCCGCTGCACGGCGACGTCACGAAGGACGTCACGCTCGCGGCGGGCGCGTACCGGTTCTTCTGCACCGTCCCCGGCCACGGATCCATGACCCGGGCACTGACCGTCAGCGGCTGACTAGCGCCCGGTCGGTGAGAAGTGCTGGTAGTCGCGCACGCCGCCCCGCCACCGGCCGCCCCAGCCCCAGCCCTCGCGGTCGAACGCGCGCACCAGCGCCCGGCCGGAGACGGCCATGCCCTTGCGGTACGGGGTCCGGCGCACGTACGGGACGGACTTCGGATGCGAGGTGCGCGGCGGTGAGCCGCTGACGTACGGGTTCTCGATCGGGTTGATGTCGATCGCGCGACCGTAGGCGTGCTGGCTCCAGCCCGTGCCCCCGGTCACCCGGCGGCAGTTGAAGGCCGACGTGTTGTCGTCCTCGATCGACGCGTAGTCCGACCCGCCGTACCGCTCGATCGGGCGGATCTTGCGGATGGGGAACTTCGCCGCGTACAGCCGGCGGAAGATGCGCACGACGTCGGCGGCGGCGTCACGGTGGACGACGAGGCGGCCGACGCCGACCTTCCCGGAGAACCCGTAGTGGCGCAGACGCACCACGCGCAGGTCACCGAGGCCGACGGGACAGCCGGCGCGCCACACGCTGGGCGTCATCGCGTCGCGCTGCGCGGCCGAGAGCGTGAAGATCGTCGCGCGGTAGGGCGTCGCCGCGTCGGCCGCCGCGGGCATCACCGCCAGCAGTATCCCTGCCCCGACTCCTGCGATGAGGCGCCGCATCACGCCTCCAACGTTACGACGACGCCTTCGTCTTCTTCGCCGGCTTCTTCTTCTTGGGCTTGGGCTTGGGCTTCGGCTTGGGGTGCACGACCTGCACCTTCATCGCCGTCCGCCCCGCCGGGCCGCTCAGCCCCCGCGCGTCGATGCGCACCGTGTAGGTCCCGCGCCGCGGCGGGGTCCAGACCACGCTGTGGCGGCCTCGGGTGAGGCGCATCGTGCGCTCGAACGACCGGCCGCCCGGCCCGTCGACGCGCACCCACACACGCCCGACCTTCGACACGGAGAACCCGATCCGCGAAGCGCGGCCTGCCCACGCCCCACGCACGGCACCGATGCGCACCGTGGTCGGCTCCTTCTGGTAGTCGCGGAACCGGTGCTTGGCGCGGCAGTACGCGGGCTGCTTCGTGCGGCGGCACAGGCCCCGCAACTGGACGGTCGTGAAGCGGTGGTAGTGCAGGTTCGACTCGGCGCCGCCCTGGCTGTAGAGAGACCAGGCGCCCGTGTCGTAGTCCTTGACCGAAGCACGCACACCACGCTCCCCGCGCTCGAACAGTGCCCGTGCGCGGCCGTCGCCGGAGAACGCGACGAGATCGTGGATCCCGGCGACGGCCTGGAGTTCCCCGTTGAGGATGTGCTGGGACGGCGCGAAGGAGTACATGACGTACCGCCGCCGGTCGCCGGCGCCGACCGACACGCCCTGCGGCGGGCGGCGCTCGAAGGCGCCGAGCGCGCTGCGCGAGATGTCGAGGTAGATGCGGTTGTCCAGCGCCCGGGCGCCGCGCGCGAACGCCTGCACCGCCGTGCCCTGCGCCATGCCGCTGACCCACGGCGGCGACCCGGTGCCGAACGCGTAGCCGTACTCCCACGCCCGGTAGCCCGACCGGAAGACCGAGACTTCGAGCAGGTCGTCCAGCAGGCGCCGCAGCCGGCGCTCCCGGCACGTTTTCTTCGTGCTGATGCACGCACGCGCCAGCGCGTTGGCCACCCCGAACGACGCCAGTGGATGCATCTGCACGCCCTGGCCCGGGATGTAGCGGTAGACGCGATCGTCACGCGGGAACGACACGTCGGCGCCCGCTCTGGGCATCGGCCGGCTCGTCCACACCTCGGCGTTGCGGCGCACGCTCAGGATCGCGGCGTTGATGCGGCTCGGGCCCAGCATCCGTCGCTGGGCGAGCGACCGGACCTGGTTGAGGACCGTGCCCAACTCGGCGCCACGCGTCCCGCCGAGGCGCTGCCGCGCGACGCCGGCGCGGTACCACGAGCGGCGCATGGCGTCGTGCTCCTCCTGGTCGATCTCGCGGAGCAGGAGCGCCCGCCGCAGCGCGCCCTGCACGGTGCGCGAGCGCGCCAGTCGCGCCGCCTCGGCACGCCGCGCCTCGATCGCCCGCTGCTCGGCGATCAGGAGCGCGCGCGTGGGACGCGGGCGCGACAGCTTCTCGATCGGCGGCCGTTCCTCGGCCCCCGGCGCCGTGACCTCCGCGATCGCCTCGGCGACCGCCTGCGGCGCCTCGGCGGGAGGCGCCGGCTGCTCCTGCGCCGGCGCGCCGCCGGCCGCCAGCCCCACCAGGAGGGCGGTCAGCGCCGGCACGTACAGGCGCCGACGGCGTCGATGTTGCAGCGGGTCCATCACCTGAGTGATCGGTCGGCGGGCGAGACGGCTCAGGCCGGAGGGCCCGCCGGGGGAACGTTCGTCGAGGTCAGGGTGGTCAGGTTGGTCACTAGACCGGATGGACGGGGTTGGTCTTGGCGGGCCAGTCGCGGGCCTTCCCGGCAGCCAGCGCGAAGCGGCGGATGACCTCGTCGCGCAGCGCCTCGGGCTCGATGACCGCATCCACCACCAACTCCGACGCGAGGTGGAGGATGTCGATGTCGGCCGCGTACTCGGCGCGCAGACGCTCGGTCTCCGCCGCGCGCGCGTCGGGATCCTCGATGGCCTGCAGCTGGTTGCTGAACACCGCGTTGATCGCCGCCTGCGGGCCCATGACCGCGATCGACGCGCTCGGCAGCGCGATGCAGCCGTCGGGCTCGAACGCCGGCCCCGCCATCGCGTAGAGGCCCGCCCCGTACGCCTTGCGCACGATGACGCTGAGCTTCGGCACCGTCGCCTCGCTCACGGCGCTGATCATCTTCGCGCCGTGGCGGATGATCCCCTGACGCTCGACGGCCGTGCCGATCATGAACCCCGGCACGTCGGCGAGGAACAGCAGCGGCAGGCCGAACGCGTTGCAGAGCCAGATGAAGTGCGCGGCCTTGTCGGCGCTGTCGACGAACAGCACCCCGCCCTTCTGCTTGGGCTGGTTGGCGACGATGCCCACCGCGCGGCCGTCCATGCGCGCGAAGCCGACGACCAGCTCCTTCGCCCACCGCGGGTGGACCTCCAGGAACGACTCGGCGTCGACGAGCGCGTCGATCAGCAGCTTCATGTCGAACGGCTTGTTCTCGTCGGCCGGGACGATGTCATCCAGCGGCGTGTCCGACGCGGGCGCGACGCCGGGCGCGGCGGGCGGCGGCTGCGTGAAGTTCGTCGGCAGGTAGGAGAGCCAGCGGCGGGCGAGCGCCACGCCCTCCTCGTCGGTCTTGACGAGCTGGTGCCCGCAGCCCGACGTGCCGGTGTGCATCCGCGCCCCGCCCATCTCCTCGAGCGTGACCGTCTCGCCGATGACCATCTCGGCCATCCGCGGGGAGCCGAGGTACATCGACGCGTTGCCGTCGCGCATGATCACGACGTCGCAGAAGGCCGGGATGTACGCGCCGCCCGCGGCGCTCGGCCCGAAGAGCACGCAGATCTGGGGCACCACGCCGGAGAGCTGCACCTGCGTGTGGAAGATGTGGCCCGCGCCGCGGCGCCCGGGGAACATCTGGACCTGCTCGGTGATCCGGGCGCCCGCGCTGTCGACGAGGTCGACGATCGGGATGCGCAGCGTCAGCGCGCGCTCCTGGACGCGCAGGATCTTCTCGACGGTCTTCGGGCCCCAGGAGCCCGCCTTCACCGTCGGGTCGTTCGCCATGACGGCCACCGGCCGGCCGTCGACCGTGCCGACGCCCGTGACGACGCCGTCGGCGCCCAGCCCGTCGGCATCCCAGTTGGCCAGCAGCGCGTCCTCGCTGAACGACCCGTCGTCGAGCAGCAGTGCCACGCGCTCGCGCACGGGCAGCTTGCCCTGCTCCAGCGCCTTCGCGCGGTGGCGCTCTGGTCCCCCGGCCAGAGCGCGTTCGGTGGCGTCGTGCAGCTCGCTCACCGACGGCACCCTACGCAAGTCGCGCCAGCAGCTCCGTCTCGCCGGTTGCGGTGATCGCCCCGGCGAGCGTGCCGAGCAGCAGGCCGAGCACCTGGTCGCGTGACATCTCGCGCCGCTCCAGCCACTCCTGGCAGACCCCGTCCATGAACCACAGCCAGCCGTGGACCGCGGCGCGCACGACCGGTGGCGCGGGCTCGCCGTCCATGAGGCCGTCGAGCAGCAGACCGACCGTCGACGCGCGGATCTCCTCGATGAGCTCGCGCACCTCGGCGTGACCGGTCGCGCTGCGCATGAGCTTCAGATACGCGGCGTCGTGGGCCTCGATCCACACGAGGAACGCCTCGAGCGTGCGGTACAGCGCCTGTGCGGGCGGCAGGTCGGGGTCGGGCTGCGTGGCCGCCGTCAGCTCCTGCGCCCCCTGCTCGAGGGTCGCCACGAAGAACGCCTGCTTGGACGGGAAGTAGTGGTACAGCAGCGCCTTCGAGATGCCCGCCTCGCGGGCGATCCGCGCCATCGAGAGCTCGTCGTACGCGTGCTCGGTGAACAGGCGGGCGCCGAGTTCGAGGAGCTGCGCGCGGCGCTCGTCGACGTCGAGGCGCTGGTAGGCGGGCTCAGCCATGCCCCGAAGTCTACCGCCCGTGTTGACCGATGGTCGATAAGCCGCTACGGTTCCTTCCTGACCGCTGGTCAGCAAGCGTCCTGAGGAGGACAGTCGGAGATGGTCGAAACACGCGTCAGAGAGCTCGAACGCCAGGTCGCAGACCTGAGCGCCCGTGTCGGGCTCATCGACGGCGAGCGCACGCAGTGGCAGCCACGGCCCGAGCGCGCACCGCAGCCGGAGCGGCCGCAGAGCATCACGCTGCCGCGGGAGGTCCCGCCCCCCGCCGCCCCGCGGATGCAGGCCCCGCCGCCCGCCGCGCCGCAGCCGGTCACGCCCCGCGTCGAGCCCTCGCGCCCGCAGGTCGACCGCTCGCTCGAAGATCTGCTCGGTGGCCGCGTCCTGGCCTGGGTCGGCGGCGCGGCCGTCCTCGTCGCGCTCGCCCTGCTGTTCGCGCTCGGGGTCAGCAGCGGAGTGATCGACGAGACCATGCGCACCGTCATCGGTGCCGGACTCGCCGGGCTGCTCGTCGCCGCCGGCCTGCATCTGCACCGCCGGGCCGGGCGCACGCACGCCTCGCTGGCCCTCGTGGGCACCGGTGTCGCCGGGCTCTTCATGGCGGCGACCGTCGCAACCACCGCCTACGACCTGCTCCCCGCCCCTGCGGGTGTCGCGGCCGCTGCAGCCGTGGGCGCGTGGGCTACGTGGCTGGCCGTGCGCTGGGACGCGCAGGTCATCGCGTGGTTGGGCCTGCTCGGCGCGGTATCGGCCCCCCGGTTGGGGGGGGCCGACGGCCCCACCGGCGCGTCCACGACCTTCGTCTTCGTCGCCGCCGCATGTGCCGCCGTCGTCGTGGTGATGCAGCGCTGGGACCGCCTCGCGCTCGCCGTCTTCGTCATGACGACGCTCCAGTGGGCGTGCTTCGTCGTCATCGGGCAGGGCCCGGTGGTGATCGCCGTGACCCTCCTGGGGTTCGGCACCGTCGGCCTGGCCATGGCCGTCGGCCGGGAGGTGCGCGTGAAGGACCCGGAGCCCGCGGGATCGCGCCTCGTGCTCGTCGCGCTGGACGCCGCAGCCGTCGCCGGGTTCGGCTACATCGCGTTCGCGCTCTCAACGGAGGGCCCCACCTCCGAGACGGCTGCTACGGCGCTCCTCGTCGTGCTCGCCATCGTTCACGCCGCGGTCGGCGTCTGGGGCGTGCGCAGCGGACGTGTCGCCCGGCCGCTCGCACTGCTGTTCCTCACGCTCGGCGTGCTCTTCGGCGATCTCGCGCTCGCCGACCTGACGTCAGGCTTCGCCCGCGGGATCGTCTTCCTCGCCGGCGGCGTCGGCTTCGCCTGGCTCGCCAGGAACGCCGCCCGGCGCACCGCCGATGACGTGCTCATCGGCGCCGGCCTCAGCGGCCACGTCGCGATCGCCCTGGCGCAGATGCTCGCCGTCACCCCGGCCGACCAGCTCGCGTCCGGCGATCCGGGCCTCGTCGGCATCGCCGGGCTCGCCGCACTCGCCGCGGCGTGCCTCGGCAGCGGTGTCCTGATGCGCGAGGCCCGCCCGGTGTGGGCCGACATCGCCAACGGGCTCGGGCTCGCCGCGATCTTCGCGCTGACGCTGACCGCGCTCTCGGGCCTGGCCCTCGTCGCCGCCCTGTGTGCCGAGGCGTTCGCCCTGGCCCGCTACGCCAAGCGCGACACCAACGACCCGATCCCGGGCCCCGCGTCGCTCGTCGCGCTCGGACTGGCGGCGATGGTCGCCATCGTCCTCTCCGTCGAGGCGGCGATCCTGCCGGGCCTCGGAGCGGTCGCCCTCGTCACCGCCACGATCGGCGCACTGGCCTACCACCGTCCGGAGGGCGACGCCCGCACGCTCCTGACGGTCGCGACCGGCCTGTCCGGGCTGTACCTCGTGTCGCTCGCGGCCTACCAGCTGCCGATCACCGGCGACGCCGACCAGGGTCAGCTCCAGTTGACCGCCGCCTGGGCTCTCGTGGGCGTGGTCGGCCTCGTGATCGGTGTGCGCAACGACCTGAGGAACCTGCGCTTCGCGGCGCTGGGCCTGCTCGGCGTCGCCGCCGGCAAGGCGTTCCTCTTCGACCTGGCGACGCTCGCCCCCGCGCAGCGGATCGGCTCCCTCCTGGGCCTCGGTCTCCTGCTGCTCGGCGGAGCGTTCGCCTACCAGCGGCTGCGGCCTGAGCCGCCTGCCGACCTGCGCAGCGTCCCCTCAGCGCTGCGCTGACGCGTCCCCGCGACCCGTGGCCGGTGCCCGCCTTCCCTGAGGCGGGCGCCGGTCATGTGGGGGTGTGCCAGTCCACCGGGCCCGCCACCAGCGTGTGGCTGCCCAGCGGCCGGCCCAGACGTTCCTGCATCGAGCGCGCCACGTCGAGCAGCGCCGGCAGGTCCACCCCGGTCTGCACGCCCATCTCGTCGAGCATCGAGACGACATCCTCGGTCGCGACATTCCCGGTCGCGCCCTTCGGCACCGGGCAGCCGCCCAGCTCGCCGACGGACGATTCGAACGACGTGCATCCCGCCTCCAGCGCGGCGAGCACGTTCGCCAGGCCCTGGCCGCGGGTGTTGTGGAAGTGCGCGGTCAGCTGCACGTCGTCGCCGAGCGCGTCCCGCGCTGCGGTGAAGAACGCGCCGACCTGCCGCGGGTTCGCCATCCCGGTCGTGTCGCCGAAGCCCACCTCGCTCGCGCCGGCGGCGGCCAGCGCGCCCGCCAGCTCGAACACCCGCGCCGGGTCGACGTGCCCCTCGTACGGGCAGCCGAACGCCACGCTGATGACACCCTCGCACCGCAGCCCTTCCGCCCGCGCGGTGGCGAAGACGCGCTCGAGCCCCGCCAGCGACTCGGCCACGGGCCGGTTGACGTTCGCCCGGTTGTGCGACTCGCTGGCCGAGAGGAAGCCGTTGATCTCGTCGAACCGCGAGCGATGCGCCAGCGCCTTCTCCAGGCCACGCTCGTTCGGGATGAGCACCGACCGCGACACGCCCGGTGGGATGTCCACGCGCGCCAGGACCTCGGCGGCATCGGAGAGCTGCGGGATGACGTCGGGCCGCACGAAACTCGTGAGCTCGATGCGCGGCAGCCCGGTCCGCGCCAGCGCGTCGACCATCGCGACCTTCGCCTCGGTCGGCAGGACCTCGGGCTCGGTCTGCAGCCCGTCGCGCGGGCCGACCTCGCGGATGAGCACGTGCTCGGGAAGGTTCACGCCCCGACCTCCCGAGCGTGGCCGGCGACATCGATGACCCGCCGCTCGTGCGTACCCAGCCCGATGACCCGATCGCCTTCCCGGACCTCCACGTCGAAGCGCAGCTTGCGCCCGTCGGCGACCTCGCGCAGCGTCGCCGTCGCGGTGCACTCGGCGGCCGCGGCCGCGCCGGCCACGTGCCGCACGCAGACCTCGAAGCCCACCGTCGCCTTGCCGTCGGGCAGGTGCTCGAAGGCGAGCGTCGCGGCGGTCCGCTCCATCCGGCCGATCATCCCCGGGGTGGAGAGCACGGAGACGCCGATCGTCCCGCCGACGTCCGTCAGGAGGATGCCCTCGGCGACGAACGTGTCGGTCCGCGTGAGGCCGGGCTGGAGGTCGACACCGTCGGACATCGTCATCTCGCAGGGTATCCTCGCCCGCCGTCATGTCTGCTGAGCCGATCACCATCGTCGGCGCCTCTGGCGCCCTGGGCTTCGCCCTCGCCGTCCGGCTCGG
>SXGQ01010704.1_pt1 | contig 11137 bp, 9 predicted proteins | sample 3178371 | NCBI WGS metagenome assembly SXGQ01 (sample SAMN11356859, study PRJNA531348) | freshwater metagenome | isolation source: freshwater sample F1-20 | place: China: Fuxian Lake, Yuxi | collected 2017-12-25 | reverse complement strand
GGCCGGCACATGGCGTATGCGTCAGGTCATCAACAAATTGATTCGCGAAGAAGATCTCTACAGCGCGGTTGAAGCGGCCTATGCCAACGGATGGCGTCGCGTGAAGTTGTATTTCCTCACTGGTCTCCCAACAGAAACCGACGAGGACACGCTTGGTATCGCTGAATTGGCGCGTAACTGTGTGCAGCTTGGTAAAGCGCACACGAAAAATCCCTCGGTCACCGTTTCTGTTGGTGGGTTTGTTCCGAAACCGTTTACGCCTTTTCAGTGGTTCGGGCAGAACACGGTCGAGGAACTGCGTCGCAAAATCAATTTGCTTCGCGACGACACGCGCAAGTCTCACGGCGTGCAAGTGAAATGGCATGACCCTAAGGCGACGCTCGTCGAGGGCATTATGAGCCGTGGCGATCGCCGAATCGGCGTCGTGATCGAAGAAGTTTGGCGTCAGGGCGGAACCTTCCAGGAATGGAACGAGCGGTTTGACCTCGAGCTTTGGCTCAGCGCCATGGCCGCCCATGGTCTTGACCCAGACTGGTACGCCTACCGCCACCGCACCGAAGATGAGGTCCTTCCGTGGGACCACCTCAGTGCCGGGCTTCACAAAGATTTCCTTTGGCAGGACTGGCGAGACTCGCTTGCCGAGGTTGGCCTCCCCGATTGTCGTTGGACACCGTGTTATGACTGCGGCGCATGTACCGGATACTCGATCGAGCACATTGTGGCTTCGGCCACTCCTCCAGCAGGGGGGTCTCAGGGCACAGGACAAGACCTCGGTTCGTCCGTTCCTGTGACATTGCTCGGTCGCGCCCCAGTGGGAACGGGTTCTTGATGCGGATCCGCGTTCGGTATTCCAAGGCCGGCAAGATTCGGTTTTCGAGCCACCGAGATATGGCCCGCTGTTGGGAGCGTGCACTTCGTCGCGCCGAGATCCCTGTTGCCATTACCGAAGGTTTTTCACCCCGTCCGAAGATGCATTTCGGATTGGCGCTTTCCACCGGCCATGAGTCGCTGGGGGAGTACCTCGACATCGACCTGCGTGAGCCAGAAGCCTCCGCGCTCGATCTCGGGGCATTGCCCGAGCGGCTCACGCCGTTCCTCCCTCCGGGAGTCGATGTCGAGACAGTCTCGGCGATCGAACGATCTGAACTGTCCCTTCAAGAGGCAGTAACGGTTTGCACCTGGCGGATCGAGATCCCGGGCGTTACGCCTGAGGAACTCGAGGTCAACGTTCGGACCATGCTCGATGCCTCAACGCTTCCGGTCACCCGGGAACGAAAAGGCAAGACGGTGTCCGATGACATTCGGCCCGGCATCATCAGCCTTCGGGTTGTTGGCGCAATAGCAAACGAAGCTCCGGAACAAGGAGCTCTTCTCGAAGCCGAGCTGGCAACCCAGCCCCGCTCCGTGCGGCCTTCAGAACTTCTGGCCGCGTTCGACCCGCCTCGCAACGAGGGGCGCGTCTGTAGGACACACCAATGGATCATTACTGACGGCGCGAGACGGGAACCGATCCCGGCCCACGCGACGTCACGCGCACCTGCTGAGGCGGGCGCGCGATGAAAAGGGAGCGAAACCATGTCCGACCAAACGGTCGACCCCGGCGACTCAACGCCGAACAACCAGTCACGTCCGCAGCCCGAGACTGCATCTTCCGGAGCAGCTGAGTCGTCACCGCAGGCAACAACCGAAACGCAACCAGCAACAGAGTCATCTCCTTCTTCGACGAGCGCTGACTCAACTGCCAGCGTGTCACCCGACGGCACACCGTCGGCTGAAGGGGGCAGTCGTCCGCGTCGCCGTCGCGGATCTCGTGGCGGGCGCAATCGGAATCGTTCGGGCGGAGGTCAGGGCGGAGCAAATGCGATGACGAGCACCGACAATGACGACACCGGTGCGCCCGATCTTGAACGTCAACCCGACGAGCTTCCGAAACGTGTCTCTCAGAACCGCCCTCGCGACACTGCAGCAGCCGAAGAAGCTCTTGTGAAAAAGCCCCAGATTGGCGATAGCCGACCGGCTCCTGCGGCCGAATCGACGGAAGCAGATTCCGCAGATGGAGACGGTTCGAAGGCAGAGGGTCAGGGTGGCGGACAGGCTCGCAGCGGTAACCGTCGGCGTCGAGGCGGCCGTGGTCGCGGAGGCGGCGGTGGTCAGCAGCAGGGCCAGAACACCCAGCAAGGACCGTCAGGTCAACAGGGTCAATCAGGCCAGCAGAAGGGCCAACAACAGAAGAAGGGCGGAACCCCTCGCCCTGTCGAAGCGATCCTTGGCGGCGATGGTCCCGACCTTGACGATGAGACTCTCGAGAAGCGTAAGGGTCGAGAGCGAAAGGGGCGTCCGGTCGGCCGCTACATGATGGCGGTCAGCGTGCGTCCCGAAGCGACGCAGATTGCAGTGCTTGAAGGCCGCAATCTCATCGAGCATTACGTGTCTCGTCCTGCCGACGACGTTTCTCAGATCCATGGAAATATTTATCTCGGCAAGGTGCAGAACGTTCTTCCAGGTATGGAAGCTGCTTTCGTCGACATTGCGACGCCTAAGAATGCGGTGCTGTATCGCGGCGATGTGCAGTTCGATGCCGAAGATGTCGAAGGTGGGTCGTCGAATGCTCGAATTGAGCAGATCCTCAAGCCTCGTCAAACCATCATTTGTCAGGTTACGAAGAACCCGATCGCTCATAAAGGTGCGCGACTCACGCAGGAAGTTTCGCTCCCGGGACGTTTCGTAGTTCTCATCCCGAATTCCAGTACCTACGGCATCTCAAAGCGACTCGACGACAGCGAACGAAAGCGCTTACGCAACATCCTTGACAAGGTGAAGCCGCCACAACATGGCGTCATTGTGCGACCCGCGGCTGAAGGCGTGACTTCAGAGGAGATCTCGGCTGACGTTCGTCGACTTCTCTCGCAATGGGATCAAATCGAAGCGCTGGCCAACTCTGCACAGGCCCCGGCTCTTCTTTATCGAGAGCCAGATATGGCCGTGCGCGTGATCCGTGAAGAGTTCAACGACAACTACCGAAGTGTCGTTATCGATGACGAAGCATTGTTCAATGATGTTCACGATTACGTGTCGAGTATTTCGCCCGCTCTTGCTGATCGCATCGAGTACTACGATCGTTCCACCGAACCCCTGTCGATCTTTGAGCGTCATCATGTTCACGAACAAGTACACAAGGCACTCGATCGAAAAGTCTGGTTGCCTTCGGGTGGTTCTCTTATCATCGAGCACACCGAAGCCCTTACGGTCATCGATGTAAATACCGGCAAGAACGTCGGCTCGAAGAGTCTTGAAGAGACCGTGTATCGGAACAATCTCGAGGCTGCGGTCGAAATCGCCAAGCAACTGCGATTGCGCGACATCGGCGGGATCATCGTGATCGACTTCATCGATATGGAAATTAAGGGCAACCGGGACGATGTCGTGCGAGTCTTCCGAGATGCGCTGGCTCGCGATAAGACTCGCACCCAGGTCTTTGACATCTCTGAGCTCGGACTGGTCGAAATGACCAGAAAGCGCATCGGGGAGGGACTGCTTGAATCCTTCGCTGGACAGTGTCCTGACTGCGAGGGTCGAGGAGTCAGAATCGACCCAGACCTCCTGATCTGAGGCGAGCTCAATAGCCTCACCAGACCCGGGTTTCGTTCTTTGGGCCTGTGGGGCTAGAGTTGCACCCCTATGTATGCCGTGATCCAGACAGGTGGCAAGCAGTACCGCGTCGAAGAGGGCCAACGACTTGATGTCGAACGCCTCGGCGAGGCTGATGAGGTCACCCTCACTCCCGTGCTCGTTGTCGACGGTGACACCGTCCTCGCTACCCCTGCGCAGTTGGCTGGTGCCAGCGTGTCTGCGCGAGTCGTCGGCGCGGCCAAGGGTCCTAAGGTCATTGGCTTCACCTACAAGAACAAGGCCAACGAGCGTCGTCGTTGGGGTCATCGTCAGCATTACGCGACGATTGAGATCACCGGCATCAAGAAGGGCTGAGCCATGTCAAAGACCAAAGGTGGCGGTTCAACCCGCAACGGCCGCGACTCCCAGAGCAAGCGTCTTGGTGTGAAGCGTTTCGACGGCCAGGCTGTCCATGCCGGCACCATCATCGTCCGCCAGCGTGGTACCCGTATTCACCCGGGCGAAAACGTCGGGCGGGGTGGAGACGACACGCTCTTCGCTCTCACCGAAGGAACCGTCAAGTTCGGATCCCGCAAGGGTCGCAAACTTGTCGATGTACTCCCTAACTGAGTTATTCGTCGAATGATCTGATGGAAAGCGGGCCTTTGGGTCCGCTTTCGTCGTTTTCAGCCGTGGACGTCGATTCCTAACGGACGGCGTTCGGCAGGCCAATCGAGCAGTCGCGCAGCGGTATCGAAGGCGAAGCGGTCGGTCATACCTGCCACATAGGCGACGGCTGCGGTAACTGAATCGGCTTCGGCTTTGGTCGATGAAGGCAGTGCTGCGGGGTTGGCGATGAAATGGTCAACCAGCGCAGTGAGTACGTCGATGACTGCGCGTCCCTGCGCGATTGAGTCGGGTCGGTTGTAGATGTAGTCGTAGTTGAACGAACGCAATGCAGAGAGTGCAGACGCGTTCGTTGCGTCCATGCCGATGACTCCGGTTTTAGTTGCGCAGTCGATAACCGCGAGAATGAGCGCGTGCAGTTGTTGGCGGCGCGATTGACCTAAAACTTCAGAAACTTCGGGCGGAAGATCCGATACTCGAACGATGCCGGCGCCCAGTGCATCTTCGAGATCATGAGCGCTGTAGGCACAGCGATCAGCCCAACTGACGACGACACCTTCTGGAGTCATTGGGGTGGGGCGAGACCATGAGTGGTTGCGAATGCCGTCGAGCGTCTCGATGCAAAGATTGAGTGGTTCAAGAACGACGTCGGCGCCCCAGACTGCATGGTGATAGCCGCCAGGGATGAATGCATCGAAGGCGTCCTCGCTGGCATGGCCTCCAGGGCCATGCCCACAGTCGTGTCCGAGGGCAATGGCCTCGGTGAGAGCAACATTGAGCCCGAGCGCACGAGCGATGGCTGTGGCTACCTGTGCGACCTCGAGGGCGTGTGTGAGCCGAGTTCGTTGGTGGTCATCGGGGAAGACGAATACTTGGGTCTTGCCAGCAAGACGGCGAAACGCAGCTGAATGGAGGATGCGGTCGCGGTCGCGTTCGAAACACGTGCGGTAGTCATCGGGTTCTTCGGGAATGGCTCGGTTGCCGGCGCCGACAGCGCGAGTCGCCCCGTTGGCGAGAAGCGAAGAAGATCGAGATTCACGCTCGACTCGTAAAACAGCGTGAGCCGTGATGAGCGGTGGTGGAGCATCGCGATGTGCAAGCACGAGATCTTCGGAGGCTGCGGATCCGCGCATGGTCGCCACCCATTCCTGCTGGCGGGCACTGATGTCTTCGGTACTGATGTCTTCAGTACTGATGTCTTCAGTACTGGTGTCCTCAGCAGTCAATTCTGAGGGATCTGGGGCCTGCTGATTCATGCCCGCATCCTGCCTCATGACTGGGACAGAGCGGCGATCTCCGATATCTATCGGTTGGCGCCACCCGTGAAGCCCGTAGGCTCTCGGGCTGTGTCCGGATTCATCGATGAGTGCCAACTAAATGTCAAGGGCGGAGATGGCGGCGCAGGCTGCGTTGCCTTCCGTCGTGAGGCGCACGTGGCCAAAGGCGGTCCCGACGGGGGCGACGGAGGGCGAGGCGGCAATATCTGGCTAGTAGCCGATCGGAATATTTCATCACTCCTTGCCTTTAAAGACCATCCTCACCGACGTGCCCAAAACGGCGTTCATGGTCAAGGCAAGAAAATGCATGGTGCCGGAGCCGATGATCTGATCGTCTACGTCCCCGAAGGCACAGTCGTTCATGATCTTGAAGGCACGATGCTGGCCGACCTCGTTCACCAAGGTGATCGCTGGATGGCGGCTGCAGGCGGTCGCGGTGGAAAGGGCAATGCCCGTTTCCTCTCGAATATTCGCCGCGCTCCCTCCTTTGCAGAACAAGGTGAAGTTGGCGAAGAGCAGTGGCTCAATCTTGAACTCAAGTTGATGGCTGACGTCGCCCTCGTGGGTTTTCCAAGCGTGGGTAAATCCACTCTCATCTCCCGGATTTCTGCGGCGAAACCCAAGATTGCCGATTACCCCTTCACCACACTCGAACCAAACCTCGGGGTTGTTCGGGTAGAAGACAATTTCGAATTCGTCGTTGCTGATCTCCCTGGCTTAATCGAAGGCGCGTCCGACGGCCGCGGTCTCGGACATCGTTTCCTTCGGCATGTTGAGCGCGCTCGAGTTCTCGTGCTGATGGTCGACCTCGCCGGCGGGATTGACGGTATGACAGTCGAGACCCCATCAGAGCAAGCAGCAGTTCTCCTCGCTGAACTTGGTGCCTATCGTCCCGAACTGCTGGAGAGACCCAGAATCATTATCGGTTCGCGTGCCGATCTTGTTCCCGGCGCCCTCGCTATTGCCGATACCGGCAAGCCCTTGGTTACCGAAGATGGTCTTGAACTCGACCTTTCGATTTCCGCCATTACCGGCGCCGGCCTTCCGCGCCTTATCGGGAAAATGGCTGAGGAAGTTCGCGGCGCACGTTCTGTTGAACCCGAACTCGATGGGTTCGTGGTGCATCGTCCCATTTCCGAAGGGATCCGGATCGAGCGTGAAGATGACGGTTCGTATCGAGTCGTCGGTCGTTCTGCGGAACGAGCCGTCGCCCTTTCCGATCTCACAAATCTAGAAGCGCTCGACTTTGCGCATTCGCAACTCAAAAAGATCGGAGTTGACAAGGCACTCGCGCGTGCTGGCGCTACCGAAGGCGACACCGTCCGGATCGGATCACTCAGTTTCGAATATGAGGAGGAGTGATGATCGTCGTCGTAAAGATTGGAACGTCATCGCTCACAGATGGGCAAGGAATCATCCGGCTGGAGGCGATCGAAAAGCTCTGCCTCGAGGTTGCTGGAGCTCGTGAGCGGGGTCACCAAGTGGTGATCGTCACGTCGGGTGCCATTGGTGCTGGTCTTCCCGCACTAGGTCTCGGTGGAGAGAAGCGGCCTCGCGACGCGCAAACCTTGCAGGCGGTTTCCGCCGTCGGACAGTCGAGGCTTATGGGTGTGTATTCCGAAGAACTCGATCGACACTCGCTTATTGGTGGTCAGGTTTTGCTTGCACCGCTCGATTTCGTTGATCGTCGGCAGTATCTGCAAGCGAGGGGCACACTTAACCGCTTGCTTGAACTCGGCGTTGTACCGATTGTTAATGAAAACGATGCGGTTGCCGATGACGAAATTCGATTCGGCGACAATGATCGCCTGGCTGCATTGGTGTCACATCTCGTTGACGCCGAACTGTTGGTATTACTTACCGATACTTCAGGTCTGCTTTCAGCCGATCCCCGCCTTGATCCCAATGCGTCCCTCATCGAAGAGATCGTTGAATTTGATCAGCAATTCGACGATATTGCCGGTGGCCCCGGAACTCCTGGCGGTAGTGGGGGAATGACCTCAAAGCTTTCGGCCGCAAAGATTGCAGCGTGGTCCGGTGTACGTACGGTGATCGCCGCTGCTCACAGGGACAATGTTCTCCTCGACGCACTCAACGGTGCCGCAGGAGTCGGAACAACGGTCGCAGCGCACGAACGAAACCTTCCTGCTCGGAAGTTATGGATCGCCTTTGCTGTTCGTTCTTCGGGCCTCATCACCATTGATGCAGGGGCCCGCAACGCTCTCGAACGAGGTGGCACCTCGTTGCTCGCCGCCGGAGTTCTCGGGATTGAGGGAGAGTTCGACGCAGACGACGCCGTCGAAATTGCAGACGAATCTGGTGAGGTGTTCGCAAAGGGTCTTGTACGTATGGGTGCAGAGACGCTTAGGGCAGCAGCAGGTCATTCACGTTCTGAATTGCCGTCTGAAGTTCCCGCACAGGTCATCCACGCCGATGATCTCGTGATACTTCCTTAGCGGCGCACCAAGCGACTCACCACAGTCTTGGCTTCGTCAACGCGCAGGAGAATAAGCATTCCGGCATAGATGCTGATTCCAAGCGCACCCGCGAAGACGACGGTGAGTAGATCGCTCATCGCTGAGAGCTTGATCAGCAGCCAGACTCCGGTACCCATCACACCGGTTGCTACGAGCAATTTTGTGATCGCGAGAATAGTCGCCGGATCGAGATAGCGACCAATGCGGCGGTGCAGCAGGAACAGCGCAACAACAGCGAAAACGGAATAGGCGATCGAACCACTGGCGCCGAGTCCAACGACACCAAATCGGTCGACGACGATGAATGCGATGGCTAAGCCGAGCAGTGTCTCGGCGGCATTGACGAAGAACGGGAGTCGGGTATCTCGTTGAGCGTAAAAACCACGCATTGCATAAAGAAAGAGGGAGAATGCCGGCAGCCCGCTTAAGAACGCAATGAGTGTGTTCGCCGTCGTGTCGGCGTTTGCCGAAGTGAACTCACCGTGCGCTAAAACCAGACGAACAATCGGGCCCGACAATAAAATCATTCCAATAGCGGCCGGAAGGGCAATGACGAGTACGAGTCGGAGTCCGGCGCCGAAGCGATACCGCAACCCTTCGATATTCGACGCGGCGTGTAAAGCCGAAAGTTCCGGGGTGTAGGCGGTCATCACCGACACTGTCCAAAGCCCGTAGGGAAGTTGGAAGAACAGCCACGCATACGCGTAGATCGAAACTCCGTCGACGCCGTTGGCGAGAGTTTGGATGACGCCATACGCGATCAGGTTTGAGATGACGTACCCAAGGGTCCAGCCTGAAAGGCGACCGACTTCGCGAACGGCGGGATCGTGGAGATCAAAGTTCCAGCGAAGACGAATACCTGCGCTACGCATTGCTGGCCACAGCACAAGAGTCATCGCTGCGAGGCCTGCTGTTGTTCCGAATCCCAGAAGGAGAAGTAGTCCGGTGTCCTGTCGGACCTGATCGAAGGTCAATGCATCGCCTGAGGCGAGATGGGGGAGTGCCAGAAAGAGGCAGATCACTACGATGTTGTTAAGTACTGGAGCAAACGCTGGCACGGCGAATGAACGCCGGGCGTTGAGTAACGAAGTTCCGAGGCTCGTGAGGCCGTAAAAAAGAATCTGCGGAGCGAACATCATCAAGAGCGGAACAGCAACGGTGGCTTGTGTTGATGCCTCGCTGGGAGATGACGACAGGTTGTAGAGGGCGATGATGACCGGTGAGAGCGCAATTCCGAGAACGGTGGCGGCAACAAGGACAACGCTGATCACCGTAGCTAGGGCATCGATGCCCCGGTTGTCATTACGACCCGTGTGGGCAACGACAACCGGAACAAGCGTCGCTGAAAGGATGCCCCCAAGGACAAGGTCGTAGAGAAGGTTCGGCGTGTTGTTGGCCAGGTTGTAGGCCTCGGCAAGCGCGGTAGCACCGATTGCGTAGGCCATGACTCCTACGCGAAGGAACCCAGTAAGTCGGCTCAGCCCCGTTCCAATGGCGACGACTGCGCTTGATCGGACGAGGTGATGTGTCCTCTGTGAGGTCATGCCCTCGCCGGAGTTGCTCATCGCTTAGCACGCTAGTTCCCGCCTGCTGCAGTGATTGTGAGCCCTGCTGGCGCCGGTGTGACGACGACTACCCTGTGCGCCTATGACCTCGCACGATGCCACGACCCCTATTGCTGAACTGGGACGCCGCTCCAAGGCAGCTTCTCGGGTTCTTGCCACCGCTTCTTCGGCACAGAAAAACGATGCCCTGCTGGCCTCAGCAGATCTCCTGGTGTCTTCGGCAGACGTCGTCCTCTCGGCGAATGCAGTCGATGTTGCTCGCGCCGAATCCGATGGGGTGAGCCCGACGGTTGTTGACCGACTTCGTCTCGACGAAAAGCGGATTGCTTCAATGGCTAGTGGATTGCGACAGGTTGCGTCGCTAGCTGATCCTGTCGGCGAGATTATCGATGGGTGGGTGCGTCCGAACGGTTTGCGTATTTCTCGAGTTCGGGTGCCGCTTGGCGTCATCGCAATAATTTACGAAAACCGACCGAATGTCACCTCAGATGCCGCGGGACTTTGTTTGAAATCAGGCAACGCTGCGTTTCTTCGTGGCTCGTCCGGAGCCATTGATTCGAACATCGCAATCGAATCTGTCTTGCGCACAGCGATCGGGACCGCGTCATTGCCCGCCGATTCGGTCATTCTTGTTGCCGATACATCACGAGACGCGGCCGTCGAATTCATGCGCCAAAGAGACACAATTGACTGCCTTATTCCGCGAGGTGGGCCCTCGCTTATTTCTTCGATTCTCGAGAATGCAACAGTTCCCTACGTGATCGATGGCGACGGCAATTGCCATGTGTATGTCGATGCCGACGCCGATTTAGATATCGCGATCAATGTCATCGTGAACGCGAAGATGCAGCGTCCTTCGGTTTGCAACGCAGCAGAGACCTTGCTCGTCCACAGAACCGTGGCAGGCGAGTTCCTTCCCAGAGCAGCGGCTGCGCTCAATGGTGTCGAGCTTCGAGCCGATGCCGATGCCCTTGAGTTGCTTCCGAGCGCAGTGCCAGCGACCGCCGAGGATTGGTCGACCGAATTCCTTGACCTCACCCTTGCTGTTGGCATCGTGGAGAGCATCGACGAGGCAATTGATCACATCGCGCGAAACAGTTCTGGTCACTCCGAGGCGATCATCACTCAGTCGCTTGAAGCGGCCGACCGATTCACGACCGAAGTCGACGCAGCTGCGGTCCTCGTCAACGCATCCACCCGTTTCGTCGACGGCGAGGAATTCGGTTTCGGTGCGGAAATTGGAATTTCGACACAGAAACTCCATGCTCGCGGCCCTATGGGCCTGCGTGAACTGACGACCGCCAAGTTTGTGGTGAGGGGTCAAGGCCAGATCCGGGGGTAACCCTTTCCCGTTGCGTCCGAGGCCCTTGGGTGCTTTCGACCGGTCTGCGGGCCGGTACTGTCGGGAAATGGATTATCGCTTCGAAAACCCCGCGGCTGTACGTACCCGACTCCGTGAGGTCGACTACCTCTCCGACGAGGCCATTGCTGGTGTCGTGTTTCTTGCCGATCGCCTTGGTAAGCCGATTCTTGTGGAGGGTCCTGCGGGTACCGGCAAGACGCAGTTGGCCAAGTCGGTAGC
>SXGQ01428712.1_pt1 | contig 11138 bp, 24 predicted proteins | sample 3178371 | NCBI WGS metagenome assembly SXGQ01 (sample SAMN11356859, study PRJNA531348) | freshwater metagenome | isolation source: freshwater sample F1-20 | place: China: Fuxian Lake, Yuxi | collected 2017-12-25 | reverse complement strand
TAATACAGATCGGTAACTTTTTCCCTAATCACCAGAACAAGGCCGCAAATGTTACCGAAGGGGAATAATAAACAAAAAATTGTGAATGATTCGGGGCCAAATAAACAGCCCCAAATTGTGAACGAAAAACCGCTAAATAACAATAGCTATAGGATCACTAAGAAACTTAAAAGACTAAATAAATTATGAACGACAAAGCCCCAAATATAGTAGACGCTGAGGTAATCGAAGAGACTGTGAACGAAGTTGAGCTAAATAATGCGCCAACTATGAATCCTTTTCTGCTTAATAAGCTCCTACAGCAGTACCGTCGAGGCAAACACTCCAAACAAAAAGGAACAAAAGGTGCGTTCGGAAAGTGTAAATATAATAAACGTTAATTATGAAATCGAAAGTGCCAAATAAACGGGGCAGGAAGATCCCCCAGCTTAGTTTCTGGGAGGAGTTCGGGCAAGACCTAAAAGATTGTTTCTTTTTTCTGGGCGTTATTGTTGGTATTGTTTCGATATTTTTGTTTGTTTTTAATCTTTTTAATTAGTTTTTGGCCGATTTTTTTTGATAAAAAAGTACTTGACGGGACGCATGTTTGTGGTACAATGCCGCCATGCAAGAACAAAAAAAGACAAGAGGTCGCCCCAAGGGATCGAACAGTTTTGCTAAGGTTAAGCTGACTGATTTGATTTCTTTGGTTGGCGAGGAAGCAGTAGTGCCAGTGTCAAAGATTTGGCTCAGAGAGAATTCTATTGACATTGCCGCGAACCCTGCTAAAGTCGTGATCAGCGAGGCGCAAGAGCAACAAGAGAAGATCGAGTTCTCCATGACCTCATTTGATTGAACCCCATACCCATAACCTACCCATATGTTTGATTCGCTTATTGGACAAGAACACCTCAAGCGCCAGTTCAAGTTCTATCTGGACGCTTACAAGGCAACCAAGACCACACCATTTCTTATGTTGAATGGTGCAAAGGGACTTGGTAAAACGGAATTCGCGAAGCAGTTCGCGAAGGAACTCAAGAAACCATTGCTTGAGATCAATTGCTCGACGATCAAGAACAATCAGCAGTTCTTCGAACAGATCTTCATGCCCGTCATCATGGGTAACGAAGTGACGATTCTTTTCGATGAGGCTCATGCCTTGCCGAAAGAACTGGTGATGGCGTTTCTGACTGTCTTCAATGTTGAGAAGAACACCCGCAAACAATTTGAGTGGCGCGAGTCCACCTTCGAATTCAACTTCGAACAGCAAAGCTACATCTTTGCTACCACCGAGTTGGACAAATTGTTTCCTCCGTTCAAGGATCGTCTGACCATCGTGGACTTCAAGCCGTATGCGGAAGATGAACTTGCCGCGATTCTGGCGAAGAAGTTGGACTGGGTGACTTTCCAAGACAAGGTGCTGGATCAAATTGCTCCGACTCTTCGGGGTAATGCAAGAAGTGCAGTCAAGCGATCCAAGGAAATCGAGATGTATTGTGAGAGTAAGAACGTCTCCAAGTTCGGCGCAAAAGACTGGAATAGTTTGTGTGATACGCTGGGCATTCATCCGTCTGGCTTTACCAACACCGAGATCGAGATTCTGTCGATTCTTCGGGATCGTGGTGATTGCACCTTGGGTATGTTGTCTGCGGCAACTGGTTTGTCAAGAACTGCTATCCAACGTGATGCGGAGTTGTATCTTCTCCGCAAGGGTGCGATCAAGATCGAGGGGACTCGTAAGATCACCCAGGTCGGAATGAAACTTTTGGGTAGGTAAGGGAAAAGGGGGCGGGGTAGAAAAAATCTGCCCCGTCCCCAATTTCTTGTTGACAACCCCGAATCCGCACTCTATATTCTCCCTCGACATGAACCCGAATACATACCTCATCAGCAACAACGGTCTTGGCATTGCCGTTGGTATTGTTGGACCCACCGCAGAACAAGATGCCATCCTCGCAGAAAACATCTATGGATACAATCATTCAGATCATTTGTTTGACCATTTGCTTTACATGCCTAGCCTTCGGCACTTCAAGAAGTTCTTGACCATGAAGGAATACTTCAAGGTGTGGGATGAGCATTGGAGCAAGAACAAAGTATCTGGGGCAAGGAATAAAAGCAACATCATGGACTTCACCCGCCGCGCAATCAAGCGCACCAAGCTTATCATGGAGTCTAACGTATCCCACGAAAACTTTATGTACGGTATGAGCGCCCGTAATAACGAGTACTCTGTCGGTGGCTACCAAGACGAACAAGAAGAAGAATAATAAACAAATAATGGGAATGTAGCTCAGAGGATAGAGCAACTGCCTTCTAAGCAGTGGGCCACAGGTTCGATCCCTGTCATTCCCGCCAAACCTTCTTGACAACCCGCTTGTCGGATGAGAAACTCCTGCGTCAGTTTAAGTCAAATGCAAACAAATAACAATCTAATAACTGCCAAATAATAAAAGGCGAAATAAGAAATAAACAAATAATAAATAAGCAAATAAGCATGTCTCCACCCCATCGTCGTAAGTCGTTGATTTCCAACGGTTTACGGGGGGCGGGGGGGCCGCGCCCCGTAAATGCAAGTAAGTTGCGTTAGTGAGTAGGCTTTTTGCTTACTCCGACAAAACTTTTTCGATTTTTTGCTTGAGTTCCACAAGCATTTCTTGATGGATCGGGATGCAATGCCCGACGATTCCGTCCTCGTCTATTTGGCGGACGCTCATCAGTTGAACCTTGGAATCGTTGTGGATTGCATCCACAAGGAATTCGCCAAGATCGGTGTCAAGTATTGTTCGGAAGATGTTCATCGGTTCCTTGTGCAGCAAATGATGAAGAGAACGAGCGCGGTTGTCAAGATCAAAATCATTGGTCCATCCCCTCCACCACGAAGCCAGAATTGTCTTTTTTTGCCTTGCCTTTTTCGACAAGCCCGACGATCACGCCTTGCTTATCGAGGAAGCGCAAATCGGTTTCGTCACCATCGACGACAGGAACGCCGCGCCATGATTTCGGGAGAGTCTTGCGAAACACGACAGCGACGTTGCCACCGCTTGCCATCACCGCTTGCACAAGTGGATCATTGCTTTCCGAGCGCGAGAAAGTCAGATGATAGTTCGCGGGAAGTTCACCCGCGAGGAATCGCGCCATGCGGTCAGCGTGTTTCGTGTAGTCGTAAAAGCGCACGTTCGGGAACGCTTCAAACACTGTGACTCCATCGTGCCGCACATTCTCCCAAGGAATGTCACTTGTGAGATTGAGACGGAAGCACGGATTCAACTTTTCCTTTTCTGCCTTGCGGATTGCCTTGCGGATTTCCGCGAAAAGTTCAGTCATGAACGCTCGCTTGTGAAGGAAAAATCGGCGGGTCTTTTCAATCCGCGCACGTTGCACGGACGACATTGCACCACGCCCCGCCGTGTTGAGGCATGACGACGCGCACCCAAGTGAAGCGCACTTGCACACGTTGAAGCCCGAAAGCTTTTCGGGCGCGAAATGGATTCCATAGGTTTTCCAACCTAACTTTTGACCCTTGCGGGTCTTTGCATTGCCAGCGTTGAGGATTGCCATGCGCGAAAGATACCAGACGGGGCGAGTTTGTCAACAGGTTTTTTGCCGCGAAAATAAATTGTTTTTTTCTTGACAGGCACGTTATTGCAAGTAAGTTGCATTTACGGGCGGCGGCGGGGCCGCGCCCCGTAAACCATTGATTTTCAACGGTTTACGTTGCGGGCTTGTGGTCGAATTGCCCCCGCCCTTTCGGGCGGAGGCGTGTTCGCTTTGCTTACGCTGGCAGGATTTCGACTTCGGCGTCAATCGTATCCGAAACGATTGCGGGGCTATGCCCCGCGATGCGGTCGAAGATGCTTTGCGCCGTCATTGTGCGGAATGGCAGCTTGGACAAGTCACCACCCTTGAGGTTTTCGGTGATGGAGTTGTAAAGTGTCCACAGCGTTCCACCCTTGAACTCTTCGTGGCGCGGGTTGCGGAACTCGTTGACCGCAGAGTAGATGTCGCGAGCGGGGAATGCCTTGGCATCCACAAGATCGACGATCAGATCCGCAGCACGATCCCGAGAAATCTCGGTTTGCTGGTAAGCTTCGATCCGCTTTCCCATATCGTTCCAGTGCGACACTACGCGCCCAACAGCATCCGACAAGATGCGCGGCAGATCCGCGAAGATGTTCGTGGTGTGACGACGAGCAAGCTTGATGTCCGACGAGAAGCAAAGATTCTCGCAGACAAGCATGCGGTTGCCGATACAGATCGAAGCCGCAAAAGACTTGTCGTGCGCGTTGCGAAGACCAAGCACGATTTGACGATCCGCGCCCGTGATGTCGCCGCCACGGAGAGCAAAGCCGCCAAAGTAGCGTTGACCACCGCGAGCAAGCGAGTGTTCTTCGGTTTCAACTTGCAATCCCGCGCGTCCGATTGCCTCGCGCGTCAGACCCACAAGCTTTGCGTGGGGGATCGGCGTGAAGGTGTCAGTTGCTTCGGGGGTTTCAACGCCGATGAGTTGTTCGGCGTTCACTTTGTTTTTAGCAATGATGAGCATTGTGTTTGTTTTTGGGGTTGAGTGCCGCCGACCATCGGCGACAGGGAGAGAATAGCACAAGGATCGCGGGAGTCAACATTTTCTTTTGTTTTTCATCAACTATTTTTTCGTGAGCGGGTTGACTACGATGCCCAGGTTGTTTTTTTTCTTGACAAACCGCTTGTTGCAACAAAGTTGCATTTACGGGCGGCGGCGGGGCCGCGCCCCGTAATTGAGAATCATTCTCAACAAGAAGAAAATTGCGGAGGGCGGAGTCGAACCGCCACCTTTAGCTTATGAGACTAATGAGCTACCATTACTACCACTCCGCGATTGTCGGCAGTTTAGAGACGTGCCGAGGTCTTTTCCAACGCCACCAATTACACCGAAAAGGTTTTTTCGATTTCGCCGCACTTGAAGGACAGGACAGCATCCTTGTGCGCGGATGCCCAGTTCTTTTTGTTGCGGTCGATGAAGGGGACATATCCAGCGGCGCGTCCGTAGGACTCGCCACCGCGAAGGTAAGCCAGATATTTATTCTTGCCGTTGATGGTGCGGATGCTGCCATCCTTCTTCTTGAAGGTGATCGAAAAGAAGCGGCCTTTGGAGTTTGCAATCAAGGTTTCGAGTTCAGTGTTCATGCTTTTATTCTTGGGGTTGGGGCTAGTGTAGATCATCCACACGGCAGTTGTCAAGAGGATTCCTGCGATGGATAGGGTAATGATGACTTCGGGTTGCATGAGGGGAGTTTGTAGGGTTTTTGGGGTTTGTCAACTTTATTTTTCAAGCTCGCTGAAATCGTCTAGCTCGTCGAAAGAAACGGAGCCGTTCATCCAGCTTCGTGGTTCATAGCACCACTCGTCATGCGACACAATTTTTCTTACAAGGTCGTAGGTGTAGTTGTCGCCGTATTCAACGCCGTCACCCGCGCCGCCGTATTCGTAGGCGTTGTCCGCCCAGTCATGGACTTCACCAATGAGTTCGTGATCGTAGTGGTTGTCGTCGATTGACACCGAAAGGTGTCCTTCGTCATGCCCACCACTAAAGGCAAGCACAACTTTGTTGACTGCCGCCGCTTCAAGTTTGGCGACGAGTTCTTTGGGCATCGGGTGCATTTTTGTAATCATACTGTTTCGAGTTTGGTTGTTATGGTTTTCTTTCCGACAGAGAGCATCCACTTTTCAGGGTGTTTTGTCAAGGGCAAAAGATAATCTTTTGGGGTGGGGATGAAGCCGCAATCTTCCATGAGATGCTGTTCGGCGAGTAGCTTGGTCGGGATTGCTTGCCCCTTGGAATTGATGATTGCATGACCGAACTTTTCGATTGCCCATTGCACACCAGCAGAGTGATGACGCAATGCGCGATGCGACCAGTCGCCAGTGAACATTTTTGTTTCATCAAACCAGTCGTGCAGGGCAACATAATCTTCGGGTTTCCCGCCGTATTTGACGGCGGATGATTGGGCGTGTTTGTATGGTGTCATGTCGGGGGAGATAGTATCACGCCCAGCGGGTTTGTCAATAGGATTTGGTTATTTTTATTTGCTTGACAGAATCGTTGTTGCAAGTAAGTTGCATTTACGGGCGGCGGCGGGGCCGCGCCCCGTAAACCGTTGATTTTCAATGGTTTGCGTTTTTGAGAATGCCCACCCCCGCACTCGCGGGGGCAGGTCTTGTTTTCCTCACCTTTGAATTATCTCAACGCTTTCAGCATTGCATAGCTTGGCGATGTAGTCAATTACCTTTTGCGGTGGTTCGCCATCAGAAAGAGGATGACTGCCATGAAGATTGCCCATGCGATACTGAACATATTTTTTATGTATGGTAAAAACGATGTGGTTCATTGTTTGGAGTGTTCGATGTGGAAGCTAATGATGTCCTCGGCGAGATTGTTGATTAGATCCTCAACAAAAACAAAGGGACTTGCATCGTCCATCGGGTGCAATTCATATTTTGAAATCGCTTCCCAAACTTCGATTTGTTTTTGATCTTCTTGTTGATTGTCTACGCTGTATTCATCAGCAAGCAAGGCAAGGCAAAGTCTTTCGGCAGTCCAGTCTTGCGGCCATTTGGAAAGGAAGTGACCTGCGGCAAGCAAGTAAGCCTTGGCGTGGATGGGGTTTCTTGTGTCGATGTGGATGTAGTCTTGCATAGGGATAGTGTAGGTTGTGTTTCGGGGTTGTCAACTTTATTCTTCATCCCCTTCTGAAAGGTCGCTGCCGAAAACCTCAAAGTCAATAGCGCGGATTGCTTTTTCGTCTTGGATGTCATCTTCGACGATCTCTCCATTGAAAATGTGAGCAGTTCCAGCAAACATCATTCCAAGTTCCAGATAGTCAAGAACAAACTTGTCATTGGGAAACTTCTCGGATAAAGCGGTAATTGCTTGGCAAGGTGGACTCCATGCGGTATCAAAGTGAGCGGTGAAGTCTGTATCTTCAGAGAGTAGCATATCAGCAACATCCCCTTGTTCTTGCTCCGACAGATCCCACTTTGTCCCCCAGTTATTCACTCTCCATCCATACGACGAACCTTGTTCGTCGTCGAGTATTTCGGGCGGGGTTGGTTTGATCTTGTCAAAAGAAAGTCCATTCTCTTGCAAGTAGGCGGCGAGTTCTGGCGAGCAGTCCTCGATTATCAGTTTGTTATTGCACCAGTTAGGCATGGCGGTAGTGTAGGTTATTGATTTTCAAAGTCAAGCATTCCTTCGTCAACCTCAAAAGATGCTTCAACATAAGATCCTTCGGGTAGGTTTTGCTCGTCGGAATTGGCAATCTCAACAGCTTCCTCAAGGGAATCCGCTTCGATCTCCATCATTCCATACATTTGCCAAGAACAGGGGATTTTGTATTTGGGCATGGCTTTAGATTTCTTCGATTGTGGTCATGTTTTGGGGTTAGTTTACAGGGATGAACCTACGCGCACGGACGCCAAGTGTCAAGCACCATTTTCTCCAATTCTTGCCGTGAAAGTCATTCCGTCCATTCGTGCGGAATGTCCCGCGCTCCTGGAAGTCAAAATGATGCGCCAGCTCATGCAAAAGAATTTCGCGGAACAGACTGAATGATTTCAAAGCTTTTTTTGTGATTTGAATTTCTTCTTTCAACGGAGAGTAGCACCCAAGTCTGCGTTGGGTGTTAGTAAAACGAACACGCAAGTGTTTCGCGTTGTGTTGCGCCAAAGTCATTCGCGCATATTGGTTCGCCTCGTCAAGAGTCATGCCGCAAAAGTAGCTGGAAATTTTTGCTTGTCAAATAAAAAACTGGAATCCTGCAATCCTCAAATACCCAAATATGACTACGCCGCGCATTCGTAAGTCATTGATTTTCAACGGTTTACGGGGGGCGGCGGGGCCGCGCCCCGTAAATGCAACTAAGTTGCGTTTACCATGGTAGCAATTTGATCACCCTCGTCGTGTTTTCGATGACGGCGGCGATTGAGGCGAGGGCGACCACCATGATCGCCCCCGCCCCCACCACTTCCTCAAACTGGGAATCCTTCATCTTCAAGGATTTCGTCGGCGGCGGTTTTGACTGCGGCGACAATTTCCCTTTCGGGATCGCCTGATTCGATCATCGACTCGATCTCATCGAGCCATTCAGCGACAAGGCAGGTGTCGGGTAGGTCATAGAGTCCGAGTCCGCAGAGCGAAGAAACGCGGTTGTCGAGGAGTTGGATTGCTTTTTTGCGGTTTGTCATGGCGGGGTTAGTATGGGGTTGCGGTTAGAGATTGTCAACTCATTTTGATGCTGAAGGTCAGCACGTATGCTTCGGGATCGCCCGTGATCGTCTTCCCTTCTCTGTCAAGGATCACGTGCATATCTTCCCGAGTGAGGAACGTTCCTAGGTTGAGCTTGCATTCACTCGGAAGCTCTGGATAGCCTTTGTTCCACTTGATGTCTGTAATGCGGTAGGTCATGTGGGCGGTAACTTGGTTTGATTGTGGGTTAGTTATGCAGACTTGTCAACAAAAATTGATTCAATCGCACGAAAACCAGACCCGCGATTGAACTGAACCTCGCCATCTTGGGTGAGGGTTTGAAAATCCTCTTGGGGGAGATAGGTGAAACATCCATTTTCAAAGGCAATTTCATACATATGACCTCTCATGGCACAATAGTGGAAAGTGACGCAACTGATCACCTCTTTGTTTTCATAGCCTGGGGAGCCGTGGAAAACCTTGGTTCCTTCTTTGATGGGGTATTTCATGTTTTTGTGTGGTTAGAGTTGCCGCTCTTTTCGGGCGAGCGGCGAGCCGTGGGTCTATCTTGTAACTGCTTTTACTTGCAGGAACTTTATCACAAGGACGGGGGTTGTCAACGGGTTTTTCGGAAAAAAAATATTTTTTTTGCTTGACAATTACGGGCGGGGGCGGGGCCGCCCCCCGTAAATGCAACTAAGTTGCATTTAGCCGATGTATTCATTTTCCTCGTCGTATTCGCCCATGTAGGCAAGCTGCTCACAGACGTAGCGCGATTGATCGTTTTTGACGACCTTGAAAAACTCCTCGCGGTCGATTTCGACTACATCGCCCGTGTTGAGGGGCGAGACTGCGCGGTCTGGGTGAGCCGCGACATATGCCGCACGAAACCAAGACTGCTCTTCGTCCTGGGGCGAAAGAAGAGCTTGGGAAACCCAAGCGGCGTTCGCGTTGGCGGCGACCTTCGCGTTGAACACGCGAAAGAGTTGACCTTCGTGGCGGTGGTGGATGCTGATCAGTGACATGGGCGTATTGTAGGTTATGAGGTGGAAAAAAGCAACAGATTTTTTTACTTCCCGAAATTTTCGGGAAGCGGATCGGGCGCGGCGGCGGCTTGCAACTCCGCAAGCTCCGCGAGCGTTGCGAGATACTCTTCATAGTCGGCGGTGGTGAGCATGAGGCGGATGTCAGTCATGGGTGTAGTATGTCACAGATCGACGGGAACGCAACAAAAAAAATGATTTTTTTTTTCATGTAGCCATATCGTAACTCATTGATTTTCAACGGTTTACGGTCGGCGGCAGGGCCGCGCCCCGTAATTGAGAATGAGTCTCAACAAGAGATGGTAGGCAGTTTAGAGACATGCCGAGGTCTTCCACCACGAATCACCTTTTTTTACTTGACAGAATGCGCCGATATTCGCGGCGTTGTTTCCACATTCTGATTTCATATCTCACACCGAACACGGCAAAAGTTATGGCGAGGCTCAAAGCCATCCCGAGGGCGAGGCTTTCGAGGTGGATTGATTGATTGATTTCGATCATTGGTTTTTGTGTTTGGAGTTAGACCGCAAAGTCAATTCCCGCGAGATGCAGGGAACGATATTTGGCTTCGCCGCGATCATCGATGTCCTTGCAAAGAGCGGTGATAAAACGACGACCACCTTTCTTGGAAAAGGAAATGGAGTCGATGGAGATGATCTTGAAGATGCGAGGGCCATCGGGCTTGATGGTGGATTTGCCTTGCGGCAGGTAAGAGATGGTCGCGCCAGTCAACTTGGATGCGATCACTTCGGCGGGGGCTTTGTATTCGATGGTGTCAGTCATGGTGTTTGTTGGTTTGTTGCTTCGGGGAAAGTTTAGATCAAACGGGGCGGCGTGTCAATGGGTTTTTTTCCATTTCGAGAAACTTTTTTTCGAGGGTCAAAACGGCTTCCTTTCCGAAAATCTTTGCCCAGCTTTCGGGCGAGATGTCGGGGCGGTTTTTGCGGTTGAATTGATAGCTTGCAAACAGCAAGTGGTCGATTGCTTGCTTGGTTCCTTCGATGATTTCTTCGTCGCTGAACATGAGAAGAGATTACCACATGGCCGCGAAAACGCAAGAGTTTTTTCTTTTTTTTTGACTATTTTTTTCTTGACAAGTCGTAAGTCATTGATTTTCAAGGGTTTACGGGGGGCGGCAGGGCCGCGCCCCGTAAATGCAAGTAAGTTGCGTTTATCGCCACTGCTCTTCAAATTCCTCCTCCGTAATCTCTTCGACCACCCACGGGTTGCGCCGATTGGGGCGCGGATTGGGGATGCCGAAGGCATCGCGTAGAGCGGCCTCGCGGGTGCGACCGCTGCCCAAAAGGCAACGGCCAAGATGAACTGCCGAAGGGGTGGATACGACAAACACGGTGTTGGTGTTGGACATGAAGAAAAATTACCAGAAGCCGACGAAAACGCAAGAGTTTTTTTTCGAGGCTGCAATTTTTTTTCTACAAATAGCTGCAATTTTTTGCTTGACAAATAGAGGGCGGAGGGTTAGTCTTATTGCAAGTTATTTGCGTTTACGGGGGGGCGCGGGGCCGCGCCCCGTAAATGCAACTAAGTTGCATTTAGGGTTGGCGTGGTCGAAGTGGTCACATCACTTCAAACCCAATCGTAGTCACTCCAATCTCATCCCATCGGGCAATTCTGCTGCCGATGGCCTTTTCGACTACTTGCGCGGGAGTCGCTCCGTTTTCGAGGTCGAGGGTGACTTCCATTTCGTAGACGTTTCCATCCACGTTTTGCACGTCGTCAATCTCGACGTAGGACAGATCCGTTTCTTGGCCGAAGTCATTCGGTAGAAGCTTCCAGAACAAGTCATGGATGAAGTCCCCGACCTCGTTTTCAGTCAGTTTTTCGAGATGGTTGATGGAAACGGCCAACTTGATGGTGGTGGTGGTGGTGTC
>SXGQ01273599.1_pt1 | contig 11138 bp, 11 predicted proteins | sample 3178371 | NCBI WGS metagenome assembly SXGQ01 (sample SAMN11356859, study PRJNA531348) | freshwater metagenome | isolation source: freshwater sample F1-20 | place: China: Fuxian Lake, Yuxi | collected 2017-12-25 | reverse complement strand
GGCGTTATTGATGAACAATATTCCTTAGGTACATCCGACAGTAAAAATGCGAAGAAGAGTGGAGTTATCTATGAAGAGAACGTAGATACTCTACGAATTCCCTCGCTCCTATTTTCATATGAAGAAGTTGTCAAACCGCCAAATAATCTATCTTGGTTTAATGTCCTTTCTGCTTGCACGGGATTAGATGATCCCGCCTGCGCAACCGCTAATTTTGTAAAGTATTACGCCCACATGCCACCGTGCAAGAGTTCCATTGAAGTTGACTGCATTGAAAGCATTTATGCAATCGCCCCGGGCTCGTCGGCACGTATTGATGGTATTTTTAAAGAGTCAATTCCTAATGCTGTTGCGCGCCCCTACCAAGCGCGCCCAGAGATTGGTCTTCCTCAAGGTTCTGTTTCTGGAGTTTGGGAAATTCCAAACATTAAACACGGTGGAGGTTCGTCAAACTTTGCAGCGATTGTCTCTCAAGTAGGTTCTTTCAAACGAAATGGAACATCTTGGATCGCGCAACCCGCAGGATCAGATATTCATAATAATGGCGATTTCCGTGCCGCTATTTTTCCCGTGAATATTGTTCGTGACTCAAGATATAAATCAATAATTGCAGATATCCAGCCACGAGATAATGGAACAAGTGGTTGGATAACCATCGGAGATAAGGGTGAGCATCGCCCTGAATTTTGTGCACTTGTAGGGAAAGGCGTATGTGCACAGAGACAGAGTTTTCCAGATGAAATTAAATTTGGAATGGTTTTGAGATTTTCAAAAGTAATAAGTGGCTGGCTGCACGGTCGCATAGATTCGCCTGAAGTAGATTACGAATTAACCAGCTATGGCACGCGTGTAGATATCAAAGGCTACTCAACTCGAGTGCCAATCCTGGCTGGGTTCGCGACTCTTAGTGACTTTTCAGATGTAAATCCCAAGCAGATTCCTAGGTTAATAGAGGGACAATCTGTAATCGAAGCAGCAGCCGGGATTGGGGTAATAGATCGCTTTAATATTTGGGCAAAAGCGCTTAAGGATAAGGCGGTTGCAAACCCAACACAGTGGACACTTTATAATTTATCTCAACGCGATATTGCAACCTCAAGCGAATGCATTAAAGAGTCAAAAACTCTTGCGGGATTTGTGACTACTAATTCAACGACCTACACAGCAACTCCACCTATTTTCAATCAATCAACCGGAACACTGGATTACAAAGTTGCCTCGCCACACTACTTGGCAGATGGCAAGGAGTTTCTAGGAAAGTATCACTTATACATAGACTCAAAAGTAGCCAGGTGTATCTATAAGTTTAGTGATGCGCCTGTCTCTGCTTCCGTATCCATTACTTCATCTGATGGTGGACAGCAGAACATTGCTACAACTGTTGTTAATGAAAAAGATGGTTGGATTGTTTTAAGTGCTCTAGGCTTTACTTTCTCATCGCCAACCTTAAAAGTGAAGTTAACTCAGAGTTCACCCGTGGTTGCTCCAGAACCTAGCGCTAAGCCAAACGAAATTCCTGATCCTGCGCCAAAAGTGGCTGTTGCTCAAGTTGCTAAAAAGAAGGTTATATCTTGCGTTAAAGGTAAAATGACTAAGAAAATAATTGCCACATCACCGAAATGTCCGGCTGGATATAAGAAGCAGTGAGTTAAGCAGTACCTAAAAAAGAATCAACGTAAGGATTAAATAAGTGAAATTGATCGCCCTCAGCGCAGATTTAGAAAGAATTGTTGCGCAGGATTTTAAATCGTTGCATTCAGGTGGTGGGCGAAGTTCAATTCAGGGCGGGCAAAGTGCCGCTGATAAGGCGCTTGCACAATTAAATATTGCCGGTTATGCAAAGGATCGATCGGAAGTATTGCCCCGTGAGGCACGTGGGGCTTCAGTGCTATCCCCTTACATTCGTCATAACTTGCTGCCTTTGCAAAGAGTCTGGGATCACGTGGCTAAGGCGCCGTTTTCAGATCGTGAAAAATATCGTGATGAATTGTTATGGCAAGAGTATGCGCGCCATCTATATGCGCGAATCGGTACCCGACTATTTAGCAATCTACGTTTTGAACAAATCTGGGATAAGCCAGGTAATGGTTGGCCTGAAGGTATGGCCTGTGTTGATTTTGCTACAAATGAATTAGTCGAAGATGGATGGTTAGTTAATCAAACCCGGATGTGGTTGGCCTCGCACTGGACGGTACGTAATGAGATTGGTTGGTTGCATGGTCAAGAAGAGATGTATCGCCACTTACTTGATGGTTCACGGGCGGCAAATCTTTTAGGTTGGCAATGGACGGTTGGCACCGGCACCGGAAAGCCCTATGGCTTTGCGCGTTGGCAAGTGCAAAAACGTGCGCCAGAACTTTGTGGAGGGTGTGCATTGAAAAGTAAGTGCCCGATTCAGGAATTTCCGGATGAGGTCTCCTTAGATGCGGCACCTCACGAAGCGCTACTTTTGGCTGACCCAGATCTTGCGGCAACTACTGGGCCAATTAATGTAAAAGAAAATAAAATACCTACGCTGGTTTTGTTAACGGTGGATTCATTAGGAGATGCAGATCCCGCGTTAGTAGCGAACCCAGAGTTACCGGTTGCATTTGTCTTTAATGAAAGTGCACTGGCAAAACTTCAACTATCTTCAAAGCGGATTTATTTTTATCTGGAAACTTTGCAGGATTTAGCAACCCGGCGAAACTTAACGGTTTATCTCGGTGATCCCTATGAGTTTGCCCAACAGAATTCTGTAGCGATTACTTATGCGCCGGTTCCGAGTTTTGCTAAATTCAAAGATTTGGCACAGATTCATCCATTCCCTTGGTTGAAATCACCACATCCGCTTTCGGTTCGATCCTTTAGCGCTTGGCGTGGGAAATTAAAGTAAGCAGCGATTAAGCAGATTTGTAATTTGCTGGAACTGGTTCAGGAATAGTTACCGGCTGTGGCATGGCAGGGGCAGGTTCATTTTCACGCTCTCGACGGACTTTGCGCTCTGGTTCGCCAATTTCGGCCACTGCGATCACCCCTTCTCACTCTTTTACAAGAGTAGCAAATCTCTTTTGTCTGGGCTGGCTGAAATTGAGGCTCAGATTGCCAGTGCAGGCAAATGAGGTAATTACGAGATGAGCCAAATCGGGCTGGGGTGTTGAATATGGGTATGGGTATGGATCAGAAGCGCTTTAAGCAGTGGGCTATTAGAGTCATTCGGATCTATCCGTTGATCGCAATTGGTCTGCTCGGTGTCGCGTATTTATTGGGCGGCTTTAGCGAACGAAGTAACCCTTTGGTCCCTCGCGTAGTAGTGACCGGAATGCTTTATGGGTTAATCGTAGTCGTCCCACTGATAGCGATTCTGATATTTGTTGGATTTTCAATCTCTGAGGATCGATCCCGAAACCGCAATCTAAAAAATTTAGAAAATCTTCCAGAGGGAGATCCTTTTGATCTAGCTCAAGAAGAAATGCATGGATTTAAAATTGTTTCATTAACCGGAGAATCGCCGACATTTACTGGAGTCACAGGCGATACATATAAATTTGATGGGAACGCCATCTGTAAAGAGTTCCCAGATCATGTTCCGCCTGTTATTGGTTGTGAGTGTGGTTTTTATGCATTTAAAGAGCGCAGGGATGCCCAGTTTGAGTTATCGATACATCCTGGTTTTTTCGTAATTGATGTTGATTTATTTGGTATTGGATTTTCGCACAAGTATGGCTACAGGGCGGAGAGTCAGCGAGTCAATTCACTTGAGTTTCCAAAGCGATGCATGCGCTGCAAAGTTTTACCTGCACGGGTATTTATTAAGAGTTATAAAATTGGATATGGCAACAACGCATGGTGGCACTGGTCTGTGCGCTGCTCATCATGTGTAAGAGGTGTCAAGCCAGAGAATAGGCTTACAATTGAGCAGATGAGTAAAAAATTACATGTGGAGATCAATTAAATATACTTAAGGCCAAAATACAGTTTCGGGGTAGTATTTTCTGGTCTCTGTGAGATGCTTTTCTCATGAGTACATCCACTTCAGCGCAAGACAAAGTAGGCCGAGGCATGGCGATCATGCTGCTAATCACTGGGGCTGGTCACTTCATTGTTCCGGGACCGGTTGATCAACTTGTTCCCGCATTTTTGCCCGGTGAAGCCAGGATCTGGACCTATTTAAGTGCTGTAGCCGAGATTGTTATTGCGTTAATGCTTCTTGCTCCCCTTGGTAAAATGATTGCTGGAAAATCAATTCGGCTGTGGGGCGCATACAGTGCCTTTGCGCTCTTCATCGCTGTCTATCCAGCCAATATCAACATGGCGATTCAGTGGAGTTCACGGGATCTGCCAGAACCGCTATTTGCTTATGCACGGCTACCTTTGCAATTTGGACTTTTCTATTGGGCGTGGGCACTGGCAAAAGATATAAAGATTAAAAGTCAGAGTGCATAACTTTAAAAGGTGTTTAGCACTCTGATCTCACATCGACTTGGATGTTAACTCTTAAAGCTTAGGCAGTAGCCCAATACATTCGTATCTCTGTCTGCAGTAAGATAGCCGTATGAACCGTCGTTTGGTTGGGAAAACCACCGCCCTAGTTGTGGCACTTTCGGCGGCAAATATTACTCATGCAGGTGGAGTTGTTCCAGGTACCTCTTGTAAGTCTCTGGAACAAACTAAAATCGTGAATTCATTCAAATTTACTTGTATTAAGTCTGGAAAGAAATTGGTTTGGAGTAAGGGCAAGAAAGTTGTAGTCGCTCCAACCCCAACCCCAGCCACTATTGAACCTGCCACAACTTCTTACCTAGATATCAACGCCTGCCAGTTAAAGCAGAACTACTCCAATTTTTTTAATACAGGCTTTGGATTTCCTCGCTCTCAAAATCGACTTAAAAATAGTGGAAATGTCCGAGGAATTGTCATTTACGTCGAATTTACAGACTTGAAAGGGTTGGACGACCCTTCTCAAGACGCTAAGTCATTTATTCCGAACTTTGTATCTTTTTATCGGTCAAATTCCTATAACAATCTAAACTTCATAGTGGATGTTCATCCAAAATACGTAAGTATTAATAAATCGTCATCTGCTTACGACATGAATACTTGGGGAGGTGGAAATCCTTACAATTATTTCAGTGATGGATTAAAGGCGGCTGACCCATTTATTGACTTTTCAATTTATGAGTTTGCCATAATTATTCCTCCTAAAGATATTGCAACAATTATTTATGGACCTTCTTTCCCTTTACCGCCCAGTGGGCTTGAGGGTAAAACAAATGAAAAAGTTCTATACAACGGGGCTGTAGGTGGTGCTGACCAAAGAAATCGCTCTACAAGATGGATTTGGTTAGCTCATGAAATAGGACATACCTTAGGTATGGAACATCAGTATTCCGATTTGAGTAAACCTGTCTGGGACTTAATGGATAACGTTTATGACTTTGTTGGTCCAGAGTTATTAGCCTGGCATCGTTTTTTACAAGGCTGGCTTGTTGAATCACAGATTAATTGTTTATCCGTTGACTTACTAAGTGGTGGCGCAACAACCCATTTTGTTACTCCCCTAGCGCATAACAGTAAAGACCTTAAAACTGTAATCTTAAAAATTTCGGAAACACAGGCACTTGTAATTGAGTCAAGAAAGCAGTTAGGTTTTGATACCCTAAATAATCAGACAAATCTCGAGGGCGTCTTAGTCTATTTAGTTGATGTTAACAAACGTTCAAATGAGAGTGCTGTAACTCTTGTATTAACTCAAAATCCAAGGCGAGCTTACAACGGACAATTAGCAGGAACTTTGACCTCTGGTGAAAAGGTGAATTTTTCAGGAATACAAGTAGAAGTTTTATCAACGTCTGCTAAAGGCGACATGGTTAAAGTCTCAAGGCAGTAATCAATAGTGGAGTAGCAACGAGGTAGCAACGCGAACTGAGGTTGCAACGCCTCTATAGCCACTATTGAGTAAAACAAGCCTGTGTTATAAGGTTCATCGTGTAAGAAGCAGTGCTTAAACCACTACTTCCGTTAACTCTTAAGTAAAGATTACGAAGAGTGATAAATGCAGAGTGGCCGCATGCGACGAACCATGAGGCCACTTAGTGTGCGTACCACTGACGGGAATCGAACCCGCTACACTTCCCTTAGGTCAAAAGGGTGCTCTATCTAATGAGCTACAGCGGTACGCGATTAGGAATCTAGATTAATTACGTACCGCAAAATCAAATTAATGTATGGCTGGGTTGTCGAAGCACCTAAAATCTCGCTTTTTCTACTAAACTAAGCGCATGAATAAAATGCTTAGCCTGACCAGGTATGCAGTGGTAGTTCCGGCTCTGGCTTCCATTTTAGGAGCGCTGCTACTAATGGCTCAGGGATCAATTGAGATGGTGATGGTACTTATTGAGGCGATCTCAAATGAGTTAACTCTTAAAGAGTCAATCGTTGATGTGTTGACTGCGATAGATGCGATCTTACTAGGAACAGTACTTTTGGTTATTGGCTACGGAATTTATGAGTTATTTATTGATGCTGAAATTGATGTGCCCACCTGGCTCAGAGTTGATGATCTCGATGATTTGAAATCAAAACTAATTGGTGTGGTAGTTGCGATTATTGCAGTGGTATTTGTTGGTGTATTTGTTGATACTGACCGATCAGATGATGTTGTTTCCTACGGTCTCGGAGCCGGAGCAATAGTGTCAGGGCTCGCTATTTTTGCCTTTGCAACTAAAAAAGAAAAAAGTGGCTCAAGAACTAATAAGGTAAAAGAGTAATCCCCCTATTTGCTTGTTGCTACTCCTAGATTGGCTAGATCAGCAAATCCACCTTTGTTGTAATTAGTAATTGTTGTGAATCCAGCTTCAGCCATCTTCCCTGCTGCAATCGAAGACCTGCGTCCACTTCGGCAGCCTTTAACTTTATGGAAAAGGCTTAACTAAAATATTCGTTAACTCAAAATACTAAGCGCAGCAATAGCGCTATCAAATCCCTTATCTTCAAAACTGTCTGGGAATCCCGCACGGGCTTTTGCTTGTTCGATTGTGTCGCACATCAAGACGCCAAACCCAATTGGTTTAGATCTACTTAATGAAACTTGCATGATTCCTGATGTCACTCCCTGACATACGTAATCAAAATGTGGAGTCTCTCCGCGCAGGACAAGACCGACAACAACTGCAATATCCAAGCCAGAATCAAATGCAAGTTGGGCAGCAAGTGGAAGTTCAAAGGATCCAGCTACTTTGCGGTGTTGAATAGTAGAAATTCCAGCACTCTGAAATCCTCTAACCGCACCATCTACTAGAGATTGGCAAATCTCTGGGTGCCAAGATGCGCTAATCACAACCGCATTTAAGTTAAGTGATTTCTTGATTTTAATATCTGGTGAATTTCCGGCCATTAGATCTCCCCTAACGTGTGACTCATTAGATCACGCTTGCTTTGCAAATACTTTCTATTGAACTCATTAACTCCAACTTGGAGTTTGCGCTTCTTGAGATTAATTCCTGATCCTTCAAAGGCGGCTAACTTCTCTGGATTATTAGTTAGTAATTCAATATCAGAGATACCAAGTGCTTTAAAGATTGAGATCGCATCTTTATAGGATCTTTCATCAACTTCGTGGCCAAGAGAAATATTTGCCTCGAGCGTATTTTGCCCGGCATCTTGCAGCGCGTAAGCCCGAATCTTTTCTCCTAGTCCAATCCCCCGACCTTCATGATCGCGCAAGTAAATCACCAAACCAGAGCCATTCTCTTCAATCTCGTGAATGGCCTGCATTAATTGCGGACCACAATCACACCGTAAAGACCCAAAAGCATCTCCGGTTAAGCACTCTGAATGAATTCGGCTTAAGAGATTGGTTGTTGTTAGGTCGCCAAGAGCTAGAACGGCGTGCTCTACTCCACTGCGTGAAGTAAATGTAGCGAACTTCCATTGGTGCTCACCAAGTGGCAATTTAGCCCACTCAAATGCAACCTGAGTTTTTGATTCCTTCTTTGCTACATGCGCTTTAATCTCGGCAATTGAAATCTTTTTGATCGAATGCTTTTTTGCAAAGTTATCCAAATTCGCACCGCGCATCATTGATCCGTCATCATTTACTAACTCTGAAATAGCCGCCACTGGATATGAATCGGTTAATTCACACAAAGCGGCACCGGCTTCAGTATGCCCACCTCGCGCGTGTACGCCGCCATGAACTGAGACCAACGGAAAGATATGACCCGGGCGCAAAAATTGTGCAGCTTTTGCATTTGGATCGGCAAGGGCGCGCAATGTATTTGCTCGCTCTTGAGCACTAATACCAGTTGTGCGTCCTTCAATTAGATCAACAGAGACGGTAAATGCGGTCTCGTGACTATCTTCATTGCATTCAACCATCATTGGAAGTTTGATTCGCTTGGCAATCTCATTATTAATCACACCGCAGATAACACCTGAGGTATGTCGGACCATGAAACCGACTTTTTCAGTGGTGGCAGCCGCTCCTAACAAGATTAAATCGCCTTCATTTTCCCGATCAGAGTCATCGGTGACAATTAAGAACTTTCCGTTTTTGAAATCTGCTAATGCAGCGGCAAAATCACTCATTACTTCACATCCTTCTTGGCTAGAAGGCGCTCGACATATTTGGCGAGGACATCTACTTCAACATTGACGAGATCACCAGATTTTTTAGATGACAAATTTGTTCGCTCTAAAGTCTCAGGAATTAGCCAGACGGTGAGGACATCATTTGTGTCGTTAATTTCACCAACAGTCAGTGAGACGCCATCAAGGCAGATGGAACCTTGATTCACTATGTACTTACTTAAATGCGCCGGCACTTCAACATCAAATTGAGCCCACTTATCCCCTGGGGTTAATCCAATTACTTTTGCGACCCCATCAACATGGCCTTGAACGATGTGACCACCCAGACGTGAAGTGGCAAGGGCGGCAAGTTCTAGATTTACTGGTGAGCCAATAACGGCTTGTGAAAGCGATGTCAGGGCCAGAGTTTGAACCATTACATCAGCTGTAAATATTGTTCCAGATACAGAGGTAGTGGTTAGGCAGACCCCACTAACAGCGACTGAATCTCCCTCTTTGATCTCTGAAATCAAAACTGGTGCGTTGATGGTGAATACCGCGGAGGTCTCACCTTTATTGATTGAGGTGATGGTTCCAAGTTCTGCGACAAGTCCAGTAAACATCATTCACCATTCCTAATGCGATAGACCGATTTAACATCCCCGTCAAGAACCACAGTGCTGATGTGATCTAGCCGCATTTGATTGCTAATCGTTGATGGAAAATCAAAAGCGAAAAATTGTTTACCGGAACCCAACAATGACGGTGCCTGATAGATGACAAGTTCATCTATTAAGCAGTGATCGACCATCGCACTCGCTAATGTCATCCCGGCTTCGACAAATACTTGATTAATTTCTAATTCATTTAACTTTTCTACCAGTAGATCTAAATCTTTTGATTTCACAACTACAGTCTGCGCAGCAGAATCAAATACTTGTGCATCTTTCGGCAACTCTTGCTCGCCGCAAATAACCCGGATTGGATTATGGGAGTAGCCAGCAAAATCACCACGCGGAATTAAATGTGGATCATCAGTGATAACGGTATTGGTGCCAACCAAGATCGCATCTGCTTGGCGGCGCAATATTTGGACATCAGCACGCGAGGTTTCATTAGTAATCCATTTAGAAGTTCCATCTGTCGCTGCAATCTTCGCATCAAGAGTTGTTGCGACTTTCCAAGTAAAAAATGGTCGATTCTTTTTGATTCTCATTAGCCAGGCACGATTGGCATACGCGGCTTCTTCTTTTAGAACTCCTTCTACAACTTTGATTCCGGCAGATCGCAACGCCTCTGCTCCACCTGATGCAACTGAGTTGGGATCGTTAACGGCAAACACAACGGTTGAGATTCCAGCTTCAATAATTGCTTGCGTGCATGGGCCAGTACTTCCGGAGTGATTACATGGTTCTAATGTCACAATAATGGTTGCGCCTTTTAGATTTTTCGTGGCATTAGCGATCGCAAATACTTCGGCATGATCTTTGCTCTTCATTCGATCATGAAAACCTTCACCGATTACAGTTCCAGCGTCATCAATAATCACAGCGCCAACGATTGGATTTGGCGCAGTCTTACCTAAACCTTTTTCGGACAGGGCAATGGCACGTTGCATCGCAACTGTGTAATCCATATCTACCCCCACTCAAATATCGAGTCGCCGGGGTGAGTGCATGAAAGCACAAAGAGGGTAGGCGAAAACGCCTACCTTTTGTTGGTTCCTCTCATCCGGACTTTAACCGTCGGTCTCAGAATTTCACTGAGTCAACCGATACCTGGCTGGCATCGGGTCGCGGACTATAACCGCCGGTTCGAAATTACATCGACCCCGGAAACAACATGGCAATTCTACTGCGTGGCCTGCCGATATAGCGATTTCCAGCCTGTTTGAGGGCCCATACACTTATGAGGTGCGAGTGGTGGCTTCGGGTATTGGGATCGGCCTGGTCTTTGTCTATGTGATCGGATCAGGGCTTTGGGTGAACACCCGAGATGGTTGGTATCGCGGATTAAATCAACCACCGTGGCAGCCACCTGATTTTATCTTTGGATTGATCTGGCCATATAACTTTGTAGTTTTAGGAATTGCCGCGTATGTAGTTTCTAATCGGTTAAGTACTGTATCTGTAATCACTTATTTAACTGTCTTCGCACTCAGTGTTGCAGCAGCTTTGACCTGGGCTTTTCAGTTTTACCGACCACACAATCTTGAAGCGGCTTCTATCGCTTTGTCATTAGTTGCGGCATTAACTGTTGTATTACTCGTGATTGCAGCACGCGCATCATTGCCGATGTTGATCGCTTTATTGCCATATCAAATCTGGGTAATCATTGCGAGTTTTTTAAGTTGGAGTTACGCAAGATTAAATTGATTAATTTTTCAATTTTCCAATTTTGTAGGAATCTAATTGTCCAATTGGTCCGGCACGCCCAGTATGTTGTGCTTTAAAGGCACTAGTTCCGTCAACACCACACAATGACAAGATTGCATTTTCGCCACCAGGATGAGATTTGATCCACGTAGTTAAGTTATAGACATTCTCATCAACGATAGTCCAACAATTTTTATCATTGTTGTTTTTCTT
>SXGQ01045123.1_pt1 | contig 11139 bp, 12 predicted proteins | sample 3178371 | NCBI WGS metagenome assembly SXGQ01 (sample SAMN11356859, study PRJNA531348) | freshwater metagenome | isolation source: freshwater sample F1-20 | place: China: Fuxian Lake, Yuxi | collected 2017-12-25 | reverse complement strand
GGATTGCTACATATGGAGATTGTTCGCGAACGGTTAGAACGTGAAGCAGGACTTGATCTAATCTCCACTGCACCAAACGTGGTATACAACTTAACACTCGATGATGGAACGATTGTTAAAGTTACTAATCCAAGTGAATTCCCGATGACAAAAATTGATGAAGTACGTGAACCAATTGTGCGCGCAACTATTTTGGCGCCAAGTGAATTTATCGGAGCCATTATGGAACTTTGCCAAACTAGACGCGGTGTCCTACAAGGCATGGATTACTTGTCTGAGGACCGAGTCGAGATTCGTTATACACTTCCACTTGGTGAGATTGTATTTGACTTTTTCGATAGTTTGAAATCTAAAACTCGTGGCTATGCCTCACTCGATTACGAACCAATTGGTGAAGCACCAGGTGAACTTGTAAAAGTTGATATTTTGTTACAAGGCGAAGCTGTTGATGCATTCAGTGCAATTGTGCACCGCGATAAAGCGTATGCATACGGCGTAATGATGACTGGAAAATTAAGAGAGTTGATTCCCCGTCAACAATTTGAGGTTCCAATTCAGGCTGCTGTTGGATCCAGAATCATTGCTCGCGAAAGTATCCGCGCTATGCGTAAAGACGTATTGGCGAAATGTTACGGTGGAGATATCAGTCGTAAGCGCAAACTTCTAGAAAAGCAAAAAGAAGGAAAGAAGCGTATGAAGATGGTTGGCCGCGTTGAAGTTCCTCAAGAAGCATTTATTGCTGCTCTTTCGACAAATGAAGAGGTAGATAAAGCCAAGGCCAAGAAGTAATAGTGGAAAAGAATTACTTAAAGCCGTTATCTTTTTATATTCATATTCCATATTGCATAAGAAGATGTGGTTATTGTGATTTCAACACGTACACCCCGAGTGAATTAAAAGAAGGCGAAGCTAGCGTTGCTAAAGTTTCACAAGGGTATGTAGATGCAGCAATTATTGAGATTAATCAGGCTTTTGCTTTTTTCAATGACAAAAATCAGGTGCGCCCAATCGAGACTGTCTTTTTCGGTGGAGGTACCCCGACATTACTTCCAGCTGCTGATTTAGCACGCATACTTGATGAATTAAGAGAAAAATTTGGCTTTTCCGAAAATATTGAAATAACAACAGAAGCTAATCCAGATTCAGTAAACGCTGTTGATTTAAAGAACTTAAGAACAGCAGGCATGAATAGAGTTTCTTTTGGAATGCAATCTGCCAAAACCCACGTTTTAGCAACATTGGATCGAACACACAATCCGGCTCGCGTTAGCGAAGTTGTTAATGAGGCTATAGAAGCTGGGTTCGAACATGTATCTCTTGATTTGATTTACGGAGTACCAGGCGAGTCAATTGAAGATTGGAAAGAAAGCGTTACTGCTGCCTTATCTCTTCCGATTGATCACTTAAGTGCGTATGCATTGATCGTTGAAGAGGGCACCAAGTTGGGCGCGCAAGTTCGACGCGGTGATGTAGTCATGCCACCAGATGATGAAAGTGCGGACAAATATTTATTGGTGGATGAGTTGGCCACAAAAGCCGGTATGGATTGGTATGAGGTTAGTAATTGGTCATTAACTGGTGGGAAAGCGCGTCACAACATTGCTTACTGGCACAGTAATGATTGGTGGGGAATCGGTGCTGGTGCGCACTCGCATGTGCAGGGAGTCAGATGGTGGAATGTAAAACATCCCACGACATATATTTCGAAAGTTAGTAGCGGTGAATCACCGATGTTGGAAAATGAAGTTCTTACAAAAGAGCAGATGCGGTTTGAAGAGATTTTGTTGCGGATCCGACTCTCTTCTGGTTTACCACTAGATTTTTTCACTGAGACCGAATTGGTAATTCTGAATTCTTATCTTGCTCAAGGCCACTTAGATGAGAAGGCATGGCAATCAGGGGAACTTAAATTGTCGATATCGGGCCGTTTGCTCGCAGATCAAATAGTTAGATCATTAGACAATTAGCACAAATAAGCAGTGATCCTAAAAGTCGATGGAGTATTCTCTATTTATGGAAACTTTCAACTTAGTACTTTCGATCATTTTGGCAATTATTTTCTTTCTAGCTGGAGTATCAAAAGCCAGTGGAAATGAGAAAGGGCTATCCGGAACACGTGATGTTGGGGTTAAAGATTCACTTGCCCGGGTCATCGGAATCTTCGAGGTGCTGGGTGCTTTCGGAATTTTGCTTGGAATTAGAGTCACCGCTATTGGCTGGTTAGCTTTGGTGGGGCTGTGGTTTGTGATGGCTGGAGCCGTTGGGGTTCACTTCCGGGCCGGCAAAGGATCCACCGCCCTGCCGGCATTTGTACTTTTGACCGCACTTTCGATCGCCCTAGTCACTATTTAGGGGGTAAATTTGGCACTCGACCGAGTTAAGTGCCAATACTTAACTTGCTTAGCCTTTTAAATCTAGGAGCTTTTGATGATCGCCGATCGCCGCCTCGAGATATTACGAGCGATCGTTGATGATTACGTTGCCACAAATGAACCTGTTGGCTCAAAAGTTTTAGCTGCCCGACACTCTTTAGGAATTTCACCGGCAACAATTCGCAATGAGATGGCACTTCTTGAAGAAGAGGGCTTGATTTCTCAGCCACATACAAGTGCCGGGCGAATACCAACCGATCTTGGATATCGAGTTTTTGTTGATCGCATTTCTACGGTGAAACCATTGTCTGCACCTGAGCGTCGGGCAATCGATCACTTCTTAGAAGGAGCAGTAGATCTTGATGATGTAGTTAATCGAACCGTCCGTTTACTTGCTCAAGTTACAAAGCAGGTAGCAATTGTTCAATATCCATCTCTTTCAAAATCTGCAGTCAGACATATCGAGATTTTACCTTTGACTCCAATGCGCCTAATGATTGTTTTAATCACAGATACCGGACGGGTAGAACAGCGAATTGTTGAATTAGCTAACCAAATGAGCGAAGCACATGTTGCAAAACTCCGAAGTCAACTTAATTTACTTTGTGCTGGAGAGAAATTAAATTTAATACCAAACACGTTAAAGAGTTTTACTGAAAAATTTGAACCTACCGAGCGAACAAACGTCACCTCAGCCGTTAATGTAATTCTTGAAATGACAATCGAAAGAAGTGAAGAAAAAGTAATAGTTTCGGGTACTGCAAATTTGGCACGAATCCCAAGTGATTTCCCAACTAGCTTTCATCCGATTCTGGAAGCACTGGAAGAACAAGTTGTATTACTACATCTACTTGGCGAAACAGCAGATGGAACTAAAGTTAAAATTGGCCACGAACAAGACAACACCAATCTTCAATCAACGAGCATTGTTACATCAGGATATGGGCCTGAAGGAGAGCGAGTAGCTAACTTAGGAATTATTGGGCCAACTCGAATGGATTACTCTGGATCAATGAGTGCGGTAAGCGCAGTCGCTAGATATGTAAGTCGCTTCCTAGAAGAAGGATTTTAATGGCTGATTTCTACGATGTGCTTGGTGTGGAAAGAAATGCATCAAGTGATGAGATCAAACGTGCATATCGCAAACTTGCTCGTGAATTGCATCCAGATATCAATCCAGATCCAGTTGCGCAAAATCGATTTAAGGAAGTAACTGAAGCGTATGAAGTTTTAAGCGATCCAGATAAGCGTTCTAATTTTGACCGCGGGGGACAGGGCTTTAATTTTGGCGGTGGCGGTGGTGGATTTGGTTTTGGTGACATCATGGATGCCTTTTTCGGCGGTGGTGGTTCAAGAGGTCCTCGCCCACGAGTGCGCAGAGGTCAAGATGCGTTAATTCGAATTGAAATTGATTTGATGGAAGCAACTTTTGGAAGTGACCGTGAGATCACAGTTGAAACTGCATTAGTTTGTACGAAATGCACGGGATCTGGATCCTCAGGTTCAGCGCAACCAACTCAATGTCATATCTGCCAAGGTCGCGGAGAAGTTCAACAAGTAACGCGATCAGTTCTTGGACAGGTCATGAGTTCCAGGCCATGCGCCAACTGCCAAGGGTTTGGAAGTGTCATCACCGATCCATGCCGTGAATGCGCGGGAGATGGAAGAGTGCGATCACGCAGAACATTAAATGTGCAGATTCCAGCTGGTGTTGAAACTGGAAATCGAATTCAGATGAGCGGCCAGGGAGAAGTTGGACCTGGCGGCGGACCAGCAGGAGATCTATATGTTGAAATTGTTGAGAGACCACACGAATATTTAGTCCGCAGTGGTGATGATTTGCATATGGCACTAACAATTCCCATGACAAGTGCGGTCCTTGGCGCAACAGTGAGTATTGAGACGCTAGATGGTGAAAGCAAAGTTGATATCAAGGCTGGCACTCAAAGTGGCACTGTAATTCCAATTAAGAACCGCGGAGTGACTAAGTTGCGAAGTTCTCAGCGTGGTGAGCTATTTGTGCATGTAGAGGTAGTAATCCCAACCAAGTTAAATAAGGCTGAAGAGGAATTACTTCGTAACTTCGCGAATTTACGTGGAGATACAGCTGAAAGTGCAAAAGTAGATAACCGTGAAAATGGTTTATTTGGCCGCCTTAAAGATGCACTTGGCCGTTGATGCTATCTACTTTTTTTGTAGCAGAGGGAACTGATTTTTCAGCGAATCAAATTGAAGTTGGTGGAGATGAAGCACACCATGGAGTTAATGTCCTTAGGTTAAAGCAATCAGAAGAAGTAAAAATCAGTGATGGTGTAGGAAGTTGGGGTATAGGCAAAGTTAGCCAAATCAGCAAGAAGAGTTTTATAGTTGAAATCTCTGATCGTGGATTCGAGCACGCTCCTAAACAACGAGTCATTGTGGTTCAGGCAATTCTAAAAAGTGATGCAAATAAAGAAGCGGTAGATTTCTTAACACAAGTTGGAGCTGATGAAATTATTCCTTGGCAAAGTCAGCACAGTATTGGAAAGATTGATGATAAGAGTTTAAGTAAGTGGCAAAGTACTACACGGGAAAGTTCAAGACAATCTCGCAGAGTGAGAATTCCGATAATCTCTAATGCTTATTCAACTGAAAGCTTGATCTCAAAAATTAAAAATTCACAAAATATCTTTGTATTGCATGAATCAGCCGAAAGCCGACTCTCTCAGATTGAAATAAACAAAGATGCAGATGTGATTTTGATTGTTGGTCCAGAAGGTGGATTGAGTGAAATTGAAGTTAATACTTTTGTCGCTGCTGGCGCAAAAATAGTTCGTCTTGGAGAGAGCGTGTTGCGTGCTGCAAATGCCGGCGCTGCTGCCGCATCCGTTGTAATGTCCCGAACAGGAAAGTGGTAGTAAGGTGAAAAAGAAGAAGGAGGTGATTGTTAGTTGAGCGAAAAAGATTGTTTATTTTGTAAATTTTCTAAAAGTGAAATCCCGGTACCAAAATTATTTGAGGATCAAGATATTTTTGTGATTGCTGATATCGCCCCACAAGCCCCAACACACCTTCTGTTGATACCAAAAAAACATTATGAAAACGGTGCTGAAGTGGCCCAGAAAGACCCACAAGCCGCAGCAAAACTGCTGACCAAAGCTGGTGATCTAGCCCAAGAAGCAGGATTATCTGGCTATCGCTTAACTTTTAATACTGGGGCTGAAGCGGGTCAGAGTGTTTTTCACGCTCATTTGCACCTATTAGGTGGACGTTCCTTTACTTGGCCTCCGGGCTAGACTGGTATTAATGGAGCCGAATAACGCTGTGTCAATTGCCCTGCCAGCTGGCATCTCAATGGTTAATTTGCTGGGTGCAGGCGATGCAAATTTACGTGAGATCGAAAAGGTTTTTCCAAATCTTGATATATCCGTGAGGGGCGAAACTGTCCTTGCATCTGGAGACCAAATTCATATTCTCTTGTTAGAGAAGTTATTACTTGAACTCAGTGTTGTAGTGCGTTCTGGTGGCTTCATAACTGTCGATTCAGTTAAGCGAAGCATGAAGATGATTACTTCAGATTCTAAACCAGCAGAAGTATTTTCGTTAAATATTTTAAGTTCGCGTGGACGCACCATCCGTCCAAAGACTGCCAATCAGAAAAAATATGTGGATGCAATTGATAAAAATACAATCGTATTTGGAATCGGACCCGCCGGAACTGGAAAAACTTATTTGGCTGTTGCGAAAGCTATCGCAGCCTTGCAAAGTAAAGAAGTTAGTCGAATCATTCTCACTAGGCCTGCGGTTGAAGCAGGGGAGCGCTTAGGTTTTCTTCCTGGGACTTTACATGAAAAGATTGATCCTTATTTGCGTCCATTGTTTGACGCTCTTCAAGACATGATCGAACCTGATTCCATTCCTAAATTGTTGACAGCAGGAACAATCGAGGTTGCTCCGCTTGCTTATATGCGCGGCAGAACTTTAAATGATGCATTTATTATTCTTGATGAAGCCCAAAATACTTCTGCCGAACAGATGAAAATGTTTTTAACTCGCCTAGGTTTTAATTCTAAAATGGTAATTACTGGAGATATAACTCAGATAGATCTGCCAAGTGGAGTAACTTCAGGATTGCGAATTGTTCGGGATATTTTAGATGGGGTAAACGATCTTGAATTTATGGATCTTACTCAAGAGGATGTCGTTCGACATAAACTTGTTGGCGACATAGTGGCTGCTTACGGCCGTTATGACGAAGCCAATCAAGTTAGACAAATTAAGCGAGGCGTAGACCGCTAGGTGTCTATAGAGATAGATAATCGTTCAGGTGCTATTTGTGCTGAAGTTGAATTAGTTGATTTAGCTGCATTTGCGCTTAAAGAACTTCTTGTTGATAAACGAGCCGAGTTAGAAATCTCTCTTGTTGACGAGGCCGAAATGACTCGGCTTCATGAAGAGTGGATGGATGAAGCAGGACCAACAGATGTTTTATCTTTTCCCATGGATGAGTTGCGACCAAATGAACTTTCCGAAAATGACGAAGTACCTGTAGTTCTGGGGGATGTAGTCATCTGCCCTGATGTGGCCCGTAAACAAGGCGACACTGCAGGCCATGGAATGGAACAGGAATTAAGGATTTTGCTAGTTCATGGAATCTTGCATCTGGTGGGCTTTGACCACTTAGAACCAGAAGAGGAAGCTGAAATGTTTGTACTTCAAGGCAAGATAGTTAAAGATTGGACGAAATGAACGCCTTTAGCTTCGCGATTATTGTCTTGCTATTAGGTTTTGCTGGATTTCTAGCAGGAACAGAAGCAAGCCTAAATTCCATCTCTCGGATTGCAGTTGAAGAATTAGTTAGTTCAAGAAAACGCGGCAGTGCTTGGCTGTTGAAAGTTACTTTGAATCGAACCAAATATTTAAATGTGGTTTTATTAGTACGTAAAGCTTGCGAACTAGCAGCCACTGCAATTGTTGCAACAATCGCACTTGATTCATTTACAGATCGTCGTGTTGCACTATCAGTGACAGTTCTAGGAATGCTAACAGTTTCCTATGTATTAGTAGGAGTTGGTCCACGCACGCTCGGAAGACAGCATCCAATTAAGTGGGCTCGCTCCGGCGCAATTGTTGCTGGAGCCCTAGCTGTAGTTCTCTCTCCAGTGACACGATTATTGATTGCGATCGGAAATGCGATCACTCCAGGAAAAGGTTTCAGGGGCGGACCGTTTACGACCGAAGCTGAGTTTCGTGATTTAGTTAATCAAGCGCGCGAGCAAGGTTTTGTAGAGGATGATGAGCATGAAATGATTCACTCAGTTTTTGAATTGGGTGACACGTTAGTGCGCGAAGTGATGGTTCCACGAACTGAGATGGTTTACATCGAGAGAGACAAGAGTTTGCGTCAAGCACTTTCTCTTGCGCTGAGGTCAGGATATTCACGGATTCCGGTAATTGGGGATGATTTAGATGAAGTAATTGGAATCGCTTACATTAAGGATTTAGCTAAGCGTACTCATGATTTCAGAGAAGCCGAGCAAACCGAAAAAGTTGAAGACTTGATGAGACCAGCAAATTTTGTTCCTGAGAATAAGATGGCTGATGAGTTATTGCGTGAGATGCAATCTCATCAAATCCATCTGGCCATTGTGGTCGATGAGTACGGTGGCACTGCAGGGCTAATTACTATTGAAGATATTCTTGAAGAAATTGTGGGCGAAATTGCTGATGAATATGACGATGAAGAAGAAGTTTTGGAGTGGATTGGTGAAGGAAATAAAAAAGTCAGAATTCAGGCAAGATTGCACCTAGATGATTTGGAACGAGAGCTTGATATTGAATTCGACGAAGAAGATAAAGAGTCAGTAGACACAATTGGTGGATTGATGGGAAAGCATTTAGGTCAGGTGCCAATTCCAGGCAGTGAAATCACGATTGGAAAGTGGCGCTATACCGCTGAAAGGCCTGTCGGTCGGCGTAAACGAATCGGCAGTATCTTGCTTGAACTTGTAGACGAAGAAATATCTGATTCAGTAAGCGATGCAAAAAATGACATTTAGCAACCCTGAAGATGAAAAGTTATTAACACTCGCTAAAGCAACTGCAGTACGAGTAAGTGCAACACAGGGAGCGGCTGTTCGAGATGAGACTGGCAGAACTTATGCAGCAGCCTCCGTCAAGTTGGATTCAATCACGTTAGATGCTTTAGAGCTTGCCTTGGGAATGGCACTCTCAAGTGGGGCGAGCGCCATAGAAGGCGCAATTATTTTTGGAAGTGAACCTATTGCGCGGGCGCGATTGGCTGTTCGCGAGATTTCACCATCGGCCATAGTTGCAAGTGTTGATCAAGATGGAAATATCAAAACCTACTGAATACGTTGAACGAGTAGGAAAACGAGCAGCGCAACAGAACTGACCAGATAAGATTCACATATGCGAATTGCCCGATTTTCAACAGCGAAAGAGATCTCAGTATCTCCATTTTATGGTGTTATTGATGAAAATCAAATGATCTCAGTATTGGTTGGGGATCCAATATATGCGCCAATTACATTTACGGGCGAGAAATTAAATTTGGCAGATGTAAAACTATTGGCACCGGTTATTCCGCGAAGCAAAGTTGTCTGTGTTGGAAAAAATTATGCAGATCATGCGGCTGAGATGAATAGTGAAGTGCCAAAAGAGCCAGTGCTATTTATTAAACCAAATACATCGGTAATCGGCCCAGATGATGCAATTATTTGGCCGGCTATGAGTGAGCGCGTAGACCATGAAGTGGAACTTGCTATTGTTATTGGAAAAGTTTGCAAAGATGTAAAAAAAGAGAATGCAAAAGATGTGATTTTTGGTTACACAATTGCAAATGATGTGACTGCGCGAGATTTACAAAAAGTAGATGGACAATGGAGTCGCGCAAAAGGGTTTGACACTTTTTGTCCACTTGGACCATGGATAGAGACTGAGTTAGATACGAGTAATTTAAGTTTAACCGCAGAGGTAAATGGAGAAGTGCGTCAATCTGGAAATACCGCAGATATGATTTTTGATATCCCAACAATCATTGCATTTGTCACTCAGGTCTATACCTTGCTTCCTGGGGATGTAATTTTGACTGGAACTCCAGCAGGAATCGGTCCGATGCCTGAAGGTACCGTAACTACGCTTACAATTGCGGGTATCGGAACATTAAGTAACCCAATTGTTAAGAGATCTAAAAAGTGAGAATCGAGTGAGCGCCGATGAGTAATAGAAACGATCGGCCTGTAAAAGTTCGTTTTGCCCCATCTCCAACGGGAGATCTACATGTGGGCAATATCCGCACTGCACTATTTGATTGGGCCTTTGCGCGCCACACTGGGGGCGTATTTCTTTTTCGAATCGAGGATACCGATCGTTTGCGCGTAACAGATGAATATATCGCCGCCGCAATTGATACTTTGAAATGGTTAGGACTCAATTGGGATGAGGGCCCTGAAGTTGGGGGTCCAAACGGTCCTTACCTGCAATCACAACGTTTAGATATTTATGCCGAATGGGCTGCTAAATTTTTAGCTCAGGGCGATGCCTATCATTGCTACTGCTCCTCAGATGAGTTGGAAGCCCGCAGAGAAGCGCAAAAGAGTGCCGGAACTGCTCCAGGTTACGATGGCAAATGCCGCTACCTAACAGCGGATCAAGTTGCTGAGTTTAAAAGCGCTGGACGCGAACCAGTGTTACGGATGCGAATGCCCGAGGGTTCCACAACTTTTACCGATGTAATCCGTGGTGAATTAACTTTCGAGCATGATTTTGTTCCAGATTTCGTATTAGTCCGTGCAGATGGATCTCCGCTCTATACATTGGCAGTTGCTGTTGATGATGTTTTGATGAAAGTAACTCACGTTCTTCGCGGTGAAGATTTGCTTTCATCTACTCCAAGACAGATTCGGGTTTATCAAGCGATGGGTGTTCCAGAATCAGAGTATCCATTTTTTGCGCATCTTCCATTTGTGATGGGACAAGATAACGCGAAGTTATCAAAACGCAATGGTGAGACTTCAATTGCCTGGTATCGCGAAATGGGATTCTTGCCTGAAGCAATTTGTAATTATTTAGCATTACTTGGTTGGTCACCTGGTGACGACCGTGAAAATGTCACCATGCAAGAGATTGCCGATTTATTTACTGTCGAAAGAGTTAATTCATCACCTGCCAGATTTGATATGAAAAAGCTGGAAGCAATTAACGGAGATAAGATCCGCGAATTAACTCTTGATGATTTCTTGAAGCGTGCTCTTCCGTTCTTGATCAAGGATCAAGTAATAAAAGGTGATGAGAAGGAAATCGATATTGTTAAGGCTGCACTTCCAATTATTCAAGAGCGGATAGTTACTCTCTCAGAGATACCAGCGATGTTGAAATTCTTATTTGTGACTAATTTTGAGGTTGAGGCTGAATCACTTCCAAAGATTGCCGATGAGAGTGCGCAATTAATTCTAAAGCGAGCACTAACTGATCTTTCTAATTTGAATGAGTGGAGTCATGCGGGAATCGAAGCGGTGCTACGTGCATCCTTGATTGAAGAGTTAGGTTTAAAACCAAGAATCGCATTCACTGCACTTCGAATTGCTACGACAGGCAGCACCATCTCTCCACCATTATTTGAATCGATGGAGTTACTTGGCAAAGATGTGGTTTTGGCTCGAATTCAAGGTTGCTTGCTGGGGTAGTGGGTTTCTAACTCAATTCAGTAATCGCCTGAACTTTGTGAGGTATTCTTACTCCCTGAACGTGGTTGAAGTTGAATTGG
>SXGQ01020317.1_pt1 | contig 11141 bp, 8 predicted proteins | sample 3178371 | NCBI WGS metagenome assembly SXGQ01 (sample SAMN11356859, study PRJNA531348) | freshwater metagenome | isolation source: freshwater sample F1-20 | place: China: Fuxian Lake, Yuxi | collected 2017-12-25 | reverse complement strand
AGCGATGCCCATCGACTTTGATTCACTTGGTGCAGACTTTCTTATCGGCGGTGGCCATAAGTATCTTTTGACAACTCCGGGTCTTGGCTTTCTCCTTGTGAACGGTAACTCTAAATTTATTCCGACCAATACCGGTTGGTTTGCAGCAAGAGATATTTTTGCGATGGACATTTTTAACTATGACCCGTCACAGGATGCTCGTCGGTTTGAGGGTGGGACGCCTCCAATCCCGACCCTTTATGCCTCAGCAGCGGGAATCAAGTTACTTCTTGATGTTGGAATTAGTGAGGCATGGGCTCACACCAAGGAAGTTCATAGACAGTTACGTGAAGGTCTAACTGCATTGCGCGCACAGGTCGCTACCCCTGAGGGAGACGGCAATCACGCTGCGATGATCGCGGTAAAAACAAAAGATGAGCATGCGATGGTCAACGCATTGAACAAGGAAAGAGTCGTTGTCTCATCTCGTGATGGCAATCTTCGGATTAGCCCACATTTCTATAACAACCACCAAGACGTCGATCGAATTCTTGCAGCGATTCATAAACATCGAAACCTCTTGGTTTGATGGTGGATTGGCTTCAATAGTGAGCGCAGGAATCGTTCGACATGCCTCGGCTCTGACTGGTGTGAAAGCTAGCCAAGGTGTGACTAGTTTCGAAGTTGTACCTGCTGGACCATTTGCAGAAGCGATGTTTGCTCATCAGTATGTTCTTGAAGAATCTGCAGAGTTCAACTTTGATGCGAAAGGTCATGACTTATATTTTTATGTTTTGGCTGGTACTGGTTCGGTTACTTTTGAGAAGCTTTCCTATGGCTCAATCAGCAAAGTTGGAGATTCTGCCGAACAATCTGGCTCACTTTCCCTCGTAGAGGGAAGTGCAATCCTTCTTCTTGATGGAGAGTCTTTGCACTTAAGGTCCGAGAAGTTTGCGGGGAAGCTAGAAGTCCTGGTTGCGAGTGTTCCCTCACCGGTCACTCCGTGGGCAGACTTTCTAAAGCGGGAAACAAATCCAGCATCACGAGTGGTAGCGACTCGACTTGGTGCCGCTCAACATCAGGCGGCGACTGGAGATAGACAATTCGAAGTGCTCTTTGATGCCTCTAATGGAAGTCGTGGAGCAACGCTCTTCGTTGGATTTATCCCTTCATCGGGAGCGCCGCAGCATTACCATCTTTACGATGAGATTTGTGTGATTGTTCGTGGGAGCGGTGCTCTTGCAAGTCCAGATGGAAGTGAACAGAAGTTAGTTAAGGGTTCTGCCTTCCATGTTTCTCCCCGCCTATTGCACGCCATACATAATCCAAACCCCGAGGATCTTTGGATTCTTGGACTTTTTCGCCCCGAAGGTTCCGCTTCGGCCGCGTTTTATCCTGACGGTCGTCCTGCACCAGTAGATCCGGTGAGATGACACACTCAAACTCAACGTACTCGGCGCTTTTACTGATTCCTACTACAGGTCTATCCTGACAACATGAGTTATGCAAAGCCACCCGTTCTTCAGGGAACAGCTAAAAGCGACTACGAAAATTATGTGCGTACTGATGAACTTCTGAGTCTGCAAAAGGGACCAGATGAGTGGGAGCATCGTGATGAGCTCTTGTTTGCAGTTGTCCATCAATCTTCAGAACTCTGGTTGAAACTTGCAACAAGTGAAGTAACGGAAACTATCGCTCAACTTAAGGCGAACAATCTTCGTGAGGCGCATCGACTCTTAAGTCGCGCTGTGCTCTGTATCCATCAAACCCATAGCGCTCTCGACATGTTGGAGAAGATGTCTCCCTGGGATTATCAACAAGTCCGTCGCGCGCTAGGACATGGATCAGGGTTTGATTCCCCAGGATTTAATGGTTTACGGAAAGCGGTACCCCAACTTGGTAAGGAGTTTCATCGACTACTGGAAGCTCAGAAACTTCCTTTGCTCGATCTCTTCCTCAATGACAGAGAATATGAAGATCTCTATCAATTGGCGGAGTGGCTACTCGAATTAGATGAACGAATTGGCCTTTGGCGTCAACGTCATTTCAAGGTTGTCGAGCGAAGCATCGGAATGAAAGTACAGGGAACTCAAGGAACTCCTGTTGAAATCCTGGCAAAACTGAACTCATTCTCTTTCTTTCCCGAGCTTTGGGATATTCGAACTGAGATTACACACTTTGCTTTGAACGAAGAATCCTCTCAAACCTCAGACCAAGAATAGGTTTTGAGTTGAATCTCGGGATTGCTTTTCTGATTATCAATCAGATGCCTGGACTGGCCTCGAGATCAATCGAGCGAGTTCTTCAGCTAAGCCAAGAAAAAGTTTACATTGGTTACATTGATTCTCATCATCTTGTAGGAGTTCCAAATTCAAATCAAATAGAATTCATCGACCTCTCGGTACACGCTAAAACTTTAGGTATTCATGGAAATGCCGCGGAGTCGTACCTGTCATTCGATGATTCGAATTTTTTCAATTTAGTTCGATTAAAGTGGTTTCTATTAAGAGAAGTGCTCTTGCGTCATGACGTTGTCCTGTATACAGATTTAGATGTGATTTGGTTTAGAGACATCACCCAGGAGATATCTTTCCTCTTCTCTCGGGATGCCTATGTGGAGGCCGTTATTCAAGATGCATCAACAGGTATTGGCGATGTGAGTCTATGTATGGGTGTGTTTGCACTCAAACGTGGATTATTTGCAGAAACTTTGATTACAAGTTGTCTGGAGTTACACAGTGTAGGATTGACTCGAATTGAGTCATATGGAGATGACAACGCAATTATTGATTTCTACAGGAATTCAGGGGAGCGTCATCGCGTGTTGAGATTGCCCCAAAGTGTCTATCCTGTTGGCAAGTTTTCCAATCTGCTTCTTCCATTCGCTTTGAGAAAGGGTTGGAGTGCAGAGACGCCGTCAATCTTTCATGCAAATTACCTTATGGGTCTAAAGGCAAAGGTAGATGCAATCGAGCTTGCTGATCGCTTGGTACGTATGCGCTCCTATCATCCCTTCGCGAGGACTTTTTTGCTCATTTGGATACTCGCAGTCTCCATGCTTCGTCGTTGACACATGAACCACAAGTGGCTGATAACGCACTTGGCGAAGTGATCTTTGACCTAGGGAAGATAGATTTACTAGGCTTGTCCGAGTATTGGGCCTATAGCTCAGCCGGTAGAGCAACGGACTTTTAATCCGTGGGTCGACGGTTCGATCCCGTCTGGGCCCACTTCAGCAAATTTCAATACAAGTCGGCACTGCTTTTTGAACCAAGAAATGCTGCTAGCTTGTGAATGTAGGAGTGGAAGGATCTTGGAACGAACCCAAGTATGGCCCGCTTCACTAAGCTGAGAAGGTTCATGATGTCCGGAGAGGGAAAATACGAAATTCTAGCTTCAGATACCTTTTCCAAGTACTGATTCAGGAAAGGAATAGATTTCTTAATCAGGGACTCATGCACAAAGAGGATATTGCACCCCCAGTGATAGGGCCAATCACGAACTAGGGGTTCAAGTCCAAACCTATTAAGTTCAATACATAATTGAACGGCTGTCAGCTCATCTTCCCAAGTCGTGTCCACTTGTGTTTCAATGTAAATGAATTTTATGTCAGTCTCACTAAGAAAAATAGAAGCACCCGAGATTAGTCGTCGGTTGGATCCTTCAACATCAATCCATAAAGCGGTAGGAACTCTTCCGAGTCGATTATCAAGTTCCGCGTCTAAAGTCGTACAAGCTACTTCAAAACTACTCTGCTGCAAGTCATCCTGATTATGAGCCAGAAAACCTTCGCTGGACCATGACTTAGAGTCTTTATCTTTGATGACAAACGATAACGAATCGTTTGAGTCAGAAAGTGCCAAATTTACAAAAATGGCACCGGAAGCATCGACCAAGCTTTTATAGTTATGGTAAACAAACGGGTTGGCCTCGTATGCGACCACATTTGTTCCTGGCAATCTTGATTTTATGATCCGAGAAGCATAGGCATCGTGTGCTCCGCATTCAAGGAACTGTTCAATTCGGAATTCTTCGCACAGTTCCAAGAAGAAGGATTCCATCATTTGTCCTATCAATGTGTTGACATATAACCTCTTGCGAAAGCTTGATAGCCAAGGACGTCTATTTTTGTTCATGCAATCATCAAAAGTCTTTTGCACGTTTGCGGTAATATCATCGAATGTGGCCACGACTTTAGTATAATGACAATGTGACGACCGAACCGAAGCAATTTGCCTGAAACTCTTTCGAAATATCTCTTAGCTACTACGTGTATAAAAGTGCCTGTGGATTTGTGATCAACCTTTTGAGATTCTTTTTCTGAAAGCTAGAATTGCATACCTCACCTTAGGAGCTAAAGAGTGCGGAACTGTGATTGAGTTGTCATCGAGTAAGTCACAAGAATAGTTTAAGAAGAAAGGTTGAGGAAAAATCGTTGAGTCAGTTCTTGATAGACGCGCCGAATAGGAAAAAGTCGAGTTAGAGCTAATAGCGAAGTTGGCTCTTCGGATACTCTCCCAGTCACATAAAGCACAATCCGAATAAACAATTTCTCCCAACTTTGATAACCATGAACGACTAAGCTTTTTTACCAGACCAGCGTTATCCACGTATATTGTTACTTTTTCGAGATTCCCAACTTCTGAAGCCAAGAGTTTGAGAGCCCTCTTGTAATAAGATTTCGGTAGTACACCTAACTGGGGATTCTTGTCGTAGTCCCCTTGCCTTATGGTTATGGCCAGTTGTGCGACGTCAGGTTTACTTTCAAGATGGAATGGACTTTCTGTCGAAGTCAGCCAACCACTTTTTCTGTGAATTGCAATCGACGGAGTGAACCCCTGAAAAACGGAGTTACTTTGGAGATAAGTTTTGTCCTTTTGCCCAAGCACAACTTTGCCAGTCGATGGAGGCGGGTTGTCAAAAGTGCCGAGGAATATTCTGAACCAAGTTGAATCTTTGAGTCTATGAATCCAGTTTGGAATGGGAACCCCATTCCCGAAGAAGATAACTGCCCTTCTTTTTGTGAGTTGTGAGAGGAGAAATGCGTCAGACATGCCAAGAAGTTGGTTTCCAAACCGACCTGTAAGAACGAAGAGGAAATACTCTTTACCGAGGTGCCCAAGTAGGTCATTAGGACTTGACCAGTTACCTTGGATCAGCATTTCTGGAAACACTCCCTACGCCTCAACCGTGAAGACTAGGCTAGAAATCCTCAGAGTGCTCCTTGCTATACAAAAAAATTGAATTGTTCATGGAGAGGAGTGTCATTTACGGTAAGGGTATGCAAATCAAGGCACTTTTTGGACCCATGGTTCGATTAGCTAACCTATTGGTTGCTATACAAAATGCAATTGTTCAGACAGTCGTCCTGTGTGCCTTTAATAGAGTGAAGTTACCAATATCTCGTATGGGTACTTTCTATGGGGGTTGGTGGATGTCTCACTTCGTTATGGCGAATGCGCCATCGTGGCAGTTGGTGAGCTGTGGATTAGGTCATGACATTAGTTTCGATCAGGAAATGGCCAGTATTGGTATGAAGATCATCGGAATTGAGTCTGAAGAAGGATTTATTCGCTCACTGGTTGAAAATGGGCAAGTTCCTCTCGCAATGAAGTTGATACACGCGCGAGTTGACCTCAAGGAGAGTGGTGGACTTGAGATTCAAGATTTACTTGATCTTTGTGAGAGCGAAAACAAACATTCGAAAATTGCGATCAAGTTAGACATTGAAGGCAGTGAGTATGGTGTTCTACAAAAATTGAGTCGAAACGACAAGGTACCTGAAATCCTAATGTTTGAATGTGACTATCTATCACTTGTACCGTTCTTGGCTTTTTCAACCCGAGTCCGAAGAACTCGAGAAGTTATGAGAGTACTTAGAAATTTGGCCGAGTTTGGATATCTGCTTTACAAGAAGGAAAACTGGAATTTTCATTTTATCAAGAGTGATTCTCTTCGTTGAATCATTCGAAAATCTTACGGAAGCGAAGTTTCCAGAAACGAAAGCGAATGACGACATTACCGTAACACGGATTTGACTTTTGCTTGCTTTCATACTCTTGAGTTCCTTAAAGAGACATTTATGGGTAAAATAAGGAGATCGTTTTGCTAAGATAGACTAAGGCCATGAAATTGGAGAGCGTTTACAGGAGAATAGGAACCCTTTCTCTAATTATCGGCCCACTTACGACTGTAGCTGTATCTCCTTTCACGAATTTTGATCCAATAAATTTAATCAAACTTCTTTTCGTCACCTCAATTGCTTTTGCGATGGGTGGTTTGGTGACTTATTGTGGCAAGAATTCTTTTTCTAGATTGGAAAAATTTTTTTGGGTTACTGCAGTATTCTTCGTGGTTTGGATGTTTGTTTCATTTTTTATAAGTGATGCTCCTTGGCACCAGCAAGTGTGGGGTGTTTTTGGAAGAAACACAGGTCTCTTAACTTATGTTTCATTGTTGTCCGTTCTGATATCAACTGCAGTGATTCAGCGTGTACGTACCTATCACAAACTTGTCGACGCCTTGGTTTTAACTTCAGTTCCCACCACTTTATATGCGCTAGTGCAACTTGCTGGAAAAGATCCAATAGCCTGGAGTGAGCGAGCACCCTTCGCCACTCTAGGAAATATTAATTTTTCCTCGGCTTTTTTTGGTCTTACTGCACTCTGCATCTCGATTTTGATCTTGGATCGAAGGTCACCAGTCTGGTTACGAGTGGTTCTGGCAATACTTGCCCTAACTCAATTGGCTATCGTCCTCGAAACTGGGTCGATTCAAGGGTTCATGATTTATGTCGCTGGACTAGGAGTAGCCGTCTTTTTGTGGATCCGAAGTCATTCAAAACTCAAAATCCTGAAGATTCCTTATCTGATTCTAGGTTTTGTGGGGTTCTCTCTGACAGTTGTCGCCCTTTTTAATGTGGGTCCACTAGCAAGATTTGTCTTCCAGAACACGATTCTCTTCCGGTTTGATTATTGGTACGCCGGATGGATGATGACTCTGAGAAATCCAGTTTTCGGCCTTGGAATGGATTCGTATGGAGATTGGTATCGTCAAATGCGAGGAGAAGTTGCGACTCTTCGAACTGGACCAGACCGCATTACAAACACGGCCCACAATATTTATCTCGACATTTCTGCCAGCGGAGGAATTCCCTTGCTGGTTGCCTATTTGTTGATACTAGGTTTTGCAGGACGAGCCGCAGTTCGAGTTTTGAGAAGGAGTTCCGAGTTCAACCCCTACTTTGTAGCGCTCTTCTCAGCGTGGATTGCCTATCTCATTCAAGCAGGTGTCAGCATTAACCAGATTGGGGTGGGCATCTGGGGTTGGCTCTTCACAGGTGCATTGATTGGTTACGAAGCTGCGACAAGGACGCGCCAGGAACAACCATCCAAGAAGGTTCGGTCAAGTCAAGGTTCGTTGGATCCGCTTCCCGCCGCTGCTGCTCTTGTGGCTATTGGCGCTTTTGTTCTTGGATTCATGCTTGCATTCGTGCCTTACAGGGCCGATGTGGCATATCGAACTGCCGCCGGCTCAGGTGATGCTACTGCTCTGGCGGAGAGTATTAAGCGCTATGGTGCGACGGCATATCACTTTGAATTGGTTCTTGATGCAGCTATCAAGCGGGGGAACGAAACGGAAATTGCTGGCCTCGTGGATGAATTACTTCAAAGATACCCCAGAGATTTCATGGCTTGGAGAGTTCTTCAAGTTTTAGGCTCGACACCTCCTGAACGTCAAGGTGTTGCCTATGAGACTCTAAAGCGGTTCGACCCTTACAACCCCTCTATAGTCCCCACCCCTTAGCGAGAAGTCCGATTTGTCTGTTTCTCACAACAATTCGGAGCGAGCTTCGTATTGTCAGGTAGAGGGATTCGTGAATCTCCCCGAAAACGCATTTTTTACGATGAATGAATGGTGGTGCTAGCAAGGATGGAGCGCTCAGTCACACCCGTATTCTCCATCGCAGATCTCGGTACCTTCTTCCGGGACAATCGTCACAATTTACTGAAGTTTGCGCGAAGCCACATTAGTGATCCTGCCCGAGCCGAAGAAGTGGTCCAGGATGCACTTGTTCGAGTGATTCTTGCGGGTCCTGAACTTGAGTCCCCGCAACATGCCTTGGCCTACTTTCGCAAAGCCATACAGAATCTCATAATCGACATCCATCGAAGCGAAGGCCGTCAGCCCCGACTTGTCCTCTTGGAAGACCTCTCTGAAGTCGAGTATCAATCTCTGAGCGACGTTGCTGATTCCTTCGAACGTCTCGTAGAGGCTGACGATGCGGCGATCGTTCGCGAAGCTCTCTCATTGTTGTCTCCGGCCGAACGCACAGCACTCATTATGTGGGAAATCGAGGGAAAATCTACTGCTGAAATTGCAGCAGAGTTGGGTGTCAAGGAATCTGCGATTCGTCATACGACTGCTCGGGCTCGTACTTCCCTTCGTAAAATCCTGAGTGAAAGGGTAATGAATGAATCGACTGGGATGACTGCGATGGAGTTGCTATCGAAGAGTTATCGCGGTGCGAGGGTTGTCGCCAAGAAATCTTCTAGAGTTGTGCTTTCAATGGCTTTGGTTCTCTCTGCGTTCTTAGGTTTCTCTCAACTCACCTCCCAGGACATACTGTTTGATAACACGTCGGCGCCTTTGGCATCATCAGCAACAACGGGCTCCAAAGCAACCGTTCCTTCTTCCTCTGCAAGAGCTACGCCCAAATCCACTAGTGCAAAAGTGCAATCGAATCCATCAATTGGTTCATCTAAAGAGATACTCTCCAACGAAGGTCAGCCCTATAGTCTCAGTTCAAATTCAGGCGCAAAGATGCTTGAAGATTTAGCGATTCCTTCGAACTCTCTGGTTTCGGATGCTGCAGGACTGTCAGGAGAGTTATTCCTAGGTGCGGTGACGATCTACCGGTCAGAGTCTGGACTGATGTGGTCCAACATAGTTAGCACAAAAAATGAGGGACCACAGGTCCTCATCAGCCAGTCAGTAATCCTTGATGAATTCGGGACTTCCTACGTGGCTAGCGTTTCAATCGGACTCGATGGAAGGTGGACACCTCTCAACACAAACTTTGTTTCTTCAGAGGTTGAGAGACTTGAGACCGGAAATTATCTCCTTTCAGCACTCTTCGATGTGCAGTCAGCCATGCCAGTAACCGTGGCTATCCCGACCGCATTACGGGGGTCCGACTTCTCCACAACACCGGAGTTCATTGCGACGAAACTGCTCTTGGACCCCTCAAAAACTCGAATTCTGGCTCAGTCAGTGCTCATTTCAGCTCCCTCTCAGGGAAGTAAGGCATAATGGGCCCTCTGAAAGTCAGTTTTCCTCACCTCTACCGGAAACGGGGTGGGGATCGAGATGTGTCAGCACGTGCGACTCATCTCAAAGCCGCCACAGAGAACGTCTCTGTGACGACTATTGAAAGGAAACAAATGTCTAACAAGACACATTTCAAGCGTGTTGCGCTTGCAGTGGTTACCGCATTGGGATTTGGTGTTCTTGCCACATCGCCAGCAGGTGCTGCGCATCGTTCAGACACCTTGGAGCTTTCAACAGCTACGGCTTCAATCACTGCGGGTGAAACCGCTACGACAGTTGTCACCCAAACATTCTTGGGAGTTGCTGCTGGTGATTCGTTGTCCGTTACCGTTGCTTCAGCAAATGCAGCCACCAGCGCTAAATCACCAGATATCGGTTTCTACCCGATTTTGGCGGATTCATCCGGTGTTGCAATTTTGGGCACCAATGGCGATGACACGTTCTATGCAGGTGTCACCGCCAACAACACTTCAGCAACAGTGAAGTACAACATGCACTTCCTGACAGCAACCTCGCTGGCAGCAGGTACTTATACCTTCTATATATATGCGGGTGTAGGTAGTGGTGGTGGCACCTTGGTGTCAACCGCACTCAAGACCTTTACTGTCACTGTTGCTGCAGCTGACCTCAAGCCTGCTGCGGCGAAATCAACGGCAGTTCTTGGTACAGGAACGCAATCACCGTATGTTTCAACGGCCGCTGATTCTGCGCTTGTTGTGACAGCGGGAACTTACGGATCCTATGCCGAAGCAGCTACAGTTGCATGGCAGCAAATGAACTCTGCTGGTTCAACATCAACCCTCACTCCTGAATCCGTGTCGGTTACGATGAGCGGAGCAGGTGCGTTTTCTGTCGGTTATGCAGGATCAAAAGTCCAGGCTGCAACGGTCAAGTTCAGCGACACCATTACTGTTTGGAGTGATGGTAGAACAGGAACTGGAACTATCACGCTGGCAACGACGTCTATGCCTGGTTGGAAGACAAAAACCATAACTTTCGCAGGTACAGCGTCGACGGCGTCTATTACCGTGCCTAAGTTGGTTCTTTCGACTTCAGCATCAGCAAATGATGTTCGGATTTCACCGAAAGATTCGGCCTCTAACCTCGTGACGACAGCCAATAACTGGTACCTACACAGCTCTGATACAAGGGTGATTACAAACTCCACCTCTCAGATAAGTGGAAGTGCAACTACAGCACTTGGGTACGCAACGTTGTCAATCACTAGCCTTTTGGCAGATTCTGGCACTGCGAAGATCAAGTTCGCTAACTATGCAGCAGACTCGACTACGCCGACTACCGGCGCTGTCGTCACAAACGAGGTCGAAGTTTCTGTTGTAGGTAAACCAGCTACCTTCAAGCTCTCCACCAACAAGAAGACATATGCACCGGGCGAAGTAGCCACGGTAACTATCTCTGTACTTGATGGTCTGGGCAAGGCGGTTGCCGACACTGCGATTGCTGCAATGTTAACTTCTACTGGCGTCACAGCTAACGGAAATTCAACATCTTCCGGTGACACCATTACGACAACTGCGGCTACCCATGGTCAAGGCAAGTACACATATGAGTACACAATGCCTTCAACCAGTGGCAACGTCTTATTCAAGGGCACCGGCTCAACTGGTCTTCTCGCAGTAGGTCAGGTTGCTGTTTACGAAACAGTAACAGTCACTGATCCAGCGGAAAATGCTGCTAACTCAGCTCTCGATGCTGCTCAAGAGGCAACTGACGCTGCGATTGCTGCAACTGATGCAGCAGTCCTTGCACAGGAGTCCGCTGATGCAGCTGCAGTAGCTGCTGAAGCTGCTGCTGAGACCGCTGCCGAGGCT
>SXGQ01462941.1_pt1 | contig 11142 bp, 9 predicted proteins | sample 3178371 | NCBI WGS metagenome assembly SXGQ01 (sample SAMN11356859, study PRJNA531348) | freshwater metagenome | isolation source: freshwater sample F1-20 | place: China: Fuxian Lake, Yuxi | collected 2017-12-25 | reverse complement strand
TTGCCCCTTGTCTTTCATACACCAAATGACCAACCTAACTCCAACCAGTCGCCGCCAGTTTTAACGATCTGAGGGACATCCCCGCAAAGCGCGGGGATGGATTTGCTGGCCATGTTGTCATCCTCGGATAGGATTGGGGCATGAATCGACGTGAGTGGATGAAGCAGACGGTGATGGGTGCGATGCTGCCGGCGTGGGTTGCGTCGTCTGCAAGTGCTCAGGGAGACCGCTTCAAGGAGCCTAACGGAAAAAAGGGCTGGGCGGGTGGTGATGCTGGCCGGATTGAGAAATTTGGAGCGCAGTGGTATTACACTTGGTGGCACGGCGGGAAGGTTGGTAGTCCTGCGGAGTATGTGCCGATGATCAAGCGCGGATCGGACATTGGGAATCTTGGTGCGGTGAAGGGGATGGGTGATATCAAAGCGATTCTCAGTTTCAATGAACCCGAGCGTGCGGATCAGGGGAATACTTCGATCGACGATGCGATTAAGCTGTGGCCACGGCTCGTCGAGGTGGCGGAGGCAAAGAATGTGCCGTTGAGTTCGCCGGCACCATCATCCGATGACAAGGGGATGCAATGGCTGACCGAGTTCATGAAGCGGGCGAAGCGTGAGAAATTGCGCGTCGATTTCATTGCTATCCATTGGTATCGTAGTCGCGATGCGGATGCATTCGCGACCTGGTTGAAGGAGATTGATCGCGAGTGGCGGTTGCCGATTTGGTTGACGGAGTTCAACGGGTGGTCCGGCAGCGAACGCGAGAATTATGCGTTTCTACGATCTGCCTTGAGGACCTTGGATCGGTCCCGCTCAGTGGAGCGCTATGCTTATTTCGAGCCTGGAAGAGGCAAGGAGCACAGCTTGTTCAAAGAGGATGGCTCGTTGTCGCGAATGGGAGAGTTGTATCGAGACGCTGGTGTTTGAGAAACGAAAATCGCCGGACCTTGGACCGGCCCGGCGTTGAAAAATCAGGGGCGACGATGGCTCATTCCTCTTCGTCTTCCTTCTCCTCGTCGTTGTCTTCGTCGTCTTTGTCTTCCTCACGACCTTCGCGAATTTTCGCGCGTTCGCGCATGCGGTCGAGGGCTTTTTCCGCTAGGTCGATGACCTCGTCATCGTCGGCTTCGTCGACGAAATATTCGATCACGGAGATGGCCCAGTCGGCGGTTTCATTATTGGCCAGTCCGCGAATGACTTTTTCCTGTTCAGAGCGAATCTTGGCGTTGCGTGCCAACATTTTCCAGAAGTCCTCGCTGATGTCTTCATCCATCTTGCGATCGGCATCGGTGAGGAAGCGGAAACCGGAATCAAACGCGCGGGCGCGCATCTGTTCATCTTCCTGCTCTTCGAGATGTTCCATCAACGTTTCGAACATCGTATCATCGGACCAAGTTCCGAGCGAGAGGATGGCGGCGAGTTGGTCCTTTTTGTCGGGAGCGGCAAGGGCCTTCTTGACGATTTCCTGAGCCTTTTCGCCGCTGGTGCGGCCGAGCAAGCGGATCAAGGAATGGCGGAGGTCGTCATTGACGGCTGCATCGTAGGCTGCGGCGAGACGGTTGCCGAGTTCTTCGCGGTTGGTGGATTTCTTGATGATTTCCGCAGCATTTTCTTCCGCTGCCTGGCGAATGGCGGCTTCGGGGGTGAACTTGATGACGTCGAGGAATTCGCCGAATTGCTCGTCGGTCGCCATGAAGCGGCAGGCTTGTAGAGCGGCGATCGCAGCTTTGGTGTCACTTGTTGTCCGGGCGTAGGCCAAAAGTGTGGGCACGACTTTCGGATTGGCGCGTTTGCGGAGCACGTCGCGGATGATGACTTCGCGGACGTCGGGCTGCATGGGCTGCTTGGTTGCAAATTCCGCGATGCGGGCGTCGATGTCGGTGCCATCGGTTGCTTTGGCAAGGAACAGCGCGGTGTAAATGGTTTGGCGTTGTTCGTTGGCGCCGACGTCCGAGGCGGCGTTGAGGAAAATGTCCAAATCGTTGGAATTGACCGGCACTTCGGTGGCTCCTTCTTTCGCAGCGAGGGCGATCAGCTCGTTGTAGCGGTTGGTTTCACGGTTTCTGCTGCTGCGGTTGATCAGGACAACGGCAAAAATCACGACGACAATTGCGAGAATTGCGGCAATCGCTCCTTTGGCGCTCGCGCTCATCCCGGCTTTTTGAGGCTTTGGAAGAGTGGTTCCCGGAGTTGATGGGCGAGCACCATAAAGGGCACCGGGTGCGGAGGCTAGTCCGGGAGCCGGGGTTGGGGAAGTAGCCGGGATTCCGCCTACGGCGAGGCGACCACTTGCTGCGGGGCGCGCCATCGGGATGGCCGCAGGTGCTGGTTGGGCCGTTGGCTGCACGGCTACTGGTGGAGCGGCGGTCGGGACTGCTGCTGGTATCACGGGTTGGGTGGGCACGGCGGCGGCGGGCACCACCAATCGCGGCGCGGTTGGTGCGACAGGGACGGCAACCGGAACAGGGGCTGGTGCTGGAACTGCTGGGGGAACAGGTGCGGGCGTTTCGGCAACGGGCTCAGGCTGGACGGCAGGAAGGGGTTGTGGCGCTGTGTGGATGCTTGGTTTCGATCCCTCGGGTGGCATCAAGGGTTGCGGCGCGGTTTGTGTGAGAGGTGGATCTGGAACGACAGGGACCGGCTCTGGTGTAACGGCCACGGGGACCGGAACGATTTGAATCGGTTCGATCGGGGCAGGAGGGGCGGCTGGTGTTGGCGGGGCGGCTGCACCCGGAATGATCAGGCGGGGCCGTTTGGGCTGTTCTGGGGCTGGCGATGGGGTTCCGGTGCTCATAACGGGTTCGGTGGCAGGGGCTGGGACTGGATTCGGATTTGTGTCGTTTTGCAAGAAAATCTGCAAGGCTTGGCGTGCGGTCTCAGGGCGTTCGGCCGGGTAGCGGTTGATGTGCCACATCACCCAGTCAGATGCCCAGCGGGGGAGATCCGGTCTGGTGACTTGAAGTGGCACCACTTGATGGTGAAGGTGGGATGCCATCACCAGCGGGCCGCTTTCACCGTCGAAAGGGTATTTGGCCGTGAGCGCATGATAGTAGACGCAACCTATGGCATATAGGTCAGTGCGGGCGTCGAGTGGGCCGCGTTCGAACTGCTCCGGAGCCATGAAAAAGATCGAGCCAAACACCGAATCATTTTGATCGAGCGTCTGCAGGGAGGGTTTTGGCGTGAATTTTGCCAAACCGAAGTCGACGATTTTCACCTGAAATTTTCCGGAGGGCAGCCAGGAAAGCATCACATTGCCAGGCTTGATGTCGCGATGAACGATGTCGTGATCCTGCGCTGCGATCAGGGCTTCCTGGGTTTGCATCGCGAGTTCGCGGAAATCACTCCAAGTGAGCGGCGCGCGGCTTACCAATTCGTCGAGCGTTTTCCCGGTGATCAGCTCCATCACCACATAAGGGCCGTCGTCGTCGGTGCCCACATCGTAAACGGTGACGAGATGGGGATGTTGTAACGAAGCGAGGGAGCCAGCTTCACGCAACAATTGGGATGTCGCTTCCTCTTGCAAATCGTCGGTCGCTTCGGGGAGGATTCTTTTGATCGCCACCTCGCGATTCATCCGGGAATCAAATGCGCGATAGACGGCACCAATGCCGCCTTGGCCAATTCTACCGCGGATTTGATATCGGTCTTCCATAGGCCTGACGAAAGGAACGTGACGGCTGGATGGCCGGTCACGCAATCACGAAAACCGTATCACGAGGCAGCACGCTCCAATCGCTCGCGACGGAATTGGGTGGGGGATTGGCCGACAATCCGCGCAAAGCTGCGGTTGAATTGGGAAAGCGATTGGTAGCCAATGAGGAAAGCGATTTCGGAAATCCGCTCCTCGGGTTTGAGGAGTTCGCGCTTGGCCCATTCCACGCGGCAGCGATTGACGTAGTCGGTTAGGGTCAAACCGGTCGAGTCCTTGAACAAGCGGCAGAAATGCGACTCGCTCAGCCCAGCTTGGCGGGCCACTTGACCGAGCGGCAGCGGCTGGTCGAGATTCGCGTGGATGAATTTCCGCGCCTTGGCGATTGCAGCGGGTTCACTTCCCTCATCAATGATCGCCAAGGATTCCGCATGTTGACCAAGTTGTTCGGAAAAACTCTGCAGTAGCTTTATCATGCTCTGATATCGCTCCGGATCCACCGTTCGGGTCTGCTGATAGGCCTGCTTTAGCCTCTCCGCCATGCCTTCTTCCAACGTCTTGCGGCCGAGCGCTCCAAGGATGTTGTCAAAATCACCTTCCGTCGGCGTTTTGCTGAAAACCTGGCCGGTCTTCAAAAAACCAATCACCGCAGATCCCATCTTCACCGGCACCGCAGTCGCGCACAGCCCGGCAAAGCAATGGCAGGACGAGGGACCGTTGACCTCCGCTTCGCTCATGAGCCGCCGGTTAGTGTCGATACAGGCGTTGCACGCGCTTTTGCAAAGATTGAGCAGTTCGCAAAAGGGGCTGCGATTGATGCTCTGATCGTCAAGGCACCAATGATCCGGATCAGCTGAAACCAAGCGCAGCGGAAGTCCCGTCGCGGTCCGGAAAGCATCCTGATATTGCCTGAAACGTTCGGAGTTCAGCAGTCGGTCAAACAGGTTCGACTCGAAATCTTTATGGGTCTGGGCGGTCAAAGGCATGAGGCGAATCGCAAGATTTGCGGAGAAGCTATGGGCCCCGGCGCAGCTTGACAATCACGTTTCGCCTTTTGCGCTCTTTGAGCCCTTCGCCACGATCAAAATCGACACGATCGAACTCAGCGGCATGAGGATCGCAGCCAACAGTGGACTCATGTGGCCGGCCATCGAAAACCCAACCGTCGTCGCATTGTAAGCCAGCGCGAACGCAAATGCCGACCGTACCCCCGTCGCCCGCGCATGTGCCGCATCCATCAAGCGGGGCAGGAAATCCAAACCATTTCCCAACGTAAAAAAGTCCGCCTTCGATTCCAACAAACTCCGATCCACCACCGGCGTTCCCGTCACCAGCGCCTGATCAAACGCCAGCGAATCATTCGCGCCGTCTCCCAAATAGAGGCTGTCCCCCTGATCCAGCGCCCCCATCGCATTCGCTTTATCCTGCGGGGAAAGCCCGCCGTGCGCATCGGCTTCGGAAATCCCCAGCGCCACCGCGCTGTGACGAACCTTCTCCGGATGATCGCCCGATAAAATGTGCAGCGAAAGCCCGCGCCGCTCCAAGACCCGCAAACACTCCACAGCACCCGGCCGAAGCGCCTCGCGAAAATGAAACGCCGCCACCGTCTCCCCATTCCGCCGCAACTCACTGCCCTCTCCCGAAGCGATCTCCTTTGCCAGCCCATCCCCATCCCAACCCAAACGCCCCAGCGACCACCTCGCGCCGTCTTCCCCGATCAAACGCACACCCAGCCCCGGAAATTCCTCGACCACCATCATCCGCCGCGCCTCCAGCAATCGCTGCCCGCGCACACCCAACGCCTCTAACAGCGACCGCGAAATCGGATGCAGCGATCCCCGCGTCAGCTCTGCCAGCGCGCCCGCCGCCTCATCATCCAACTCCGTGATCGACTCCGGATTCTCCAACACCGGCCGCTCCAGTGTCAGCGTTCCCGTCTTGTCAAAAACCACCCGCCGCACCCGTCTCAACCTCGCCCACAACGTCGCGCTCCGCACAAAAACCCCGAGCCGCTCCATCGCCGACGCCGCCAGATCATCCGCAAATGGAATCGCCACCCCCAGCGCGCACGGGCACGAAACCACAAACACTGAAATCATCGCCTGCACCCCCTTCAGCGCGTCGCCCTGATAGATCCACCACCCCAGCGCCGCCAACCCCAGCACCAACACCACCATCAGATAGACTCGCAGCAGCTTCTCCAGCCCCGGATTGCTCCGGTCCTCCGTCGATGGGGCTGTTAGGCGCGCCAGTAGCGAGTCCTCCCAGCGCTCTTCCGCATCGATCACCACCGGACTCCTGCTCAGCAGAATCGTCCCCGCCGGCAGACGCCTTCCCGCCGTAAACCTCACCGGCTCCGCCTCCCCGTGGATCCACTCCAGCGAAAAATCCGCCTCGCCCTCCGCCAAAATCCCCGACACCGGCAGCGCTTGACCCGGTCCTAACAAAAACCGAACGCCCGGCACGATCGCATCCCGATCCACCGTCCCGCCACCCTCCGCCAGCGGCACCGCCTCCGGCACCGGCTGCTGCCTCACCAGCCTCCGCCGGTTCTTCTCCACCGCAGCGCTTTGCAGATAACGCCCGCCTAACATCAGGAAAACAAACGTCGCCACAAAATCGAAATACATCAGCCGCTCATCGCCCAACACCCACCCGGCGATCGATCCCGCATAAGCCGCCAACAGCCCCAGCGCGATCGGCAGATCGATGTGCAAACTCCCCGCACGCAGCGACCGCCACGCCCGATCAATGAAATACCCGCCGCCCACCAGCATCGCCAGTGTCGCTGATAGAAACGCGATCAGACGGAACAGCCCGGCAAACTCGAAATCCTCCCCCATCCCCAAATACCCCGGCAGCGTGAAACCCATCGTGTTCAGCGCAAACGCCCCGCACAACCCCAGCCGCGCGCCAAGCCTCCGCCGCTCGTGATCCCCGCGCACCGCACCGGCCGGAGCCGACACGTAGCCGAAACGCACCAGATCCCGCAAAAATCTCTCGATGTCACACTGCCCCGCCGCCCATTCCAAATGCAGCCGCCCGCTCGCCGGATGCGCCACCGCCCGGATCCCGCCCGGCTGCCGCTGAAACAACTTCTCCACCAGCCAAACACACCCCACACAGGAAATCCCCTCCAGCGCCAGATCCAGCCGCGCCGCATCTCCGCTTCCCGCCGCCTTCGCCTCGCTCTCCGCCACCTTTCCCGGCAGCCACCCGAAATCATGCTCCTCAAACGGCCGACTCCTCACCGGCGCCAGCGCCAGCCCCTGCTTCAGATCATAAAACTGCTCGAAACCATTCTCCCCGATCATCCCCGCGACAAATTCACACCCCTTGCAACAATACTCCTCCAGACCCGCCGTCGGCGTGTATCGTGTCCCGCAATGTGCGCAATGTGCCATGTCCCGCCGAATCTCAACGCCGCCCGCCCCCTCGGCAACGCCCCGATTCGCACAAACCCCGCGAATTCTGCCTAATTCTCTGCAATCTTTCCAAAACACCCACCGTAACTGCCCCATGCGACTCCTTTCGGCCATCCTCGTCACCCTGCCCACCTTGGCTTGCGCCTACGGAACCGACGATACCGCCAAGCCCTTCGATGCCGTCCGCGACATCCTCGAGTCCCGCTGCCTCGAATGTCACACCGCCGAAGAAGCCGATGGCGGGCTCGTCCTCGAAACCCACGCCGACCTCCTCAAAGGCGGCGATTCCGGCGACTCCATCGTCCCCGGAAATCCCGGGAAATCCGAACTCATCGTCCGCGTCCGCCTGCCCGCCGGGGATAGCGACCGCATGCCGCCCAAAAAACACGGCAAACCCCTCACCACCGACGAAATCGCCGCCCTCGAAAAATGGGTCGAGTCCGGTGCCGCATGGCCCGAAGGCGAAACCCTCGCCCCGCGCGCCGCCACCGCCCTCCCACGCTGGGATGCCGAGCCCGACCCGCTCCTCGCATCCATCGAGGCCTACCCCTCCAAAGTCTCCCTCGAAACCGCCGCCGACTTCCACCGCGTCGTCATCATCGCGCGGATGAAAGACTCCTCCACCCACGACATCACCCGCCAGTCCAAGCTCACCCTCGCCGACCCCTCGCTCGCCACGCTCAACGGCACCGTGCTCACTCCGAAAAAAGACGGCGCCACCACCCTCACCATCGAATACCAGGGACTCAAAACCGAGATCCCCGTCACCATCAAGGATGCGGAAAAACCCCGCCCCATTTCCTTCCAGCTCGATGTCATGCCCGTCCTCACCGCCGCCGGTTGCAACACCGGCTCCTGCCACGGCTCCGCTCGCGGCCAGGACGGATTCCACCTCACCCTCTACGGCTTCGATCCCAAGGGAGACCACTTCCGTCTCACCACCGAAATGGCCGGACGCCGCATCAACCTCGCCCTCCCGGAAGCCTCGCTCCTCCTCACCAAGGCCGATGGCTCCGTCCCGCACACCGGCGGCAAGCTCTTTGAAAAAGGCAGCCCATTCTACAACACCCTCGCCCAATGGATCCGCGATGGCGCGCAATTCGATCAAGGCGAAATCCCACAACCCACCGGCATCGAGGTCCAACCCCAACAAATGGTCATCACCGGGGCCGATGTCGAAATCCCGCTCACCGTCCGCGCCAGCTACTCCGATGGCTCGGATCGCGATGTCTCCACGCTCTCCAGTTTCTCCACCTCCAATGACAACTCGGTGAAAATCGAGGAAAACACCGGCCTCGCCGTCTCCAAGGAACGCGGCGAAGCCTTCCTCCTCGCCCGCTTCCACACCTTCACCGAAGGCGCACAAGCCATCGTCGTCCCGGACGATCTCCCCTACACCCGTCCCCAGTTCCCCGCCTTCAACTACATCGACGAGCACGTCGCCAACAAGCTCGACAAGCTCCGCATCATCCCCTCCGACCTCTCCGCCGACGAAGTCTTCCTCCGCCGCGCCTACCTCGACATCGTCGGCCTCCCGCCCACCCTTGAGGAACGCAACCGGTTCCTCACCGATGCCCGCCCCGAAAAGCGCGACGTTCTCGTCGATGAATTGCTGGGCCGCAAGGAGTTCACCGAGATGTGGGTCATGAAATGGGCCGAGCTCATGCAGATCCGCACCTTCAACGATGGTCCTAAGCAGGTCTCCTACAAAGCCGCGCTCAACTACTACCAATGGCTCCGCGAACGTATCGCCTCCAACATGCCGTTCAACGAACTCGTCCGCGAGCTCCTTTCCGCAGAGGGCGGCACATTCTCCAGCCCCGCCACCAACTTCTATCAGATCGAGCAGGACGTCCTCAAACTCACCGAAAACGTCGCCCAGGTCTTCATGGGCACCCGCATCCAGTGTGCCCAGTGCCACAATCACCCCTTCGACCGCTGGACCATGGACGACTACTACGGCTTCGCCTCCTTCTTCGCCCAGGTGAAACGCAAACCCGCCGAAGACCCCCGCGAGCGCATCATCTTCGATGGCGGCGGCGAAGTCCAACACCCCGTCACCAAACAAAACGTCGTCCCCAAATTCCTCGGCGGCCCGCGTCCCGACCTTGCGAAAACCTCACGCCGCGTCGCCGTCGCCGATTGGCTCGCCTCGCCGGACAACGAATGGTTCGCCCGCAACGTCGTCAATATCGTCTGGGCCCACTTCAATGGCGTCGGCATCGTCGATCCCGTCGATGACGTCCGCGTCTCCAACCCACCGTCCAACCCCGAGCTGCTCGATGCCCTCGCTGCCAAATTCGTCGCCTACAACTACGACTTCAAGAAACTCGTCCGCGACATCTGCACCTCCCGCACCTACCAGCTTTCCACCCGCACCAACGCCACCAATGCCGCCGATACGCGGAACTTCTCCCGCGGCATGATCCGCCGCGTCCGCGCCGAGGTCCTGCTGGATTCCATCTCCATGGTCACCGCCACGCCCAACAAATTCAAAGGCCTGCCCCTCGGAGCACGCGCCGTCCAGATCGCCGATGGCAACACCTCCAACTACTTCCTCACCACCTTCGGCCGCGCCACCCGCGCCACCGTCTGCTCCTGCGAGGTCGTCATGGAACCCAACCTCTCCCAAGCCCTCCACCTCCTCAATGGCGATACCACCCACCAGCGCATCCAGCAGGGCAAGGTCGTTGAAAAACTCATCGCCGACAAAAAGACCCCGCAGGAAATCATCGACCACCTCTACCTCATCACCCTCAGCCGCAGCCCCACCGATGAGGAAAAGACCAAACTCAACACCGCCCTCGCCGAGGCCAAGGACCCCAAGGAAACCCGCCAAATCCTCGAAGACATCTTCTGGGCCCTCCTCAACTGCAAGGAATTCATCTTCAACCACTGAGTCCGCCCCCGGGAACGTCGACAGCCTGCCCTTCGTCTAGTCCGCCGTAGCTTTGGCGAAGGAGGAAGCTTCAGCGAAGTAGGGTCTCGTCGGCCCGCCACTGCGCAACCAGTGGACCACGCGAAGCCCTCCCCAGAATGTGTCCCGACTGTCTCAGTCGGCCACGATCCCAAATCCTCGGTCCCCAGGCATCCCTGATACTGGCTTCCAAGACATCCGGTCGCCTCCTTGGCATTCCAATGGGGTTTCATCGTGAAATCCAAAAGCAGTGTTTCTCAGCCATGGCAATTCCGGTTGGGATCGGATTGTTCATGATTGCCGCAACGGCTTCAATGACTGCGACACCAATCAGAGGGATCTCAGGAAATTTGCCGGGGACAAATCCAAAAACGAGCACGGATCGCGAAGGTGCTGCCGAGCAATCCGAAGGTCATCATCGGCGGTAAAGTCCCAAAGTGAGCCAATGCCTTCTCCACACCCATCGCGTGAGGCAAAGCCTTTCACGAGACCATTCCCGAAGGATATCAGCATGGATAGCAGCCCCTCAAAAAAATGCTTGCCCTCTGCCCTGATACGCGCACCCCCGCCAAGAAAATCCTTGTAAAATCAACGGGTTCCGCCAAATTAAACCCTGTAACGGTCTGCCCGATATACAATCGCCAAGAACCTACGAATAAAAACTGTTCGCCGATAAAAATGAATTCACCCAGAATGATTCGATACTGCCGTTGGTTCATCCTGCTTCTTGCAGCGTATACCTGCATCGGAATCGGAGGACTGATCATTTGGAATATTATTGGACATGGACCATATATTTCAGAACAACTTATCGGATCATTTATTTGTGCGGCATTTATTCTAATTTTGGCTTCAGCATTTATTTCTATGCTGCGATGTCCTAAGTGTAACGGACCATACTTTACCAAATCCAAATCAAGACACCCGTTCCTTGGCACCATATTTCCATTTCGACAGTGCCACTGCTGCAATTGTGACTATGACGCATTCCATCCAGCACGCCCAAATTTAATCCAACGCGAACCCCAAAGAGAGGTTTGAGCGATAGCCTCAAACCTGTCGGTTGTTGAACTGGCCCAGGTGGTGCCGCGGGGGACGTGGATGGGGTTTGCGCTTTGATTTAGCGTTTTAGAGTCAGCGAGTTGCGGAAAC
>SXGQ01263461.1_pt1 | contig 11143 bp, 14 predicted proteins | sample 3178371 | NCBI WGS metagenome assembly SXGQ01 (sample SAMN11356859, study PRJNA531348) | freshwater metagenome | isolation source: freshwater sample F1-20 | place: China: Fuxian Lake, Yuxi | collected 2017-12-25 | reverse complement strand
TTCGTTGTGCCAATTCTGCCGCCAGTATTTGCACCGCTTGTGGCAGTTTGAAAATTAAAGTTTGTTGGCACACCAGCATTGCCTACACCGGCATTTCCCGTGCTGCTCAACGTCGTAAACGCGCCCGTGCTCGGCGTCGTCCCGCCAATGGCTCCCGGTGACGGAAAGCTCGTCACGTTTGCCGTGCCGTTGAAATTGCTGCCGCCGATTGTGCGCGTGGTCGCCAGCGCAGTCGCCGTCGCCGCCAGCCCGGTCGTGCTCCCAGACGATCCGGTGACGGAGCCGGTGATAGGATTGGTGACGGTGAGGTTTGCCAGCGTGCCCAGCGACGTAAGCGAGGACGCCGTTACGCCGGAGGCAAGGGTTGCGCCCGTGAGCGTTCCTGCCGCTGCGGCAACCGTGATGTCGGCACTCCCGTTAAAACTGACGCCGTTGATGTTCCGCGCCGTCTGCAAGATTGTCGCGCTTCCGGCGTTGCCGCTAATTGTCGTCTGGTCGCCGGTGTTCGTGCCGCTCAGATTGCTACCTGTCACTGCGCCAGTAGCCGCAATTGTGCTGCTTGCTGTAACGGTGGTGAAGGCACCCGTAGAGGGGCTAGAAGCCCCAATAGCCGTGTTTGTAAGGCCAACAGCGGAATAATCGGTGCTAACCCCAACTACGGCTCCTGTGCGCCCAAACACGCTAGAAACAGCATCCGTCAAGTCCACCTTCTCCCAAGCTGTTCCACTACTAATAATCCAATCGCCTACGGCAAAGCTAATGCTAAACTGCGTGCCAGCCGTGCTTACAACGTAGTAGTCGCCCTTAGTAGAAGCAACAGGTGGATTGCTAAGAGGCGGGTTATTTGTGGAAGCATTCCATGTCCCCTTGTAATTGACCGTTCCGCTAACAATCAGCGGGGGAGAATAGTTGATGATTTGGTCAAAAATGCCGGACATGGTTAAATGTAGTTGAGTTCGCTAATCGTAAACACACCCGTTCCACTAACAGCTATTACCTTGGCGTTCTTTGCCCAGCCCGCGCTCCAAATACCGCTATTGCCATCTTTGAAGATGTGACCAGCAGAAGCAGTGGGGGTAGAGCCATCAATCGTAAGGCGAATATCTGCGCCTTCTAGCGTCCAATAGATGTGGCTGGTATTAGGATTGAGAGCCGCAACAATAAAATCGGTAGCCGTTGCACTAACCGAAAGCGTTCGCATGGATGTTCCGCTTACCGGAAGCACCTGCATTGGACCATTAACTATGCGTGAGTTTGACATGGTTAGACAGTGAATGGGGTTGCATGAACCGAAGCATCTGTGGAAGCAGCGCGAATAAACCTAGCTGCAAGAGCCGTGCTTTTGTTCCAGAAAAACGGAGGCGTAAGTTTCTTAAACAAATGGCCATTGGTGGACGTAGGTGTGCTACCGTCAAAAGTCACCATAACATCATCGCCTTGAATATCAATGAGAATGTATTTCGTCTTGGACGAGGACCAGACATTTGTAAGGGACACTGCCGCTGTGCTTACACTGAGGCGTTCATCCGCTTCTCCCGTTGGAGATGGATAGAGATTAACAACAAGGGAGTTATTCATTAGCGTGATTGTGTTGAAACGTAGGTAGAAATGCGGCGAAACAAGGAGTTGTTATTGCGCTGATTCTGAGCCTTGCTTAACTCTAGCATAAGGTAGGTCATGGCAATTTGTTCCTCAGCAATAGCCTTGTCAACCTGACCGTCCATACGAAGGAAATCGGCATAGGTGGCGTGCGCGGCATAGTGAAAAAACTCTAGTGGAATGTCAGTGGAAACCGTGGTGTAGGGACCAGGCCATTCCTTTTTGTAGCCCACCCAAAAGCCAAGGTTTCCTGTTGCGTTGTTAATGACTGTTGCGCCTGCGCTATCAACAAAAAAGTCATACTCGTAAAATCCATTAGAACTAAAGGGATTGGCGTTCCAGATACGATTGTAGTCAGCAATGTCCTCAATGGCTGCCGGGGACACCGTGGCGGTGCCGCTATACGTCTCAACCCCCGTCCCAGATGCAAGACTGTAAGTGAACGTATCCTTGCTTACATTTGTGGTTTCAATGCTAACAACAGTAAAGGTGCCGTTGGGTGAAACAGTCCCACTAAGCCCCGACACCGTAACAGTCATACCAGCAACAAAGCTAATAGACGCCGTGCAAACAACCGTAACCGTAGTTGCATTACGCGACGCGGAAGACGACGTGCGAACGCCCGCAACGTGGTCGTATTCGCGGGCAACAACATTATCTACGGCTGGCCTCACCTGAGCCCCCACAATGTAACGTGGCCATGTGGGGCTAAAGTCATACGCCTCATACAAGCGGCGATTGGCCATTGCCAACACCTTAGCCTGTTCAAGCACGGTGAATGCGTCCACACCCGATAGGGCTTGAACAAGGGCCAGCAATTCGGAGTAGGACTTGTTTTTCATTAAACTCTATTTGGGGAAAGTTCAGGCATCTTCTTGTTGAAGAATCGCATGAAATCTTTGCTGTGAACAGTCTCGTAGCCGTATTTCTTTATTAGCCGGAAATACTCGCGTGCGGGCATGACACCTACGCACTTTCCTAAGCCGGGAACACTCTTGTGGTTTTTCATTACAGAGGCTTGTGCGCGGGCCAAATTGGTGCGCTCAAACTCGGTCGCTTTTTCTTCGGCAAAACTTTCTACAACGATGTTGCGAATCTCGTTATCAATTTCGTCTTTAGAATAGGTTTTCGGTTTATTGATGATGTTCATGCAAAACAAAATTGGCCACCCCGATCAAGAGGTGGCCAAGTTTAACACAACTCGGAGTTGGCTTAGGAGAGGCTAACCAAGCGGAACTTGAACTTAACCTGACCAGCAGTGAGTTCGTTCAGCGAGTAGTCCGTTCCAGTTGACACGTTAGGAGTAAACTTCAAGTCAATGGTGTCGGCGGTGGTGTAAACCTTGCCGTTCTCATTGTCAATGTAGGCACCCGTATCAGCAACGTAGGTGATTTCAGTCTGGTCAACGTGCAGAGCAGCAGTTGTCAGAAAGCCATCATCGTCCGTGCCGTCGCCAACAATGACGTTCAGCTCATCGCCGCCGCCACTGTCGTCAAACGCAGTCATCAGGTAGGCCGAGACATCCGTAACCATCGTCCCAGCTGGAATGACGTATGTAAATGTCTTGGTCGCGTTGTCGGCCAAAACACCAGCATTAGCAACCGAGAAGGCTGCGAAGTCGATAACAAGCTCGTCGGTCATCCCGAACGCGCTTTCATTAACTGTAAGTTTAGACATAGTGTTTTTCCTTTCGTGGGATTATGTGAGGGCAGTGATCTTGCCGTGAGCACCTGGGTGTTTCACGATGAGAGTCAAAGCGCAATCAACGTAGCCGCGTTCGCCACCACCAAGATTGGGGAGACGGGTCGAGCCAGTTGGGATGAGCTCAGCAATGCCGTAATACTCGGGGTTAACCAAGTAGCCGGTGTCCTTGTTTGTCGTGTCTGGAGCGCAGTCTGGGTTCATGTTGACGATAGACACGATGCCGTGGTCCGACTCGTAAAGCTCAACCGAGAGCTTAATCGAGGCTTCGCCGCCATCGTAGCTAACTTTACGGACCGAGTAGTCAGAGCTACCGGATGTGCGGGCAAAGTCGCTGATAACGCGCCGGAGCGAGGTGTCAGCAACAAGCGTCAAACCGTTGCTCATGCCAGTAACGCGGAAGATGCTGGTGATGAGGTTATTGAAAACGGTTTCCGTGAAGGTTGTGCCAGAACCCTGAATCGAACCCGCTGGGGTGCGATAGGCTGCTGGAACGTCTGCTGGACCTGCGCTATCAATCCAGTCGCCAAGACCACGAAGGCCGTATGGCGTGCCTGCGCCGTCCTCAATCGAACGGTCGTTGTTGGAGCAGAGGGTGGCTTCGATGTCGCGCTTGATTTCGCGCACCGATTTTGCCTCAGCTTGGGCAATCTTTGCTGGACCAACGCTGTCAACAGCGTTTTGCAAATCGCTTACCATGTAGTCGCGGCGGAACTTTTGGATATAGTTGCCGAGACGGGCGCGGTTAGAGAATTTGTCCGTGAAAGAGGTAACGTCGGCACCCTCTGCAACACCAGTTGTGGTGGGAGCAGCAAGGCTATCGACAGTCCACTCAACGTAGGTCGCGGATGCTTTGGATTTAGCAGCAGATGAAAGAACTGGTGTCTCCTCGGGAGCGAGGATTGTCAGAACGTCTGTCAGGTCTTCACGGTTAGAAACCGCTGCACCTGGGTTAGTTGTATCGTAGGTATTAGAAAAGGCCATATTATTAAAAGTTTACTTGCGTTTGGTTTTTTGAAGGGTGCGGAAGGCAACAAAGTCGCTAATGCTTCCTGAGTCCATAAGGCGCGTTCGAGCGTCTTTCACGGCCTTTTCGCCCTTCATTGCTGGCCGTTCACTTGGAGCAGCATACAAATCGGGACTACCGGGCGGATTGACCTTGTGACCGGGCTTATCAAGACTGATGAGTTTGCGGCCATACAACGAGTTAGCTGCGTGAGCCAACAGGTATGGGAGTTGTGGAGCAATTTCCGGCATCACATCCTCAATATTTTTGAGGCGTGGGTCGGACATCATTGCTTGGTATTGGCGACGAACATCGTTGTCCTCTTGCGAAGACAGCCAATCCAACTCTTTTGTAGCTTGGTTCTGAAAGGCGGAACGTAGCGACTTGCGCTGTTCCTTAGCGTTCAACTCTTTTTGTTGGGCGGGAAGATATTTGTCCCGTGCTTTTCTGGCACGACGCAAATGATCTTTTACCTCAGCCTTGGTGAGTTCCTTGCCATCCACTGTGGCGGCAACGTCCTCATATCCAAGAGTCTCAGCTTTATCGAGAACATCCTCAGCCCACTCAATGACTTCGTTAACTTGCTCAGATTGCTTGCTGAGTTCGTCGGCGGTCTTGATGTGCTCGTAGGGGTTGTTCTCTACCTTTGGCTCAAGGGCGGTTTTATTGCTCTGCTGTTGGAGATAGGACTCCATTTGCACCATGCGTTCCTCAGCCATTTTTCGTTTGGCTGTAAGTTCCGCGATGCGTTTAAGCAGACCAGATTTACCCTTTTGAGCAAGCTCGGCAATGTCATCATCTGACAATTCCGTTAGGTCAAGTTGTGAAAGAACATCCTTGCCTTTGGCGTTGGTCGATTCTTGGGATTCGCCACCTTCCTGTGCGTCTGGCGACCCATTATCTTCCTGTTCCTCTGGCTCGGCCTTAATAGTGGGCTCTTCGACAATTTCCTGCTTCTGTGTTACAGGAGCGGGAGGCTTGGCTTTAAGCTCACCTAAACGACGAACTGCATATTCGTTCATCGTGATATTGGACTTATCATTGACCACTGTTGATTTATCGTCCCCAGCGGCGGACGGTGCGACATTAGACATATTATTGTTTTCCGCTGACTTTACGCCACAGCGATTGCGTGGGGCCATCATAGCAAAGATTTTGTTTGCTATTTTGCGGCTACGCATAGAGAAACATTAAAAGCCCTTGTAGCTCAGTGGTAGAGCACCAGTTTTGTAAACTGGCTGTCGTAGGTTCAATCCCTATCGGGGGCTCCACTACCTCCCCATTCGTCGCAGCTGGATGGTGTTGAAGCCACCAGCTACGAGGATTTCGTCACATTGGAGAATTCGTCCGCTAATTTGCTGAATCCTGTCAGCACTTACGTCATGCAATTGTTGAATTAACGACTCACGAGTGCTGTGGATTTCCTCAAGAAAATCAACAAAGGTTTCGTTATGCGAAAGCTGTTCCAGTTTTTTGATGTCCATGAATTACTGTGGTTGAGAACCAGGAGCCATGCCTGAAGGAGTTTGCTGCATACCTTGTGTTTGCATTCCGCCCATTTCGGCGGGAGCCGTTCCAAGTCTGCCAATCTCAGCGTTTTGAGTTTGCTGAATTTGGAACTGATATTGCTGGGCATACTTCTGGAAGCGGGCCGCAAACGCCTTGTCCTGCTGTAAACGCTGCATTACGTCAGGTTGTTGGCTGTATTGCTGGAGCACCTGCATTGCAATTTGAGCCCCATTAGGGCGTGCGCCCACCTCAATGCCAGCGTAAATCTTTGACAAGTCATCTGTGACCATCTTAACCACTTGTTCCTGCGCCTGCTCGCGTGGACGCAGAATGGCGTCAGCAATAACTGGATTGATGGCTGCGCCGCTAATTTCAAGCAAGGCGTCAACGTCAATGCGGCCATTCCTATCAAGTTGCATCAATTGAACAAACTGACCTAGTTGTGTTTCCACGTTGTCTGGGTCGTTGTGCAGAACGTCGTAGTTGATGATGATGTCGAAGTTTTCGTTAGGGTCGCCCTTGCTAAACTTCTGTGGGTCGGAAACACCTGTTACTCGGAAAAAAACCTGATCTGGACCAAACCGCTGATAGCACTTGTAAGACAGGCGCAGCACGTCTTTAACGTGCGTCAAAAACTTATCAACAAAGTATTGTTGCTGAATTGTAGCCAGAGGATTGCCAACGTCTAAGCCAATGAGCTTGTCGGCTTGGGTGAGAAGTGTGTTCTCCATCTCCACTGAGCCTGGATTGTATTGCGGCGTTGGGCCGTAACGAATTTCCCCTTGGCGGCGATAGGGCAGAAGACCACCGGGGCGAATGTCGCCGGGAGGGAAGCCCATTGGATGCTCAATCCACGGGAGGGTAGCAAGCGAATTGCGGTCTGTTCGGCTGTCGCGCTCCACCTTGGTTTGCCACTGGATGCCTTTAAGCAGGTCGGCAAAACTTTGGAGGTCATAAAGACGTTTGTTGTCCTCGCTGATTTTTGTTACAACAAAGGGGTAGTCTTCGTAACCGTTCAGGAGTTCATGTTTGGCAAAATCCTCAACCTCTTGCCGTCCGATTACATCTCGGTGGAAAACGGTGCAATAGATGCCTTCGGCGTTGTCCTCGTCAACAAGACGTTGGTAGCAATAAATAATTTCAAATAGCTCACTTGCGTCATACGTCGTGGACTTGTAAGTGAAGTTGGTGTTGTTGCTGTTGTTGTTAATTGGGTCGCCTTCCTCGCCGCAATTTTCAATGACGTAGTTGACCCAGCTCTCGTCCCATCCTTCTGTTGCAATTTTATTTTTAAGCTGCTGGGCACTCATCAACACGCGCCAGAAACAGTAGGGAACTTTCTGAGGGTCGGTGGTGTAGGCCGGGAACAACACATCGCCATCGGGAGCAATGGACTGAACCATTGGACAATCAACGCTACGCCGAATGATGGGGAACTCCGCATTGCCGGTTTTACGCAGGTCGTTCAAAGCGCGTTTCGCCTTCTTGTCCGTCATGCCGTTAAACTGACCTTTCAGCAACTCAACCAATTGGTCGTCGGATTTTTTCTCTAAGATGGCTTTAACCAAATCGGGACTAACCTGCTGGAGCTGATCTAGGGTGAGCTTTTGCTTGAAGATGCGGTCTTCCTTCTGCCAGCCCACATAGGTAATCATTATACCCCGTTCAAGAAGGTAGTTAGCCCCGAGTTCCATCTGACGCTTAAACTGAGGAATGTAGCTGGCCACCATCCACTTTAGGAACGCACTCGTAACGCGGGCGCGGCCAATGTCGCCAGACTCAACCGGATAGGCGCGAATGTTTGCACGGTTGAGCGAGGACATAAACATGGCCACATACCTGTTGATGCGCTCGTTAATTACATGGGCCTCTTGGTCAGACGCACCCTTCCAAGGGAAAGCATCGCTACCGTTTTTGCGTAGGTCTTCGGACTTGCCTGACCACAGGTTGCGCCGATTGTCATAGGCATCCGCGCATTGACTGAAATAGAACTCCAGGTCCGTTGTGGTGCGTTCATACGCATCACGGATAGCCGTTACATTTGGCGAGTCCTGAACGTAAATTAGTGCTTCTTGATTATCGGTTTCCATTTAGATTTTGCCCAATGGCGCGAATGATGCGGTAGGCTGCGCCCTTATCAATTGCTACTTTGTCTGCTAAGACAGCAGCATCAATTGGTTGATACTCAGCGTGAAGTGTTCGTTGCAAAATTTCAAAACCCAACAAACGATCTATCTGTTCGTCCTGCCACTTACGGTCCAGTGTAATATCAATCTCCAAGCATTTCATGGCGATAGGTAGTTCCACCGGATGAGTCTGTAATTGCGTCAACATTTATTCGTTTGCCCAACAGCTTACCACGGAGTTTGCGAGGGATTGCAACAGGCACCTTTCCTTCATGTCCCTCTAGCTTTGCATAAACCCATCGTGGGTTGCGGGCTTCCATCAACACTGTTGCCCTAATTTTGTTTGGAACTGCAAGCGGAGCTTCAAGGGATAGCTCAATAAGCTCCACCGCTTCTTCGGTGAGGTAGGTGTTCTTACCATAGCCGGAGTAGTGCAACCCCTCCTTTAGCTTTGCCGCTTTAATTTTAAGCAGCTCGTTAACTGTTTTGCCTAGCCTGTCGGCTAGAGTGATGATTTTTACTTTAGCCATTAGTATCCGCTCTTTCGTTTTGGTTGTTGTATTGTCTTATCCATCCAGCGTATGCCGTCAATGCACGCATAGCGGATTACGTCTATCGGGTCTTTCCATGCTTCATCCGTGCCGCCGTCCCCAGTGTATTCCTGAAGTGCGGTGATGATGTTCTGGCAATTCTCTGACACATAGAAATGGGGTCTGTTGATGCTGTCCATCTTGGCCTTACGATTGTAGGCCATCTTGCTCTGAATAGCTTGGATGCCGTCCTCAATGTCCAGGCCCGGGGCCGCGTTAAACGTCAGGCCGTTGTCAGCCAGGTCTTCGATGATTGAACTCGCGCCGTTCTGGGATTGATATTTAGCTGCGCCCAAGCGTGGGTCAATGAGCCTGTCCAGTATTTCCTCTTTGTCGTCTGACTCAGAGCGGATAATGAGATCGACGTAGTTTTTAATGCCGTAGCCCAACCCCTTGCTGCCGTCTCCACCAATCCACCTACCTCCGTGCCACTTGGCCCAGTCTCCTACGTTCACATCCGGCCACTCACGATAGACGTAGTAGGTTTCGCTTTCATCCACAGCTATCCAGCACATGAACCAATTCTTGCGCCCAGCCGGGTCTAGCACCATGTAACGTGTAACATTTTCACGCGGTATCTTGTCATGTGGTATGACATTAACCTCCCGTGAGAACATAGGGAAGCGGGTGGACGCACTCTTGGTAGGGACGCCATAGGCTCGCGTCAGGATTTCTTCTTCGCCCCTGCCCTGTAAGTCCTGAGCAATACGATCATACCCACCAAACGGATTGTCCTTTGAATGGAAATAGATAATTGCGCTATTTCCGTTTGCAGCATGTTGAATAAACGGCACCGGTCTTTCATCAAGTAGCTCCGCTAGTTTGGTTTCTACTGTTCTTGCTTTCTCAAGGTAGTCTCGCACCACTTCCGTGTAACCGTCAATCGGAGTGAACGTAACAATGATTTTGGCGTTACGGGTAGCCAATCTAAAGCGCAGAGTGCGTAGTAGCTCAGGCCCAATAAGATATTCATCACACCACGCCCCAAGGTTGAGCCACACCGGTTCACGACTGCCCAACTCCGCTCCTTCCAGAATAGTATCGTTGTTAAGAAACTGAGCATAGGTCTTGAAGATGATGTGGCTCTTCGTGACCGGGAGGATGAGGCTGCTTTTCGAGAAGCCGTTCTTCCGCGTGTAGCTAATGTTCTCTTCAGCACTAAGCGTTTTCTTCCTAAGTTCTTCGGGGAGTGCATCATATATTGCGCTTTGTTGTTGTCTAATGGAAACGTCTGCGTTCTGAGCGAAACACATAATGACGCTGCCAGGGTTGTCCATTGCTGCCTTCACCACAGCCGTCGCCGCCCAAGTGGTCTTGGACGATCTATTGCCGCCGCTTACAAGCAGTTCATTAAAGGTTTCCAACAGTTCCTCGGCCTTCTTCCAATGCGGGAGCTTAAAGCCATACCTGTAAGGGTCGCGCTGACTATTCTCTATCGCCTGATGGTAGATGTCGTAGAGCGAAGCTAGAGCCTCTGGCTGCATTCGCGCCATTTCCTCATTAGTTGGTGGCGTAAGAATGGCGTGTTTCCTCCAAATCATATGTCCACAGCCTCCTTCTGTAACGACGCCCTAGCCTCAGCAATCGCTTTCATAGCATCCTCCAAGCTAGGCTTCCCGGCCTTGTGCTCTACCACCACCTTGTTCTCTCCTAGAGCCTGCATACCCTTATCTACGGCTATCCCATAGGAAAGAACCAAGTCCCGAATGTTCACCTTGGCCAAAGCGTCAGGATTGTTCGCCAGCATCTCTAGCTTCTGTTTAGCCAACAACCTCAGACCCTCCGCCATTTCAAACCCATCCGCCGCCAACTGCTTCCTCCTCACCTCTATGGCCGTCTCATGCCGCGCCTTCACCTTACTAATCTGATTGAACGAGAATCCAGTGGCCTCAGCAATCTCCTCCCACGTATTCCCCTCAGCTAGTTGCTCCAAGCACAGCATAGCCTTCGCAGGCTCCCTATGCTCTAGGGTGCGACTATCACTGTCCACCAGTGAGGACAACAGGACAGGACTGATATTTTCTATGCTCATACCGAAATCAATGATAGTAACGATTGTTCATCTAGGGCCAGCGCAGCGTCGTTTGTAATGCGTTTAACGCGAAATCCGCGAACAGATGACAAGAAGTAGTCTCTACGACTATCATAAGCCATTTGCTCACTATCAGCGTGGTAGTCACCATCAATCTCCAGACATAACTTCTTGCGACGTTTCAAATAGAAATCAACAATGAAATGCTTGTTAGATGTGCAGAAACCTTTCTGGAAGCAATAGTCTTCCCCAATACGATCAAACAAATCTTTAACGTAAAGCTCAGGCTTCGTAGCTTTGGCGATAAGCACACCTCGCCTTAAAGCCAATAAGCTTCGATTGGAAGGACTACTGTTGATATTCATTTTACGCTTGCGTATGGATTGTATCCAGCCCCAAATTTTTCTGTCAAGACATTTGTTCAACTATGTTTCTTTGTCTTCTTCAACTATGTTTTCCCGTCTCTCCTTTTAGGAAGGACCCTTTAGAATATTTTTTTATGGGGGCGATTCTAACCTAGTATAAAAAAACCCACCGGAATTAAGCTTCAGGCCTACACAGGGTAGACCGAGAGGCTCGG
>SXGQ01726238.1_pt1 | contig 11144 bp, 10 predicted proteins | sample 3178371 | NCBI WGS metagenome assembly SXGQ01 (sample SAMN11356859, study PRJNA531348) | freshwater metagenome | isolation source: freshwater sample F1-20 | place: China: Fuxian Lake, Yuxi | collected 2017-12-25 | reverse complement strand
GTGGCGGCTGCTGCGGCACTCGGCGTCTCACCCGCGCGGCTGTTCAAGACACTCGTCGTTGCCCTTGAGGGTAGGCGTGCAGGCGGCGAGCTCGTCCTTGCCGTGGTGCCGAGCGATGCCACGCTCTCCGAGCGCGCGGTGGCGCAGGCGCTCGGCGCAAAGCGTGCCGAGCTTGCGAGCGAGGCGCAGGTCCAGCGCACCACGGGCTCGGTGCCGGGTGGGGTGAGCCCCCTCGGCAGTCGCAAGGCCATGCGCACGCTGATCGACGCGAGCGCGAAGGGTTTCACCACGCTGCTGGTCTCCGCGGGGCGTCGCGGGCTCGCCGTGGAGCTGGCGCCCGCGGATCTTGCGGCGCTCTGCAGCGCGCGCTACGCGCCGATCGCGGTTGAGTAGAATTGGCGCATGACTAAAGAGCAGCGATCGAATCGCAGGAGCACGACTCTCGCTGCGCGCGCACGCGCCGCACTCGCGCCGTTCGTGAGCGTTGCTGTGGCCGCGGTGATCCTGCGCGCCTTCCTCGGCGGGACGATGCTCTACGCCGGCGTGGACAAGCTCATCTTGGATGCACGCTTCCTCCAGACGGATGGGGTCGGCTCGATCGGCGAGACACTGCGCTTCTTTGTGACGGCGGGTGGTCCGCTCGCGCCGCTCGTGGAAGCGGTCGGGCTCTCGCAGCCGGTCGCTGTTGGTGCGGCGATGGCGATCTCACAACTCGTGGTCGCAGGTTCGCTCCTCACCGGCTCATGGGTGCGAAGCGGCGCGCTGCTCGGAGCGGCAATCTCGCTGACGCTCGCACTCACGTCAACGTGGGGGGTCAGCCCATATTACTTGGCCAACGACCTGCCGTATTTCGTCGGCTTCCTGGCGCTCGCCGCGCTCGGCGACGGCGGGACGGCGCGCGTCGGCGCTTCTGCGTCACGCGGTTATGATCCGGCGAGGCGCGCGGCGCTCGTCAGCGGCGCGGGCATCTTCGCGGTGATCGTTGCACTCGTACTCCTGGATCGCGCGCGCCTTGGATCACTCCTCTCCGGAGGAAGTGCGGCGAGCGGATCACCCTCTCCTTTACCGAGCCCCGCCACCTCACCGTCGTCCTCACCGTCGCCATCATCGTCACCTTCGTCGGAGCCGAGCGCGACCGCGTCACCTTCGAGTGGCAGTGGCGGGACGAAGACACCGAAGCCGAGTGAGTCGGCGACGAGTGGAGGCGGAGGTGGCGGCAGCAGTCCCGCACTTGGTAGCGTGATCGAAGGAGGGAAGAGTCTCGGTTCAGGAGAGGCGCTCAACTTTTCCGCCGACGGAACGGCCGCGGTGCTCCTCAAAGATGGCAGCACATTCCGCGCCTTTGAGCGTGCCTGCACGCATCAGGGAACGAATGTTGACTGGCAGTCGGGGAGCGGCAGCTTCTACTGCAGCAACCACGGCGCACGATTTTCAGCAACGGGTGATGTGCTCGTTGGCCCAGCGCTCACGCCGCTCCGCCCAATCGAAGTGAGCGTTGCGGCCGATGGCAGCGTCACCTACCGCAGGTAGCGGCGGCGCCGCGCCGCTCGCCTTCGCGACACGCCACCCACGCTTGGGTGCCGCACTCGGCGCACTCGCGATCTCGCAATCGTCACCGCTCGCCAAGCTCTCTGGCGCATCACCCGCCGTTGTCACCCTGTTCCGCGGCGTCTTCGCCTTGCCGTTCCTCATTCTTCTCGCGCGCCGCGAGGGCCATGCACCATCGCGCCGCGACCAAGGCCTCGCGCTCTTTGCGGGTGGGCTCTTCGCGCTTGATCTGCAGTGCTTTCACATCTCAATTCCGCTCCTCGGCGTTGCCCTGGCGACCGTCGTGCCGAACGCGCAAGTCTTCATCGTGGGTCTGTTCGCCGCACTCTCTGGCGAGCGTACGCCCGGCCGCGCGTTTGCCGCGATTCCATTTGCGCTGCTCGGTCTGCTCATGCTCGCCCGTGTGGTCGATCCGTTCGGTGACGGCGTCTTTGGTTCGGGCGTGGTGGCGGCAGGGAGCGATCCGGCACTCGGGGTGCTCTGGGCGCTCGGTGCTGCCGCGTTCTATGGCCTCTACCTGGTGATCACGCGGCGCATCTCCACCGCATCAAGCGCCGTTGGGCCGTTCACCATGCTGCGCGACTCGGCGATCGGGATGATCGGCACCTCGCTCGTGCTTGCCCTGCTGACGGGGAGCCTGCTCCCGCCCGACCTGGGCCCTGGACTCGGTTGGCTCCTCCTACTTGCGCTGATGTCGCAGGTACTCGGCTACCCGCTGATCAACGCCTCCATCCCACACCTCCCGAGCGTGGTCGGCTCGGTGCTCCTCTTTGTGCAGCCGCTGATGACGCTGGTCGCTGGGGTGGTCATCTTCGGGGAGATCCCCACCCCCGGGCAGCTGGGCGGCGCGCTGATCCTCTTTGCGGGCGTGCTGGTGGCGGCGCGCAGGTAGTCGCACTGCTGGATGTAATGTAGATTTAGATGAAATGACGACTTGTGATTCTGGGATTGAGAGACCAAGAGTGGCTGCGGGCACGTTCTCACATGGCACACTTGTCGCTACCCTTGCTGCTGCACTCTTGATTGTTAGCTCGCTCGCGCATCCTCTGCAATCAGCTCGCGCAGGCGGTCTCATCCCACAAGATTGCGATGGGTTGCGAAGCGATTTCGCACCCGACGAGAATCAATGGTATCGGACCGATTCAACGTTGGTTGTGACCGCTGATGGTGCCTCTCTCTATGTCAGCGTTGAGCACGTGGGAATACTGAAGTCAATCAACAACGGTGCAACATGGAAACGAATCGTGCAGGGGATTGCCGTTGATACTCTTGACAAGGTCACGAAGCGAAAGTGCTACGGAGAATATCCGGTCGCCATTGCTGATCCAGTCAACTCGAAACGAGTCGTTTTTGGCATGTCATGCGCTGGCGCGGGTTACCTCACCTCACTTATGTGCAAGGGTGGTGGAGTGTACGAAACCAAGAATGGTGGAGCGACGTGGGGCCAGAAAATCACTAACAAGATGAACGCGTACGTCACCCATGCGATGGCGATTGACTCCAGAAACACGAAGCTGATGTATTACGGCACATCAGCTGCCCCGCAAAGTATGTCAGGGGCAAACCCAAACAAGTTATTCGTAAAGAAAGGGATTATTTACAAGTCAACCAATGGTGGGACAACTTGGGTTGAGCTACCAACTGGTTTCAAGAAATACGAACGATTAGTGTCAATCGTACTCGATCCGAGCGATTCCAACGTGATCACTGCTGGGTCGGTGCTGATGATTCCTGGGGGGGCCAACCCGAATGCGGTGCTACCGCATGATCGTTCCTTGATTCAGAGCTCTGACGGCGGTGCCTCGTGGGCTGCAGTCGGCAACCTCCCATCCTCTGCAAAAGGGATTGACAGCATGGTCGGCTCGCCCACTGAGGGCGACCACCTGTTCCTGTCACCCGTCTATCGCGATGTTACGCCCGAAAACATGCACAGTTACTTCTCAAGAGATCGAGCGCTGACTTGGACTCAGACACGCTTCATGGACGTGTTTGAGTACGATCCAAGTAGCCCAAGCGGCGATCGCATCGTCGCCTATCTCTGGAGCGCTTGCCAAGGGGAATGCAGTAAAACCTTGTACGAGTCGCTGGATGCGGGGGCGACATGGCAAACCATGGGCACACTTCCAAGCGAGATTGAAAATGTTCAAAATGTTCGTACCAGGATCAGCAAGATCGTATTTGACGGCTCAAACAGCGATGTGATGTATCTCGCAGGGTCAAATGCTTACGTGTGGAAAACCACTGACCGTGGATTGACTTGGACAACACTCCTCTCGTTAGAGAAAGTGCGACAGCAAATCAAGTAGCCTTGCGAACGGTGTTTCTCCTCACCTCGGTGTTTCAAGCGTCAAATGACGTGCAGGATTCTTGATCGTGATCTGGTCAATGGTCTGCTGATCCACTCCCGCTGCGAGCAGTCGCGGCAAGAACGTCTTCTGTAGATAGGTATAGCCATTTCCTCCGTACGAGAGGAGCTGCGAGTCGTGGCAGACATCCTGGCTCAACATGATCTGCTGCTCATACCCCTCGTTGAGAAGTGTCTTCAGCAGTTCAATCACCTTCGGTTCACCGGCGCGTTCAAGCGGCGTGAAGTTCATCCCGAGGAAGTCGGCCTCAAGCGTTGCGCCGCGCCTCACGATCTCGCGCCAGTACTCAGCGCGTGGCCAAGAGTCGGTGTGTCCGATCACCACACGCGCGGGATCGAGCCCTTCGTCTTCAAGAATCGCGAGTTGTGCAAGTCCCACCGCGCTCTGCGCCGCATGCGTGGTGACTGATGCGCCGGTGCGTTGCGCGGCGCGTGCCGCAGCACGGAAGACGCGCTCCTCTTGCGCCGTCACCCACGGTTTGTCCGTGCCGATCTCGCCAATGATCCCTGGTCGCACCGGTCCATCTGGTCCTGGGACGCCATCAGTAAACTCGCGGACAATCTCGTCCGCAAGGTCGTCGGTGGTACGAGTGTCGATGCGCGCCTCTGGTGGGTAGTACGCCGTGCGATACCAGCCAGCGCCGCCGATGATGTGAAGCTTCGTCGCTTCAGAGATTCGAGCAAGGCGGGGGAGGTCGCGGCCGATGCCGTCCAGCGTCAGGTCGACGAGCGCCCGGCCCCCCGCGGCAACATAGGCGCCGAGCTCTTCGCTGATCCGAGGCTCTTCGCCGATCAGCTCCCAGTAATCCCAGCGACCCTGGATATGCCAGAGGGTCACCTTGGTGTGCTCATGCGGGAGGGTGAAGCCGAGGTCGCCTGGAGCAACTGGCCCGAGAACGCTCTGGATCTCCCCGGGAGCAGCACGCTTGGTCACGCCTGCATCCTAGGGCAGCACGCTGCGCAACTGATGGTTGCGCCGCACGCTCAGGGTGCGATGATTCGTCCACGGTGCACGGGTGCCCGCAGGGTGCTCGGGCCGGATGTATATGAGGTGCACGAGATGCGAATCAAGTCGGCACTCCTTGCGCTCGTCGCTGGAGCCGCCATTGTGGCGAGCGCCTGCGGCGGAGCCGCAACCGAGCCAGTGGAGAGCGGCGAGGCCCGCTTCCCTGAAGGCTCCTACTGCGCACAGGCCCTCGCCTTGGGTGAAGACGTCCAGGGCACCCTTCTCTGGAAGGTCTGCGATGCGGGGAAGATCGTCATGGCGACAGACCCGGCCTACCCACCATATTCAGAACTTGACGCAAGTGGCGAGTATGTTGGCTTCGACTCCGACACCTCCCGCGAAGTCGCGAAGCGACTCGGCGTGGAGGTTGAATGGGCAACGCCTGACTGGTCTGCAATCACCGCCGGCAACTGGGGCGGACGATGGGATATCTCCATCGGCTCGATGACCCAGACGGAAGAGCGCGCACTTGTGGTGGACTTTGCCGACCCGTACTTCTACGAGTCGGGCTTACTGCTGGTTCCAACGGACTCGGCGGCGACTACCGTTGCTGATCTTGCTGGAGCGACGATCTGTGCGGGCGAGAGCACGACCCACGCGACGTGGATCGAGGGCGGGTTCGCTGACAGCGCCGTCGTCATCCAGTACAACGCACCACCAGAGGGAACCAAGTTGAAGACGTATCCAACCGACTACAACTGCATTGAGGCCTATCTTGCCGGTCGAACAAACGACTGGGACGCGATGGCGCAGAGCCGTGAGTTCATCGAGAACGCGATTGCGGAGTCGGACGGGAAGCTTCGCTTCCTGAATGAAGAGGCAAACTTCGCGGGCCAGATCTCGTTCGCGCTTGACAAGAGCGGTCCATCGACGAAGTCGATGCTTGCCGCGCTCAACACGATCGTTGCAGAGATGCACGAAGATGGCACGCTTTCTGGCTTCGCGATGACGCATGTCAAACGCGACATCAGTAAGCCATAAGGCGTAGCTCGGCGCACGGCGCCAGGACACGTATTGGGGGAGTCGCGAGGAAACTCGCGGCTCCCCTGAATCCATCAGCAGACGAATTCTTTGGATTAGACATGTAAATCAGAGCAGGGGAGGGGCGAGTGGAGCAGGACGCACGAGCGCTCGCGCAGGCCGTTGCCACCGACGAAGCCCGCCGTGCATCGCGCTGGCAACTGCGCTTCCGGTTCGGCTGGGGCATCCTCATCGCCCTGCTCGCGGGCTTCGTCCTCATCTCACTCAACGTTGAGATTGATTTCATTGCACGGGCCACCCCTTTCATCCTTGAGGGCATCTGGATCACGCTGATCGTCTCGGCGGCGTCGATCGTTCTTGCCACCCTGCTCGCCGCACTTGGCGCTCTCGGCCGCCTCTCCTCGAACGCGATCATCAACGCGATCGCTTCCTTTTACGTCAGTTTCTTTCGCGGCACGCCGCTGATCTTGCAGCTGCTCGTCTGGTACCTGGCGCTGCCGCAGGTCGGGCTCATCTTCGACCCAATCTACTGTGCGATCGGCGCGCTTGGCATGAACTATGGCGCCTACATGACGGAGATCTTCCGTGCTGGCATCCAGGCGGTGCCTCTTGGTCAGCGCGAGGCGGCGTCGGCGCTCGGCATGTCATCTCGAACTGCCTTTCTGCGCATCGTCGCGCCACAGGCGTTCCGGATCATCGTCCCAGCCATTGGCAACGACTTCGTCGCCATGTTGAAAGACTCGGCGCTCGCCTCCACGGTGGCGCTGCAAGAGATCGTCTGGCGGGCACGCAATGTTGGACAGAAGGAGTTCAAGACACTTCAGACATTCATCATTGCCGCCATGATTTACTGGGCGCTCACGATTATCTTTAGCTCCTTCCAGAATCGCTTGGAGAAGCGCCTCGCCGCGGGCGATCGCAATAAGGAGAGCAAGGGATGAGTGGCATCATGAAGAATGATCGCACGCACGTGCATCAGCTGCATCCAGCAGAGAAGCCTGGCGTTCTGGTGAAGACGGGTGCCAAGCCGGTGCTGAAGGCCACGAACGTCACCAAGTGGTTCGGAGAGAACCACGTGCTGCGCGGCGCCTCCATCACCGTCTGGCCGGGCGAGACCGTCTGCATCCTTGGGCGCTCGGGATCCGGGAAGAGCACCTTCTTGCGCAGCCTGAACTTCCTTGAAGATCCTACGGACGGCGTGGTGGAGATTGATGGTGTCACCGTGACCGCCGATCCATTCCACAAAGAGGGCGGCGAACGCCAGCGCCATATCCAAGACCTTCGCTTGCGCGCGGGGATGGTCTTCCAGGAGTTCAACCTCTTCCCGCACCTGAGCGTCATTGAGAACTGCGTGGAGGCACCCGTTCATGTGAAGGGGATGAATCGAAAAGAGGCGGAGGCGATCGCCGAGGAGTATTTGGCAAAGGTTGGACTGAGTGAGAAGCGGGACGAATACCCTTCACGACTCTCGGGTGGGCAGCGACAGCGTGTTGCCATTGCGCGTGCGCTCACGATGCAGCCGAAGGTGCTCCTCTTCGATGAGCCAACGAGCGCACTCGACCCAACGCTGGTTGGCGAAGTGCTAAAGGTGATGGCGGACCTTGCGCACGAAGGCCGCACGATGATCGTTGTCACGCATGAGATGGACTTTGCGCATGAGGCAGCGGATCGCGTCTACTACATGGATCAGGGTGAGTTCGCCGAGGTTGGGCCACCAGAGCAGGTGATTGATGCGCCGAACGATCCGCGCACCAAGGAGTTCCTCTCGCGCTTCCGCACCCTCGGCGCGAAGAGGTAACCGTGCCAACGCGCGGCGCGAATGGTGCCGCCCCTGATCTTCTTGTGGTGGGCGGTGGTGTCTGGGGGAGCTGGACGGCGCTCCTTGCGCGCAAGCTTGGTGCCACCGTGACGCTGATGGAGGCGTCGGAGCCAGGTCATCGCGACTCAACCTCTGGCGACCACAGTCGCATCTTCCGGCACTCGCACGGCGAAGATGAGCTGTTGCTCGGCTGGGCGCGCAAGTCGCTCGCCGCATGGAAGGCGCTCGGCGCGATGAGTGGCGAAGAGCTCTTTGTGGAGAGCGGCGTTGCCTGGTGCGTCTCCGACCTTGGCCTCTGGGAGGCCGAGTCCGAGAAGCGACTGCGCGCTGCTGGCGTGCCGCACGAGCGAATCAGCGCGGATGAGGCGGTGAAACGCTGGCCGGCGATGAGCCCCGCCGCGCTCGCATCTGTCCTCTACGAACCCACCGCCGGATTCTTGCGCGCGGCGAACGGCGTGCGCGCCGCCGCGCGTGCCTTCACGCAGGCGGGCGGCACGTTGGTGCAGGGTCGCGCGCGACCAGCAAAGGATGGGAGCGCGCTGGACGCGAGCGGCGCGCCAATCGCTGCGGGCGCGGTGGTCTGGACGGCAGGCTCATCACTCCCCGGACTCTTCCCGAATCTTGTGGGCGCGGACACGCCTGCGGAGATCACTCCCGTCCGCAGAGATGTTGCGTATTTCAACGCGAAGGGGATGGGCGTTGGCGAGATCCCAACCTGGATTGACGCTGGGATCGGCGTTTGGGGAATTCCAAACGAGAGCGGACACGGCGCAAAAGTTGGTCCTGATTTTGATGCGGGTTCATTCAACCCAGATGTGAAGTGGCCAAGTCAGGCGGCGGACGAGTCGCTACAGGTTGCGCGACAGCGTGCAGGGATCCGATTTCCCGCACTCCTTGACGCCCCGCTCAACGAGAGTCGCGCCTGCCAGCACGAGCGTACGCTGACCTGGCACTACGTCCTTGATCATCACCCGGAGAATTCGCGCGCCTGGATTGCTGGCGGCGGTTCAGGTCACGGCTACAAGCAGGCACCCGCGGTAGGTGAGATGCTCGCGCGCGCAGCGCTTGAACGCATGCCGCTGAAGTTGCCCGATCAGCGCTTCAAGATTTCTGGGCGTGAACAGGGCCCAGGGAACCCAGCAGGGGAACCGATCGAAGAGATCGCCTAGCGCGCGAATCGAACCTAGCGCGTCTCGACCGAGGCGTTGAGCTTTGCGGCGATCGCGGCGCGCGCCGCCTGACGATCGCTGAAGTCGATCCCCTCCATGTCACCCGGCGCGAGTCCCGCCGCCCAGCCGCGTGGGGTGCGCTTTCCGTCTGCCGCGTAGCGATCCGCAACCATCAGGTCAAAGGCCTGGACGCTCGCCTCAAGTTCGCTGTAGCGGCCCGGTGGGAGCATGGTGGAGGCGGTGCCGCGCTGCTGGAGTTCACAGACGTGCCAGTCCTGGCGATTCGTCATATCCCAGAAGCCGTGCGCGTCAGAGAAGTCGTAGGTTGGGAGCTTCATGGTGTCCGGATGCACGAACCAGTCGCAGACGACACGCGATCGCCCAGGTCCGAGCGGTTCGATCATGTGCACCATCAAGTAGTCCGGATGCAGCGAGAGCAGCAGGTTTGGCCATACGGCGAAGTACTGGATGCGCTTTGCATCGGTCTCCGTCATCCCCTTCAACCACGGACGTTCGTGCGAACCCTTGTCCAGACCCATGGTGAGCGCTTCGCCAACGAGCGGCTGCCAGCCGCCCTTCCAAAGTCCGCGCGCGGGGATATCTTCACCAAGGTCGTACGGTGTCAGTGCGTTGAGTTGCGGGTGCACGCCTGGGCAGTGATAGCACTCGGAGTAGTTCTCCACCAAAATCTTCCAGTTGGCAGCAACGTCGTACACCTCGCGCTTCGCGAGTCGCAGCGGTTCAAACTCGAATCGCGCAAACACGTCAACCAGGTCGTCAAGGTAGGTGAGGAGTGGCTCAGCCACCTTGTCGAGCGTCAGGAAGACGAAGCCCTGCCAGGTCTCACAGCGGAGCGGAACAAGGTCGTACTCGCGAGGATTGAATCGCTTCAGCTCGTTGGTGTGCTTCGCCTTCAGCAACTTCCCATCGGGCCCATAGACCCAGGCGTGATACGGGCAGACGATCTTCTTCGCCTCACCGCGATCAGGCTTTCCGTCCTGTGGCCCCTCAATCAGTGTTGCGCCGCGGTGCCGGCAGGCGTTGATGAAGGCGTGTAGCTTGTTGTCTTCACCGCGCGAGATGATGACTTGCTCACCCGCGAACTCAAGGAGGCGGTAGGAGCCAACGTTCGGCGTGTCCTCTTCGCGGCCGACGCAGCGCCATTCGTGGCGGAAGATCTCCTGCGACTCCCAGTTGAAGATCTCCTGATCGTGATAGACCCTTGGCGGGAACATGTCCGCCTCATCAAAGGGGCGACGGACGGCGGCGATCGCCGCAGGGTCGAGTGGCGCTGGTCGCGATGCTTTCAACATGCTCCAGATTCTCGCACGCCTCGCCGCTACTTGAGTGGGGCGTTGAGGCTGAGCGTGCCCCCGCGCGGATCGCGGACCTCGACGCGGACGATCCCCTCGCGGGTGATCTCCGCGCGGCCACGACTCCCGTCGCTTCCCTGGAGGTCAAGAGCGCCGTAGGCGCGGATCCGACTCCCGCGCAGCGTGGGGGCGAGCTCGGTGACGATGGTGCCGCGGGCGGTGCCGCGCCAGGCGGCGAGGCCAGCGCGGCGACCGCTGGCGTCAACATCGAACGCGAACGTCGAGGGGGCGGGCATGCCGAGACCGCGAATGCCAACGGTCGTCCCGAGCACCCGCTCACTCGACTCATAGAGGCCGATCTTTGGCAGCGTGGAAGAAATCTTTGCCGCGATCTCGCGTCGTCCACCTGTGTTCGTGGCGCGCACAGCTACTCCAGTCTCACGATCGATCTCTTCAATGGTCTGCTCATCGGTGAAGTTCGGCTGTTGGTAGCCACTCCCATACGTGGTTGAGGCGGCAACGCAGTAGTAGGCGAAGCAGACGAGTGCGCCGGCAAACTCTGGACCGCCAGCGCGATCACTCCGCAGGAGGGTGCCGAGAGGGAGGAGGATCCGACTCTTTGCGGCGCGTCGCGCAAGGTACTGCAGGAAAGATGTCCCACTCGTCTCATATGTTGCGCGGGCATCTCCAGCAGGACCGAAGTGCGGGGCGTTTAGTCGTTCGCTCAATCGCTGGCTCATTGCGCAATGGTAGCGTGCGGCAGCACTCGGGTAGCGTGCGGGAGCACTCGGCTACACTGGCGCGGATGAGTCGAGGCAGCGCCCCACGCCACCACGTGAGCCGCGCGCCCACCGTTGACCTTGCAGTCGCCGCCTCACTCTGGGGTGGCCTCTACGTCATCTCCGCCGCCACCTTTGAAGCGATCCCTCCCGCCACACTCACC
>SXGQ01148865.1_pt1 | contig 11144 bp, 7 predicted proteins | sample 3178371 | NCBI WGS metagenome assembly SXGQ01 (sample SAMN11356859, study PRJNA531348) | freshwater metagenome | isolation source: freshwater sample F1-20 | place: China: Fuxian Lake, Yuxi | collected 2017-12-25 | reverse complement strand
TTGCTCGATCCTCCAAAATTCTCTCCATCTGGGTTTCACCACTTTTAAACTTCCTAGTAAGGCTCATAGTGTGATTCCAGGCGACTTCCTTTCTATCCCAATACTGTTCAAGAACTGTGTCTTCTTGATGCAGATAGCGATAAAGAGCTCCGCTCCAATTGCCATCATTATCTATCTCAATCCAATAACTATCTTGGCCTTCAAAGAGTCTTGAGAGATATAGACCCGGGATAAAGAATTCACGATACTCACCAAGCCAGCCACAATTAATACACTTAAGAGTTGGGTCATATTCACTGATTACGCAACCACCTGAAACATAGATACTCTCATCAAGATCTGAGGAGGCAAGTCCATAGGCGATCTCCCTTAGGTCCTTACTTGAGTTACAGGATGGGCAGTTTTTCAACTATGAGTCTCCTCATCTTCTATACCGAGGGTATAGCGGAGCACTGACATATCTTAATTCATCTTCAAAGTGAATTTTAGGGGTATACCTCGTAACAGAGCCAGACCTTGTAGGAATCAGATACTGATTAGTTGACAGCTATTCAGATCAATATGGGGAGATCAACTACAGCGTAGTGGTGATGAAACTAGTAATCTTTATGCTCATATTGGTCCAGAGTAACGCGCTCTACCACTTTCTATTCGACTTAACCACCCATAGAATTTGAGAATGCGGCTTCCTCACTCTCCCGATAATTTAATGCCCGGGCTTTACTTCTATTTTCCACCGAATGAGATACGCCCAATTGAACTGATAACTATCCAAAACCACTCTAAGATATTTTTGCGTTCGGGGGGTGATTGGATTGAGCATCCTCATTTAGTCGAAGTGCTCGAGAACCTGCCAGAGTTGGTGATATTTGGAGAGGAAACTCAGGCTGCACATGATCTTGTTGATTTGTCTGAGCGTGAGAATCGACCAATCGAATCTGCAGAACTAAAACGGTTTGTTAAATTTTTTTAGCATGGTTAGGCAATAGGGCCGTGCAATACGAGCTTGGTCTATTTTCCTTGAGGCATGAGGTAAGGAGAAGGTAGGCATATAAAGCATTGACTCTTAAATGAGCATTTCGGACATTGTCAGTTCGCTAGTATCCTACTAGGGCAAGCGTGGCTATGCCCCAAGCGCATAGCCGAGATACTAGGGCGGTAGCCATTTGATTCAAGATAATTCAAGAATATCTAGCTTTAAGACGCAATTAGCGCGACTATGAGTGGAATTCTATATCGCAAAGGTAGCGGTGATTGGATCTCCCCTGCTGACTCTGGATATGCAAATGAAGACCAACTTCAAGCAATGATCGAGGAATTTCCGAATTTGTTACCTGGAATAACTGCTGATTCCTTTGTTTGTAGAGAATTCAACACAGACTCTGGCCCTATCGATAATGTAATCATCAACTCTACAGACGGATCAATCACTCTTGTTGAGTGCAAACTTGCAAGAAATCCCGAAGTTCGTAGAAAGATCGTTGGGCAAATAATCGACTATGCGGCCAGTATGCATAAGCTCTCATTCGACGAATTTCACAGACGGTGGAGAGATCGTGGGGGCGCGGATCTCACGTCAGTTGAAACGCCCAAGGGGCCATTATCACTGGGAGTAAAAACCAATCTTGAAGGGGCTAGATTTACACTTCTTTTAGCAGTTGATGAAATTAACGACCCGCTCAAGGATATGGTCATTTTGGTTAACAAAAAGACTGACGCTACTTTTCGTGTAGCGCTGATTGAACTAGTTAGACACTCAACTGGTGACACAGAAATCCTAATTCCTCAAACATTTGGTTATGAGGCACTAAAGCCCGAGGTTGGAGAGTATGAAAAAAGAAGTCCTTGGAGTAAGGATGACTTTGCTGCCTGGCTCCTTGCGCATGAACCTTCGTCACTTCCCAAATTTGAAAAATTCATAGAATTAATGGAAGAAGCTAATCATCAGTGGGGTGGGACAAAATCAGAGACACCTTCTGGAGCAATCTGTGTCAGGACTGTAAATGGCTTTAGATACCCCCTAGTTTTTCATTCCTTTGATATTGCCACAATTGAAGCAAGATTTGTTGACTTTAGAAGAGAACCTTATGTTGATGAGTTAGTAAGTCTTTTTGAAAATATCAAAGAGATTGATATGACTGCAATAAGGACTAAAGACTATGGGGCTAAACCAAAAATTGCTGTTTCCAGGTTAGATGATCCTGTACTTACTACTTCACTAATTGCCTTATGTGAGCGAGTTTCAAAAAGCTGATTTAGAAAATTAAGGTCAAGTGCAAAGCATGGCTAAATCTCATTATTTGTCCATTCTCCTCGTTATGTATGGACTTTTCGCGATTAAAGATTTATATTAATGAACATGAAAGCAATTGGCATACTTGATCATCGTGTAAGGGGTTAAAAATATGCGGCTTGCTATACCCAACCTATTGGAAGAAGGCCAGATTCACCAAACAGGAATCGGTATTCTTAACTTACTGGGCGTTGATCTATTTAGTTCCATAGATAAGGCGCTGATTGAAACTGAAGGTCAAAATTGGCTGACGAATTATAGGAAGTCTAATCTAGTTTATCTAAATTATAATTTTAATGATCCATCTAGTCTTTTAAAGGAGCTGCTAAGAAATAGTTCTTCTCCTCTGAGAAAACCAATCAAGACCAAAGTCATCCAAAAAGAGTTAGTGGCTTTTTTTAGCAGACTACAAATTATTTTAGATGATAGAAACGACTGGATTCATCATAACTCCGTTTTTAGTACCCAAAGTTTAAAAACCTTGATATTGAATATTTACCCAATCGCAAAGAAAATGGAACTGCCTCTAGTTCTAGAATGTGATCTACTGCTTGCAAAACTTGATGGGGTCGAGCCGGATGTGCCGCAGATCGAGACACCCCTAGTAGCAGAAAGTCCAACTGAAACGGAGTCAAACTTGGTAAAGGAAATCAGAGACGTAATACCAAATAGTGAGAGAGCAATTGGTGAATTGATTGATGGGAAGTTCCTAGATTATTCTTATGTCTTACACCTAACCGGAGAAATTAGGGATAGAAAGACAAGCGATCTTCTAAGTCAACTTAGGCCTGAGGTTTCACAAAGTTTAGGGGCACTACTTATTGCGAGGAAACCAAATGGTGGTCGTTTAAGAATAATGTCAGATGGCACTCTAGTTGCTTACTTTGAAGATCATTGGGGGTATCTGGCACAGGTGACTCCGGAACAATGGTTTCCTGGGCATCTTTTTCATCAGATTTAAATTCTTCACTTCTAAATTATCGCCCAAAGCTCCTGATGTAATTTGTGTTGCTCGGCAATTGCAACTTTACTAGGTGCTGAAAGAGGATCTTTGGGCAAAACTACTTCTCGATCATTTAACTCTGCATAATCTTTGAGTACATCTTCATGAACCTTTACCCGAAACTTTCGACCTCCATGATCGTAAACTATTCTTATTAGACCTCTGTCAAAAAGCCTATGAATGTCTACTCGCATTGGAATTGCATTTTGCAGTTCATCGCTCTCGGGTCCAAAGTAAGGGACTATGTGAGCAACTTCGATAGCCTCTACTGTTTTATTTTGCGTAATCGCGCATTGAGAATCGTATTCCGTAAGAACCAAATCTCGAAAATCCGATGCACCCGGACGAGTTGATACTTCACGCAACTCCTTCGGCAATTCGACTCGCATTTGTTTCCAATCAACATTAGGTACCCATTCGTCAAAAACAACTTCCGGCGGAAGCGGGTCTATTGGTTTGCCTAACCACTCTAAAACCGCATTCTTAACCTGAAGAAGCCCAATGGCGGTAACAGTACCTCCACCACCAGAGGGCGTAAGCTCGCTTGAAAATTTATCACTCCACTGCAGATGGCTTGATTCGATGATTTTCCTTGCCATTTGTGGCATTCCTTGAACTACCGGTATGCCCATCTCAATTGCAATACTCGTAAAAAAAGCACTGGGAATAGAAGATCCTCGATTTAGTGGATATTCAGGGATCCCTATCAACTGAGAGATTTCTCTAATAGTCTCAGCTTTTCTTGGCACTCTTTGAGTCATGTCCCGAAATTGTCCTACCTGCAAGCTATCTTGTGCAAGTGGGCATCACCTTTATCGATCTTTTTGCTGGAATTGGAGGATTCCACGCCGTAGGTAGTGCCTTTGATTGGGAATGTGTTCTGGCGAACGAAATTGATGAAGCCGCTTCCAGGGTCTACGAAAAAAACTGGGGAATTAATCCTCTTGGAAACATTCACGATTACACGCGTTCAAAGCCTAGAAAAGTAATCCCTAAGCATGATGTGCTTTTTGCTGGTTTTCCTTGCCAGCCTTTTTCTAAAAGTGGAAAACAATTGGGAATGGAAGAAGATCGAGGCTCTCTCTTTCATGACATCGCTGAGGTAATTAAGAAAGCCAACCCAACCCTTGTAGTTCTTGAAAATGTAAGAAATTTAGCAGGGCCACGACACTCACACGAATGGAATTTTATAATATCGAAGCTTAGAAAACTTGGTTATCGCGTATCAAGTAAGCCATTCATAGTTTCACCACATCGAATTCCACCTTCATATGGCGGGACACCCCAAGCACGTGAGCGGGTTTTTATAGTCGGCACTAAACTGCCTAACAATTTACAAAAAGTTACACAAACATTTCAAGATGTTCCAATCTACTTCCCCACCGACTTCGATGGTTGGGATCCTAATCTCTGGGATCTGATGAATGATCTTCCAATAAAAGATAATCCTAATGATTTCATGAAGTATCGACTCTCAAGTGATGAGATAAAGATTCTTGAAGCATGGAATGACCTTGTGGCAAGAATGTTAGAGGATAGGAACGGTGTTCGACTACCCGGATTTCCTCTCTGGTCAGACATTTGGGGCAAGAAGCCTGTATACAAATATGAAGACAATGCTCCGGATTGGAAGTTAGATTTTGAATTTAAGAATAGGCAGTTTTATCTTGAGCATAGAGAACTAATTGACTCTTGGTTCAAGGCTCATCCAGAAATTAGAAAGGCTTCACCCTCAAAGCGAAAATTGGAGTGGCAGGCTCAAGACCTAAGTAGTATCTGGGAGGGACTAATTCATTTTCGACCTTCAGGAATTCGTGTAAAGCGATCCACTTATGTTCCTGCTTTAGTGGCTATTACTCAAACTACAATTTTGGGTCCGCTCCAAAGAAGAATTACACCCAGTGAAGCAGCTTTACTTCAGGGTCTCCCTAAAAACTTTTCGTTCCTGGACCAAAGTGATTCACTATCCTATAAACAACTTGGTAACGGGGTTGCCGTCGGTGCTGTTTATCAAGTAATCAGAGCGGCAGCGCACCGAGACAAAGAGATTATGAAAGTAATAAATCCAAAATTACTAAAATCAATTTTAAAGTCACCTGAAACTCCAAAATGGATTAAAAAAAGCGAAAAGAAAAACTCGTCAAGGCTAATTTCTTAACTATTTTTATCTCCAACTTTAAACAACTGACCTAATATTCCATTTTTGCTGTTCGGAACTATTAGACCAAGTGCAACGACATCCGGTCGTTTAGTCTTTTCGTATATCGGACGAACTCTATGCACCTGAATGCTAAGGCTATCTTTAATAAACATTTCTGAGTCCCCAGGATAGTTTCCTCCAGACTTTGGTGTTGGGCCTTGCCACAGAGTTGCAATTCTTTGTTCATCGGGTGAAAGTTGTGGATTTGCCTTAAAACGTAACATAGATCTGTCGCGCACATACTGTGTTTTAGTCTTTGGATCCCAGTCCATTAAAACAATAGACGCCCTCTGAATTTCTCTTTCGTCAGCAATAACTCGTAGAGCCCAAACCATATCGCTGAGTTCTGCTCTATTATCAGGAGCCATAGGCCAGTCTGCTAGCAGCTCAAGGGCGTCGTTTAGATTAATCTCACAAGAATAATTCCTAAAATTATTTCTATGGTCGTTGCTCATAGGTTGAGGATCTTGGCATAGCGAGTAAATTCTCTCTAGGAAGAGCGCTTTCTTAGTTTGCAATATTGGATTAAAAAGAGTTTGCTGCTTGAACGTAGAGAGACTCCTATGAAAAATTCCAATTGAGATAACTTGCTTACGCACGGGGTTGTACTGAGGATCAAGAAGGAACCTGCGTCGCCAATCTGACAATTTCTCCTTTGCTCTATCAATTTTCTCAAGTTCCCCTCTAATAGATTTTTCATGCAATATATAGTCAAAGTAGGCCTGTGCGGTATCCTGAAAAAACCAACCCCTGAGTAGGTCTTGATAACTTCTCTTGTAGCCAAAAAAACGACCACGTTGTTGTATAACATCAACGTTTCCCACTCCAATGGATCTTGGCATAAACGTAACGGCAAGATTCTCGATTGTGAAGCCTCGCTCAAGACTGTTACCCCCAATAACAATCCAACCTGCATAAGACTTCCACTCATCTGGGGTGATCTCATCGCGCTTAGAATTCACAACTCTCACCTGAACTTTTGAAATCCACCATCTTAATTCTTCTAGCGCAGCATCTAAATTCCAGTCCTGAGGGAATTTGTAAGTCTTGCCTAACTCTTGCTCAGCAGGAATAAAAAATTTTTCTTTTTCTGACTGGTAAATTGACTCAGATTGATCTTGAAGAATTGTCTGCCAAGACTCCAAAACACTACTAACCCAAGTGAAGTGTTTTAGATGAGAATTAATCTTTGCATGGGGGTGAACCAACATTGAAAGAGGTTTTGGTAAAGACCTCTTTTGAGCAACATATAGAGTAAGCAAATAAAAAGCTAGAGCTTTCTTTAAACTCTGGGGTACTGAGGCTGACTGATCATTATCGAATATGGCTTGCGTCTCAGTATTTGGTATATATTTAACGAAAGCACTTTTATCATAAAAAAGTTCCTCTCCACCTAAATAATCTTTTCCCGCCTCAAGAAGAGTCACATACTTGGGCGAGAGAGTGTCTTCAATGGCAAGTAGTAATGGGCCTTGAGGGGTTGCCGTATACATAACATAACTATGTTTTTCAAGGGCTTGTCGCATTCTTTTTATTGCTGCGTATATTGGAGATTCTTTATCTTCCATATGAAGTAAGTTAAGTCCTGCTTGATCTCCTTCATCGTCCACAATCAATACAGGATAATCACTTATACAAAATCTACCTTTGAGTGATTCCAGAATGTGCACCACTTCATCGATTGACTCGCGATTCTTTAAGCACGTTATGACAACAGTCGGCTTAAAAAGATCCGGCGCTTGGCTCTCCGTCCAGATAGAAAGAGACTTCGAAATATTAGCGGTATTTTCACGGCGCTTTGCTCGGGTTAATTTTCTTTCAATGATCCATGGATTTGCTCCACCATCCCCATCCGCCTTTAAGTCTTTTCGCAATCTATCTGATGTTTGATTTAGAAGAATATTTTTTGTGCCTGCTAGAACAATTGTCAAAGGGAACCCATTGTCATGAGCTAAGGCAATTAATGCAGTAAAAGACATTGTCTTACCACTTTGGACTTGGCCCACAACTAACTGGCAGTTCGATGAATTTTCTCCATCTAATAGGTCAGTTCTTTGTAAGATCGTTTTCGTTGTTTCTATAAGTTTCTTTTCAGAATCTTCTGGAAGGTTCTGTCTTCTTATGAAGTTCGCAAATTCTCCGCCTACCTTAATCATTTCTCTCCTCATAAACTAAATCAACATCTGAGCGACTGGAAAGAAAATTACGCAAAATTTCATTTACTTGTATTCTTAGAAATTGAGCAGACTCATAGCCGGCGCTCAATCCTTGAATTTCAGCAATTCCTAACGCCAGCGCAATTCTTAGAATAGGCTCTAAAGAATCTGGGTCAGCAACAGTAAAGGAATTCATAAAAGGGTGCTCTCGATTCAATGTGATCACCCACTTGTCCCCGTCTTTTGGAGAAACACGCAGCCAAGAGAAGTCATCGGCTTGATCCTTTACCTCCAAAATAATGTCCGACTTAAATTGTGGAATTAGTTTTATGCTACTTCTAATAACTTTACTATCTGGATCTCGTGGTGGCTCAGGAATTTCAGCCAACACGGGAGTCTCGAATCCCTCGCCAAGAGTATCAACCCCTCCTTCAATAAGGGCTTTGGTTGTGGATTCAACAACCTCTTCGAGTGTGGATGCAACTTTTGCTTTAGAGCTCTTCGAATTATCGGTAGCTCTAAAATTACGAGCCATTTTCAAGAGTGGGTTCGGCTCCGCATTCAATATCTCTTTTATTTTTCTTAGCGCTTCCTCTTCTTGCCCCTCTCTCCAAACTACTGAATCCTTGAACGATGTAACTTTTAACTCAGATACATCTAATTCACCAATGATTCTTTGTCTCTCAAAACTGTTTGCTCCCCCAAAAATTAGAGCAGGACGGTAGAGATCATCAGGGCTGTCCGCTAAATTGCCCGCACCTTGGACTACTTTCCTTCGCCAAAGAAGTGCAAGCCCAGCTCGTTTAGTATCTCCTTTATCCAGAATTCCGATTCGGCCTCGAATAATAGGTGGTATGTTCTCCGACGCGTCAGCGGTGAAAGATTCATTCAACTCTACTTCAAAGTCTTTAAACCACTCAACGACCTCATCAGTGCCAGGTCCCTTATCGTTTGGCCAATATGGAGCTTTCAGCCAATTGTAGGTAATAGCTTCCTGTGGATCACCATTTATAGTGAGAACCAATTCGCCTGTTTTTAAAAAATCTCGGTACATCGATCTCAGATAACTTCTTAACCTTGATGCTGCACCTGCCATGGGAATTGGTTGATTTAGTTGGCTAAGAATTATTCTGGTTCCATGTTTCTTAGGGCTAGTGATCAGTTCCTTTTCAATATTGAGAGAGTAGATCTCGTCCTCGATAATCTTCTTAATATCAAAAATAATAATTCTTGCCGCAGGCTCTCCGATAGCTCTTGTTCTAATCGTAAAATAATTTGAATACCAACAAGCAGAACTCTTCATGCCAATTCCGTATTGTGAAATTTTTGATTTGTCTACTGGAGGCATTGCTGGAGTAAAAGCCCTCGAGATATCCTTCGTAAAAATCCCTGCAGCATTGTCAACTATCTGAATTGTGGGATTCGCTCCAGCTTGGAAATTTATATCAACTCTCAATCTATAATCTGGTCCATGAATCGCTATTAGTTCCTCTTTGTGTTCCAGATAAGACTGTATTGAGTTGTCCACCATCTCCCCAAGCGCCACCCAGGGGGTGTAACGAAGGGAGGGGAACAAGGCATAAAGACCTACTCCTGGTCGAATCTCGACGTTTTCAGGATCACCCGAATCGTCCACCATTGGCAAATAGTAGTTTAAGTCAGCTCGAAGCGTCTAGTATCTATGACTTGGGTTTCTTTCAATAAAGGAGTTGATTAGTGGCTCGAACTTATAAACGCCCTGAAATTCCACAGCTTTTAAGTGTTAGTGAACTCTTTTTGAGAGAGATCATCTTAAATATTCCTAAGTGGCAGCGTGAGTATTCATGGGAAGCGGATGAGGAAGTAAGGCAACTACTTGATGATTTATCCTCATTTGTAGATGGCAACAGGCATAACTATGTGCTGGGTTCAATTATTACTTACTCACTTGATGATGGCTCACACGCCGTAGTTGATGGTCAGCAGCGCACCGTAACCTTGTATACCTTAATTGTTTCTGCCCGTGACGTGCTAGAAAATAGATTGATTACCGAATTTGGGTCGGTTTCATCAGCCCCTGAGGGTTTCCGAGCGCTTCATCAAACACTAAATTCAATAACCAGAAAGATTTCCCTAGATACTCAGGCAAAAATAACGATACCAATTAATATGGAATACGGAGATGGAAACACTCTCTTAACTACTCTCGCCATAAAGGAACAAAGGCCACAAGACTTACTCTCGGTTACCCAGGCCAATATCTGGAATGCATATAGAAAGTGTAAGGATCATCTAGATAGCACCTACACGGAGCTGCCCGCTTTAGGAGAATTTATACAGGGGATTCTACAGGGTACGTTCCTCGTGGAAACCAATGTCGGTGACCAAAGGCAGGCATTAGACATATTCTTTAAGATGAACACAAGTGGCAGAGATCTCGAAGGTGCTGATTACATAAAGAATTACCTTTTTCAGTTTGTCGATGATAATCAATACGATGACTTATCTGACAAATGGATTGACATGACGAAAGCCCTTAGAAGTGCAGATTCCTCACGAAGTAAACTAAAGACACCAGAATTTTTCTTGAGAAATCTTGCAATTGTTAAGCATGGAGAGAAAATCAGTGGAGATCTGGGAGTTTATTTATTCTGGCAGAATAAATTCAATAAAGATCCGAATCAAGTAAATGACTTTTTGGAAGATCTTCAAAACATGGCAAAAACATTCAGTTATATAGCTGGCAATAAAATGATTGACAACAATGAAATAAATTTAGACATGATCGGGGCTGACTTTTTCAAGGGAACTCAATATCTTCCCGTTCTCTTGGCAGGAAGCCATCTTGCTAAGTATGATTACGTGTCTGAACTAGTAAATGGCAGATACCTGATCTACATCCTCTCGCAAGAACGAACGCAGGATTTTGAGTCAATGATCCCTAGATGGGCAAAGAGGATTTCTGAACTTCCAAAGTCAGCCTCTAAAAAAGATATTGAAGATGCTACATGCGGTGTTTTAGGTGTGAAATTGGATCAAGGAAAACTGTCCAGTTTAGAAAATAGACTGCTAGATCTAAATTCACCCAGGGATGACAGAAAAATCAGGTTGGTTCTTGCCAGCGCTTCTCTAACTTATGAAAATGGATTATGTGAGTTATCGGAGTTCCTCAAGAAATACAAAACGAATAAACACACTGGGTTTGATCTTGATCTGATTTTGAATAAAGATGAAATTGCTAATCAGGCGAGTGTAGATGATATTAAAGAGTATTACGGGCTTGGCAATCTTGCGCTAGTTAATGGACAAGCGAAGCACTATGCAAATAAACAACCACAGGCCAAAGAAGACTTATATAGTAACGATAAAGGTGTACTTACGCGCGCACTAAGTTCAGCTAAACGGTCGGGAGATCGCACTCTAATAGAAATCTCTGAGGAAATCAGAACAAACTTTGCTGCTGATCTTTATGAATGGGATATAAAGCAAATCAGAAAGAGGAGTAAATTTATT
>SXGQ01057916.1_pt1 | contig 11144 bp, 12 predicted proteins | sample 3178371 | NCBI WGS metagenome assembly SXGQ01 (sample SAMN11356859, study PRJNA531348) | freshwater metagenome | isolation source: freshwater sample F1-20 | place: China: Fuxian Lake, Yuxi | collected 2017-12-25 | reverse complement strand
TTCGTGCTGGGCCTGAACAAGAACGGCGAAGACCTTTCCGGCGCCGGTCTGTTGGCCATCGGCCTCGGCGTCCTCGGCCTTTACGTCACCCGCCCGCGCAAAGACTGATATGCCTGATCTATCTGAAGAGTTAGCGGCATTGGTTGCGAAGCTCTACCCGACGGAGTCGATGCGTTCGGCGGATGAGGGCGGCGGAGTGAAGCTAAGCTTCATCACGAACAACCGTCTCTACCTCTTGTTCGTCCAAACTGAGGACTCGCCCATGGAATTCACGCTGTCGGCGGGAACGGAGAATCCCTACATGGAAGCGACGCCGGGAGTCATGCAGGCGTTCGTCCGTGCGATGAGCGCCCGATACCCGTCCGCTGATTACGGCCCGCGAGGACCCCATGGTGCCGACTTTGGCGCGAGCGCCCGCGGCGCCCGGCTCGCCGGGCTCCCGCTCGAAGCCGAGTTCCTGCGCTGCAAGCAGGTGGTCGACCTTTGTCTCGATGGTCAGTCGGCCGTCATCCGCAGTCTGGATGGCGACGACTGAGGGTCGGGCGCGATGACGTCGCAACCGCGGTCGAGCGGGCCGCTCGACCCTACCTAAAGGCAGAGGCTTCATTTCAGGTGTCGGGAGGCGGGCTTTCAATTCAGTCCTCAATGCAGCCCTCCACGCCGTCCTCAACTCAGTCCTCCATTCCGCATGCTTCATCCTTTACGGCCAATCGGCTTCTTCTTTGGTTTACGGGCATGTCGAAGCGTCTTCCTGGTCTGGTAATCGAGGTCGAGAATCTGCCGGGTTTCCTCGCGAAGCCCGATGAAGATATCCTGCAGCATGTCCGCTCGGTGCTCCTGCTCCGTGCTTACGCCGTGCAGCGCGCTCAGCTCGCCAAGTGCGATGGCGTCCAGTTCTCCCCCTCGAAGGACTCCTGCGTCTTCGCCGCCAAAGGCCGCGCGCTCCTGCACGTCCGGTTCGCGCAGTTGAAGGCCTGACGCGACGGAGTCGCGTGGGGGATCTGCTGGCATGGTGAACTGCTGCGAAACAGTGCGACGAGGGCCGCAGGTGGCGGGTTGCAGCCACGGGTGGCAGGTGGCTGGCTTCATTTAACTCAGTCATTCCTAGCGTTGCTTCGCAGCATGCCAGCGTGCCAGCAGTTCCCCCGCATACGCGTTTCATTCGCGCATGCTTGACGCCGTCAGGCGTCTGGCCTCGCTGGAGGCCATGAGTTACCGCCATATCGTGATCTTCCAGTTCAAGGCTGATGCGCCCGCAGAGAAAGTCTGCGGGGTGGTCGAGGCCTTCAAGGCGCTGCCGGGCAAGCTGCCGGCGATTCAGGCCTTCGAGTGGGGCACGAACGTGAGCCCGGAAGGCCTTGGTCAAGGCTTCACCCATATCTTCACGCTGACCTTCGCCACGAAAGAAGCACTGGAGAAGCAGTATCTCCACGAGCCGGCACATCAGGAGTTTGTCGCCCTCTTGCCCGACATACTCGAGAAAGCACTCGTTCTTGACTATAACGCGGCCTGAAGGCCGCGTGGGGGAACTGCTGGCATGGTGAACTGCTGCGAAGCAGGCGCAGCCGAAGGCGCGACGAGGGGCACTGAATGTGCAAAAGTGCAAAGGTGGAGGCGGTCGTTTCGGGTGGCGGGTAGGGTCGGGACGGCGTCACGACATAGGGTAGGGCCGACCATCCTTGGTCGGTCGCGGTCGAGCAGGGACGCTCGACCCTGCCAGATGCAGCTAGGGCAGCGCGTGGTACTCTCCCTGCCTTAGATACAACGGATGCGAGGTCATCGTATCCCTGCCGCGAGAGGGCGGGGGCCTCAGGCGCCCGCGTCGCGGTAGATCTCGCCGAGTTTGGTGAGGGAGCCGTCCTTGAGGAGCGCGGCCTTGCCGTCCTTGGGATTGAAGTAGGCGTAACGTTCGACGAAGCGCTGCCGCTCCATGGCCTTGAGCGCGCCGCGGAGGAACTGCGCGTGGCCGTTGTCATCGGCCTTGGTGAACATGGCGTTGAACTCGGTAACCCAGACGGGCCGGCGATAGTTGGCGTAGAGTTCCTTGAGCCATTCTTCGAAGGCCCCGGGGTCGGCGCTGCGATACCAATGGGCGGTGATGAAATCGACCTTCAGCTTCTTGCGCTGGGCCTGTTCCATGAAGGCGCGCATCCAGGTCCCGCCGAGGCCGTCGGAGGAGACGCCGGGAGAGCCGAGGCGTAGTTTCTTCTCCGAGGCCACCGCGGCCATCGCCGGCCAGGCCGCGACCGCCTCTTCGACGGTCAGGTTGCCCTGCGTGTCCCGCTCGGGTTCGTTCAGGCCGAGCAGGTGCTTGGCGGCAGGATCCATCAGCATCGCCAACTCGGTGTCGGGCACGGGCCGACGGTGGCCTTTCACCATCGGGACGAATTCATAGCTCGGAGTGCTGCTGCCTTGGCAGGTCCACGTATACCACCACGTGCAGCCGAACTGTTTTTCGGATTCCGGACGATTGCCCGCCCAGCCTTTCTTGGGCGAACGGCGAGCCGGCTTATCCGCGGCCAGGCTCGCGAGCGGCGCCAAGGCCACCCCGGCGAACAGGAGGCGGAGGGTCTCACGTCGGCTGAGGGGCATGCAGTGGAACGTAAGCCAGGAAAGTGTTCTGCCAAAGGTAAAAGGTCCAGGTAGGACAGCACGTGGTGCTGTCCCTACCTCAAATGCAGCGGGGTGGAGGTCGCTACGGCCCTTGCCCTTTCCGCCTGTGGTCGGCTATCGTGTCATCGCATGACCGCCCCAGTCCGCCCCTTGGTCACCCTTTGCTTGTTGGCCGGCGCGGTCTGCGCCGCGGCGGTCGGCCAGCCCAACGTGCTCCTCATCCTCGCCGACGATCTCGGCTATGGCGACGTGCGCTGCTATAACCCGGAGTCGAAGGTGCCGACGCCGAACATCGATCGCCTCGCCGCCGCGGGCATGCGCTTTTCCGATGCTCATAGTCCGGCCACGGTCTGCACGCCCTCCCGCTACGCGCTGATGACGGGCCAGATGGCCTTCCGCGTACCGAACGGCGGCACAGTCTTCCAAGGGGCTGGTGGTCCGTCGTTGATCGCGCCGGGTCGGCTGACGTTACCGGGCATGCTCCGACAGAAGGGATACACCACCGCCGCCGCGGGGAAGTGGCATATCGGGCTGACGTTCCGCGACCTGGCGGGCTTGCCGATTCATCGCGGGCGGCTGGAGGACGTGAGCCGCATCGACTACTCTCGGCGGATCGAGGGCGGACCGCTCGACCACGGTTTCGATCGCTTCTTCGGCACCGCTTGCTGTCCGACGACCGATTGGATCTACGCTTTTATCGACGGCGACCGCATCCCCGTGCCGCCGACAGCTCCCCTCCGCCGGGATTCGCTGCCCCGGCATCCCTATGCCAACGACTGCCGCGGCGGATTCATCGCTCCGGGATTCGATATGCAGGAATTAGACCTCCAGCTGTTGGAGAAGAGCCGAGCTTTCATCGCCCAGCAGGCGCGCGATCCGGCGCGCAAGCCATTCTTCCTTTACCACGCCACGCAGGCCGTGCACCTGCCTTCTTTTGCGGGGAAGGATTTTCAGGGCAAATCCGGCGCCGGTCCGCATGGTGACTTCCTCGCTGAATTCGACCACGTGGTCGGCGAGCTCATGCGGGCGCTGGAGCAGAACGGTCTCGCGGATAATACTTTGGTCCTACTCAGCAGCGATAACGGGCCGGAGACCACGGCGGCCATCCGCATGCGCACCGATCACGGGCATGACGCGGCGCGGCCTTGGCGCGGCCTTAAGCGCGACGCTTGGGAAGGCGGGCACCGCGTGCCGCTCATCGTGCGTTGGCCCGGACGCGTCAAGCCCGGCACCGTCTCCGACCAGCTGGTCTCGCTCACCGACGTCATGGCCACCATGGCTGCCATCACCGGCGCAGAATTACCGAAGGATTCCGCCGAGGACAGCTTCAGTCTTCTGCCAGTACTCGCCGGCGAGGCGACCGGCCCCATTCGGCCTTACCTGATTACCCAGGCCTTTGGCGGAGCCCGGACGCTCTCTCTCCGTGAGGGGAGATGGAAATACATCGATCACGCCGGATCCGGCGGCAACAACTACGAACGGGGGGAGGTTAAGCCTTACGCTTTGCCCGAGGCTGAGCCGAGGGCGCCGGCGCAGCTCTACGACCTAGTGGAAGATCCCGGCGAGAAGACTAATCTTTATGCCAAGAGGCCGGACATCGCTAAGGCAATGAAGGCGCGCCTGGATCAGTCCGTCGCGGCCGGCCGCAGCCGACCTTAGGCGCGGAGGTCCGGGCCCCGTTGGCTTATCGAGAAATGAATTCGCAGGTAGGGCTGACCATCCTTGGTCGGCCGCGGTCGAGCAGGGATGCTCGACCCTACCTTGATGCCGCCGCCGCGTCCCTACCTAGACGCAAGATGCTGACGCAGTTGAGCGGCACGTTCGCGCCAGGCGGCGATGACTTCAGGGGGCTTCGCGGCGAGCTCGGCGCAGTCGGCCGCATGGTCGGCGCAGTCGGCGGCTTCGCCGAGCGTGAAGGCGTATTGGGCGAAGGTGTCCGACGCTAGGGTCATGGCCTCGAATTCTGACTCGGCGTAATGAGAGACCCGGATGTAGCCGGCGAGCCGATGCGTCGCCCTAGCTCCGAACAAGGGATGGGCCCCATAGGCGGCGAGGTGTAGGCGCCGGAGAGGGTTCAGATGGTTTCGGTCCATCGGATACTTCATATACTCAATCTCTAATATCCGGATGGTATCCGCGATCGGGTGGCCTTGTAGCGCGAGCCATTCCTGCTCCTGTACGGACGCCTTCCTGGTCCGCAGTTCGGGCAGCGGCTGCTCGGCCGGGTAATCTTGGAACTCGTAGTCCTCGTAGAGGAAGTGGTGCATCATCATGTCGGGCGTAGTCCCTTTATTGTATCACCCGTGTCCAATGGCCGCGAGGGGGCGTCGGCAAAGGGTGGCAGCCGTTTCGGGTGGTAGCCCCAGGTGGCCGGTGGCGGGCTTAATCGATTCAGCCCTCGGCGCTTCCAACAGGTGCTCCCAACCGCCAACCGCCTACCGCTAATACCCGTTCTCGGGTTATGCCACTCTATGACAACCGACCCCCTAGACAGAATGTATAGGTATAGTAGAATGAGTGGACTATGAGTTACGACCGACGCGAATTCCTGAAAACCCTCACGCTGGGCGGCATCGCCCTGTTCACGCCCGACTGGTTCAAGCTGGTCGATGAGACCAAGGCCGCCTCGGCCGGGAAGCTCCTGCCGGCCCTGCCTGGCGAGAAGGTCAGCGCCAAGGGCGACCAGATCCGTGCCTTCTGGAACGACTCGGAGGGCTATTTCGAGCTCTGCCTCAACGGCACGATCTACGACGAGGTGCCGGACCTCGAGGACGACGAAGAGGACGAGTTCGACTCCAGCGAACTCGAGCAGGAAGAAGATGAGTCCGACGACGAATTCGAGGAACGCGTCGAAGCGGCCCGCGAAGAATGGGAAAGCGAAAACGGCTCCAGCCGGGAAAGCCGCCAAGAGGAGCACGAGTTCGACTGGTATCGTCGCAGCTGCCCGGGCGCCCGAGCCGTCCCTTACCTGCAGGGTCTCTTCTCCAAGCTGGAAGCCATCAGCGACAAGGTCGATGCCGGCGACTACGCCGATGTCGGCAGCATCGACTTCTATGACGGCGCCTGCCCGGGCAACGACACCTACGTGGCCGCGACGGCGCCGGATTACGCCACGCTCGCCGCGTTGCAGAGCGCCCTCGTCGCCCTCGATTGGAACTGCCGCGTCGTCATCGTAGAGCCGAATCCGAGCGATGCACCGAAGGCATAGCCTTCGCGGGGGGACTGCTGGCACGCTGGCAAGCTGCGAAGCATAGACATCGTTTCGGGTGGCGGGTGGCAGCCCCAGGTGGCCGGTGGCGGGACGTATCGGACCGAGCGGGCGATTATAAGGTAGCGGAAAGGCGGGCGGCGGAGTTGAATGTCATCGTCGCCCATATCCCATGGAATATCTCCTCATCGCGCTCAAGCTCGTCGTCTCCTTAGGCATCCTCAACGTCTGGGTGCTCCGTCGCGATAAGCCGACGGATTATCGGGGCCAGTCGGCGCAGACTTTGCGCGAGGAGTTCGCGGCCTACGGACTCCCGGCCTGGGTCTTCTCCGTCATCGGCGTGACGAAAGTCGTCCTGGCGACGGCGCTCCTGCTCTCCCTTTGGTGGACGGCGCTCGCTCAACCTTCGGCGATTGCCTTGGGCCTGATCATGGTCGTGGCCTTCGCCATGCACCTGAAGGTCAAGGACGCCGCGATCAAGTCAGTCCCGGCGCTCGCCGTATTGGCGATGTGCGTGGGTATCTTCGTGCTAAGCTGTGCTTAGAAGCCGGCGACGCAAAGGTAAGCGTTAAGCGCCAGGTAGCCTAGCGCGGGTAGCATCTGCCCGACGCTGTCGCGGATCTTAATCCGGACGCCGAGGGCGACCAGCATCATCAAGGCCAGGCCGGCGGCGGCGGCTTGGCCGAGCCAGGGGATCTCGAAGCCGGCGATGAGGCCTAAAGCCGCCGCGCACTGCAAGGCACCGACGAGCTGGCATTGGGCGCTCAGCTGATATCGACGGAATTCCCCTTTCAGGTAGTCCGAGAAGAAACAGCCCAAGCCATAGCTTAGAAACGATAGCGCGGAGAAGAAGATGAGCGAGGTTTTCAAAGTGAAAGGGTTACAGGTATCAGTCGCCGCCATATGCACAAGGATTGGTTCATGCGCGGCGGAGCCGCGAGGGGACAAGTTGACACGGGGGCACGTGGGCACGGGGTGTTAATGAGAGGCACAGAGGCCCGGAGGCTCAGTGGACCAGACCGATGCATCGTTTCGGGTGGCCGGTGGCGGGGTGGGATTAGCTCAAAGGGAAACCGGAGACCGGATAATTAGCTTGGGGATATGACCGCAGCATTTCTTCCGGTTTCCGGTCTCCCTTTGTGACGGATTGGTCCGCTCGCCGACCTCATTTGACTTACCCCAGGAATCAGGATGATACGGGGCATGATCTCCCGTCTTCTGCCCCTCCTGTTCGCCGCTGCCGTCTTCGCCGAAGCGCCTCGCCCTCGTCCGGGCTTCGAAGGCGTGGGCGTCCGCTTCACTTCCGCTTCGGCTTCCGGTAGCGGTAAAGCCGAGGATAGCGCGACGGGTTTCGAAGTGACGGGTAATTTCCCGCTGCTGAAGTCGGGCTCCTGGCAGTACGACTGGGGCTTCCGCTACGCGCAGACCCGACATGATTGGACCGCCGCTCCGGTTAGCTTTGATCTGGTTCGTGGCGCGTCGCTCAACCTGAGCGGCTACGCCTCCACTGAAGCCGGTCGTTCCCGTTACGCGGTCCTGCAGGTCAACGGCGATGCCGCGGAAGGCGTCTCGCTCGGCGATGCCCTCACCGTACAGGCCCTCTATGGCGCCGACTGGCGTCGCTCGGAGACTTTCACGCTGGGTTACCTTTTCCTCGCCGAGACCCGCGCGGTCCGTTCGCCGATGGTCTTGGTCGTCCCGACCTTCCGCTGGCAGTTCGCCCCGGATTGGTCGCTGGGCACCGGCCGCAAGTCTCTCGTCCTCGAGCGTAAGCTCGACGAAGCCTGGCGTGCCTCACTGACCCTCGCTTACCAGCAGGAAGAAGCGCGCCTCGCGGATCTCGCGGGCCAGCGCCAAGATTATGAGAGCGAACGCGTCGCAGCCCTCTTCGGGTTGCGTCGTAACGCCGATGGCCGCATCGATGAGCTCACCCTCGGCTGGGCCTTCCGTGCGCAGGCCCGTCGCGAAGTCGGCGGCGTCGAAAGCGAATACGACCTCGCCCCGGGACTCCTGATCAGCATCGGTTCGCGCTGGCGGTTTTGAGCGCGGCGGAGCCGCGAGGGGACACGTTGACACGGGGACACGTGGGCAAGGGGGGCAGACGAGACGTACGAGAGGCACGGAGGCTTAGAGGCTCGGTTGACCAGAGGAATACAGCACTCAAAGGGAAACCGGAGACCGGATGATTGGCGGGTCATGGGTTATGCCCACAGCATCCGTTCCGGTTTCCGGTCTCCCCTTGAGTTTCTGCCTCCGATCAATCCAGTCCTCGATTCAGTCCTCAATGCAGTCATCGACTCAGCCCTCCATGCAGCCGTCACGTCCCACCCACGAGCCTCAGGCTCCGCGGGAGACCCAGCGGTACGCGTCGAGAGAATTGCGCCAGAAGAACCGTTCGCGTTCTTCGGTGGTGCGGTCGGCGTAATAGTCGGCCACGAGTCCGAAGACGTCCGCATAGCGCGCGCCTTTATCGGAGACGGGCCAGTTGCTGCCATAGAACACGCGCGTCGGATCGAACGAGGCGGTGACGTGATCGAGCGTGGGGCGATAGTAAGCCATGTCCGTCGGTGCTTCGCCGTGCGGTGTCTTCACGGGTTCGACGAGTCCGGAGAGTTTGCAGTAAACGTTGGGTTCGGCGCCGAGGCGGCGCATGCCTTCGCGCCAGGCGAGGTCGGGCGCGGCGGGATCACGGACGTTGCCGACATGATCGACGACGATACGTAGGCCGGGGAAGTCGCGGGCGAGACGCACGGCTCCGGGGAAATCGCCGAGGCCATTGATATCTACCGCCAAGCCGAAATCCGCCAGCAGGCCGAGGTGACGCGCGAAGACGGGATCAGAGAGGTCCGTGCTCAGCTTGCTTGCCGGGATGCGAATCCCGCGGAAGAGCGTGTGCGCGGCGAGGCGACGGAGATGGCCGGCGAAGGTGCCCTCGGCCGGGCGCAGGTTGCCGATGAAGCCCACGATGCACGGATGCTCGTCGGCAAGGCGCAGGATCCAGTCGTTGTCCTGCGTCCACGCACTCGCTTCGACCACCACCGTCTCGCGGATACCGTGCGGGGCGGCGACGCGTTGCCAATCGGGCGGGAGCACCGGCCGGTCGAGGAAGCTGCCCTTGGGCGGCCAGGGTACGCCCTGTCCGCGGGTCGGATCGTAGAAGTGTGTGTGCGTGTCGATGATGCGCGTCGCCGTCGGACGACTCGCGCAACCGACGGAGAGGGCGGCCGCACCGGTCGCGCCGGCGAGGGTGCGCAGGAAGGAGCGGCGATCGGTGGTTCTGTCCATGCGGGAAAAATGAGGCCGAGCCGAGAGAGAGCAACCGAGAGAATGGCGCGGCAAAGCCATCAAGGGATTCCGCTGACGGAGCCGGATGCCCGCCCGGCCAAGCAAGGATGCTTGGCCCTACCTTTTGAGGTGACGGACGCAGAGGTCGGGGAAGTCGGTGAAGAGGCCGTCGACCTTGGCTTCATCGAAAAGCACCCGCATGAGTTCATCGGCGTCGCGCACAGATTTCGGGAGTTCGTCGGCGCGTAAAGTATAGGGGTGCGACTTCAGGCCGACTTTCCGGGCGCGGGCGGCGAGGTCGGTCACCTTGCGTTCGGCGGGGGTCTGGCCGGTGACGTAGCTGCCGATAGGCGGCCCGATGCCGTCGACGAGTTGCGCGAGCTCGGCGAGGCCGGCGTCAGTCTGAAGGAAGGTGAAATCGGTTTCGCCAGGCCCCTTGCCTTTACCGCCGAGGAGCATGGTCAACTTACCTTGCCAGCCGAGCTCGCCCCGCAGGCGTTTGATCTCCGCGTATTCAAAGCACTGCACATAACAGGCCGAGTCTTTGATATCGTAGCCGTACTTGCGAAGAATCGGCAGAACCGCGGCGGCGAGATCACGGCCTTCTTTGCGATGCCAGGCCGGAGCCTTGAGCTCAGGGTAGATGCCGACGGTGCGTCCCGTGGAGCGGTTCAGCCCCTGGATGAACTGGATTTCTTCCTCGAGCGTGACGATTTGGAACGAACCGACGCCGACCGGGAAGCGGCGAGGGAAGATCGCCTTACCGGTCTTCGGATTAAAACGTTCGCTCGCGTTGAGCTGCTTTAGTTCAGCGACCGTGAAATCGAGCGCGCAGTAACGCCCGTCCGCCCGCTGGCGGCCCGGGAATCGCTTCGCGACGTCCGTCGTCGTATCGATGTGCGTGTCGTGGAGGACCACCGGCACGCCGTCTTTGCTGAGGACCAAGTCTTGCTCGAGGAAGTCGGCGCCTTGGCCGTAGGCGAGGGCTTTGGCCGCGAGCGTGTGCTCCGGCAGATAGCCGCTCGCGCCGCGATGCGCGATGATGAGCGGGCGCGGCTCCGCCGCGGCGACGACGCCAAGGGTCAGGAGGAGGGCGAGCAGGCGGGGCATGGCGCAAATGGAGGACCCGAGGGCCGGAGGACCTGAGGGCACGATTACATAGAGGGATGAAGGTTCGGAGGCACGCAGGTACGATGCGGCGGAGCCGTGAGGGGGCAAGTGGACACGGTGACACGCGGGCAAGGGGTGAGCGCGAGGACACGAGGGCTGGAGGACCGGACAAGCCGCAGGGCACAAAGGGAAACCGGAGACCGGATGATTGGCGGGTGAGATTCAAGTTCGGATGGCGGGTGGCGGGTGAGGAGGCGTCGAGGATTAATATCAGAAACCTTCCCCGTAGGGGAATGCGGAGGGGCAGGGGGCGACGGAGGGGTGATTTCGAAAAGTCGGTGTATACTGCCGACCTCATGCCCCGCTACACCCTGCAATCCTCCGCCTTCCTTAATAACACCCGTCCGGTCATCTGGCTCGACGTCGAGAAGCGCAAAGCCGACGCCGAGCCGGCGCTGACGTCGGTGCATTGGGCCGAGGGCCTGAAGACCTATGCCCACGATGCGATTCTGGCGGCGTCGGCTAAGGCCCGCGGATTAGAGTTCCAGCCCTGGATTCAGCTGGCCGCAGAAATCGTCCGTGTGGCGATGGCATCAGAGAGTCTGATTGCTGGCTACAGCATCCCCGAACGCGATCTCCTGATGGAGTCTTGTCCGGAGCACGCCGAGTGGATCAAGGAGAACTACCTGAACGCCAACGCGGCGAAGTGGTTTAAGAATAACCGCCCGGCGATGTACGCCGAGGCGTGTCGGACGGCGGGGGAACGACGGAAGCCCGGCCTGAGGGATTTCCTGATTCAGCCCGCGGTGGGCTATCCTTATAAGAGATACCTGCTCGATGTGCAGCCGGGCTCGATCCTGGGCCGGATGCGTAAGCTACTCGCCAAGCGCGACGGCGTGCATCGTGAGCTGACCAACGAAGCCCGCCG
>SXGQ01424520.1_pt1 | contig 11145 bp, 9 predicted proteins | sample 3178371 | NCBI WGS metagenome assembly SXGQ01 (sample SAMN11356859, study PRJNA531348) | freshwater metagenome | isolation source: freshwater sample F1-20 | place: China: Fuxian Lake, Yuxi | collected 2017-12-25 | reverse complement strand
GGGTGCTGACAGCAGTTTATGGGAAGGCGGCGGACTATGTGTGGGCGGGCTGAGCAGTCGTTGCGGGGATTATTGCGGGGTGTCGGATTTTATGCTGCTGTGCTGGCGTTGGTGCTGATTGCGGGCAACGGTCGGCTGCTGGCTGCGGAGCAGTTTTTGGCGGGTGCGGCTGAGGCCGATGTGACTCCGCAGGAGCCTGTTCCGATGTGGGGCTATGGTTCGCGGCATGCGGCACTGTCGCAGGGAGTGCAGGAGCCTTTGCAGGCGAATGTGGTGGTGGTGCAGGCGGGGCAGGATCGTCTGGCGATTGTGGGGCTGGATCTGGGGCGGTCGCCTTCCGAGGAGTCTTTGCAGCGGATTCGGACTCGGCTGCAGGAGCAGCACGGGATTGCGCATTCCTTTCTTGCCGGCTCGCATACTCATCACGGACCGGTGCTGGAACTGAGTGACCGTGAGAATCGTGGTCGCGGCCGGTTTGATGCGGTGCTGCGTTATTATCAGCACCTTGAGGACGCAATTGTGGATGCTGCTGGACGAGCGGTGTCTGAGCTGCGTCCGGCGAAGCTGGCGGCTGGTGGAGCCGAGCTGGAGAATTTCAACCGCAACCGGCATTCGAAGCAGCAGCCGGCTCCTCTGGATGCAAGGCTGAATCTGCTGCGACTGGATGATGCAGAGACGGGCAGGCCGATTGCGGTGGTGGTGAATTTTGCAGCCCATCCCACCAGTCTGCCGCAGGAGAAGCTGGAGTTTTCCTCGGATTTTGCCGGAGCTTTGCGGGCTGAAATTGAGGCGTCGCACGGTGGGCAGGCGGTGTTCATGCAGGGGGCGGCGGGCGATTTGTCCACGAATCGCGGACCGTTTGGTGACCATAACAAATACGGGGCGGCACTGGGTCGAGAGGCCGTGAAGATTCTGCAGACGCTGCAGTCTGAGGTGGTGGAGAAGCCTTCGATTCGTGTGAAGGAAGAGCGTTTTACGTTCGCATCACGGGTGGATTTCCGCAATCCGCTGGTGCAGGCGGTGTACGCGACGGCGTTCTTTCCTGAACTGGTACTGAATTTTGTGGACGAGTATGCGGACGGGATTCGTCCGCGGCTGACGGTGGCGGTGCTGAATCAGCGGATTGCTCTGGTGGGTGTGTCGGGTGAGTTTTTCTGCCAGCATGCGATTCGTCTGCGGCAGCGGTCGCGTGCCGAGCAGGTATTTTTCTTCGGGTACTGCAACGGTTATCACCAGTATTTTCCGACGATTGAGGGTACGGCCGAAGGGGGATATGGGGCCGACAACCAGGTGGCTCCGGCGGAAGTTGGTGCGGGTGAACGGATGATGGACAGGGCTCTGCAGTGGATCTTTGAGCTGCAGGGGACTCGATTCTGATTCGAATGAAGGATGGCAACAGTGCGACAATTGCTGTGCGTGGTGGTGGCAGGGCTGTTTTCGCTGAGTGCGGACGCGGTGCAGGCGGACGACCCGATCCGTGTTCTGATCTGGGACGAACAGCAGCCTGAGCAGAAGCAGGCGTATGGAGATCGTTTTCTGGGTGAGACGATTGCTGAGGCTTTGCGTTTGCGGCCGGGGCTGCAGGTTCGCAGTGCCAGTCTGCGTGATCCTCAGCAGGGGCTGTCAGCAGAGCAGCTGGACCAGACCGATGTGCTGGTTGTGTGGAGTCATATTCGGGTGCGGGAGCAGGACGACGTGTTGATTGAGGGTGTGGTGCAGCGGGTGCAGTCCGGGAAGCTGGGGCTGGTGGCGATTCATTCGGCGCACTGGCACAAGGCATTTGTGCGACTGATGCAGGAGCGGGCGAAGAGCGATGCGATGGCAGGGCTGTCGGAAGCGGAGCGGCAGTCTGTGGTATGGGAGTATGTGAATGAGTCGCCGTATGGCCGGGCGGTGAAAGAGGGCGACCGCAGAACGCCGTTTGTTGAACGCGGGGCAGGCAATATCCGGAAGCTGACACTGCCGCAGTGTGTATTTCCGGCCTGGCGTCCGGACGGTGCGGCGTCCCATGTGACGACGAAGCTGCCGGAGCATCCGATTGCGGCCGGGTTGCCAAAGACCTGGGATATTCCGCACACCGAGATGTACGGTGAGCCGTTTCATGTGCCGGAGCCGGATGAAGTGGTGTTTGAGGAGCGGTGGGATCGGGGCGAGTATTTTCGGAGTGGGTGTGTGTGGCGTATCGGGGCTGGCCGGGTGTTTTATTTCCGACCAGGTCATGAGCTGTTTCCGATCTTCCTGCAGAAGGAGCCGTTGCAGGTGATTGAGAATGCTGTGCGCTGGCTGGGTCGGGACTGAGAACGTCTGGCGGTGCTTTCAGGTTGTGTCATTTTTTCGGCGGTAGAGTTTTGCAGTGGTTTGCAGTTCTTCGCGGACCATGCGGACCAGCAGACTGGGTTTCAGCACTCGGGCCTGCGATCCAAAGCTCAGCACCCAGCTTTTGATTTCGTACAGACTGCGCAGGTTGAGTGACATGACGGTACGACCGTCGGGTTTACTGGTGAACTTTTGGTTGGGGTGCCAGCGGGATTCGCGAACGGTTTCGGCGGCAGTGCCGAAGAATTCGATTTCAATGTGGTAGCTGCGATTTTCCGGACTGAAGACTCCGAAGCTGCCTTCCAGCCACGCCTGGACACTGAAGCTGTCGGGGATCTGAAATTTTTTGTGCAGGATCTGCAGAGATTCGATGCGATCAACCTTGAAGTGGCGAACATCCTGAGCGTATTCGCTCCACGCGATGATATACAGTGATCCGTGGTGAGCAGCCAGGCTCCATGGTTGAATTCGATACTGACCGGCTTCAGATTCACCGGGTTTGCGGTAGTCCATCATCAGTGTGCGGCGCTGCTGAACGGCCTGCAGCAGGAGATCGATGAGTTCTGCGCGGGCTGAGTAATCGCTGGTACCCGGTGTGCTGAGATAGAAGACTTCGGCCAGTTGTGCCTGGAACAGGGCGGCACCGGAGAACAGCTGGGATTCCAGCCGCTGGAATACGGCATGAATGCCTTCGAAGAACGGCGTTCCGGCAAAGGGTTCCAGCAGTCTGCGTCCCATGTAGAGTGAGAGCAGTTCGAACAGGCTGAATTTAAGATTTTGGACTTCCGGTGCGATGTGCCAGTATTTGCGGTTGTGTTCGCCGCTGTGTTCCTGCAGTGGCAGGCCGATCTTTCTGAGCAGCAGCAGATCGCGACGGCAGGTGCGTTCGGTGTAGCCTTCGACCTCTGCCAGTTCGGCGAGGGACAGGCCGAGTGGTGTCTGCGACAGTCGGAAGATCAGTCGCAGCAGTCGTCGGAGTCGTGGGGAATCGTGATGTGACACGCCGTGGGGCTCCTGAGCAGGAATGTGAACAGAGCATTGCTGAGGTGACGCCGGAGTGTACCGAGGGTGGTCGGACAGCCTTTTGTCCGACCACTCGAAAAAACCGCGCAGAATTTTGGGATTTTCGGAAGCGAGACGGAGCGGAAAGGGGCGTTGTGGAGGCGGTGTGCGGATGGGTCCTGGCGGAGCATTTTGCGGCTGTGGATGCTCAGGGTAAGATGGGCTGGTGTCGTGCGTGACTGTTTGCTGCTGTTGTTTTCTGAAGGCCAACTCTGTGAACTCTGTCATTCGAAATCGAGTGCTGCTTTTGATCGGTCTGGTGTGTGGTGTGTTCTGGGGTGTCGGAGGTGTTGCTGATGAACCTCAGCGCGATGACTCGCCGCGCCCCGGCGAGCCGCAGTCGGGTGAGATGGCCGGGTATCTGCTGGTACCGCATACGAAGGTGTCACAGGACTACAACGCGGGTTTTTCGATGTATGTGGCGGCCTGGCCATTGCTGCAGCATTATCCGGGCAATCGATTTCAGACGGGATTGTTTGGCACCTGGATGTTTGCCCAGTATCCGGACGACAACCACAAGGACAAGTATTCGGATATTGAGGGTGGTTTGGGCTGGTGGCGGGACACGCGTTTCGCCACTGAAACTCCCAAGTTCATCATGGGTGGTGTGGCGCGGAATTTTGTGGAGTGGGCGAATGGACCGGGTGCAGGCAAGGGGCGTGACTGGCAGAAGCCGAGCGGGAAGTACGGTGTGGCGCAGCTGAGTCCATGGATTCTGTGGCCTCCGGACGGTTTGAATCTGAAGCAGGGCACGTGTGGTGAGCTGCTGGGTTATGGTTATTTGCCGCTGCCGCTGACGGAGCCGAAGGCGACGACCGATGGTGCTGCGGTGCCGACCGGTAATCAGTCGTGGACATTGTTTTTGAATGCGGGTAATTTTCGGGGACCGGTGGCTTTCTTTACTCCGAATTTCTGGTCGCGGGCAGGGATTGCGGATGCCGCGGTGAGTGGGATGTTTTTGGATGCGAAGCCTTCGCAGCCGAACAAGGCCGTGCAGATGGAGACTCAGTATGTCCCGGCGTGGCAGGGTGCAGACAGCAGTGGCCGTCTGTATGCTCGAGTGGCACCGACGGCATTTCCGCAGGGAGAGGATGGTTCGTCGCCGGTGGTGCATCGGATTTCGGCATACAATCGGCGGGCATTGTGGGATGGGGTGAGGGCGTGGTTTGATGGTGGTGCAGTAGCCAGTGGTCGAATTGATCCGGGTGCAGCGGCGGTGCATCAGTTTACGGGGCAGGGTGGAGCGACGTGGCAGATTTACAAGCCTCCTGTGCCGCGTGAGCAGAAGGTGCCGATTGGCTGGTCAACATTTGCCACACCGGCGGCGCTTGATGCGGAGACATTTGGTTATCGCTGGGATCCGCAGGTGACATCGAAGGCTGGCTGGGGCACTGGTCCGCTGGTGCAGTTGCCTGAGTATTACCGGATGGGTGAGGGGCGGAACGGTCGACCGCAGTGGCAGGCGGTTTCGGCAGCGGAAGTACCGGCGGAGACGGGTTTGGCGGGAGTGCAATTTGAGCGTGCGCAGCGACCGCCGACGGAGCCATATGTGACTCCGGAGGAGTCGGACAGCTGCTGGAAGGTGCCGGGTCCGAAAGCGGGGCCGTTTCAGGCCTTTCCGGGTGACGGCAGTGTCGTGACGTATTATTGGTATCGATTTGCAGACCAGCCTGCGCTGCTGAATGCGGATTTGAGTGAGTCGGAGCGTGAGGAGATTCAGCGTCGCGCGGAGCTGCTGCATCGGGAGTGGACGAAGGATCGCGAGTATCTGCCGCCGCCGGCGCGGGGCAGTCTGGCGGACATCGATCCGGCTTTGATTGTCACACCACCTGCCGGTCTGGAGATTGGCTATGTGCCGATCGTGACGCGGCAGGGAGTGGCGGAGTGATGAGAGCAATAATTGAATCGGTCATTGCTGTCAGGGTTGAGCAGCTGCGGGTACCGGTTCAAACACCAGTATGTAGTTTTCCTTCAGCAGTCCCTGAACCTCCTTGACGCGGCGAAAGCCGGCCTGGGTGATTTCGGCTTCGAAGACTTCCTGGCCGGCTCGCACGTGGTTCATGGTCCACTCAGTGCTTTCGCCCTGTACCCGGCGAAAGTCCACGACGATGACTCGACCTCCCGGCTTCATGGCCTTGCGCAAAGACGTCATGGTCTTTTGCGGGAATTCAAAGTGGTGGTATGTATCACAGATGAATGCGACGTCCACGGAATTGGGCGGCAGCCGGGTTGAGTCATCGGTGCACAGCAGGGTTTCCACGTTTCGCAGGTTGCGTTCGCGGCTGGTGACTTCAATGTGGTCGAGGAATTTTTTGGCGATGTCCACCGCGATGACGCGGCCTTCCGGACCCAGTTGAGCGGCGAACAGGCGTGTGAACAGCCCGGTACCGGCTCCGATGTCTGCCACCACGTCCGTGGGTTTCAGGCCGATGGCTTTAAGAATCTCGGTCCGCTTCGCAAAGACTTCGCGACTTTCGATTTCAAAACGCTCAGTGAACTGTTTGGGGTCCGGATCACGGAATGTTTCGTTGATCCCGGGACGCACGCTTTTTTCCTGAGCATTCAGGCTGTTGGACAGGCTGACGAAACAGACAAGCAGCAGCAGTGTTTTGTGGCTGGACAGACAGATCATGACGAGACACCTTGAAAAACAACGAAACGACGAGTTGGCATTCACCAGGCAGCGTTCTTTGCGAGGACGAACATGGCCACGAGGAGGATAGCAACTGCGAAGACCTTTTGCAGGGTGGATGCAGAGAGGTATCGGGCAGCCGTCTGTCCGGCGGTCAGTCCCGGAAGTCCGCCTGCGACAAACAGCGCGGCGGTCTGCCATTGCAGGTGCTGTCCGGCGGACAACTGCGAGATCACGCCCGAGGCACTGACGAGGGAGATGACCATCAGGGAAGTGCCCACAGCTCGTGACATGGACATGCTGCTGAAGACCATCAGCGCAGGTACGATGATGAAGCCGCCGCCCACGCCGAACATCCCGGAAAGGATCCCGGCAAGGACTCCGGTCAGCAGCAGCAGGCGGGCACAGCGACTGGTCAGGATCAGGTTGCCACACGCATCGCGCTGGCAGCGGGGTCCGTCCAGGCGATAGTCTGCGGCGGTGACAGCGTGGTCCAGAGGAATGCAGACCGCTGCCTGCCCGCTGCTGCGGCTGCTCTTGCGCCACATCACCGTGGCAATGACTGCCATCAGCAGGGCAAACAGCAGCATCAGCAGCGGATCGGGTATTTGGTGAGCCCCCCACGAGCCGAGGGGTGCGCCGAAAACTCCGGCCGCTGCGAACAGCAGACCGGTCCGCAGTTCGGCTTCTCCGCGGCGCCACTTCTGCAGAAAACCGAGCAGTCCAGTGGTTCCGACGGACACGAGGGATATCAGGACTGCCTGGCGAGTGGGGATCCCCAGCCCATAGACCAGCATCGGCACTGCAAACACAGCACCGCCTCCGCCGGTCAGGCCGAGTGAGATTCCGGTGATGAAGCCGAAGAGGATGGGCATGCGGCGACTTACTGTGAGCAGCGAAGCTGGTGCGGCAGCAGACCTGTCAGGTGGCGATTTCGCAGAATTTGGTGCCGCAGGTCAGAGTGTTTTCCGGGATGGTGGGCAGCTTTGTGGCGATCCAGGCTTTGATGCCGCCGACGAGGTCCGAAACATTGGTGCGTCCGGCCTGCAGCAGAATGCTGCAGGCGATGGCTGAGCGATAGCCGCCTTCGCAGTGCACGACCACCGGCTGATCTGTCGGAATCTGATGCAGTCGTTCGCGCAGATGAGTCAGCGGCACATTGCTGCTGCCCTGCAGATGGACGATCGCGTACTCCTTTTCGGAACGCACATCCAGTACAAACGGCGATTCGTGCTGTCGCAGGTCAGCAAGCGCAGCGGCCGTGATTCGCGGCACGGTCTGCACAAATTCCGGATGCTGCTGCAGGGCCTGCATTCCATCCTGCAGATAGCCGGCGACATTATCAAATCCGATGCGTCCCAGCCGCATCACGGCTTCCTGTTCGTTGTCGTCTCCGATGACGACAATCGGATCATCGTGGTTCAGGAGCGACCCGCACCAGGTGGCATATTTGCCCTGCAGTCCGATCTGCAGAGTTCCCTTCAGCGAGGCTCCGGCGAAATCGATGGCATCGCGGACATCCAGCAGCTGTGCGCCGGACTGCTGCAATTGCAGCACCTGCGGCAGTGGCAGTGCCTGCAGGGCTGTGTGCATGGTCTGATCGAGAGCGGGCCGCTCCTGGCGATTGCGGACAGCGTCATAGACGAAGTAGCCCGGTGCTTCCGGCTGCTCGGCCGTTACCAGCGTGCGAAACTGTTCAAACGGCATTGGCTGCAGAGCGTAGTTGAACGTCTTCTGCTCGCCAATCGTGGAGACTGTTTCCTTGCTGAGTGCCTTTCCGCAGAGTGACCCTGCGCCGTGAGCAGGATAGACGAGTGTGGCATCGGGAAGCTGTCGCAGGCGATCCAGGGAATTGTAAAGCATGGCCGCCAGTTCATCGGCTGTAACGCCGATTGAGGCCAGCAGGTCGGGGCGACCGACATCGCCGATAAACAGCGTGTCACCGGTCAGAACGGCGTGCGGTTCCGTGGTGCTGCGAGTCTGATCGAAAACCAGCAGTGAGATGCCTTCCGGGGTATGGCCGGGAGTTTCCATGATTTGAATGCGAACATCACCCAGCAGGATTTCGTTGCCGTCCTGCAGCGCCAGATGTTCGAATTCGGCACCGGCGCGAGCACCAAGGCAGATCTGAGCACCTGCCTGGTTCCGCAGTTCGATGTGGCCGGCGAGGAAATCAGCGTGAAAGTGCGTCAGAAAGACATAGCGGATGGTATATCCGCCGGCGGCGGCATCATCGATGTACTGCTGGATATCGCGCTGCGGATCAACGACGGCAGCAGTTTTGGTGCGTTCATCGGCAATCAGACAGGATGCGTGTGCGAGGCAGTTCAGGTAGTACTGTTTGAGGATCATGGTTGTGCTGCCAGGGCAGAAGATCAGTTACGGTCAGGCTGCTGAGGTCACCTGGTTCCATGGCATGCGGGCGAGGATCAGGGCCATGCCGCAGGTGTCGGTGATACCGGCGAACATCAGGCCGGCACCCACGAAGGCGGACAGTCCGGCGAAGCCAGGATGCACCAGCATGGCGAGGACACCGCCTGTGAGAGCCATGAAGCCGGCACAGATGCGAACCTGGCGTTCCAGGGAAATCGTACGACGACCGCGGACGACCGGCAGCCCGGCCTGATCCCAGGCAAGGGTCCCGCCTTCGACATTGATGACGTTCATGCAGCCGGCGGCCTGCAGTTTTTCGCACGCCTGTCGGCCACGGCTGCCGGAGCGGCAGATGACGTGGATTGGATCAGGGCCAGGGTGTTGTGCCAGTACGTCACCGGGGCTGAAGGCTTCCAGCGGGAAGTTGACGGCTGTGGCAGCGTGGATTTCGCGGAATTCGGCGGGAGTCCGGACATCGATGAGCTGGACTTTGCGTCCGGTTTTGATGGCATCGTGCAGTTCTTTGGCAGTGATGGTGGCGACGCTCATGTGTGAATTTCCTTGAAAAACCGGGGTCATTGGTGGTGACGCGGATGTGCCGCAGCGTGATTCCTGCAGTGCACCGCGGTGTTCCTGATGGTTAAATATATCGGAAGATAGCGACATGTCAATAAATAAATCGGTGGATTTTTCGCGGCTGGCGTTTTGCGGTGCGGCCGAGAGGCGGTGGGAGGGGATCGGGGCTGGCGAGTTTTGAATTGGCGGAGTAATCTGTGACGGGTGTGCGAGAGCATTTTTGCGGCACAGGTTTTGAGACTTCGGGGCGTGATGTGATGCGGCAGTCTGAATTCTGTGCTGGGCCTGGTGGTCGTCGGGAATTTTTGCGAGCGGGTGTGCTGGCGGCGGGTGGTCTGACGCTGCCGCAGCTGCTGGCGGCTCAGCGGGCTGCTGCGGTTTCGGCCGGCGGAATTCCGGACACGTCGGTGATTTTGTTCTGGATGTGGGGCGGTCCCAGTCAGCTGGAGACATTTGATCCGAAGCCTGAGGCACCGAGTGAGTATCGGGGGCCGTTTGGTTCGATTCCGACAAATGTCCCGGGGCTGGACATCTGCGAGATTTTTCCTGGTCTGGCGAAGGTGGCGGATCGGTATTCGCTGATTCGTTCTGTGCGTCATGAGATGTCTGCGCACAATGATGGATCGATTGAGATGCTCACGGGGAAGACTCCGCAGCGTCCTGATCCGACATCGCTGGCGCATTCCGAGCATCCGGACATGGGGATGATCACCAGTCGTGTGCGGGGCCGTCATCCGGCGGGTCTGCCGCAGTATGTGGGGATTCCGACGAAACCGTTTATGACTCGGCCGCAGTATCTGGGAGTTCGTCATACGGCGTTTGTGACAGGCGATCCTTCGGTGTCGGGATTTCGGCCGGCGAATTTGCAGCTGGATGCGGGGCTGAATGCCGGTCGCCTGGCGGATCGGCTGCAGCTGTCGGCGCAGTTTGATCGATTTCGTCGGCAGTTTGATGGTGGAGTGATGGCGGGCAGTGGTGAGTTTCATGAGCAGGCGTATGAGCTGCTGTCGAGTGCGCGGGTGGCTGAGGCCTTTGATCTGGAGCGTGAGTCAGCGGAGCTGCGGGACCGTTATGGCCGCACGCTGTGGGGTCAGAGCTGTTTGCTGGCGCGGCGACTGGCTGAAGCCGGAGTGGGGCTGATAACGATTGACGCACAGGCTCCGCAGAATGGTTTAAAGCGTTATTTCAGCTGGGATGATCATGTGATCCCGATGTATGACTGGGATCTTGGCCCGGCGATGCAGTTTCGGGCGCGGGACATGGATCCGGCGCTTTCGACATTGATCGAGGACATTCATCAGCGGGGTCAGGACCGGCGGATTCTGGTGGTGGCGATGGGAGAATTCGGGCGGACGCCGCGACTTTCGTCGTCTGGTGGTCTGCAGGGTCGGGATCACTGGCCGCATGCGATGTCGGTGCTGGTATCCGGTGGTGGCTGGCGGATGGGTCAGGTTGTGGGGGCGACGACAGGTCGGGCGGAGTATCCGGTGGAGCGTCCGCTGACGCCGCAGGATCTGCTGGCGACGATTTACCGTCATCTGGGGATAGATCCGGAGCAAGAGTTTCTGGACTTCGCGGGTCGTCCGCAGCGGATTTTGGCGCACGGCCAGCCGATTCGTGAGCTGTTGTGATGGGCAAGGCAAATGCCTCATTTTTCTGCGGAAAAACGGAGTTTAAGTTCGCTTTTTCCGCCTTTTCGCTTTTGGTGATTTTTTGAAACAGCAGTGATGATTTCTTGAAGCATACGGTTATGACCCGCGTGGGGAGGTGATTTAGGGGTTTTGCGCATCTGGGAGAAGCATCGTGAGTTTCAAAAACACCAGAAGGACCGCGATCGGTGCCGGGGTGACGGCTCTTGTGTCAGCGGCGATTGGTCGGGGCGGGGCAGGAGCGAGCACGGGCAGGGCTGCCGATGGGCGATATGCGACGCAGTTGAGCGTGCCTCAATTCGTTCAAAATATGCCGATACCGCCGACCAAGCGGCCGATTTCGACCGGAAATGCTCCGTGGCGAGTGGGTGACTGTTTTCACGGGGTGGCTCCGGAGTATTTCAATCGAGCCACAGCAGAGAACGTGTCTTTCAATTTTCCGCAATTGTTCCCGGAGCAGTACTACGAATTGCGAGCAAAAGAGTTCATTGGCGAGGTGATACCCGGCGTGCGGACGCCGCTGCTGGGTTATGACGG
>SXGQ01403409.1_pt1 | contig 11145 bp, 11 predicted proteins | sample 3178371 | NCBI WGS metagenome assembly SXGQ01 (sample SAMN11356859, study PRJNA531348) | freshwater metagenome | isolation source: freshwater sample F1-20 | place: China: Fuxian Lake, Yuxi | collected 2017-12-25 | reverse complement strand
TCGCGCTTGGGCTCGATGCCTCAGCTGTCATCGGTGTCGGTCCGATTCCGCGCAGCGGGCAGGACCGCACGCTTGCGGGCGGATTCACGATCCACGCAGAAAAGGCGCCGAACGCACGGGGCGTGCGGCGTGTTCTCGAGGCACTCGTGGCGGCGCAGCCTGCGCGCAAGTTGCCTGCGGGTGTCGCACAGGTCACGGATGCGGAGGGCTTCGTCGCCGCGCTGACCACGGCAGGTGCGGGCACCGTCCTCGTGACCGGCAACTATCCCAGCGCATGGGTCACCGAGCCGATGGGGGCGGCGCTCATGACGCGCCGCGTGGTGCTGCTCGACACGCTGCCGACTCGATTGAACGCCCATGCCGAAGTGGTGCTGCCGGCGGCGACATGGATCGAGAAGGCGGGATGCTTCGAGAACGCAACCGGGCGCATCCAGTCGTTCGAGCGAGCGATCATGCCGATCGACTTCGCCAAGAGTGACTCGCAGATCGCCCTGGAACTCGCTGCACTCGCGGGCCAGCCCGCTGATGCGTTCTTTGAGGCTGCCCGAACGCGCATGCAGATGGCGCAGGTCAAGGGGCTCGAAGCATTCGCCACGCAGGTGTGTCACCCACCTGCCGAGGCGGGGCGCGCGAGCGATATGGTCACGGTCGATCTGTGAACAGCGGCGCCCGCGCTGCACCACGAAGGGTTCCTTCCGATGCAGGCTGGGCAATTCGCTGACTTCCATCATCTCGACGGATTCGAGCGGATTCGGCGCGTGTGGTCGCTGGCTTGGCCGACCGTCATCACCATGTCCAGTTACACCTTGATGCAGTTCGTGGACAGCCTCATGGTGTCGCAACTCGGCGGACTCGAACTTGCCGCGCAAGGCAACGGTGGCGTGTGGGCGTGGACGGCGATGTCGTTTCTCTTTGGGGTCATCACCATCGTCAACACATTCGTCTCGCAGTGTGTCGGGCGGGGGGAATCGCGGCGTGCCGCGGCGTATGCGTGGAGCGGCGTCTGGTTTGCCGCGATCACCTGGGTTGTACTTTTGATTCCGATGGCGGTCTGGGGACTGCCGATCGCCTTTGAGGCAATGGGACACGACCGCGCCCTCATCGACCTCGAGATCTCCTACGGACGCGTGCTCCTGCTTGGTGCCGTCGTCAACCTGGCGGGCAAGTCGATCGCCAACTTCTTCTTCGGCATCGGTCGACCGAAGGTGATCACGATCGCAGCCCTCGCCGGCAACATAGCGAATGTGGTCGGCAACTATGTGCTGATCTACGGGGAGACGGGGTTGCCTTTGCTGGGCTTGCCGGGGGTTCCAGGGGTTGAACCGATGGGCGTGCAGGGTGCTGCGATCGCGACGGTCATCGGCACATGCATCGAGACCGCGATCCCAGCCATCGTGTTCCTCGGTCCGCGCATTGCGAAGCAGCACGGGTCGCGCGCGAGATGGCGCCTCGATGTGGGCGGTGTTCGCGACCTGATTCGCGTCGGTTGGCCCGCGAGCATGCAGCAAGGCAACGAGATGGTCTGCTGGGCGATCTTCATGACGGTCCTGGTGGGGCGCTTCGGAACGGAGCATCTGGCGGCTGGCTGGATCGTGCTGCGTTACATGCACCTGTCATTCATGCCTGCAGTCGGGTTCTCCGTCGCAACCACCACGCTGGTGGGGCAGTTCATCGGTGCGCGCGAGCCGGGGCTCGCGGCGAAGGCGGCGCACACCGCACTGTGGATGGGCGTTGCATACATGTCGATCTGGGGCGTGCTGATGCTGCTGCTGCGCGAGCCGATGGTTCGCGTCTTCCTCGGCGCGGGCGAGGTCGACGGCAGCGTGGAGCGCATCGCGGCGATCGGCAGTTCCGTGATGATCTTGGCCGCAGTCTTTCAGGCTTTTGACGGCATCGGAATCGTGTACCTCGGTGCGCTCCGCGGGGCTGGCGACACGCTGTGGCCGGGACTCGTGACCGCGGCGCTGAGTTGGGGGCTGATCGTCGGCGCTGGATGGGCATGCGCGGTCGTGTTCCCCCAGTGGGGCTCGTGGGGACCGTGGGCTGGCGCGACGCTCTACATCATGGCCATCGGTGCAGCGCTCGCCTGGCGGTTCGAGCGCGGCAATTGGCGCGACATCAAGCTTGCGATGAACGCACGCGGTGCCGCGGGGGACAGTGTGGCGGAGCAGTCCGACCCGCTATGATGTCCCGTCCGAGGCCGCTGTGGGCTGCCCGCGTCCATTTTCACTGAGAGGGCCGATGACCATCATGACTCCATCCACCGAGTTGCCGCTGCATGCAGGCGATCCTGTCAAAGCAAAGCCCCACCTTGAACGCGCCCAGCAGTGCGAGGCTTCGGGTGAGAGGGATGCGGCGATCGAGGCGTATCGGATGGCCCTCTGCCAACATCACTCGGTCGACACGGTCTTTGCCCTTGCCCGATTGCTCGACCGTGTCGGCCAGGACGACGAGGCCGTGGAGTTGTACGAGAGCATCTGCTTCGGGAAGAATCCGCCCGTGAACGCGCTCATCAACCTCGCGATCCTGTACGAGGACATGAACGAACTGACGCGCGCAGAGCGCTGCCTGCGTCGCATCGTGGACGAGCACCCAACGCATCCGCATGCGCGCATGTACCTGAAGGATGTCACGGGCGTGACCGAAATGGCATTCGATGCCGAGGCGCAGCAGCAAGAGGTTCGCAAGAATGCGATCCTCAACACGCCGATCACCGATTTCGAACTCAGTGGACGCGCGCGCAACTGCCTCAAGAAGGTCGACATTCGAACGCTCGGCGACCTGCTCAGGATCACTGAGGCAGAACTGCTTGCGTTCAAGAACTTCGGTGAGTCCAGCATCAGTGAGATCAAGGCGATGCTCGCCGCGCGCGGCCTGCGGCTCGGTCAAGCGCTCGAAGGCGGGCAGGATCAGGCATACCGCAAGGAGTACCTCGACTACCTCAAGGGACAGCATGACGAAGCGGTGCTGTCGATCTCGGTGTCCACCTTGGAGTTCAGTGTTCGGGCCAAGAAGGCGATCACGCTGCTCGAAGCGCGCACGCTCGGCGAATTGGCGTGCCGGACCGAGGCAGAACTGATGGGGCTGAAGAACTTTGGACTCACCAGTCTTGACGAGATCAAGGCTCAACTCTCCGCGCATGGACTGTCGCTGCGACCGCTCGAGTGATCCGCGCGAATCCGCGCAGCCCTGATGCGTTGGACCCGCGTCTGCATCGGATGGATGTCGCTGCTGATTGCTGCGTGTTCATCGCCAGAGCCGGCGCGGCCGATCGCGCCACTGGCGCAGTCGGCACCGACGCAGGTCACAGCGAAAGGTTCGAGCGAGCGGACCGCGGATGATGCTGCGTCCGCCGCAGCCGAGCCGCCCACCGCGGAGCCCGCAACGACGCCGGCACCCCTTCCTCCGCGCCCGCTTCCGACACCGCCGCCTTCGGAACCGATGGTGGCGATCCGACTCGCAACCGTTCCCTCGGCACAGCCACTCACGCTGAAGTCGTCCGGCAAGGTTCGCGTCCAGTGCGACGGAGACCCCGCTTCGTCCGCGTGGACAACGGAAGGGACAGTGACCGTGCGCTTGCTGCCCAAGGGCTGGCAGGTTTCGCGATCGGGTGGCGGGGCTGCGGCTGTCGACCGCGCATTCGACAGGCGACCACTGCTGATCGAACCGATCGGGAGGTCAGACGAGATTCGCTGGAACGATCGCGACTGGCCCGGCGCATTACGGCTGCACATCACCGATGATGGCATCGACCTCGTGATGATTGTCGGCATGGAGTCGTATCTGCCAGGCGTGATTGCCAAGGAGCTCTACCCGTCGTGGACGCCCGCGGCCTACCGCGCGCAGGCGATCGCCGCTCGGAGCTATGCGACGGTGGAGGCGGATCGATGGGAGGGTCGGCGTCACTACGACATGGTCGCGGGGCAGTTGAGTCAGGCTTGGATCGGTGCCACCGACAACGCCAAGGCGAACGATGCCGTGCGACAGACGCGCGGGCAGCTGCTTGTCGAGTCGGGCAGCGTTGTTCCCGCCTACTACTCGAGTGCCTGCGGGGGGCGCCCCGCGAACGCGCTCGGCACCGTCACCGACAATCCGCACCATGACATTGCGAGTGTGTCCACGGGCGATGGTGCAGCCCGAAAGGAAGGGTGCTGCGGGGGTTCATCCGTTGCATCATGGAAAGTAACCATTCCTGTGTCGACGATCGTGGCACGCCTGCGCGCGTGGGGTGCCGCGAATGGCCGCGGTGATCTTTCCAAGATCGATGGACTCGCGCGCGTCGAAGTGGCGGATCGAAACGCGGCGGGGCGACCCGTCATGCTGCGACTTCGGCCCGCGCGAGGGGTGGATCTCCAGATCGAGGCGGAGGACTTTCGGCGTGCGATCAATGCTGCGGGCGATGCGAAGAGCAGCATCAAGTCGTGCGACTGTGAAGTCGCAATCCGTGGGACGGACGCAACCATCTCGGGTCGAGGATTCGGTCATGGCGTGGGGATGTGCCAGCATGGGGCCGAGGCGATGGGACGCGCGGGTCGCGACGAGCGTGCGATACTCGCGCGCTACTATCCGAAGGCGTCCATCGTTCGGGCGTGGAAGTGACGCATGTTCACGGGACTTGTGCAATCCACCGGCACGATCACGGCGCACTCGCCCTCCAGTACGGGCGTGCGGCTTCGCGTGGACTGCGCGGCCATCGCATCACGCGTGCAACTCGGCGACTCCGTGGCTGTGCATGGCATCTGCCTCACCGTCTCGTCCCTCGAGGGTGGCGCGCTTCACTTTGACGCAGTCGCGCAGACGCTCGGGAAGACAACGCTCGGTGCGTGGCAGGTCGGCAAGCGGGTGCACCTCGAGCCAGCGCTCCGAGTCGGGGATCAACTCGGCGGGCACTGGGTGCAGGGACATGTCAACGGCACCGCGCAGGTGGAGTCCGTCGATCGAACGGGTGGGCAGTGGCGCACTCGGATCGCCGTCGACAGCGGGACCGAGCAGGAGTGGGAGGATGTTCTTTGTCCCCAGGGGTCGATCGCGGTGGATGGGGTGTCACTCACCATCGCAGCGTGTCGCCGCGGTTCGTTCGATGTGGCACTGATCCCGCACACCCTTGAGTGCACGGAACTCGGTGCGCTTCGGCAGGGTGATCGGGTGAACCTCGAGGCGGATCCGCTCGCGAGTCTCGTCGCAAGGGCCGTCGCCCGACACCTCTCGCGCCGCTGACCTCACGCCCTCCAAGCGCTGCACAACAGTGTCACATCATCCACCAGCGGGAACACATTCCGTTCCTCTTCGAGACGACCCGTGATGGCATCCACGAAAGCCTGCGGTTCATCCAACGATGCGAACTCGTTGAACACCTGCAGGTAGCGGCGATTCGGAAGTCGAGGCGCGTTTGCTGCCTGCCGCTGACTCGGCTCCTGACCCTGCTCGGGGAACGCCTGCTCGAAGCCATCGGAGTACAGCAGGATCTTGTCGCCCGGGTGGAGCTGGATGTTTGCCTGCGAGAAGTGTTCATCCTTGAAAACGCCGAGCAGTCCGCCATGCGTTTCCACCGGCTCGAAGGGCCCGCCTCGGCGCGCGTGCAGCAGTGGCAGGTGTCCCGCGGATGACACGCTCAGCGCATGCGTTCGCGTATCGACCACGGCATAGATCGCCGTTGCGAAGCGAGTCATGCGTGTCGAGCGCTGCAGCATCTCCTCGTTGATGCGCGCAAGCGACTCCGCAGGAGGCAGCACTCGATACGAATCCTCGCCAATCTCCTTGACCTGCAGGCTCCGCGCGATGACCAGCGTCAGCAAGGCTGCGGGCATTCCATGACCGACCGCATCCGTGACGAAGAGTCCGAGGTGATGCTCGTCGATTCGCAGGGCGTTGTAGATGTCGCCGGAGACGAAGGCCGCGGGGCGCCAAAGCGCGGCGCTCGTCAGGCCTCCGAGCGTCGGCAGCGTGCGAGGGAGGAACTCCTGCTGCACGGACGCAGCCAACTGAAGTTCGCCATGCAGCGTCTCCATCTCGCGGCGCAGCCCGCCTGAAAATCGCATCGCCGTTGCAGCATCGAGTTGCAGGAGCCGCACATCGCGCTGCCGTGCGACGAGCGCGCGAAGCGCGACCGCCAGATGATCCGGTCCATCGTCCGCATTGAGCGCGAAGGAGATGCCAGGCGGAAGCCGTGCGGGTGGCGCCCCCGCACAGAGCGCGACAATGGGCAGCATGGATGCGATCGCTTCCGCCACGGCGGTTGATGCAAGCAGTTCCTCCGAGGGTGAACCAATCACCACCAGCGCGTGCGATTCGCGAACCGCCATCGCGATGCGGGCTGGATCAGGATCGGAGAGCGCCCTCGCCTCCATTCCAAAGCGCGTCAACAGCGTGCGCGCCACCTGCGCATGGGCATCGTCTGCCTGATGCGTCACCACCGCGATCCGCGGCGGACCCGAATCAGTTTCGCTGTCTGGCGCAGGACTCGACACTCGGGGGCGGATGGTACGAAGTACGATGGAGCCCATGGTGACACGGCTGAGCGAAGCGCAGGTGGAGTCTCGAATGCCTTCCGTGTCTGCATGGAAGCGGACGGGCGATCTCATCGAGCGGGAGTTCGCCTTCACGGACTTCGTGACCGCGATGCGTTTCGTCAATCGCGTTGCCGACGAGGCGGAACGGTCACAGCACCATCCGGACATCCATGTGCTCTACAACCGCGTTCGGCTGGGGTACTCGACGCATGATGCCGGGGGACTCAGCGAACGGGACTTCGCGGCCGCGGTTGCCGTGGACCGCATCTACGCGGCGTGACGCCGCGCCAGTTCAGCCGAGCGCCTGACGCACAAGCGTGGCGCGCAGTTCCCGTTCCGTGTCGTCCCCCTCGAGCGCTTGGGGGTGCAGCACGGAGAGATGTGCCGGTTGGACCTGGAGCAGGAGCCGCTGGATCGTCGCGAGATCGGTCGGGAGCAGTCCAAGAACAACACCTAGCCGCACGCGGCACAAGTCCCGCACCGCGTACTCCGCGGAAATGAGTCGTGCGGAGCGAAGTGCGGCGAGTGCTCGGTGCACCAGATCCTCAATGCGGATGCGCGCCTTCTTCATGGCTGCCGTACGCGCTTCCCGCTCATACTGCACGAGTCGTGGAAGTATCGAGGTGCAAAACTCGCTCAGCAGCGCTTCATCGGGTACGCCGAGCGTGGTCTGGTTGGAGAATTGGTAGAGGTCGCCGAGGGACTCGGATCCTTCGCCGTGGTACCCGCGCACCGCGAGGTGCAGTTCGCGCGCCGCGCGCTTGACGCGTTCCAACTCCTTCAGGAGCGTGAGCGCCGGCAGGTGCAGCATCGCGCTGATGCGGATGCCCGAACCGACATTGGTGGGGCAGGCGGTGAGGAACCCCCAACGCTCGTGGAATGCAAACAGCAGCGAACGGGCAAGTTCGCGCTCGACCTTGGCGGCGCGTTCAAAGCACTCTTGGGTGGAAGCGCCCGCGCCGATGGCCTGGATACGCAGGTGGTCTTCCTCGTTGATCATCATGCTGACATGCTCGTCGGTCGAGAGTGCCAGCGCACGCGGCGCATCGAGCGATGCGAAGTGTTTCGATACCAAGTGCCGCTCGCACAGGAGTTGGCGATCACGCAATGTCGCCGTCTGCAAGTCGATCCAGCGCATGTCGCAGCCCGCCATGGCGTGCGGACCCGACTTCTCGACCGCGCGGCGAACAAGGCGCATGATTTCCTGCCGAACTGGTCCGCTTGCGCGTGAAGTGAAGGGAAAGCCCCGCAGATTGCGCGCGAAGCGCACGCGACTGGTGATGACGACATCACTCTCCGGCCCCAGTTGCGTGAGCGCAGCGGAAAACGCCTCACTCATCGGGCACCTGCGGCGCCGTGTCGAGTGCCTTCAGCTCGTCGCGCAACTGCGCCGCGCGCTCATACTGCTCGGCGGCGATCGCCCGTTCCAGATCCGTCATCAGCTTTGAACGCAGGCGCTGCACGCGCTCCGCAGCGTGCGCGGCATCCTTCGACGGTGCGGGCAAACTCCCGACATGTGCCGTGGCTCCCGCCTGCGCGCGCTCGATCACTTGCCCGATCATCGGCATGAACGAGTCGTAGCACGCGGGGCAGCCGAGTGCGCCTGACTTCTTGAACTCCGCGAACGTGAGCCCGCAGGCTGGGCAGCGCGACGGCTGCTGTCCCTTGCCGATCACGCCCTCGACCTTCAGCACCCCGCCGAGCGCAGGCAGGATGTCCGCGAGCGGCTGTTGCATCGGTACGGGCAGCCCCTTCTCGATGGCGTGCTCGGCGCACAAGTGCAGTTCCGTCGACTTGCCGCCGTGGATGATCACCTCATGAACGACGGCGGGCTTGTTGCAGAGATCGCAGTTCATGCGCAGATGGCTTGTCGGATTGCGGCGAGTTGCATGAGCAGGGGATCCAGCTGCGCCAGCGGCAGGATCGTGCTGCGGTCACTTGGCGATGATGCGGGATCAGGATGGCATTCAAGAAACACCGCGTCGACGCCCGCCGCAACGGCTGCGCGAGCGAGCATCGGGGCGTGTCGGCCGTGACCGCCGCTCGTCTCGCCCTCGCCCGGGCGCTGCGTGCTGTGTGTCGCGTCCAGGCAAACGGGTACGCCAAGCTCCGCCATATCCGCGAGGCCGACGAAGTCGTTCACAAGCCTGTGGTACCCAAAGAATGTGCCGCGATCCGTGAGCATGACCTGCTGCGAACCAGCTTCATGGACCTTTCCGACCGCACCGCGCATCTCCGATGGAGCCATGAATTGCCCCTTCTTGATGTTGACGGCACGGCCCGTGGCTCCCGCAGCCGCAAGCAAGTCCGTCTGCCTGCAGAGGAACGCAGGAATCTGGATCATGTCGACGGTGGCAGCAACACGCGAAGCCTGCGCAGGCTCGTGGATGTCCGTTGTCAGTGCAACGCCAAACTCGCTTTGGACCCGTGCAAGCATCTCACATCCAGCGTCGATGCCCGGGCCGCGTGGACTCCGCACGCTCGATCGGTTCGCCTTGTCGAAGCTGCCCTTGAAGATCGGCACCATGCCGTGGCGTCCGCAGGAACGACAGAGCTCGTCGGCGATGCGGCGGTGCATGTCGTGCGACTCAAGCAGACATGGCCCCGCGATCACGACGAGCGGGCCTCGCCGACCAGCGGGTGTGTCCTTGGCAAAGAATCGGGAAAAGTCAAGCGGAGTGTGCTTCATTCAATCGCGAGAGGAAAGTGTCGCCCGATCTGAAATATCGACCAGTTCGCATGAACTGCCATGAAATCTATCCGAATGTTACTGCAGGACTGCATTGGTGCAGCACCTGAAAGGAGCAAGGAAATGGGTGAAGGCGGGTCCAATTGGTTTGCGGAGGAGTCCGGTGAGTTCACGGAGCATGTTGGAAACTGGCTTCGCGAATGGTATGCACAGCGCAAAGTGCAGGTCGTCGCGCCACTCCAGTTGATGATCGACGGCAAGTCGTTTGCGCTCGGCAACCTGTTCCGGATGATGCATCAGGATCCCTCGCGCGACCAGGGCTTCGTGCGCTCCTACTTTGACCGCGTCTTCGAGGGTGACAGCATCGGTGCAACACCGATTCCATTCTCCGTGGCTCGGCATCGCATCATGCCGCGCATCCAACCCGAGACCATCTTCGAAGGCGTGAGCCGCGAGACGATCGCACACATGCCTTGGGTGAATGGGACCGTTGTGGTGTTCGTTCTTGACATGCCCGAAATGACCGTCAGCATCTCGACCGAGCAGATGGTGCGCTGGGGGGTGTCCGTGGACGAACTGGAGTCGGTTGCGCGGACCAATCTTTCAGCACATACACCCGAGTTGCAGGCGCAGGTCATCACCAGCCACGACGGTGGCCGTGCAGCCTTGCTCTCGCTCAAGGATGGCTACGACGCGGCGAGGCTGCTGTTGACCAAACTCCATGATCGCCTCGCGCGTGAATTGCGCGGCGACTTCTATGTCGCCACGCCTGCGCGCGATGTCTTCATCGCACTCTCGTACGGACCAGGTCCGTTCATCGACCGCGTCCGCACGAGGGTGGCGCGCGACTTCTCGCGACTTCCGTACCCGATCACCAGCGAACTGTTCATCGTGACCCGCGACGGCATCGCAGGCACGGCCGCCATCGCTGCCTGACCGCGTCGCAGACGCAGGCGTACGCTTTCGCCATGAAGGTCGAACCCATTCTTGCCGAACTCAACCGCCAACGAAGCGATCTCCCCAAGGACCCGACCGACATCGAGTGGTTCGCCTTGCATCATGCGTTCTGCTTCATCTCCTATCGCATGGGTGAATTCCAGAAGTACCTCGATGAGGTGGTGAAGCCTGGCGACCCGACGCCGGAGTGAGTTCGCGTCGCCACCCTCGTGGGGTGGTGCGGCTTACACTCCCGCGCTCCATGTCTGATGCACGCGACTACAAGGCAACGCTGAACCTGCCCAAGACCGCCTTCCCCATGAAGGCGAATTTGGCGCAGGCTGAGCCAGCCACGCTTGCACGCTGGGAACGCAGTGATGTCATTGCTGCCGTTCGTGCGGCACGCGCTGGTGCGCAGCCATTCGTGTTTCACGATGGACCGCCCTATGCGAACGGCGACATTCATGTCGGCCACATGCTCAACAAGGTGCTGAAGGACATGGTGGTGCGGTCGGCGCTGCTGGAGGGGAACGACTGTCACTTCATCCCAGGCTGGGACTGCCATGGACTGCCGATCGAGCATCGCGTCATGACCGATCTGATCGCGGCTGGCAAGGCTGCAAAACTCGACTCGCTTTCCGAGGAAATCCGTCGCATGGCCATCCGCCGCGAGTGCGCGCAGTACACGGAGAAGGTGATTCGAAAGCAGGCGCAGCAGATGCAGCGGCTGCTCACGCTCGCCGACTACGCCGCCCCCTATTTCACCATGCAGCCCGCGTATGAGGCCGCGACATTGGAAGTGTTTGCGGGACTCATCGAGCAAGGGCTGGTGTTTCGGCAGCTGAAGCCCGTGCACTGGTCGATCGCCAATCGCACGGCGCTCGCCGAGGCAGAGTTGGAGTATGAGGAGCGCGAGGATCCGTCGGTGCATGTCGACTTCGAGGCAGTCGACACCGCCGCAGTGGGCGCTGCGTTTGGTGCGGAGTGCGAGGGCTCGCGGAGCTTCATGAT
>SXGQ01104151.1_pt1 | contig 11145 bp, 8 predicted proteins | sample 3178371 | NCBI WGS metagenome assembly SXGQ01 (sample SAMN11356859, study PRJNA531348) | freshwater metagenome | isolation source: freshwater sample F1-20 | place: China: Fuxian Lake, Yuxi | collected 2017-12-25 | reverse complement strand
CGGGGCGCTCAGGATCTCGCAGAGCTCGCGCTCGAAGCCGTCGACGTGCGGGCCGAGGGGGGCGATCCAGTTCGTGGCAAAGGCCTCCTGGACGAACCGCAGTTCATCCACGCCCATATGCGGCGAGGAGAGGTAAATTTTAGGGGACTTCACGGGACGGATGTCGGAGGGCGGATGACGGATGACGGAGATCGGAGGGCGGAGGTCCGCGGGCGGAGGGCGGGATGACTAGGGGAGGAGAGGGGACTCGAAGCCGCACACCTGAAAGTGGTGGTCGGTGGTCAGGACGCGCCGAAGACTGAGCTCCCTCGCGATCACGATGCTCGAACAGTCCACGAACGAAAAGTGCTGGTCGAGGTGCTTGCGCAGGAACCCAGCCGCTTGCGCAAAGTGACCCTCGTCCGGATGCACACAGACCAACGCCTCGCTGCAGCGAACCAAATCAAGCAACTGCCCGATCAAGTGAGGGTACCGACGGGCCATCAGGAGCGTACAGGCCTCTCCGATCACCCAACTGGTCGTCACGCTCCTTGCACCTCGACTCTCCAGCTCACGGAGCACCGATTGGGTGGCCTCGTCGTGGGGATCGTTACGGTTCAGGAGGGCGAAGAAGGCGCTGGTGTCCCACAACACCTCAAAGGCCATAGATCGCCTGGTCGATCTGCTCGTTGGTCAGCACGCCCATCGGCTCCGCGAAGTCCGCGAGGCGAAACAGCGGATCATTGGCCAAGGGCCGGCCCGCCGGCAGCGCGACCGGAATCAGTCGCGCCAGCGCCCGCCGCCGGTGCGTGACCGTCAGCGTACGCCCTCGGGCCACGGAACGCAGCAGCCGGCCGGTGTGCAGCTTGAGGTCCGTCACACTCACGGTCCGGGGAGCCTTGGCGGAACTGGGACGAGGCTTCTTCAACGTAAGCATAAACGTAGCGGCTTAGCCGGCTGGGTGGAATCCGAAAACGGGTGCTGGGCCATTTGCGGCGCACCGTTTCAGGCTCCCTCGACCGCCACGATCCCCAGCTTGCCCCAAAATGCGGGCGAAGCGTCGGATGCACTCAGCGCTGCTCCGGGGCGTAGAGACCCAGGTTAGCCACAGACTCAAGAACTTCCAGAAAACCTGGGTCCGAAAACAACAGCTCTATTGGCGTCTCCGAAGCAACGCGGACAAAAAACTGCTCCTGGGAGCCATAAGCAGCCTGCTCCAATGTATCTTTCCACCACCGCCACGGATCGGGAACGGCGTTAAACCGTCTCCCGTAATCGTAAAGCTTCCCTGCAACGAGATGCCAATATATTACTTGAACCCGCGGACCCGACGAAGCCTCTTTCGCGCCAGAACCCGAGCGGCCCCAAACCTTTTCGTGATCCAATTCCTGACGCGGGACAAATACACGCCACTCGGCCGGCAAAAGTTTCCGATCACGAAGTAGGTAAGTTCGCCCAAAACGGAGATCTACGCACCGCATCCCATTCTCCGTCCAACACCGATCCGGAGTATGAATCGCCACAAGACGCGTAGGCATTTTTCCAGGGACCCAATAGGCCACGTATACCGTAAAGTAACTACTACCTCGCTGATACCGACGATAAACAAAGTCATCTAAATTGAGAAGGCTTAGCGCCGACTCAGTTGCAGCCTCGGTCGCGCCAAGCGGCTCGTCACTCACAGTCCATCCTTCTACCTCGCGAGCAATACGTTGCGCGAGACGAGGCCCCGACATTTCGACGGGCGACTCGTTCAGCGACATGCAAAACTGCATGCCGATTGAAACCAAAAGCGCACCAACTGAAAGCCCCGCGCACCAGTGCTTAATCGTCATTTATTCAGATTTTATATTGACCGCAAAATGCCCCATTCTACCGAGACATGCATCCCCAGGCGCCAGCAGCGTACTTGGGGAGCATTATATTGCCCCCGAAGCTTCAAAAGTGATTTATTACTTTGTCTTATTTCGGCTTTTATTGCAATGTTTTATTTTACCACAACGAAGATCCCACCCGCACCTTAGGATATTACTACAAGCACCCCTCTATTTGCCGAAAACCTTGCCCGAGTTCTGTTATACGCTCTTTAACACATCGCAATGGGCCACAAACGAACAAGCGGAAGCCCGTTTGAAGCGCATAACCACCTTCGGGCAGGCAATCGCCGACGCCAGCTTACTGCACGACCTAAAGGCGCCCTCAAAGACCCAAGCTTGGTGCATATTCTAGATAGTAATCGGCGAGACATGCGAAGCGGGCTGGGTTGGAGAGTAAAGCTTATTATTACCAGACCGACACTACTCGGAAAGCTGCCCCGAAGTCGACGAATGACGGCGTATCATAAAACTAACATAGCAGGCGCCTAGGGCTTCCGCCCATCCATACTCTCCAAGAAAGAGCACCAACCATTGATGAGTATTATGTCAAAACTGGCGAGCTTACGAACGGAACGCTAAGGGCGCGGACGAAACGGAAGCTTGCGTCACAATCTGTGCCCTTAAAAAGGCACGCTTTAGGTGTCCGATGCAACGCCTATGCGCATTCCGGCAGCGCAGTCTTACTGGGTAATCGGCAAATTGAACCAGGTATCTTCTAAGTTATCTATCGCGACTACTTAGGTATGCAATCCCCTTGCCGGAGGCATCCGAAAGGTCCTCCACTTGAACTTTGAGAGTATCCAACAATCCGGTGCGCAGGCGCTGCAGTTCGTCCGATTCCTTGCTTAACCACGCGAACAGCCATTAGTCGATTCTTCCTTATGTACGGAACGCCACTTGCTATCACCATTCACTGCGATGCAGAGATACTGTTGAAGCGCCTGACTCATCGATGCTATCGGCTTGCTGGAGTGATCCACACACCCTATCGATGACTACAAATACCAAACTAAGTTTCGACGCAAGCAGTTTAACGCTTCTCTCTCTAAGTCCCAAATCATTCTAAATTGAGTGCATTTCTAAAATAAACCACGCGCGGTACGAGTCTAAGCTTCAGGGGGCTCCCAATTTCACCTCGTCGCCGCTATCGTCTAAATTGAGCCAGGGCTCCGCCTAGATTAAAGTTATTTTGTATAGGTCACTTCCCGCACGTACTACTTAATCGCAATTCACCTGAGATTGGCACTCTAATCAATGCAGGCGAAAACTGATCGATAGAGTGGCATATGTTACCCTACATGAGCAATGAACAGGTCTTGAACGAAAGCCGCCGATCTCTTGGTGGTATTCCGATACCCACAACTTTGTAATACGAATACAAGCAATCACCAAATTCGATTTTACTTTCGGGATAAGGCATCGCACATTGCACGAATCTAATATATTAAAGCTTTTCTAGATACATCCCGAGTCCTTAATCCTGCGCTCTCGGCTTGTATAACGCTGCAGGTAAAACTCTAGCTGATCTGTTACCGCATCACGTCCAAATCGCTCTTCCGCTAATGCTCTAGCATTAATCCCAAGATTCGATCGAAAAGTTGAATTCTTTGCTAGTTCACACAGCGCCTCTGCAAGAAGCGCTGGTCTTTCCGGCGGAACTACTATACCGCAATTAGATGCGGAAATCATTTGGGCCATCCAACCCGGGTAATTTATAACGACTGGTAGCCCTGAAGCTATGTAGTCGAAAAACTTGTTTGGCGAGGTCCCATAATAAAATTCAGGAATATTCTTGAATATCATTAGCCCACATGACGCCCGTGAAAGAATATGGGCAACCTCAGTTTTCGGCAACTTGACATAGAATTTGCAGTTGTCGAGATTCCGCTTGTAAGCCTGCTCAATCAGGCTAGCTCTCTCAGATCCATCGCCTATAAATAATATCTGAATGTTTCGATGACCAGCTTTCTTGAGCTCCTCTGCTGCATCAAGAACACACTCAAGTCCGTTAGCGACGCCATGAGCTCCAGCGTAAACCGCGGTAAATTCGCGCTCACAGGTGGCTGCTTCTAAACTAGGCTTAAAGAATTCAAGGTCTGCTGCATTGGGCAGAAGCTTGACTTCCTTACTGGTTCGCAATTTTAAAGCGCTTAGGATGCCTGGCGAGAGGCCTACGCACGCATCTGCTGAACAGTATGTGAGGGATTCCATAATCTTCATTACATATAGGAGCGGGCGACTCCGAACCCCTAAGGCACGCGGTATGTCTGGCCACAAGTCACGCACTTCGAATACAAAAGTCTTGGCGCGTCCGAACGTCTTAGCAAATGCCCCAACGAGTCCGACAGTCAGAGGTGTCGAGGTAGCATAAACAACATCAAACTTTTCGCGCACACACAAGGACATCGCCCGCAGGCAAAATTCCGTAAATACCAATGTACGCCTAAATACTCTTTGATTATTACTATATTTTACAGGCACAACCAACACTCGAATTCCCTCTAAAGCGAATTCCGTCCGGCCGGCAGCAAGCGTTTCAATGTCACTCAGATCAGTTACACCAGTTACTACCGTTATTGAGTGCCCCCTTTGCGCGAGTCTCCTTGCGAACTCATATGAGCGGGTCCCTGCCGATCCGGCCCTCGTACCAAAATATTGGTGCACATATAGCATTTTAAAATGCTTGCTGATCCCGCAATCGAAATTCTCCCGCACTGCTTCTAAGTGCTTTACCATTTTTGGGTAGATTTCGTCCATACTATACCGATTTAGGTATATTTGCCTAGCCCGTTGCCCCATGTACTTTCGCAGTCCTTCATTTCTTGCTAGTCTAACCAGTTTTTCTAGCAAGTCGGCTGCATTACCGGCCTGATAGTAAACGCCGGTTCTAGTTCGTTGGAGAATTCGAGCAAGCTCCCCGCCGAGGGAAGATACCTGCGGCAACCCAGCTGCCATATACTCGAATGGTTTGTAGGGCAGAGATTGAGTTGCCGCACTACTGTAAGCCGATATTCCAATGGCAACGTTCTTCATGATTATAGAAAGATCCAACTGTCTTACCCTTCCCAGGAGAGTAATATTGTTCAATCCTTGAGTTAGTCGTCTAATCTCATCAAACCTATCTCCTCCGCCAATTAGCAAAAAATGTAGCCCCAGTCGACTTGGTGCTTTGTTCTCGAGTCTCGCAGCCTCGACAAGTGTATTGAGATCGTAGGAGCGTCCAAAAGTGCCGATGAAAGCACAGATAGTTTTATTCTCAGGAATTCTGTGCCTTTCCTTCAATTCCTGCCACCCAGCTGCGGCTTGCCCGAGAAGAGCGCCTCCAGAACCTAATTCGAAGACCTTATCTAGTGGACTACGGGGTCGATTACCTATAGTAGCGACCCAGTCTAGATACGATTCTGATACGGCTGTCCATGCACTTGCGCGGCGCGCGATTTTCGCTGCGCGCCTAAACTCTGATAGAAGCATCACTCGGAACAGTGGTCTTAGTATTCGTGGGACGACTTGAAGGTACACCTCTGGCCATTGATCGTGTGCGTCAAGTACAAATGGTATGCCTCGCTCATGGCAATAATCGGAGGATACTTCGGCACATTCTAGGCTTGGCAAACCCGCGATCACAATATCTGGTGCGTTCCCCATTTCTCGCATGGCACTCCTTAGCTGGCTCGCAACGTCGTGATTATGCAATACTCTATCAATTGTTACGTTGCGCTTATATCCACGCCCGTGCAGCATTATTATCTGAAAGTGGTTCGAGATCTCTTTTGTTGTGTTTGCGTGGGCACGATGTTGCTTTGTAATATGATTGAACGTGGATTGCCACCAAACAACCTTGTGACCCGCCGCGAGTAGAGCTCGACAGAGCTCTCCGTAGCGGTATCGGTCGAATGTGGAGTCGACCTCCTGTATAGGTTCATAGGTATAGACGACCCAGACGTTCATTGAGCTGTCCTCCTTTGTTGATCAGGCTCGGAGTCAAGGAACAGGTAGACGATGCTCCAAAGCAGCAGGAGCCACCATCCAGCCATAAAGATAGCCAGGTCTGTATAGAGAGTGTAAGAAAGATACAAATAGACTGTACTTCGAACGGAGCACCAGGAGTTGGAGACTTTTTCGACATCCAGAAATGCAACGAGGGCTCCACCAAAAATGATAATGAGGAACATCCCTCCGTAGCCAAGCGCGTACACCTGGTCTGCAATAAAAGTGTATACATTATACGTAAAGGGGATTCCAACGACTATGCCTTCTATGTAGCGCTCTGCTCGAATGCCAATTGCCGCATTATATTCTCTATATATTATTGTGTCTGTCAGATTTAGTCCTGCAGCTCCACCAATTGCTCCGCGCTCAATCAACTGCGAAAGTGCGGGAACCGGACCGTAGAGACTCGCTAGATTTCCGATCCAATCCACGTTGGGCCTTGTTGTCGCGATGTAGACTACGTAGAAGAGGATAATCGCACAAAGTGTGCACAAAGCATAGATAGATTGGCGGCTAACAGATCTGCTGGAGCATACACCCCAAAATACGAGCAATCCACCAACTAAGACCGCGCCTCGGCCTCCGTTTGAAAAGCTATACAAGATAAGACCGAAAAATGTCGGAAAAATATAAATCCAAGTCTGTCTGTGACGGAAGAGCAAAGCGCCCGCAAGAGCGCTTATGTACAATAGGTTGCACATAAACCGGATATGAAAAGGTACCGCAAGAGAGCCCTGAAGTATGTCGCCTCGAGTTGCGGCTATCGCTTCTTCTCGCATCATTACCAGCATATTTGAGTTTTGAACAGCGAGCACTGCCCCTGCAATCGAGATAACTGTGGAGACCCTCCATGACCACTTGAGGTAGTTGCTCGCGTGTTTATTTTTTGATCGCACACGCGGATATCGCAAGGTTTCTCTAGTCTTTAATTTATTAGATCCTTTCAGAGTTACGCTGGTGAAGATATAAACTATAAAGAAGGCAAGATGCACCCCCATCACAATTAGTGCGGCTTTTGTTGTAACAAATTCTACTGTTTCCGAGAAGAACGCCAGACAAGTCAACGAAAGCAACCAAAGACCTGAAAATGCACTTACAGCATTAACGGGGGATCCTATTATTTTCCATGCGGCAACGAGACAGAGAACAAGGACGAGAATGGTGGTAATCAGTGGATACATTTTCTATTAGATCGACCGAAGAGCTGACCTCAGCCGATAGATATAATAAAGCATCATTCCGACGAACTGACCGTGGCTTTCCGACAGTAGGACTCTCTGAAGCGGCTGTCCGTATTTTCGCTGCCAGTACGCCCTCGAGATTTCTATAATTCTGGCATGAGGCGCTTCATCTTTCATTGAACGATCGACATCCGTAAGTCCACGAAGTTGGCTCCTTCGATGGTTAATGACTGCCGTGTTTAATCTGTGCACCGTGTAGCCGGCTCTACGCAACCGCAGGGCCAGATCGATGTTTTCGTAGCAACCGAATCGAAAGCCTTCATCAAATCCACCGATTCTTGTGAATGGCTCACGTTTGATCACGGCAAAAGTGAGTGGAAACGCATGAAGCGCACGCGAAAGCAGGCTATTTGACCTGATCTGCCTGAAAAGACCGATTAACTCGGGAGGTTGTAGATCCGACTGCTGTTCGGCCCCATAGGCTGTTCGGAATGCCTCCACACTTAGTTTTTTGTTTAAGTTGTACTCCTTGTTATCTTCGAAGACGCTGAACGGATGAACAATTCCTACATTTGTATGGCTATGGAGGCCTTTAAGACATTGATTTAGAAGGTTTGGCTGTACGACTTGTGCATCGGGACTCATGTATACGAGCGCCTTGCTCTTTTTGTTAGCCAGTGCGGCCCCTGCATTGAACCCGCCCGACGTGCCTTTGTTCTCATTGAGATCTAGCAGCTTGGAGTGCCTCAGCCCGCTCAGCTCCTTGGCAAGAAAGGCGCGAGTGGAAGGGTTCCCGGAACAATTGTTCACAACAATTAGTTCATAGTCTCCCTCAAGTAGTTTTATGCTTTCGAGGCATTCTCCAAGTCCTGTCCTGCATCCAAGTTTGTCGGCTGGATCGTACACAACAAGCACTATCGTAGTCATACTGCAAATCCTCTACTTCCGCCCCGCAGGTCCACCGAGTTTAGCCATCAATAAAGGCATTAGTCGCAGCGCGAGCTGTTTAATTCTGTCTTTAATCTGTTTACCGGCGCTGGTTCTTCGAAGAAGGCGGCTTGTAAGCGTTGCCATCATATAGAAGGAGTAATACTTGAGCGGCAACAAAGGGCGTCTCTTTTCGACTCGGATCCCCTCAAGCCATCGGAGTCGGAGGACTTCGTGGGGAATCCAGCACCCTTTCTCTATGACGTGATGCGTTAGGAGACCTCTGTATAGTATGACATCTCGGTACACACCAACGTAATTCCCAGCTGCGGAATTGCTCGCGTTTTTTTCGAACTCCCAGATCGACAATGGCGTTTGCAGAATTGAGATCAGATGCTTTCGATCCCATAAAGCGCACTGCGTGCTGACGCGGTATTCTCCCGATAACGGACCAACAGGGCTTGCTACGTTGGTTGACGCGGGGCCAGGAATCGCAACCATTCGTAATTGTTGATAAGCTTTTTCGTGTGCAGTTTGGATCAACTGCCTTACTTTGTTTGTATCGATTCGAGAGCGGAAATAAAAGTCATCGAGCAACGTGAGCACGAAAGCGTTTGGTATCTGCTTCAGATACTCTGCGGCACAAGATGTCCACGGAAGCCCTTGTTGTTTTGTGTTTAAAACTCGACAACCGGGAATGGATGGGCGGAGACTATCAGTTCCTAGGTATACGTTAAATGGGCAGTCGGGCCAGTAGCGTTCGAGTAGTTTGAAGAACCCTGCCCACGTGTCGGCGTAGGCATCGCAGCTTAAGACTAATATAGCACAGAGCTGTTCGGATGGCGTGAACCCGGGCTTCATTGGAAGATTTTATCTGATTCTCTGTATATTCGATAGGCGGCTACGATTGAAAATACGGCCGCAGCAGCCGTTATCGTGAGCCCCGAGAGAATGCCCGCGTGATTGACGCTGACAAGAATTATTGCAGGAAGAGCTACTATGCCGTCTAAGCTCAACTTAACGCTTGGTTGATTTTTAAGCTTTCCCTTATGCCGCACTAACGTATTAACTATGCCGATGTAGCAAAGACACGACAAGCATAGAGAGAACGAGGTCGCACAGACGCCGAAGAGTTCCGCGGAAGCGAGCGATATAGACCCGCACACGACTACTGTAATTGCAGCCGAGGACACCATAGCCCACATACGTTCGTTTATTTCAAGCGGCTTGTGGAAGTAGGTACATACCTGCAATAGAATTGCGCCCGCAATAAATAGTCCAAGGAGCTCCGGGCTTACAGCAACACTATCGCTCAGGATCAGGCCAAGGCCGGGCGCGCCGATCGAGGTAACTAATACGACAATAGTGATCAGAATTGTCACGAGCACTCTTACGGCACGGCTCATCAGCTGTATTGATTCTTCAGACCTACCGGTGTTTGCCAAGCGAAAGGCTCGGTTTTGAAGTACGGTTGTTAGAGGTGTAATTGTGAGGCCGCAGAAGCCGTTTGCAATTAAACCATAGAGGCCCGCTGCTGCCACGTCCTCGGTTTTTTCAAATACAATTAGCACATACTTATCTACGGCCCCAAGCATGGACCAGAACAGAAACCAAACAAACATTTTACTCCCATAACTCCAGACCGCCGGCAAAGCCACAAGTGTGCCTCTCCCAGGCGCGAATTCCTTATATACCTTAAACCATATTATGATTAATGAGAGCGACTGCGCGGCGGCAGCTGCTGAGATTAATTGAAGGCGACCTACATGCGAGACTTTAGCAGCGAGAAATACTACAAGCGCGGTTACCAAGGGAATCAGGCTGCGTGACACCACGAGTCGTAGGACCGACCCATCGACCTGAAGTACTGCTCCGAAGGCGAGAGCTCCTATTCCCGCGGAGAGCCATGTTGACAACAATATAGTATGCGTTATGGGATAGGTATCACTCGCGGCTCCAAAAATGAGTCCACACAAGAAGGCGGCGCTGGCTATTAAGCTCCATAGGCAAAAGATTGTTTTTAGAAGATTTTTTCTTTGCTCTGATTGATCCCCACTCGGACAATATCGTATGATTGTTTGCTGCAGGAATTGACCGATAGCCAACGATAGGCTCGAGATAATTGCTGAGATTACGACAAAATTTGCATATATGTCGGTTGCGAGATATTTTGAATATACGAGCGACTGTAGCGGAACCGCAATCGCCATCCCAATGGCCCCAATGAGGTATGTTTGGTACTGGGTTTTTAGGGTCACGCTGGGGAATTGGGGTATTGATGGGCCCTTGGGATAGGGCCGGCCGGATGGGGTCAGGCCGTGAATTGCTAGTTTTGGCAGGCCCTTCGACGGACTGGTTCGACAGGCTGGTTCGGCGAGCTGGTTCGACGAGCTCACCACAGGTCACCACAGCTCACCACAGGTCACCACAAGTCACCACAGGGCTTTCGGCTAGCTCAGGCCAGGGCAGGGCGGGCCCGGTCGGATGACGGATGACGGAAGTCTTCGTTTCTTTAGTACGATTGCCTACTCGCTACCCGCTGCTCGCTCCTTTTCCCCGCGGCTTACACCGGCGACGCGGCCGGAGACCGATCCGAAGGGGTCAGCCTGTTGCATGTTGCGCGACTGATCCGAAGGGGTCAGCCTGTTGCATGTTGCGCTGAGGCGTTTTACCTCCGCTTCGACCAGCGCTCCGGGGCCGGGTGCAACAGGCAACAGGCTGACCCCGGATGGTCTTTTCCTCTCATCCTAGGCGCAGAGCCCCCTTCAGCAGGGGCAGCAGGGCGCGGGTCTTGCCGTGCCAGCTCTCCAAGTACGCCACCCGCTGCTGCAGGAGCTTGCGCGACGCCCCCCGCGGCACCCCTTCCCGGATGCGGGGCACGATCCGATGGGGTCAGTCCGCTGATTGTTGAATTTTGGGGACGGGGGCGCACGCGGAGGGCGGAGGTCTTCGACAGGCTGGTTCGACAGGCTCCCCACGGCCGATCCGAAGGGGTCAGGAGGGCTTGCCCTGATTTCTCGGACACTGAGTTCAGGGTGATTTGGTTTGGGTTATTTGGGACCGATCCGAAGGGGTCAGGTAACATGATCGGCGACCGATCCGAAGGGGTCAGCCTGTTGCATGTTGCGCCGGCGGGTGTTACCTCCGAGTCGACCAGCGCTACCGAGGCCGTGGCGCGGGTGTAGTCGGAT
>SXGQ01109763.1_pt1 | contig 11146 bp, 10 predicted proteins | sample 3178371 | NCBI WGS metagenome assembly SXGQ01 (sample SAMN11356859, study PRJNA531348) | freshwater metagenome | isolation source: freshwater sample F1-20 | place: China: Fuxian Lake, Yuxi | collected 2017-12-25 | reverse complement strand
TAAGTGGGTTGGCGCTCAAGGCTAGTTTGTGCGCATGACGGACACACATCACGGGGGCTTGCGCAATCCCCGGCATGGGCCGGCTGCGACTCAAACCGCCGGCATGCTGCGCACTTTGGCGATGAGCCGGGTGTTTACCTGGGGCGACACAAACTTGTCGACCTCGCCACCGAGCTGGGCAATTTCCCGCACAAAGGTGCTGGAGATGAACTGGTACTTGTCGCTAGGGGTCAGAAACACGGTCTCCACATGCGGCATCAGGCTACGGTTCATGCCGGCGAGTTGGAACTCGTAATCAAAATCGGTCACGGCACGCAGACCGCGCACCATCGCCTTGGCGCCCCGGGAGACCACAAAATCGCGCATCAGACCGGCAAAACTCGCCACCTCGACCTGCGGATAGCCTCGCACCGCCTCCTGTGCCATGGCGATGCGCTCTTCCAACGAGAACAATGATTTTTTATGGTGCCCAGCGGCTACGGCCACGATCACCCGGGAAAACAATTGGGTGGCGCGGCGCACCACGTCCTCATGCCCCAGGGTGATCGGATCGAAGGTTCCTGGGTAGACAGCAATCACGGCTTGGCCGGGTTCGCTTGGCGCTTGAACAGCTTGGCTTGTCATGGTCTGATCCTTTGGCAGCGCGCCGCGGCACGGTATTGTCCGGGGTTGTCCCGGATTGTCCGCTAAGCCAGCACTTGGGCCGGCTGCAACAAATGCGCATGCACCGCACCGGCTCTCAGGTATCGGTGCAGCTTGAGCCCAGCAGCAGCCAGTTGCTCATCAGGCCAGCGCCTGGGCGCCTCCAAATAAACAAAGCCCTGCGGCGCCAAAGCCGCCAGCACCGGCGGCAGTGCCTGCTCAATCAGGCTCGATTCAAAAGGAGGGTCCAGCAGCAGCAGATCTAGGCTCGCCGGCGCCGTGCGCTTGAGTGCCGCCACACCGCAGCCCCGCTCGATGCGCAGCGCGCTGGCCTGCAATCGGGCCTGAATCTGCTGCAACTGAGCCACCAGGCCAGCGTCCTGCTCGACCAGTAACACCTGGCTGGCACCACGCGAGGCCGCCTCCAGGCCCAGTGCGCCGGTGCCGGCAAAGGCGTCCATGCAACGCCAGCCGCTCAGATCCTGGCCCAGCCAGTTAAACAGTGTTTCCCGCACCCGATCAGGTGTGGGGCGCAGGCCGGGCAGCTTGGCTACGCTTAGCCGGGTGCGCTTCCAAAGCCCGCCAATGATTCGTACCTCGGTGCTCGCCTGGGTCTGGCGTTTGGCCTCGACCCCAGCGCGCACCGGCTTGGACCTCACGGCGTGCTCAGCGCCGGCGCAGTGGCTCCCAGCACCACTGTGACCATGGTCTCGGGTTGCAGCTTGCGCGCCAAGGCGGCGCGGACTTGGGCAGCGCTGACCTGCTCGAGTCGCTCTGTCCAGGTATCGAGGTAATCCAGCGGGAGCCTGTTCCAGGCGATGTTGGCGATGTTATCAAGCAACTTGCGGTTGGTGTCTATGCGCAGCGCAAAGCCGCCGACCAGGTTGTCTTTGGCAGCCCGCAGTTCAGCCTCGCTCGGACCTTGAGCGACATAACTGGCCACCACGTCACGCGACAACTTCAGCGCCTCAGCAGCCTGATCAGGCCGGGTCTGCAGCCCAACCGTGAATGCGCCAGCATGCAAGCCGGGCGAAAAATAGCTGTAAACCCCGTAGGTCAGGCCGCGTTTTTCACGCACCTCGTTGGTCAGGCGTGACACAAAGCCGCCACCACCCAATATGTAGTTGCCCACCAACAGGGTGAAAAAATCCGGATCATCCCGGGCAAAACCGGGCTGGCCAAACAGCACATGGGCCTGGGCAGAATCAAAGTCGATGCGCTGCTCTGCAGGCTGCCTCAGAGGCGCCACCTCGGCCACAGTGGGAAGAGCCGGGCAGTCGCTCGTGGGATGCTGCGGCAGGCGCGAGAGCAGGGTCAGCACCAGGGCATCGGCCTGCTCCCGGTTGAGGGCCCCCACCAGCGTCACGCGGGCCCGGCAGGGCAGCAAGCTGCGCTGCAAGCCATGCATGTCAGCCACGCTGATCGCCGCCAGCGTGGCCTCGGTGAGCTCCTGCCCGTAAGGGTGGCTGCCGTACACGGCTCGGTTGAAAGCGCGGGCGGCCAGTGTGGCGGGACGGGTGCTGGCTTCGCGCAGGGAGGCCTTCAGGCGCTCGCGCTCGCTTTGCCAAACTGCCTCGGCAAAGGCGGGCTGCCCGAGTTGCCGCGCCGCGAGTTGCGCGGCGCGCGCCAGCAGGTCGGGGTAACTCAGGCTGCGCAGTAAAAAGCTCAGGCGATCGGCTCCGGCGCTGGCACCAAACGAGGCGCCTAGATCGGCCCATGCCTCGCTCAGCGCGTTTTCGTCAAGCGCGGCCTCAGTGGCGGAGCCCGATAACACACCCTTGGCGCTCATGGCTGCCATGGTGCTGGCCAAGCCTGCACGGGCTGGCGGGTCACGCCGGCTGCCGGCATCAAAATCAATTTGCACATCGAGCATCGGTATGGCCGGGCTTTGCACCAGGTAAACCATGGCCCCCGAGGCCTGGGTCCAATGCTCGATCGGAATGCCGGCCCAGCCCGACACTGCATGCAGGCCCAGACTAGCGGCAACAAGCCATCGCTTGGCTGGGTTTAGTTTTGTGTAGTTCATGGACATGCTTGCCTCAGTCTCAATGACGCAGGCCAACCGACGGCTGGCGCGCCCGGCGGTTCGGGTCGGGTGGCTGCGGCCGCAACACCGCCACAGTGAGTTGGTCGTCACCAAAATAGCGACCAGCCACCGCCTGCACCTGCAGCGCAGTCACATCGCGCAGCCGCTCAATCAGGCGCTCTCCAGCGTCCAAAGGCAGGCCCAAGACCCAGTAGTTGCCGAGTTCGCGCGCCTGGTTAAAAACCGAATCGAGCTTGTACACCTCGCCCGCCACCCATTGCGTCTTTACCCGGGCGAGTTCAGCCTCAGTCACCCCGTCCCGCGCGATGCGCTGCACTTGCGCACGCAAAGCCGCCTCCACCTGTTCCACCGTTTTACCCGGCGCGGGCGTGGCACCCATGGAAAACAACTTGGGGCCGCGGCCCCACAAACCGTTGTAGGCCCAGGCGTTATCGGCCAGGCGATCAGCGCCCTGCGCCAAAGCGCGGCCTAAGCGCGCGCCGCTGTAGCCGTCGAGTACCGCGGCAAGCACAGTCAGGGCCAGCGCATCGTCGGTGCCGGCTGTGCCAGCCAGCCCGGCAGCATCAAGCCCCGGTACTTTGAAAGCCAGCGCCACCTGCGCCTGCTCGGCCGGCCCTTTGTGCTCGATGCGCCGCAGGCCGGTCTGGACTGGTTCGTCCCGGGGCTTGCGCAGCGGCAGGGCACGCGCAGGGATCGGGCCATAGTATTTTTCTGCCAGTAGGCGCACTTGGGCCAGATCAACATCACCGGCCACCACCACCACCGCATTGGCTGGGGCATACCAGCGCTGGTAAAACGCTCGCACGTCAGCGGGTGTCATGGCGTCAAGGTCACTCATCCAGCCCACGATGGGGCGGCGGTAGGGTGAGGCGACAAAAGCCGCGGCCATCAGCGCTTCGTTCATCATGGCCCGGGGACTGCCCTCGGTGCGCAGGCGTCGTTCTTCTTTGACGACCTCGATTTCTTTGGCAAACTCAGCGTCGGCCCACTGGTTGCTGGCAAAACGGTCGGCCTCCAGGCGCATCACGTCTTCCAGCCGTGCCGCTGGGATTTGCTGGTAGTAGCCGGTGTAGTCCTTGCCAGTGAAGGCGTTTTCCCGTCCGCCCAGGGCCGCCACTTGGCGAGAAAATTCCCCTGGCTTGAGTTCGGCCGTACCCTTGAACAACATGTGCTCAAGCACATGGGCCACCCCAGAGGTGCCGTCCACCTCGTCCATGGCGCCAACCCGCAGCCAGAGCATATGAACCGCCGTGGGCGCGCGACGGTCGGGCTTGACGATGACGCTTAGGCCATTGGCCAAGGTGAATTGGCTGGTGACTGCCGCTGTTTGGGCCAGCGCGCCTGTAGCGATCATGGCGGACAGGGTCAAACAAAAAGGCACGAGGCGCATGGTGAGGTATTTTATAGAATAGTTGGATTCTAGGTAGCGCCGAATGTTCAGTTTTTTTAAAAAGAAATCCCCACCCCCGGCGCCAGAAAAGCCTCAAGCGAACACACCGGCGCTTGTCAAACGAACCGATCACGACCTTCCAAGCAGAGCGAGCGGCGCCCCAAGCCCACGGAGTTCTTGGCTGGCCCGGCTCAAACAGGGTTTGCAAAAGACCGGCAGCAGCATCGCTGGCGTCTTCACCGGCACCCGCATCGACGAGGCCCTGTATGAAGACCTGGAGTCGGCGCTGCTGATGGCCGACACCGGCGTCAAGGCCACCGAGTTTTTGCTGGCCGACCTCAAGCGCCGGGTCAAGGAGGCGCGCGCCACCGAGCCAACTGCGGTCAAGGCGCTGCTGGTGGAATCGCTCACCACGCTGCTGACTCCGCTGCAGAAGCCGCTGCTGATCGGGCAGCACAAGCCCACTGTGGTCATGGTCGCTGGTGTCAATGGGGCCGGCAAGACCACCTCGATCGGCAAGCTCACCCACCACCTGGCGCAGGAGGGTGCCAGCGTGCTGCTGGCGGCGGCCGATACCTTCCGCGCTGCCGCACGCGAACAATTGGGCGTCTGGGCCGAGCGCAACACGGTGGAAATCATCAGCCAGGAGGGTGGCGACCCGGCAGCGGTGAGCTTTGATGCGGTGAGCGCCGGGCGAGCGCGCGGCCGCGATGTAGTCTTGGTGGATACCGCCGGACGGCTACCAACCCAGCTGCACCTAATGGAAGAGCTGAAAAAAATCAAACGCGTGATCCAGAAGGCCGACGCCAGCGCACCGCACGAGGCCCTGCTGGTGATCGACGGCAACACCGGGCAGAACGCGCTGGCGCAGGTGCGCGCCTTTGACGACGCGTTGCAATTGACCGGCTTGATCGTGACCAAACTCGATGGCACCGCCAAGGGCGGCGTGCTGGCCGCGATTGCGCGGGAGCGGCCGATTCCGGTCTACTTTATCGGCGTTGGCGAACAGTTGGCCGACCTAGAAACCTTCAACGCCCGCGAGTTTGCGCAGGCCCTTTTGTCATGAACGACCACCACCCCGATCAACCCAATCACTTCAATCACCCCGCTTACCCCGCAGTGGGGATGGATTTCGGCCTGCGCGGGAAAGACCGGCAACACCGCAACCTTCATTTCCGCGAAAGCGCAGACCCATGTCTGCCAACGCGACGTGGCTTGTTGGCCCTGCTGGCATCCATCGGTTGCATGACGGCGGGCATGACCACCCCGGCCTGGGCCCAGGCCACCCCGGCCTGGGCCGCCATCGAGGCCCGGGCGCGCGGCCAGACCGTGTACTTCAACGCTTGGGGCGGCTCGGAGGCAATTAACCGCTATATCCAGTGGGCAGCGAGCGAAGTGCAGCAGCGCCATGGGGTGCGGCTGGAGCACGTCAAGATCAGCGATGCCGCCGACATGGTCAAGCGGGTGCGCGCTGAGAAAGCTGCGGGCAAGACCCGGGGTAGCGTGGACCTGGTGTGGATCAACGGTGAGAACTTCCTGACCATGAAGCGCGAGGGACTGCTGTTTGGCCCCTTTGCTGAAAGCCTGCCCGGCTATGCGCTGGTAGACGTGCAGGGCAAACCCACCACGCGTCTGGATTTCTCCGAGCCGGTGGACGGGCTGGAGGCGCCCTGGGGCATGGCGCAGCTGACCTTTATGGCCGACAGCCGGCGCACGCCGGAGCCGCCACGCAGCCTGGACGCGCTGCTGGCCTTTGCCAAGGCCAACCCGGGCCGCCTGACCTACCCGCGCCCGCCCAACTTTCACGGCACCACCTTCCTCAAGCAGCTGCTGCTGGACCTGAACACCAAGCGCAGCGCCTTGTACCGCCCGGTCACGCCAACGGCCTTTACGCAGGCCTCGGCGCCACTGTGGCGCACCCTGGACGCTTTGCACCCACAGCTGTGGCGCGCCGGGCGGCAGTTCCCGCTCAACGCTGAAGCCATGCGCCAGATGTTGGCCGATGGCGAGCTGCTGCTGGCGCTGACTTTCAACCCGAATGACGCGGCCAATCAAATCGCCGCCAAGCGGCTGCCAGCCAGCGTGGTCAGCTATCAGTTTGAGAACGGAACGATTGGCAACACGCACTTCGTTGCGATTCCCGTGAACGCCAGCGCCAGCGACGGCGCGCAGGTGGTGGCTAACTTTCTGCTGAGCGCTGAGGCACAGGCGCGCAAGGCGGATATCGCGGTGTGGGGCGACCCCACTGTGCTGGCCCTGGAGCGCCTGAGCCCAGCCGACCGGGCCCGCTTTGCGGCCCCAGCCATACCGGGCCAGGTGGCCCGCAGCGCCCCGGCCCTGCCCGAGCCGCATGGCAGCTGGGTGGAGCCGTTGGAGCGTGAGTGGCTCAAACGCTACGGCCAATAACCCTGATCACTCATCATGACTCCTCTTTTACCCCGCGTTGAAATCGAATCAGCCCCGCATCCCGCCGCCGCTGTGATCTGGCTTCACGGCCTGGGCGCCGACGGCCATGACTTTGCCGGCCTGGTGCCCGAACTTGACCTGTCTGGCTGCCCACCCATCCGCTTTGTGTTTCCGCATGCGCCCAGCATGCCGGTCACGGTCAATGGCGGTTATGTGATGCCGGCGTGGTACGACATCCTGGGGCCGAACCTGATCAGCCAGCAGGACGCCGCAGGCATCCAGGCATCGGAACGTGCGATCGTTGCCTTGATCGCGCATGAAGTGGCGCGCGGCATACCGGCAGATCGCATCGTGCTGGCCGGCTTCAGCCAGGGCTGCGCCATGGCCCTGCACACGGGCTTACGCCTGCCCCATAGGCTGGCAGGCATCATGGCGCTGTCGGGCTATCTGCCGCTGGCCGAACGGCTGGCAGGCGAACGCCACACGGCTAATGGCAGCACACCCGTCTTCATGGCGCACGGCACCCAAGACCCGGTGGTGGTGATCGCGCGTGGCGAGGCTTCACGCGATGCTTTGGCTGCGCTGGGCCAGCCGGTTGAGTGGCACAGCTACCCGATGCCGCACAGCCTGCACCCACGTGAGATTTCTGATATCTCGGCCTTTCTGGCCCGGGTCCTGGGCCCCGCCGCTTGAACCAAGTGCTGGAACGCCCGGTGGGCTACGCCACAGCCACAGCCACCGACCCGCCCTTGGTGCTGGGCGTCGACTTCGGCACCTCCAACTCAGCCGCAGCGCTCATCGGCGCCGATGGCCGGCTACAAGTGGTGCCGCTGGGTGAGGGCCGGGCCGACATGCCAACCGCGCTGTTTTTTGCCAACGAAACGCAGAGCGTGCTGTACGGGACCGAGGCGATGCAGGCCTACCTGGCCGGCACCGAGGGACGATTGCTGCGCTCACTCAAGAGCCTGCTGGGCAGCCGGCTGATGGACGAGTACACCGCGGTCAACGGCCAAAGCCTGCGCTTCTACGACATCCTGGTGCTGTTTTTCAAGGAACTTAAACGCCGCTGCGACGCCTGCGCCGGCCAGCCACTGACCCATGTCATGCTGGGCCGCCCGGTGCACTTTGTCGACGACGATGCGGGGCGTGACGCCCTGGCCCAAACCACGCTGGGGAGCGCCGCCCGCGATGCGGGCTTCAGCCAGATTGACTGCCAGCTCGAACCGATTGCCGCCGCACTCGACTACGAACAACGCGTGCAGGGCGAAACTACAGAACTGGTGGTGGACATCGGCGGCGGCACCTCGGATTTCACCGTGATCCGGCTGAACCCGGCGCGCAGCCACCTTAGCGACCGGCGCGCCGATATTCTGGCCACCACCGGCATCCACCTGGGCGGCACCGACTTTGACCGCCTGCTCGATTTGGCCGCCGTGATGCCGCTGCTGGGCTACCGGCACCAGGGCACAGGCGGCCGGCCGGTGCCCAACAGCGTATTTTTTGACCTGGCCACCTGGCACCTGATTCACCAGGCCTACACCCGGCGCGCACTGCACTTTGCCCGCGAGCTGCGTCCCAGCTACGCCGACCCAGTGCTGCACCAGCGCCTGATGCAGACGCTGGACGGGCAACACGGCCACCGCCTGCTGGCGGCGGTGGAAGCGGCCAAGATTGCCTGCTCCGAGTCAGGCCAAATGGCGCCGATGCCGCTAGATTTTTTGGCGACAGGGCTCAGCGCCAGCATTGATGCCGGGCGCCTGCAAGAGGCGCTGCAGCAATCGGTGAGCCAGGTGGTGCAGTGCGCGCAAGCCTGCATCACCGCGGCCGGCAAAACCAGCGTAGATGCGGTCTACCTGACCGGCGGCTCATCCGCACTGCGCCCACTGGTTGATGCCCTGCGTAAGGCCATGCCGCAGGCGCAGTTGGTGGAAGGCAACCGCTTTGGCGGGGTGGCGGCCGGGCTGGCTTATGCCGGCGCCAGGGTTGCTGCGGGACCGATCAATAGCGGGTCAGGGCGATGAAGAAGATCTTTATCACCGACTATGTTGGCTTGAGCACCCGGCTGGAGGCACTGGCCATTGCGTTCTTGATTTCTGAGCGGTTTGGTCACCAAATCTGCCTCGATTGGCAGGAGCTCGATGCCCTGCAAATCTCTGGCACTCAGCGGGGCAGCCGAGGCCTGATAGGCCGAATCAACAGCATCAAACTCAAAGGTGATTGGGCGCCTGATTTCGACCGAATTGCGAACTTTCACCATGTCAACCTGCGCACCCACCTCGGGCCCGAACACCTGCTTGCCAAGATGTACCTACCCTCGGCACAGAAGGTCAAGCTGCGCTTTGATCTGGTTGAGGTGATCAAAGCCACTCTCGGCCCTTATGCGCATCGCCCCTTGGTTGGAGTCCACATCAGGCGTGGTGATTTCCCCTTGGTAAGAGGCGATGTTTTTGACGTGAATGCCACGGAGTGGCCGGCCGTGCCCGAGTGGTGGTACGCGCACGTGATGGGGCAAATTCAGCGCCACTGGCCTACTGTTGCTTTTTTTGTTTCTTGCTCAGGCAGCCTGAACGACTTCCCCCTGTTGCAAGCCAAATTTGATCTCTTTGATTTGCCCGCTGCGTCTCCCTATGCCAATATGTACCAGGGGCATGTCGCAGCACGCCACCCCGCAGCAGACTTGTTTGCCCTGGCCTGCTGCCAGACCGTCATCGGCTCACCCTGCTCGACATTCAGCCATTACGCAGCCAATATGCTGGGTCGGCGACCCAGTTGCTGTTGCCGCCGGCACACCCGATCCACCAAGAACAGCCATCATTCTCCAGGGCGCAGCTTTACGGGCGCGGGGCGGGCCTTTGGTATGCAGCCTGTCGAACCGGCCAGGGGACTCAATCGGTGAGTGAGGCCAGCACCCTGCAAATCAGCAACGGCGCCCATCTCGACTGGTTGTAAAACTCGGCCAAAAATCAGGCCGGTTGTCCCGCCCGGTTGGCCGCAACTGTTGCAGGCAAGTCGCGCCTGAAAGCGGCCAGAATACCTAGCCCGATACAAAAGAAGTCGCCAAGCCCGATTCCAAAAGGCACCGAATTGAACAATCCAGCAACCACCATGCCCAGCATCAGGGTCTGCATGGTCAGTCGCTCCGGCGCGCCCAGCGATTGGGCAAGGCGCCAAAGCGCCCATAGCACGGCGCACAGCAAGCACAAGCCCAACAAACCGCCCTCAACCGCCCAGAGCAAAAATATCTGATGCGGGTCCGATACCGAGTACAGCACCCCAGGCTGCCAAGCACCCTTTAAACGCATGTATTCGTTATTCCAACTGCCGGCGCCGTGACCCAGCAAGGGTTTTTCGGCAACTGCTTCAAGCGAATGACGCCAATACTTCAGCCGCATGCCTGAGGAGCTGTCTGCGGTGCTGCCACGCGAATGGGCAGTAACCTCGCTAACGACCAGGTTCATACGGTCTCGAAAAGCACTTGACACCACCAGCAACAGCAAAAACCCCATCAGGGGAATGGCCAACGCAGCCCAGCGGTATTTTTTAGGCAATTCATGCGCGCCCACCAAGGCCATGAGGGCTAACAGCACCACATGCCCACTGCGGCCAGGCATCAGGCCCAGGGTCAGCACTGCGCTCAGCAAGGCCAGACCCAGCGCCACCCAGGCACCGCGGGGGCCAAACACATGGTGACGCTGAGACCACAACATCACCACCAGGACCGCCTGGGTAATGCATTGTTCAAGGTAGCTGCTGAAGACCGCATAAGAGCCCTGCCAGGCGCCAGTGGCCCAAGGCACCGGTAGGCCCACGACCTGCAGCCAGGCGCTCACTACAACAAAAACCTGGCCCCACAGAAAAACCCGCAACACCAGGCGCGCCTCAGCCATGCTGGCAATCATGCAAACCATGACGGGTATGGTCAAAATTCTGGCATGCCTGCTCCAGACGGCCAGGCCCTCGGTGCTGCCAACGCTTGACCAAAGCGAGGTCAAAGCCATGTAGACGACTGTTACCAAGATGAGCCAGGTGAGCACTGGTGCATGCCCACCGCCTTGTGGCGGGCGACGACCAAACGCCCGGGTGATCAGATAAGCCAATGCTGCCACGTAGAGCGCCAGCCGACCCAAGGCCGACACCGCTGTACCCAGGCTGGCCGACAAGGCAACAAAATAAAGCAGCCCCAAACGCAGCTTGTCGAACTGGTTTGGGTGGGTGGGTGTCTGTAGGCTGACGATCACTGTGCGATCCTGCGGACAATAGGCGAGCTAAAGACCGGCACACAATGTAACAGGCCAATTTGAGCCGAAAGCAAGCCAAATGGCGCCGCCGTGCTCAAGCCTTCAAAGCCGTACACCAACACACATCTCCGCCAATGGCCTTCGACCACCGGCACCTGAGGCTGCCCATCCCTCCTATGCTGCTCACCCTCGCCGCCCTTCCCCTGGGCTGGAGCCTGTGGGCGGCCGTTCAAGCCGGGCTGGATGCCTCGGCCTGGGCCGCGCTATGGCAGGAGCCACAGACCCTGCAAGCCCTGGCCATGAGCCTGTGGACCGGCTTGCTGGCCAGCGTCCTGAGCACGGCGACAGCAGCCTGGCTGCTGTGCCGCACATTCAGCGCGCTGCCAGGTGCTGCGATGAGCGCGACGCTGGCCCGTGGCCTGG